>Ga0302326_10016923_pt1 | contig 15231 bp, 13 predicted proteins | sample Palsa_T0_3_FD_202264 | JGI IMG/M metagenome (GOLD analysis project Ga0302326, IMG submission 202264) | Peat permafrost microbial communities from Stordalen Mire near Abisko, Sweden - Palsa_T0_3 | ecosystem: Environmental > Terrestrial > Soil > Palsa > Peat permafrost | place: Sweden: Abisko...
ATCAGCTTGTTGCGCGCCAGCAGAGCCAGCAATCGCCCGAGTGCGCTGGGACGGAAATCGCGGATTTCGCCGTGACGCTTCATGGCCGCGGCTTGCAACACGTCGGAGATAGTGGTCGTCGCCGCGATCAGGGCCACCAGCAGCCATCTCATAGCGGCGCTCCCGAACGATGCGGCGCCGTGCGCGCCACCAAGGCCACGCCGGACACGATCAACAATATGCCAGCCCAACGCCAGTGCGAGATCTCTTCGTGCAGAAATAACTTGCCCGCCAGGGCCGAAAGCACGTAGCCGATCGAAGTTACCGGCAGCACATAGCTCAGGTCCGCCCAGCTTAGCAAAGTCATATGCGAGAACAGCCAGAGGATGAGCAGTGAAATTCCCAGCGCCACCCACGGGTTCAATACCGCGCGCACGTAAGCGAGCGGGGAGAAGGTGACTAACCTGCCAACTTGGCGCATGCCCCAACCCAGCGAGAAGTTCCCCGCCACGCTGCTGATCACAACTAAGAAGGTAAAAAAACTTGTCTTTCGGCCGTGGCGCACGCACTCGTGCGTGCCGTGTCCCCACTCCTGGGGACACCCGGCCTGCGCTTGGCCGGTCGAGTTAATCACCGGAATGCGCCGCGGCCAAAGCCTTGCGTTCCGATGCCACGAACTTCTTCCGCTTCGAGCGCAACGCCATGTACTCGCGGGCTTCCTTCGAAAGCCGCTTGCGCTCGCTGGTGTCGAAGATGGCCTTGCGCACTACGCGCCAGATCACGCGCGGGCGGAAGTAGTATTCGCCGTAGAACCGCTCCACCCATTCCACCAACTCGCCGCGCTCCAGGCCCGGATAGATGATGTTGGGAAGCTGGTGCCCGCCCTCATCCACCATGGCGTCGATGGTGATCAGATCGTTCTTAACCACGTAATCGTAGAATTCGGTGCCGGGGAACGGGTGCGCCAGCGAAACCTGGATGGTCTCCGTATCCAGCCGCTTGGCGAAATCGATGGTCTTGCGAATGCTTTCGCGCGTTTCGCCCGGCAGTCCGATGATGAAATCGCCATGCACGATCAAGCCCAGCTTCTTGCAATTCTCCGTGAAGCGTAGCGCCATATCGATAGTGGCGCCCTTCTTGATGTTCTTCAGGATCTGCTGGTCGCCGGATTCGTAGCCCACGATCAGCAGCCGGCAGCCGGAATCCTTCATGGCCTTCAGGGTGTCGTAATCGGTGGTCACGCGCGAAGTACACGACCACGTGAAATTCACCGGCTTCAGTTTCTTGCACAGCTCGATGGTGCGCGCCTTCTGATAGTTGAAGGTATCGTCGTCGAAGAAGATTTCCTTCACCTCGGGAAACGCCTCTTTGGCGTATGCCATTTCGCGCGCGACGTCGTCGGTCGAGCGCAGGCGCCAGCGATGTCCCGAGTGCGTCTGGGGCCACAGGCAGAAGCTGCACATCGCCGGGCAGCCGCGCGAGGTGTACAGCGAGATGTACGGATTCAGCAGAAACGGGACGTTGTAGCGCCTGACGTCCAGATCGCGCTTATAAACTTTAGTGACCCACGGCAGTTCATCCAGATTCTCGATGGGCGCGCGCTCCGGGTTGTTGACGATGTGGCCGTTCTTGCGGAAGCTGACGCCCGGCAGATCTTCCACGGGCGTGCCCTTGGCGTAGTCGGCGATCTGGTAATCGAACTCGCGGCGCACCACGAAATCGATGGCCGGCGAGGTGCGCAGCGATTTCTCCGGCTCCACGGTGACCGGCGGCCCCACGAAGGCCACCTTCAACTTCGGGTTGGAATCCTTCATCATCTCCGCCATCTTCACGTCCACGTGAAATCCGGGCGTGGAAGTGAACAGCACCAGCAACTCGAAGTCGTTGGCCATGGCGACGGTCTGTTCGATCGAGATCTTGTGCGGGGGCGCGTCCACCACCTTGCTGTCGGGCAACATGCCGGCGGGATAGCACAGCCACACCGGATACCAGTAGGATTCGATTTCGCGGGTGGCCGGCCAGCGCGAACTGGCGCCGCCGTCGAAACCTTCAAAAGAAGGTGGATTCAGAAACAGTGTTCGCATGTATGGTTACTCGCCCAGGGCCAGAGCGGTCCGCTTAGGGACCTCCGCCAACGATACGTTCCGGAAATCGATAGTAAGCTCCGCCGGACCCACCAGCCGCGTCTCCACTACGCTGTGAATCTGGCGCGGAACCGAAACACCGCCTTGTATCTCAAACTCCTTGACGAACTCGATCTTCTTCAGGAATATCGACGGAACCTTCACAAAGCGGCCAGATTCGCGCACGCACAAGAAGGTGTTTGCATCGATCCAGATTTCACCCTTGAAAAGGCCCACCTGTTTGCGCCGTGGCGTCACCTGAAATACCTCGACGGCTTGGCTGCCGGTTTGCATCGGTCCTTTATATTTGAACTTGTAATTGGCCGGCGACACCGCCAAAGAGGGGGAACCATCGGCCTGGGCTTCGGCCTCGGCGGCCAGATATCTGGCGATTACATGGTGCTTCACGGAATTGTCGCCCTCAAAGCGAAGCGCTTCGTAGGTGATGCGGCCCAGGCGCGAGATGCGGCGCAGCCCGTGCAAGCGGCCATGTTTCTTGAGTTTGGGCAGGAAAGCTTCAATATCCACTTCCATCGAGGAGCCTTCCATGGCGCGCTCCTGCCGCTGCGACGCAGCCCAATAATTTTCCACGACCGCATCCGGGCCGGTCGCCGTGGCGGCGCTCAGCGCCCCAAAGGACACAGCGAACAAAGATAGAACGTGCCGGTTCAGATTGAATCTCAATGTATCTATCCAGGATAGCAGAATCTACCATGGTGTAGATGTTCACCACAAGCGGGAGGTTGCGGATTTGGGTTCATTGCCGCCGAGCTCAACCGGCTGATGCTCGTATGCCGCCACAGCCTACGTGCGTCAGGCGCGGCCGTCAAATCCGCCGACCCCTCGCCGCTTGTCCGGCCGTGCACGCTCTGCCACTCATACCGGATGTTTGGTGCAAACCTTGGATGGTGCCACGTTGTTTACCGCATCTGCCGCAGCCGTGCGATGCGATCCGCCGTCGACGGGTGCGTCGACAATATGTTCGAGAACCACTGCCCCGTAGATGGCTTGATGATGAACAAATGCGCGGTCGAGGGGCTGGCTTCCATGGGGATGCGCTTCGAGTAAGTCTCCAACTTACCCAGCGCCGAGATCAACTCGCCCGGCGCGTGCGTGTATTGCGCGGAAGCCTCGTCGGCGGAATATTCGCGCGAACATGTCCCAGCTCGTGCGCCACCACGCCCTCGATTTCACGGTCGTCCATCAGGCGCAGAATTCCCACGGTGAACGCCACCGATGCGTGCTGCCGGATTGCGTCCGGTGGCGAAGGCGTTGGGGCTTTCTTCGGGGAGCAGCCAGAGGCGCGGCATGGGCAGTCCCATGCGCTGGCATAAGCCGCGCACGATGGGTGCGACGCGGCGGTAGACTCCCGGGTTCTCCCGCTCGGTGACTGGTTGGGCGGAGTAAGACGCCAGCGCGATTTTGTCGGAGAAGAAGTAGCCTGAGAAGTTCATTAGGACCGCTAGACCTAGGCCCAGGTAGAGACCGCTGCGGCCGGCTAGAGCCTCGCCCGCGAAGAGGAGCATGGCGCTTAGCAGGCCTAGCAGGAGGACGGTTTTTAGCGTGTTAGTGGTGGTCATTGGATTGAACCTAAGAAGAGCGGGGCTAAAGCCCCGCGCCGGCTAAAGCCCGCCCTCCAGGTCTATCATTGTGTTACTAGTTCGCCGGCTAAAACCGGTACCTGCTTCTCAAAACGAAGCTCGCTCGAGGCGGGATCGGTGTCCACTTCCACCGTATCGCCGTCCTGGAAATCGCCGTTCAGCAGCTTGAGCGCCAGCGGATCCTGAATCAGCCGCTGGATCGCGCGCCGCATGGGACGCGCGCCGTATTGCGGGTCGTAACCTTCCTTGATGAGCAGCTCGCGGGCGGCCGCGGTCAGTTCCAACTGGATACCGCGGTCTTTCAGCAGCTTGCCCACCCGCCGCAACTGGATGTCGATGATCATCGCCAGATGCTCGCGGCTGAGCGAGTTGAAGACGATGATATCGTCGATGCGGTTCAAAAACTCCGGCCGGAACGTGGTGCGCAGCGCATCCAGCAGGCGCGTGCGGGTAGCTTCGTTGGCGGTGTTCTTGGTATGCACCGAGAAACCGATCGGCCCGACTTCGCGCATGCTGGTCGAGCCCACGTTGGAGGTCATCACGATCACCGTATTCTTGAAGCTCACCGTGCGCCCCTGGCCGTCGGTGAGGCGTCCATCGTCCAAAATCTGCAGCATGGAGTGGAACACGTCCGGGTGCGCCTTTTCGATTTCATCGAACAGGATCACGGAATACGGCCGGCGGCGCACCTGCTCTGTGAGTTGCCCGCCTTCGTCGTAGCCCACGTATCCGGGCGGCGCGCCGATCATGCGGGCCACCGAATGCTTCTCCCCATACTCGGACATATCCACCCGGATCATGGCCTTCTCGTCGTCGAAGAGATACTCGGCCAGCGCGCGCACCAACTCGGTCTTGCCCACGCCGCTGGGTCCCAGGAAAATAAAGCTCCCGATCGGCCGGTTGGGATCGCTCAGGCCAGCGCGGTTGCGCAGGATGGCATTCGATACCAGGCGCACGGCTTCGTCCTGGCCCACTACGCGGTCTTTCAGGCTGTCGGGCATGCGCACGAGTTTCTGCGCCTCGCCCTGCAGCATGCGGGTCACGGGAATGCCGGTGGATTTAGCCACCATGCGGGCGATATCCTCGTCGTCGATTTCTTCTTTGAGCATTGCGGAGTCCTTGATGGCCTCCAGGTCGTGCTCGGCGGCCAGAATGTCCTTCTCGATTTGGGCCAGCCGGCCGTAGCGGATTTGCGCGGCTCTTTCCCAATCGCCCTGGCGGCTGGCCTCGTCTCCGTCTTTGCGCAATTGCTCCTGCTCTTCCTTGAGATGGCGCACGCCGTGGATGGCGGCTTTTTCGCGGTTCCAGCGCTCTTTCAGCGTGGCGGTTTCGCCGCGCAGACTCTCGAGCTCGCTTTCCACATGGCGCAGGCGGTCGCGGGAACCCGCGTCGCGTTCGTGGCCCAACGCCTGGCGCTCGATCTCCAGATGCGTGATGCGGCGATCCTTCTCGTCGATTTCGATGGGCATGGAACCGATCTGCAGGCGCAGTGCCGCGCCCGCCTCGTCGATCAAGTCGATGGCTTTGTCGGGCAGGAAACGGTCGGTGATATAGCGCTGCGAAAGCAATGCCGCGGCCACGATGGCCGCATCCTTGATGCGCACGCCGTGATGGATCTCGAACTTTTCCTTCAGGCCGCGCAGGATGGCGACCGTATCGTCCACCGTGGGCTCGCCCACGAAGACGGTCTGGAAGCGGCGGGCCAGCGCGGCGTCTTTTTCGACGCGCTTGTATTCGTTGAGCGTAGTCGCGCCGATGCAACGCAGGTCGCCGCGGGCCAGCGCCGGCTTCAACATGTTGGCGGCATCAATGGCGCCTTCGGCAGAGCCTGCGCCCACCAGCGTATGCAGTTCGTCGATGAAGCAGATGATTTCGCCGCTCGATTCGGTGATCTCTTTCAACACGGCCTTCAGCCGGTCTTCGAATTCGCCGCGGAATTTGGTGCCGGCCACCATGGAACCCAGGTCCAGCGCCACCAGTTTCTTGTGCTGCAACTGATCGGGCACGTCGCCTTTGACGATGCGCTGGGCCAGACCTTCCACGATGGCGGTCTTCCCTACCCCGGGTTCGCCGATCAGCACCGGATTGTTCTTGGTGCGGCGGCTCAAGACCTGCATCAGGCGGCGAATTTCGTCTTCGCGGCCAATGACGGGGTCGAGCTTGCCGTCGCGTGCGGATTTCGTCAGGTCGACGGCGTAGCGCTCGAGGGCCTGGTATTTGGTTTCGGGATTGGGATCGGTGACGCGCTGCGTGCCTCGGATGGAAACCAGAGCCTTCAGGATCGCTTCATGGGTAGCGCCGGCGCGCTCCAGGAGTTGCGCGGCGGGGTCGCGCTTCTGGGCCGAGATGGCCAGCAGCATGTGCTCGGTGGAGACGAACTCGTCCTTGAAGCGGCTGGCTTCGTCGAAGGCGCGCTCCAAGACTTCGTTGAGCGGCTGCGACGCATACAGGCCGGGTTGCGGCGGCATGCTAACCTTCGGGATACTCTGCAACTGGCGCTCGCCTTCGGAGACGATGGCGTCCGGCTGCACGCCGCATTTTTCCAGGACCGGGCGCACGATGCCTTCGCGCTCCTGGGCGAGGGCCACCAGCAGATGCAGCGGATAAAGCACTTGGCCGTCGGCTTTGCCAGCCAATTCCTGCGACTGCTGCAGCGCTTCTTGGGCTTTCTGCGTAAACTTGTCGAATCGGATCACAGGGGCCTCTCTTCTTAAGGATAACGGAAACTGCGAAGAGCGGGGCTAAAGCCCCACGCCGGCTAAAGCCCGCCCTCCAACGCTCCCTTACTGCTTCACGTCAATCTTGACTTGACGCGGTTTAGCGGCTGCCTTCTTGGGCAACTTCACGGTCAGGACGCCGTTGTGGTACTCGGCGGCCACATGTTCCGTATCGACCGTTTGGGGAACAGTGAAGCTGCGCGTGAACTGGCCGTAGCCGCGTTCGATGCGATGGTAGCCCTTGTTGGCATCCGTCTTTTCAAACTTGCGTTCGCCGGACAGCGTCAGGGTCTGGTTCTCGACATGCACATCGATGTCTTTCAGTTCGACTTCGGGCACGTCGGCTTTGAGGACCAGTTCATCCTCGGTTTCGAAGATGTCCACCGCGGGCGACCAGGGCCGGCCTGCGCGCGGCTCGCTGAGCAGACGGTTGAAGGCGTCTTCAAAGTAACGAAGGTTGGCCAATGGATCGACATGGGTGAGGGACATTTTGTGTTGTGTTGCTCCTTGTTAGAATTGTTGGACTTAACTTCATCCGATTACAATCATAAAATATGCGTGCGTATTTGTCAAGTACGTACACACACAAAGGCAGCCGCCGGTACAAACAAAGCCCAAACGATTGGAAATAGACTGCTTAGGCTAGCTGAAGGCTTGCCAGCAGAGCTGCACGCCCATGCAGGTAAGCCAGGCGGAAAGAGCTACGCGCAACGGCCGGGCTGGCAGAACAGCCAGGAGATTGGCACCAATCAAGGCCCCTACCATGCCGCCCACGATCAGGTGGATCAGGATGCCGGACTGGAAGTGCCCGGCGGACAGATGGAATCCGCCGCCGATCAACGAACAGGCCAAGCCGAACATGACATCGGTGCCGACCACGCGGGCCGGGGGCAACGGGGTCAAATTCAGCAGCGCGACACTGCCCAATGCGCCGGCGCCGGCGGAAGAGAAACCCACTTCGGTACCGATCCCGAAAGCGATAAAAGGAAGCAAGTTGGATCGATCGGTCATGGCGCGTGCATGCGCGCTGCGGCGCAGCGTGCGCACCAGATTATAGAGCGCCATGGTGGACACCAAGGCCCCGATGCCCAGAAACAGAGCGCCGCGATGATGTTTGGCGTCCAGTATATCCATCAAGAAGAAGCCCAGCAGCACACCCGGAACACCTCCGCAGCAGAGCCGCAACAGCGTTGGATAATGGATCTGCTTGCGCACGATGTAGACGGGAGCGATGGTCAGCTTGATGACCGCCGAAAAAGCCAGTGCCGTGCCGACAGCCTCGGCGGGCGGCACCTTGAAGAACAGCATCAGCACGGGGGCCAGAAGCGAACCCGCGCCCACGCCGGTCAATCCAACGCCTGCCGCTACCAGGAAGCCAACCAGGATTTCAATCATGGATCCACTCGAAAGTTCCGCTCGGGTGTTTCAGCTATCTTAACGCGGATCAATCCAGCGCGTCTATGGAAATTAGTAAGGCCCTGGTACGAAGGCCGTAAACAACTGAAAATACGAATTATAGGCTTGGCGAAGCGGGTACATTGCCAAGGTACCCGCCAACCAAGTGTAGTGTTTCGCTCTATTCTATTGGCCTGGAGTGGCGGCGGCAGCGCCCGCTAAGGAGTTTCCAAGGGCGGTACCGTTGGCCGTACCCAGTCCGGTGCAGGCATCCCAGCCGGGGCCAGCCGCGTATCCACCGATGTTGCCCGTAATATCGTTGTTCCCGGTGGTGATGTCGGTCAAGCCGTTGGCGGCCTGCGAATACAGCAGGGGATTCAGGAAACCGACCGGAGTCCCCAGCTTCTGATTGATGCGCGCTATCAGTCCGGCCCATAGCGGCGCGACCGCGCTGGTGCCGCCCACGACGCCCGGTTGTCCGTCGGCCAGTGTCTGGTATCCGGTTTCCGGATCGGCGTTGCCGGCCACGTCGGGAACACCGCGGCCGATCCGTCCGCCCGGATTGACCGATGCCGGCACATTGGCATTGGCTTGCCAGGCGGGCAGCCCGATGGTGTCGCTGATGCCGCCGCCCGTGGCGCCTCCATTGGGACCGTCGTTCCAAACAGTTTCGCTCGCAATGCGCGTGCCGGAGGCGTGCAGCGTAGTGCCCCCACAGGCCAGCACATAGGCGCTCGACGCCGGGAAATCGCAGTGCGCCAAGCCGTCGTCGATCTGGTCCCGCGAGCCGTCGTCCCCCGCCGCGCAGCAGACCGTAACGCCCATGGCGGCCGCGGCTTGCAATGCTTCGTTTACAGCCTGGATGGCCTGCGACGACCAGATGTCGTTGCCCTCCGCAAACCCCCAACTGATGGAAATCACCGAGGGATTATGGATATTGTCGTGGACCGCGGTCGAAATCGCGTCCACCCAGCCCTGCTCGGTAAAGTTCGAGAAATAGACCACCATGTTGGCGCCGGGCGCGACCGCGCCGGCGACTTCGATATCCAGCATGACTTCGGTATCCGGGCTGTTCTGGCCGGGAGCGGGCTGGTTGGTGGCGCCATCCACCGATACGGCCGTAATGCACGGCGCGGCCATCCCCAAATGCTGAAAATAAGTGTTCAAGTCGTTGCTGGTATAGCCTCCGCCGAACTCCAGGATGCCGATGGTTTCGCCCGCGCCGTTCTGCCCGGCGGGGAAATTATAGAGTTGCGCCACCTGCGGCGGCGTATAGCTGGTGGGCGCCGCTCCCTGGGACTGCCTGTGCTGGCGGAAATGCGGCCTCGCTTGCGGCCGGTTGTCGAATCCGAAGACGCCCTGGACGATGCCCGAGAGGTCCGCGGGCACGTAGATGGAGCCGGTGCGGCCGCGGAATGCGCCATCCGGATGCTCGTAGTTGGTGAGCGCCACGCCGAAGGCCGCGCTCAGCGCCGCGATGGTTCCGGAAAGGACCATACTGCGCCGGGCCTGGCTCGATTCCATCACGGTGAGGTTATGCTGATGGGCGAACGCCTCGATTTGCGAGAGGTCGCCGGGATTTGCGCCGTAATTGGCGGCGAACTCTTCGCGGCGCATATACTTGCGCAGGTGGGGTGGGGTGGCGGTGAGTTCCTTGGCCGACGCCAGATTCTGCATCGGCTGGCGCGGCCGCAAGAGTACCGTGATTTTGATTTGTTCGTTGGGATCCGGGGCGCCTACGGCCCGGGCTCCGCGGCGAGCGGCGCGCTCGCTGCCGGATAGTGCTACGCGATTCTTCTGTTCTGCCATGAACTGCTCCTCTCTTCGTGCAGTGAAACCATTTCCTTGGTGCGGTCTTCACTTGCTGGTATATGGTGGGCTGAGGAGCGAAATCGTCTCAACGGACTTGAGCCTGACCGTGGGGCAGGCGTCCACGCCTGCAGCGAGTTTCTAGACCCACGAGGATATGAGCGCGGCGTTAACGGGCGGCCGGCGCCGCGAACGCATACAAGTCGCTTTGGGTTCGCACGTAAAGTTTCCCGTCGACAATCGCCGGTGTAGCCATAATGCCGCCATCGAGTTTGTTCCTGGCCAGCACGTTCAATTGCTCACCGGCATCGAGGACCGCCACCACGCCTTCTTCGGATGCGATGTAGATCTTGTTATCGGCCGCCACGGGCGACGAGTAGTAATATCCCGGCGCTCCCGTGCGTCCGCTGTAGACCAGCGCGCCGGTCTGCGCGTTTCGCGCGAAAACGATACCCCCGTTCTGGAACGTATAGAGGCGTCCGTTGTAGTAAAGGGGCGAGGGCACGCCGGGTACTCCCTTGTGCTCCGACCAGGCGACGTGCGTCTGGTTCACCTCGCCCTGCCCGCCCGGCCGAACCGCCACCACGCGGGACGAGTTGTCGGCGTACATCTGCGCGGCTCGCTCCGGGTTGGCCTTCTCGGAGACGGGTTCCATGATAATGTCCGGCGCGGCGAAGAACAACAATCCGCCGCCGATGACCGGCGTACTTTTCCCGCACGGAGGAAGTCCCGCGACCCACCACCGCTCCGTTCCATCGCCAAGGTTGTAGGCCATGAGCCGTTGGTTCGGCTGGAAGTCGCCGCCCAGCACGGCAATCTCATCGACTCCATCGTGACGCCAGTACACGGGTGTCGACCATCCGTACTGATACTGCGAACGGTCGGTCTTCCACACGGTCCGGCCGTCCCGGCGGTCGACCCCAAGCAGGTACGCGTCTTTTCCTTGATGATTGAGCACGAGCAACTGGCCGGCGACGATCGGTGACGCGACCGAACCGTAGATGTTTTCCGGGATCGGGAGCCGCCGTTCCCATTGCACCTTTCCATCGAAATCGTAGCTGATTAAGCCATATGAGCCGAAGTAGACGTACACGCGCTCCCCGTCTGTGGCGGGTGTCGGCGCCGCGGGACTGCCGATCTCGTGTACCTTCTCAATCTGGGCCGGGGCCACGCTGCGCCGCCAGAGAAGTTTTCCGGTGTGCGCATCGATGCACACGGTGGAAAGCTGGCTCGTTTTGCGGTCGAATTCCGTGACGAACAAGCGCCCTTTCGCAACGACCGGCGAAGAGAGTCCCGATCCGATCGCGACCTTCCAAAGCAAGTTCTTGCCGGGGCCAAACTCTACCGGCGGTTTGCCGTGGCCGATTCCGGTGGAATCTGGTCCGCGGAATTGCGGCCAGGAAAGCTGGCCCGGGTCGTCCGCCCCGCCCGCGAAGGTGGGTAGCGTGATGAGCGCCAGAACAAGGACCGCGAACACACTGGGCGCCGTCAAGGGCGCTTCGTTGGGCAGACATCGCAATCGGCGCCTGAAGCCCTGCCGGACGTAATGCATCAACCTATAGACGATCCACGACACGTTCCGTTCCTAGGAACTTCGCTGGAGACTCCATATTACACGTGGGGAAACGGGGCTCAGCCTATTGGGTTTAGAGGGCAAGCAGGCGGTGAAGGTGACGCGCCCGTTACGAACATACGGCTTTGTTCGCACGCCCCTAACACACTTCGACGCCAATGGTCGCGGGAGCACGCGCATGCGGCGAGCCGGGACAAGGCTGGAACAGCGGAGCAGTCACCCGCACGCGGCGGGGCGCCTGCTCCGAGAAGCTCACTCTGTAATCAACATTGCGCAGGGACGCGCCAGCCGGCCACTCAGGCGGAAGTGGCTGGACGCGTCCCTCGACCAGGCTACTGACTCCAAAATAAAGCCGCGCATCCCCGAGGAGTATCCCGTCCGCAGAGTATTTTTCGTTTCCAATCGTTGATTCCCCTGGGCCAAACCGGTCCCAAATCTACCCGCCAGGCGGTATATGATCGAAGAAGCCGACTTGCTACCCTACCCATGAAGCCTGAGGAAGCCAAAGACGCCGTGGTCTTCAAACGGAGCGCGCAGCCTTTGCAATGGGGCGCGCAAGTGGTGCTGCTGGCCAGTTTTGGCGGCATGCTGGCGCTGATGCTGTTCGCCGGCATCGACTCCCTGCGCGCATTGCGCCAGGTGCAGTCCCGGAATGTCCAGATCCGCCAGACCTTCCTGCTGCGCAATCGCGCCCTGGAGGAGATCCGGTCCGCCCTGTACCAGTCGGGCACCTTTACGCGCGATTTTCTGCTGGAGCGGGATGCCGCGCGCGCGGAGACGTATCGCGCCAGCCTGCAAACCGTGCGCGGCGAAATGGATGCGGCCCTGGCACGCTATGCCCGCTCGCTCGATGCCGATGAAGAAGCGCCCTTCCAGGCGCTGCAGGCCCGCATCGCCGACTACTGGAAGCTGCTCGACCCCATCTTCCATTGGGATGCCGGAGAGAAGCTGGCGCGCACCTTCGCTTTCATGCACCAGGAACTCTTCCCGCGGCGCGCGACCACGCTTGAGATCGCCGACCGCATCGCCAGCGTCAACGAGCGGGAACTCAACACCGGCGACGAACGGCTGAAGGAGATCTTCGACCAGTTTCGTTACCGTCTGGGCTGGATGCTGGCCCTCACATTGGGAATCGGCGCGCTGCTGGCGCTGGCCACTACCCGGCACATCCTGCATCTGGCGCGCGACGCCGATTTGCGCTACCGGCAGGTGACTTTGGCGCAGGGCAAGCTGAAAGAACTCTCCGCGAGCCTGGTGGAGGCGCAGGAGCAGGAACGCCGCGCCATCTCGCGCGAGCTGCACGATGAAGTCGGCCAGTCGCTGAGCGCGCTCTTGATGGAACTTGGCAATCTGGGCGCGGTCGCGCCCGGCGACGCCGAGTTGCGCAGCCACGTGGAATCCATCCGCAAGCTGGCCGAAAACAGCGTGAACGTGGTGCGCAACATGGCGCTGTTGCTGCGTCCTTCGATGCTCGACGATCTGGGCCTGGTGCCCGCCTTGCAATGGCAGGCGCGCGAGCTTTCCAAACGCACCGGCATGGCCGTCATGGTGGATGCCGAAGGCGTGGCCGACGACCTGCCCGAAGAGCACAAGACCTGCATCTATCGCGTGGTGCAGGAAGCGCTGCACAATTGCGCCCGGCACGCTTTCGCGCGCAGCGTGCGTATTCAGGTGGTGGAGGAGGGCGGGCGCATCCATCTGAGCGTGGCCGACGACGGGCAGGGTTTCGATAGCACGCACACGCGCGGTCTCGGCCTGCTGGGCATGGAGGAGCGCGTGACGCATCTGGGCGGCCGTTTCCAATTGCAATCCGAGCCGGGACAGGGCACGCGCCTGCGCATCGAAATCCCGCTGGCCGCGCGGGCGGTGGAGGCCATCGCGTGACTCCGGTGCGGATACTGCTGGCAGACGACCACATCGTGATGCGCAACGGCCTGCGCCTGCTGCTGGAGCGCCAGCCGCATCTGCAGGTGGTCGGCGAAGCGGCGGACGGACGCCAGGCGGTGGCGCTCTGCGAATCGGCCAATCCGGATGTGGTGATCATGGACATCGCCATGCCCAACCTGAACGGCATCGAGGCGGCCCGCCAGATCGTCAACCGCAACCCGCGCACGGCCATCGCCATCCTGAGCATGCACTCCGACGAGAGTTATGTGATCCGCGCGTTGAAGGCGGGCGCGCGCGCCTATCTGTTGAAGGATTCCGCCGAAGCCGACCTGCTGGCGGCAGTGCGCGCGCTGACCGAGGGTAAATCGTTTTTCAGTCCGGCGATCAGTAAGATATTGGTGGAAGATTATATGCGCCAGTTGGAGAGCCGGGGCGCGGAGGACACTTACGAGCTGCTGACCAATCGCGAGCGGGAGATACTGCAGCTTCTGGCGGAGGGGCGCACTAACAAGGAAGTGGCTAACCTGCTGAACCTCAGCCTGTATACGGTGGAGACGCATCGCACGCATATTTTGCAAAAGTTGAATTTGCATAGCGTGCCGGAGTTGATTTTGTACGCCGTGCGCAAGGGGATTATCGCCTGACGCGGCTTGAGCTTTTGTGGGGCGGGCAATTCTGCCCGCAGCCGGCTTTCAGCCGGCTCTGGCCGGGCACGCTATTGTTAGTTTAATGACTAAGATTAAAGCGAGGATCGAGAACGAAGTTCAGGACGAGGAGCGCCGAGCTTTGTCGTCCCACGTTGAGGAAGGGTATCGGCAGGCCCTTCGGGGAGAACTCACTGATGGCGACGAGGCGCGCCGTGAAATCCAGGCGATGAAGGACAACTGGTTGGAAGAACGCGCACGCAAGCGATGAGCGCCTATCCCCTCGTAGCGCCTGTAGTTCCTTGAAACCAATGTGGCGCGTTCCCATATACGTTGCGGCCCCCGTACTCGCGGCTACCGTCTATTTAGCGCTCTCGTACACCGCCAATCGCTTCGTTTACTTCCCCGCGAAGTATCCGGAAGGGCCGTGGAACGCGCAGGCGGTCTTGCGCGCGACCGACGTGTGGCTCGAAACAGCCGACGGCGTCCGTATCCACGCCTGGTGGGTTCCGCGCGATGGCGCCTCTATCGTCACTCTGCACCTCCATGGAAACGGGGGAAACATCACGCATCGCTATACCCGGTTGGGTGAAATCGCGGCAGCGGGATCCGCGGCGCTGGCGCTCGATTACCGTGGCTATGGCAAGAGCGAGGGACGACCCACCGAGCAAGGTCTCTATCGCGACGCGGATGCGGCCTACGATTATCTGTTGAAAGCCGGCTTTCGCCCGGACCAGATCGCGATCCACGGCGAATCGCTGGGCACCGCGGTGGCCGTGGACTTGGCTGCACGCCGCCCATGCGCGGCGGTGGTGCTCGAAGCGCCGTTCACGTCGGCGAAAGACGTGGCCCAGACTGTGGCGCCGGTGATCGGTCCGATGCTGATCTGGGGATTCGATTCCCGCGCCAAGATTGGACGTATCCACGCGCCGATCTTCTTCATTCACGGCGACGGCGACCGCGACCGGGTGGTCCCGTTGCGCTTGGGCCAGGGCCTATTTGCCGCCGCGCACGAGCCGAAGTCTTTATGGCTGGTGTGGGGCGCCGGCCACAATGACATCGCCGAAACCGCCGGCCCCGCCTATCGCCAGCGCTTGCGCGCATTCTACGAGAGCCTTCCAAAGCCAACACGCTAAGTGCTCCGCGTTAGGGCTTGATCCCACTCGTTGTTGTACTGCCGGCCCCTTTCATGCGCCGACATAGGCGGCGCAGCCCGCGGCTTGGCCCGCCCGGTGGCGGCCACCGTAGCGCATGACCCGGTAGCCGTGACTGTGCCGCCATGCCCTCTGTAAGTTGCTGAACAGGTGGCACAGACTTTATAGTCTCTGTTCCTGCCGAGCGATCCCGTCTTACTGCAGCACCTGGAACTGCACGTTACTGGTCAACGTCGTCGTACCGTCGGCGAGCGTGACCTGGATCGAACCGCTGGTGGCGCCGCCGGGAACGGTTGCCGTGATGGCGGAGCCGGTCGAATTGACCGTGAACGACGCGGCGGGCGTGCCG
>Ga0302326_10016924_pt1 | contig 15231 bp, 11 predicted proteins | sample Palsa_T0_3_FD_202264 | JGI IMG/M metagenome (GOLD analysis project Ga0302326, IMG submission 202264) | Peat permafrost microbial communities from Stordalen Mire near Abisko, Sweden - Palsa_T0_3 | ecosystem: Environmental > Terrestrial > Soil > Palsa > Peat permafrost | place: Sweden: Abisko...
CGCGGACTACATCGTCATCGCCGGCCACGCTGGCGGCACCGGCGCGTCGCCTCTTTCCAGCATCAAGTATGCCGGCAACCCGTGGGAGATCGGGCTGGCCGAAGCGCAACAGGTCCTGATGCAGAATGGCCTGCGTGGCCGCGTGCGCCTGCGTTGCGACGGCGGGCTGCGGACTGGCCGCGATGTGCTGATTGCTGCGCTATTGGGCGCCGATGAATTCGCATTTGGCACGGCGGTGCTGGTCGCGTTGGGCTGCGACATGGCCCGGCAATGTCACCTCAACACCTGTCCCACCGGCATCGCAACCCAAAGGCCCGATTTGCGGGCCAAGTTTCGCGGCAAGCCAGCCAACGTCGTACGCTTTTTTGAGGAGCTCACCCGCGACCTGCAAATGCTTATGGCCAGCCTCGGTCTACCCTCGCTCGAGGCAGCGACCGGCCGTATCGATCTGCTGGAGCAAGTGAGCGCTGCCGGCGGACTCGACCTGAGTGCCTTGCTGGCGCCGGCTCGTGAGGGCCACGTACGTTGGCAAGGCCAACGCAACCGCCGGCCCACCGATCATGCTGCCATCGACAATGCCTGGGTGCAGCCGGCACTGACGGCGCGCGCCGCTGGCTTACCCTTCTCGGTCGAGGCGACCATCGCCAACCAGCATCGCACCCTGGGTGCGCGTCTGGCCGGGGAGCTGGTTTGGCACGGCCTCCATCACAAGGAAACACCGCTCACTTTCAAATTGACCGGCATTGCCGGCCAGTCCTTCGGAGCGTTCGCCGTGCCTGGGATGCAGCTCTGCCTCGATGGCATGGCCAACGATTTTGTCGGCAAAGGACTTTGCGGAGGAGAATTGATTCTCCGCGGGCAAGGGCGGGCGGCGCGCGAAAGCGAGCTTCACGTCATCCTCGGCAATGTCGCGCTTTACGGGGCAACCAGCGGCTCGCTCTTTGCCGCCGGCCGTGCGGGTGAGCGCTTCGCCGTGCGCAATTCCGGAGCGCTCGCGGTCATCGAAGGGATCGGCGACCACGGCTGCGAATATATGACTGGCGGCCTGGTGGCCGTGTTGGGATCGACCGGGCAGAACTTTGGAGCCGGCATGACAGGCGGTTTGGCCTGGGTTTTCGACGAGGACGACACCTTCGTTTCCCAAACCCGTTACCACACCAGCTTTCTCACCCCGGAGCCACTGTCTCAACTCGATCACGAGGCCGGGGAAGAGCTGCGTCAACTCATCCTGCTGCACGCAGAAAAAACCTCCAGCACGCGAGCCCGATGGATTCTTTCCGACTGGGCAAACCTCTCCTCGCGCTTCGTCCGCCTGACGCCGATCCCACAGGCCTAAGCGGGTCCCTCGCTCCGCGCCTATGAAACGAGGTTTGTAGAAGGCCACGGCTTTACAAGCTTGGGGAAAAACCCGGGCCGCACGGGGCACCCGAGTTCGTGGCAGGGAAAATTCCTGAAATCTAGTTTTCATACACCCTCTGAACCCCAAACCATTTTGGCGACATTGCCGTCCATAAAGCCGTACCCTTGCCGCAAAGTTCCCGCCCCCGAAACGACTCATCAACGGCCCCGCGTTACAATCGTCAGGGTTTGTGACCCCGTTCATGTTCAATCTAGAAACGCTGGTAGATGTCGTCGGGCTGGTAGCGTCCAGCAAGCGTGACCGCGCGCTTCTATGGCAGGACGCAGCAGGCGCCTGGCACCCCATGTCGAGCACCGAGTTAATGGCTCGTGTCTACGCGCTGGCCAACACTTTCACAAGCTGGGGCATCACGAAGGGAGATCGCATCGCGCTGCTGGCAGAGAATCGCTGGGAGTGGGCAGTGGTCGATTTCGCTACCCTGGTGCTGGGCGCAGTCGATGTGCCGATTTATCCCACGCTGACGGCGGAGCAAATCGCCACGCTGCTGATCGATTCCGGTGCGCGCATCGCCGTTGTCTCGACTGAGGCCCAGTACAACAAGATCGCCTCGATCCGCAGCCAGACCAAGCTCGAGCGCGTCGTCGTGATGGATGACATCGCAGCCGCAGAAAGCACGCGCCTCTCTTCGCTGTTGCAGAATGCCGACGCTGCCGCTTCGGGCGTCGACATCGGTTCATGGCTGCGCAGTTTCGCCGTAGGGTCAGCAGACCTGGCCACCCTCATCTACACATCCGGCACCACCGGCGAGTCCAAGGGGGTCATGCTGACTCACGGCAACATCGCCTCCAACCTGAACTACTCCACGCGCAACTTTACCTGGGGACCCCAGTCCACCTGCATCTCGTTTCTACCGCTCTCGCACATTACGGCGCGCCATCTGGATTACGCGCTCCTTGCTTACGGTGCGACGATCGCTTATTGCGGCAGCTTCGACCGGCTCCCCGCTGCGATGGCGAGCGTGAAGCCCACTGTCTTTGTGGCCGTGCCGCGGGTGTACGAGAAGATTCGGGATGAGGTCAAACGCCGGGCCGGCAGCAAACCGATTTCCAGCAAGATCTTTGCCTGGGCGATTGCGACCGGGCGCCGGCACCGCGAGCAGATTCTGCGGGGGGAAACGCCCTCATCACTGGGCTGGCGCCTCGCCAATCGACTGGTTTTTGAGAAAGTAAGGCAGGCGTTTGGAGGCCAGGTTCGCGACTTCCTCTCTGGCGGAGCACCCCTCGGCATGGACACAGCTTCCTGGTTTGCCGACGTAGGCATCCGCATCTTTGAAGGCTACGGGCTCACTGAGACATCGCCGGTCCTGGCCCTGAATAATGCAAGGGATCACCGCATGGGTTCGGTGGGCAAGCCGATCGAGTCGGTGGAATTCCGGTTTACCTCCGACGGCGAATTGCTCGTCAAGGGCCCCTTCGTCTTTACCGGCTATTGGCATAAGCCGGAAGCTACCGCCGAAGCCCTCGAACCCGATGGGTGGTTCCACACCGGAGATATCGCCCGTGTCGACGACGATGGATTCCTCTACGTGACCGACCGCAAGAAGGAGTTGATCAAGACTTCCGGCGGCAAAATGATCGCTCCCCAGCCCATCGAAGGGAAGCTGAACGCCAGCCTACTGGTCGAAAACGCGGTGGTGGTGGGCGACAAACACAAATTTCTCAGCCTGCTGATAGCGCCCAACTTCCCTGCGCTGGAATCTATGGCGAAGCAGGAGGGAATTGCGTTTGCTTCGCGCGCCGAACTGGTAAGGAATCAGGCCGTGCTGGCGTCTTACCAGGCCACCGTCGACTCGGTCAACCAGGGCCTGGCGAACTTCGAGACCATCAAGCGTTTTCACGTGGTGGCCGACGAGTGGTCGATCAACTCCGGTGAGCTAACCCCAAGCCTCAAACTGAAGCGTCGCGTGATCCTGCAGCGATACGCGGCTGAAATCGCCGCCTTCTATGAGGACGAATCGACGTCTCATCGTTAAGGAGCTTCAATTACTGTGGCGCAGTTCTCACCGGGGCTAAAGCCCGACGTATTTTAATCAATTTCGGCCCGACTGAAAGTCGCGCCCTGGTCAAAGCAGGGTTTTTCCGTAGCCTGTTTAGCCGCTGAGGTACGATTTCTATTCAAGTATTTTCGCGCTCAATCATGAAAGAGCCGTACCTCAGCGGCTAAAGCCGCGTATGCCTGCGGATTCTATGGCACGGCTGAAGCCGCGCCCTTCCGTCGAGATTTGTCGTTCTCTTCTGAAGGCCTTGCCCTTCAAAAGAGCAGATTTTTTCCGCAGCCTCTGAAGTCCGGGGCTGGCAAGGCCTTAGCTGTGCTGCAAAGCGCCGAAAATGATCCAATTTTGAATTCGAACAAGGACCGCTTTAAAAGCCGCGAAAGCGCAGACTGCCGCATCTAATTGGGCGCAGCACTCGTCATTGCACGTGAAGATTCCGCTGAGGTGTTACCGTGAAGAAGCATCCGCTGATAAGCATTCTCGTCGCAATCGTTGTTCTCTTGCTGGTGGCTGTTCTCCTCATCCCGTTGTTCGTCAATGCCAACACGTTCCGGCCCACCCTGGAGTCGCAGCTCTCATCGGCTCTTGGCCGCCAGGTGACTCTGGGCAATCTGAGCTTTTCAATTTTCGCCGGCAGCCTGGTCGCCGACAACATCTCCATCGCCGACAATCCTGCGTTTAGCCCCAAGCCATTCCTCCAGGCCAAGTCACTGCACATCGGGGTAGAAGTGGCGCCGCTCGTTTTCCATAAGCAGCTATTGGTCAGAAACCTGGTGGCCGATTCCCCTTCGATCAACCTGGTTCACAACGCGCAAGGCACGTGGAATTTCTCGGACATCGGAAAAACCGCGGGCAGCCGTACCCAAAATACCCAGCAGGAGAGCGCGCTGCCCAACTTCACCGTGGGGCAGATGCGGGTGGTCAACGGCACAGCAACCGTCTCCGACATCCCGCTTACGGGGACTCCCTTTGTCTACAGCGATCTGGATCTCACAGTGGACCAGTTCTCCTTCGCCAAGGCGTTTCCCTTTACGCTTTCCGCAAAGCTCCCCGCAGGCGGTTTGCTGGATGTGAAGGGAAACGCCGGACCGGTCAACGCAAAAGACGCCTCGGAGACGCCACTCGGCGCAAACATTAACCTGAAGCACTTCGATCCGGTAGCCGCCGGGGTGATTCCTGCGAGCCAGGGAATTTCGATGCTGGCCGACATCACCGCCCAGGTCACTTCCAATGGGCAAACGTTGAACAGCACTGGAACGGTGAATGCGTCCCGCTTGCAGTTGGTTGCCAATGGCGCGCCCACTCCCAACCCAGTCGATATCGCATACACCATTACCCACAACCTGGATGCCCGGACCGGCCAGATCAACGACCTAGGCATCAAAACCGGCGGCGTGACCGTGCACATCAACGGGACCTATGCGATGACTGGTCCCGAGACAACCCTGGCGCTCCATCTGGCGGCACCGAACCTGCCTATCAACCAGGTCGAAGCGCTGTTGCCGGCCGCGGGAATCCGGCTACCCAGCGGATCGAGTTTGCAGGGAGGGACGCTCACCGCCAACCTCTCGATCACTGGCCCGGCGAATGCCCCAACCATCAACGGGCCGGTTGAGGTCGACAATACTCTCCTGGCCGGCTTCGATCTCAGCTCGAAGATTGGAGGACTGAAGGGTGGTTCCACTTCCGGAGCCAAGGGCACCCAGATTCAGACCGTTCGCGCCAACGTGAACTCTTCGCCCCAGGGCACACGGATCGATAATCTGTACACCTCGGTTCCATTGATTGGCACTGCCACGGGGGCGGGCACCATTGCACCCCAGGGTGGCTTGAACTTTCAGGTTGTGGCAAAAATCAATCCCAACTCCGGCTTGCTGAGCGGTGTTACCTCGGTGGCTGGTGGATTATTAGGGCAGGCGGTTAGCACCGCGGCGGCGAATGGAATCCCCGTCCACATCACCGGCACCACAACCAATCCTGTAATTCAAGCCGACCTTAGTAAGGTGCTGCAACAGAATGCGGGCGGCCTTCTCAAGCAGCAACTGCTGGGCAAGGGCAACACGAACGGCAAACCCAACGCCGGAGACGTCCTGAACAAGCTCTTCCATCACTAGAAGTAGTCGCAGCTAAAAGGTTGGTGGGCCGCAGGTTAGCAGCGATTGTCTGAGCACTGAGCCAGCCGACACTTCTCCGTGACACGCCGCATTACAGGGTGCGGAAAAGTCGGTGAATGAAGGGTACGGGCGTCAGCCCGCGGAACAAGAACAGTGGAATTTACAGGCTGCGGAAAAACTCTGCACCGCGCTGAAAAGCAATACCTCAGGGGCTAAAGCCCGACGTATTCTCAGTCATTACGGCACGACTAAAGTCGTGCCCTGATACAAAACATGACTCTTTCCGCGGCCTCTTTAGTGGCACAGCCAAAGCGTCTTCTCTCTTGACGGGTTCGTCTTCCAAGATTGGAGTTCCTGCACATATTTCCTTCCTGACGCCTCCGCAGCTATGATTCACAAGGCGCCACGATGCGCCCATTTTTTAGGAGAAGAACCAAAATGCGAGTTGGAATCCTGACTGGCGGCGGCGACTGCCCTGGACTGAATGCGGTGATCCGCGCTGCGGTGCGTAAAGGCATTTTCCATTACAAAGATGAGTTCGTCGGCTTCATCGAGGGCTGGCGTGGCGTAGTGGAAAACAAGACAATGCCGCTGACCATCGACACCGTATCCGGAATCCTGCAGCTCGGCGGTACCATCCTGCGTACATCCCGCACCAACCCGCGCAAGATGGAGGGCGGCATCGACAAGTGCATGGCCACCATCAAGGCCAACAAGCTCGATGCTCTGATTACCATCGGCGGAGACGACACGCAGGGTGTCGCCAACGCGCTGGTCGAGAAGGGTATCAAGGTTGTGGGGGTTCCCAAGACCATCGATAACGACCTCAGCGGAACCGACGCGTGCTTCGGCTTCGATACCGCGGTCTCCATTGCCACGGAAGCGGTCGACCGCCTGCATTCCACAGCCGAGGCCCACAACCGGGTGATCGTCTGCGAGGTGATGGGACGCGACGCTGGCTGGATTGCCATCACCTCTGGCATCGCCGGTGGTGCTGATGTTATTTTCGTGCCCGAGAAACCCATCGATATCGACGCGGCGGTGAAGATCATCAAGGAGCGTCACGGCCGGGGCAAGCTATTCTCGATCGTGGTGGTCGCCGAAGGCGCCAAGATCCCAGGCACCGACAAGCTGGCTACACAAGGAGCGAAGGTCGACGCGTTCGGTCACGCGCGCCTCAGCGGTATAGGGCAAACGGTTGCGGAGTTAATCGAAGAAAAGACAGGATACGAAACCCGCTCAGTGAACCTTGGGCACACCCAGCGCGGAGGAACGCCGACCGCCTATGACCGTATGCTTGCGACGCGCTACGGCTCGTTTGCCATCGACCTGGTGCATGAAGGTCAGTTTGGCCGGCTTGTTGTATTGCGGGGCACCGAGATTACCCACATTCCGCTGGCGGATGCGATCGCAAAAACACGAACCATAGGTGACGACTTGATTTCTCTCGCCGCTGGTTTGCAACCGCAATTGTAATTATTCACGGTCCACTGCAACAGCCTTGCATGTCTTGTTATCCATTTTTGAATGAGATAGATAATGGGATACATAGAATGTTCAGGGTTAACTTTCCTGTTGTGGGGATCAGGACGGATACGATGTCCTTGGTAACCGACTGTTCGCCTCTGGTAATGCTTCGCATGGCTACAAATTCTGTTACGCTCCTACCGGATCCGAACAAGACCGCAGCAGCGGTTTCACAGCGGGTATAAGCCTCAGAAAAACGCACTAAATGGGGCATGCAAACTGGGAAACCGCGCAAAACCCGAGGGGATTCCCGCGATACGCGATAATCTCTTGTGTTACGGGGTGAAAACGCGGTATAAGCACAACGGCGGGTTAGTACTCTCGCCCGGTCCAGCAGTTCCCAGAGGAGAGCACTTCGATGAGAACAACACCGGCGAGAGATGAGGTTCGCGAAGTCATGGATATCCGTATGGCTTCCGACTACCTCGGCATCAGTCCCGACACGCTTTACAAGTACGCCTCTGACGGGTTCGTCCCCGCCTTTAAGCTTGGCAACCGATGGCGTTTCAAGCGCTCTCGCCTCGACGGATGGATGGATCAGCAGTCCTCTGAGGGCGCCCCGCGCAAGCCAGAGCCGCAGCCCGATGTCGCCCAGCCGAGAAAACCACAATCGGTCGCGCCCCGCCAGAAAAGAGCCATGGCAGGCTCTCGCTGATCGACGCCGCGCTGTTTTTTTAGCAAGGCACGACTTGAGTCGGGCTGTAAACGAGTAAGAAGAAACCTTAAGATTCGTCTACTTCCCACATCTCGCGAAGAACGCGAGATATGGGGCACCCGGGTTCGTGGCAGGGAGGGAATTCCTAAAGCACTACTGAAGATGATCTCTGAGGATGACCAGCAAGACGCTGGCCGCGATGAAGAGCAGCAGGGTGAGCGTGCTATAGGCCACTTGCAGGCGAAGCTTTTCCTGCACTGTCGGGCGCCCAAAAGCCAACCGCAGCTTCTCCCGGCGCAACGACATCGCCGTCTGCTGTGTGCCCAGCACCAGCATTACCAGCGCGGCCAGAAAACTCACCGGCAAATGCTCCCGGCTGGAATTATTGTATGCACGGTAAAAGAACTGACCCGTCAGCACCGCAAGCCCGACCACGGTGGATAGTTCGAAAATGAGAGCGAGCTTCAAAAAGCGCAGCAACGGACGCCTCCCAGGCCTGAGTCCAAGCTAAGTTTAGTAAGGATCGTCCAGATGGGGCAAGGCAGATTCCAAAAAAAGAAAACCAAGGGAACCTGGGCCGGGTGCGCGCGTTCCGGTTCGGACCAGCGCTGTCTCCAATGACGGGAATAAGAGACAATGCAGCCATGACCCCTGCGCCGACTACCGAACAGATCGTGGAAGTCGGGCTGCGCTCCTCTCTGCTCGGCATCGTCATCAACCTGACCCTGGCGATGGTCAAATGCCTGACCGGGATCTTCGGGCATTCCTTTGCCCTTCTGGCCGATGGCGTCGAATCTTTTCTGGATGTGATCAGTTCTTCGGTCGTCTACTGGGGGCTGCGGCTGGCCATTAAGCCGCCGGACCGGGATCATCCTTACGGGCATGGCAAAGCAGACCCGATCGCGGCAGCGGTGGTCGGCGTAGCCATGATCGCTGCCGCCATCGGCATAGCTGCGGAAAGCATCAACCTGATTCGCACCCCGCATAAGTTGCCTCACGTTTACACCCTCTGGGTGCTGGTGTGCGTGTTGCCGGTCAAGACGTTGCTTTCACGGTATGTTTCCGGGGTGAGCCAGAAACTTGAGAGTTCCGCCCTCAGGGGAGATGCCTGGCATCATCTGAGCGACGCCATCGTCTCCGGGTTTGCTTTTGTCGGTATCTCGGCAGCGTTATGGACCGGGGATCCGACGGCGGACGACTGGGCTGCCCTGTGTGCCGCTCCTATCATTCTTTTCGGCGGGTGGCAGCAGTTGCGCCGGCCTGTAGCCGAACTCCTGGACACCGCGCCCAGCCCGGAAATTGAAGAGCATGTCCGCCGCGTGGCCAGCGCGGTGCCGGGAGTTTTCGGAGTGGAAAAATGCTTTGTGCGCAAGGTGGGCTTTCGCTACTATGTCGATCTGCACGTGGTGGTGCGCGGCGAGCTCACCGTTCGCGCAGGACATCTCATCGCGCACGCTGTTGCCGATCAGGTTCGTGAACAAGTCACAAAGATTGCCGAGGTCCTGGTGCATATAGAGCCCGAGGAAGAGCTCCTGGCAAGCCATCCCGGCGAGTTGATGGCCGAAGAAGTGAGGGAAGCTCCTCCGTCCGCGCGCCTGCTTTGATGGTTAGGTGGAAGGGTAAGCCGGGAACGCGCGCTCCAGCTTGCGCATGGCCCGATATTTCAAGCCGACCCAGCCGGCATACCCCAGTTGCACAACAATCGTGATGACATAGGCCAGCACAAGATGACGATGGGCCATAATTTTCTTCTCTCCAGAGGAATCTCTAAATAATCAAGCGAACGGTGCCCCGGGGCCTCGCCTCTGCAGCCTGGGAAAAATTAGAGGGTAACTTCGAGGCTGGCTTCCAAAGCGTGCAGCGCGGCATGCTGTTCTGCATCTTGCCGCCGCCGTTCCACGCTGTACCGCCACCCCGCAATCAAAAGTCCCCACGCAAGCCATGCAGCGAGGTTCCACCACACTGCCGGCCACATCGCCGGATCGAGGCCGGAGTTGGCGTCCCCTCCGATCACAGGAGAAGGGTGCTGCGTGCGCCACCAGCGGGTCGAAAAATAGACGATGGGGACGTCGACATAGCCAAAGATCGCCAGTACCGCCGCCAGCGTCCGCATCTGGGGACCGTCTGCGAGCTGGCGCAACAACAGGTAGCTGGCATAAATAAGCCAGAGCACCAGGGTGGAGGTCAGGCGTGCATCCCAGGTCCACCAGATGCCCCATACCGGCCTCGCCCACAGCGGGCCCTGGATCAGGACCAGGGTACAAAAGACCATGCCCATCTCGGCGCAGGCCAAAGCCGCTGCATCGGAACTCATGGCTCGCTGAGGATTGGTACGCCGGGAGGCGAGATACACGATGGAGGCGACAAAGCTGATGAAGAAGAACAGGAACGTCATCATCGCCGAGGGAAAATGGTAGTAGAAGATGCGCTGGATGTCGCCCATGGTAGCCTCGGTGGGCGCGACATACATGCCTTGATAAAAGGCGTAGCCAAGCAAGCCAAGGGTAATTACAAGCCAGACCCAGCGGAAGAACTTCATCACGAGACTCCTGGTGCGAACCAACTCCAGTTTAGAACAAAGGGCGTTGCGTGCGCGGAGGCGGGATGTTGGAACGGCTGGAATAAGTTTGCGGCAATCGATGTAAGGTGATTGAGAACGTCGGAAGAGCTGAGGAACGAAGGAGCAGCATGGTCTGGTTAATGCTTGGGGTAGGTTTTTTTCTGTTGCTGTCTGGCATTCTGTCGCAGGCGTACAGTCTCAAGACCAAACGGGGAGTTCTGCCCCCCAAGACCCGCATCTGGCGCGTCTTTACGCGGTTGACAATCTTTCTTGCAGGCTTGCTGCTCATCGCCATGGCCGTCGGGAAAATCGTTCTCCATCACGGCCCCGGCCCGCGGTGAACGCAAGCGCCAACAACCAGCCAACCCGGTTTTGATCCGACTCACCCGTTCACGCGGGTTCGTACGCGCCTCACTCGTAGCGAAGGGCCTTCACCGGGTCCAGCCCCGCCGCCCGATGGGCGGGGAGCCAGCAGGCAAACAAGCCGACAACGGCCAGCAGGCAGCCCACGCTCAGAAAAACCACCGGGTCCGCCGGAGAAACGCTGATGGGCAAACTCGCCATCAGGTGCGTGACCGGGATCGCGGCAGCCAGGCCGAGCGCGAGCCCCGCGACGATCTGCCACAAGCCACGCCGCATCACCAGCGCCACGACATTGTGCCCGGTCGCTCCCAACGCCATACGCACTCCAATCTCCTGCGTGCGGCGGTTGGTCGCCTGCGCGATCACCGCATAGATGCCGACCGAGGCCATCAACAGCGCGATCAAAGCGAAACCAGAGAACACTTTGCCGAACAAGTAGAGATACCACTGCTGGTGCTCCACCGCCTGGTTCAACATCCATACATCGCGCAGCGGGAGATCCTGATCCAGGTTCTGCACCGCGGCCCGCACTGCGGCGGTGGGATTGCTGCTGGACCGAACCAGCAGCGCCATGCCGTTCCAACCTTGCTGCCGCGAAGGGACAAACAGCAATGGCTTGGGGACCTGCTCGTCGAACTGCTGGACCAGGTTGGCGGTGATCCCTACTACCGTGATCCACTCGCCGGGCTTGTTCTTGTCGTCGTAAAAGCGGAATCGCTTGCCGAGCGCGGGTTGGTTGGGCCAGAAATGTTGGGCGCACTCCCGGGTAACGATGGCGACTTTGTGGTCCGCCGTGCCGTCGGTCTGATTAAAATCGCGGCCGAGCAGGATGGGCAAACGGATCGCCGCCAAATAACCCGGCGACTGAGCGACCAGAGACGCGGAAGGACGGTGTGTCTGGCTGACGGCCGCTGAGTGTTCAATCTCGATCGGCTGCGTAGCGGCTCCCATGCCCGGCAGGTCTGATCCGATAGCGACATGGGTTACGCCGGGGATCGCCAGCAGGCGCGGCAGCAGTTGATCGTAGAAGCGTTGCCGGGCATCCGCGTCTTTGTAACGCTCGTCGGGAAAATCGATGCGCGCGGTCATCAGTTCGCTCGCAGGCACAGATGGGTTGGCCGAGAGATTCTCGATCAGGCTGTGGACAAACACCCCTGCGCCCGTGAGCAGCACGAGGGTGAGCGCGAACTGCAGCACCACCAGCACGCTCGAGAGCTTGCCGCCGCTATGGCCGCCCACGCTGCGAGCACCCTCTTTGAGCACCTCGTTCAGGTCGACTCGAGAAAAGCGCAGGGCCGGCGCCAGGCCGAATACGAGGCCACTCACAATGCAGATGGCGGCGAAGTAGCCGAACACGCTGTAGTCCATGGAGAATTGAATCCAATATGGCTTGTTTACGTTCCGCGTCGCGAGATCAAACCAGTGCACGCCCAGCGCCGCCAGCCCCAGGCCAAGCACGCCGCCCAGCGTACTGAGCAAAACGCATTCGATCAAAATCTGCCGCACCACCCGCCACCGCGAAGCGCCCAGGGCGGTGCGGATCGACATCTCGCGCTGGCGGCTCAACGCGCGGCTGAGCATCATGTTCGCGACGTTGGCGCAGGCAATGAGCAGCACAAATCCAACCGCCGCCAGCATGAGCAGGAAAATCATACGTATATTTCCGCCGTTGTGCCTTTGCGAAAAGGTTTCAACCGACACCCCGATATCTTTGTTCGTGTCGGGATACTGTGCAGCCAGACGGCGGGCAATCCCATTCAGTTCGACGCTGGCCGCGGTAATACCAATTCCCGGCTTGAGTATGCCGTTGAGCTGGAGCAGCCGGTTGGTGCGACTTTCGAGTGCCGGCGTGGGCGTCAACGCCATCCACATATCTGTGTTGGTCGGGAATCTGAATCCTTTGGGCATGACACCGATAATGGTGGCCGGTTTTTCATTGACGCGCACCTGGCGCCCAATGACGGTAGGAGAAAGGTTGTAGCGCTCCTGCCAGACGCCATACCCAAGCATCAGGACTGGTTCAGCGCCCGCCTGGTCGTCGGCAGCACGAAATCCGCGTCCAAGGACAGGCGGGATGTGCAGCATTTCAAAAGTGCCGGACGAGACGTGCTCCATCTGGTAAGCCTGAGGAGGATTGCCGCGCTCGCTCAGGACTCCCTGTTCGTCACTGGCCGCCTCCAGTCCTTCGAGAGTAGAGGATTGGGCGCGGTACTCGCGAAAGTCCGGGTAGGAGACGCGCAGCGACTCCTGGCCCTGCGTCAAGTTGCGGATGGACACCAGGCGCGCCCCACCGGGAACAGGCACCGGTTTGAGCAACACGGCGTTCACCAGCGTAAAGACCATGGTGTTGAGACCGATACCCAAAGCCAGGGTCGCCACCACTGCGGCCGAGAACCAGCGATGGGCAAGGATCATGCGCAGAGCAAACCGAAAGTCGAGTCCCATGGAAACTCATACGCACTGTCACGGCGCATGGTTCAGGCAACGACAACAAAATCTGGGGACAGCGTGTTTTCGGCCGAGAAAAGTGCCGTTAGGACCTAAGTATGGGGCACGCGAGTTCGTGGCAGGGAAAATTCCCAAAATCCCACCCAACCACCACCTTACCGAGCCGGACGGACAAAGGAATCATCAACCACCGAAGTCTGAGGAACATCGCTATCGAACGCCGCCCCTGGTGGAACAAGATAGCTATCCAATTGCCCCGGCATCGCTTTGCTTGTGCGCACTTGGATCCGCGCTGGATCAATACCCTTTTCCCGAACCAGATAACTCTTGGCATGGATCGAGCGCTCGGCGGCAAGATCAACCCTCTCAACGCCCGACGGTTTGGCAGTCACCTCGCCCGCAACCAATACAAGCGTGCTCTCGAGTTGATGTTGTGCGCTAAGCGCCACCTCATCCAGGCAAGCCTTGCCTTCGTTGTTCAAGCGTGCGTCTTTGCCAAACCCGAAGGAACAAAGCGTCTGCGTCTTAGGAACCGGCGGAGGCGGAGGCGCCTCGACGGTAACCGAGGTCGCGCTCGAGACGGGATGAGATTTGTCATCGGAGACGCCGCAGGAAATTGTGATCGTGCCCGACGGAGCCCCCGCGGTGCTAAGCGTAGCCTGCGCGCCTGTGCCCGCAATCGTTCCTGCGGAGGCCGAGTAGCTGTACTGCAGCGGCCGGTTCTGCGGACTGGTCGCATGGGCACTGATCATGACCGTGTCCCCCGGCTTAACAACCGTCGGGTTTGCCGAGCAGCTCAGGCTTGGGGGTGCAAAGGCCATCACCGTGAAGCTCGCGTTGCAATTGGCCGACTGCCCCGCCTTGGGGCCCTCGCTGACGTGGCCGTTCACTGTGTAGTCGCCGGGCTTTAGGCCGGAAGAGTCGATGTCAACAATCGGTCTCGATGCCAGCGTAGCCAAGCCCGGTCCAATCCAGCGAAAATCAATCTTCTTTTCGTGGTCCAGGTTCGTGGCGACACCGATCACAGTTAGCGGATCACCGGCAAAAATATTTTTGGGCGTCGCCGTGCAGGCAAGCGTGACCGGCGGGGGCGGCTCGATCGAGCCGAGGTGCCAAAGCAGGCCAGTGCTTAAAAGGCCAGAGTTGAACCCCGCGGTGCCACTCGTGGGGCCAAAGTTCACATGCTCGTACACATAGTCGACTTGAAACAGCCGCAGGCCAAGACGATGGTGGAAGTAGGGTAGCCTCACGTCCAATCCACCACCCAGCGTAATGCGAGGGCCCCAATCGGCTCCCAGTTGTTGATAGGAATAGTTTGAGCCAATGACGGGTGCGAATGGGCCAACGATATCGGCCGCGCCGGCCAAAGCGTGAGCGAAAAGCGTGACCTTCCCTTGCCACATCTGCCTGCGCACAATAGGGCCTATCGAGAAGGCCAACATTGCATCGTTGCTGTCTTCGGGATGGTAATCGCCACTGAGCTCGAAGCCCAGCGTGCGATTGAGAAAATACGCCCCGCTCAGAACCGCTCCCTTGTTGTCGTTGGGGAAAGGAACATTTGAGACACGTCCATTCGGCACCCAGTAGGAGTAGCCGGCAAACAGATCGATGCGAGAAGGAGCGATTTCTGCAGTAGGTGCTTGTTGAGCCACTCCGGCCGATGCCGTCAGCATCATCACCAAAATCAGCAGTTGCGCCGCTTTTTCCTTGTTCAAAGGCAATTCTCCTCAGCCGGGAACGGTTCACTACCAAGGAGGAGGGTTTTCCCTTGAATCTACCCCGCCGGTGGCTAATATAATTTGGCGAATGCCGTGCCCGCCTGCGTTGAAGGTCCGCGATAACGACGCTCACTGGAAATAGCAAAAATAAATAGCGCTTCCAGGGTAGATCCAAGCGGGAATTTACTCTTTACGGTTAAATGGACCAATGCAACCCCAAAGGGCCGGTCAGACGCAGTGAAAGTTAGGGCCATCGTGACCGCGCAGCCAATTCAAAAAGTAAGGCTGCTCGTGTCACTGCTTCTCAGCCTGACCTTACCCGGCCGTCCACAAATGACGACGGCGAGCGTTATGGGCGTGGTGCAGGACTCCACCAAGTCCAGCATCCCGGATGCCAAGCTGAAACTGATCAACGTCCAGACAGGATCAGAGA
>Ga0302326_10016925_pt1 | contig 15231 bp, 15 predicted proteins | sample Palsa_T0_3_FD_202264 | JGI IMG/M metagenome (GOLD analysis project Ga0302326, IMG submission 202264) | Peat permafrost microbial communities from Stordalen Mire near Abisko, Sweden - Palsa_T0_3 | ecosystem: Environmental > Terrestrial > Soil > Palsa > Peat permafrost | place: Sweden: Abisko...
CATCACATGGACGGAGAACGGCTCACAGCGATCCCACAGCCCCCGACGGCCAACCGACAAACCGGGGGCCGGGTCACCCACCCGCCCGTCCACAAGGACGCGCGCACGCGTCCAAAAACTGTCACGGAGGGTGACCGGTCGTGGTCAGTCTTGAGCGCCAGCCTTCGGGCCTTCACGCAAGACTCGCCCGTCGTGCACGATCAGGACATCGGTCACACGCAGCCGTCGGTGGCCGGGGCGAGCTGGTCGCCTTCCTCGCGTCCGCGTTTGATGCGTACTACGAGGCCGCGGCGACCCATCCGTTGATCATGAACTACGGCATGCATCCTTCGGTCAGCGGACGACCCGACACCTTCGCGGGTCTTCGAGGCCTTGTCGAGCACATCAGGAAGCACGACGACGTTTGGATCTGCACCCATGACGAACTCGCGGCCTGGTGGAATGACCGCTTCCGCAGCCTCGTCCCGCCCGACGGCGGCGACGTTGATCTCGGTGTGGCCGTCTAATCAGCCGGCACCGTCGTGACTGAGAAGCCAGCCTCCGCCGGCTCCGAAACCGCTGAGCCCGTGACGACGGCTAACAGAGTGGCTGACTACTGGCAGTACCTCATGCTGATGGCCGAGGACCGCTGCCGGACCCCGCGTGAGGACTTTGCCTCGATCATCGCGCAGGCCGAGGGCGAAGGAGGCCGGCCAAGCCCACGCGAGGTGGCCGAGCACATGCACTCGCTGATCAGCCCAGGTTTCGAAACGACGGCACAAGCGATAACGCACGGGCTGCACGCGCTGTTGGAGCATCGGGACCAGTGGCACCTGCTCCAGAACAACCGAGAGCTCCTGGACCCGGCCGTGATGGAGATGCTGCGCTTCCGTACCGTCGCCAAGTTCCTGTTCCGTCAGGCCATCGAGGACACGCCGGTCGGTGGCGTGACGATCCCGGCTGGAGCAATCGTGGTCCTCGCTCTGGCGTCGGCAGATCGTGACGAGCGACAGTACCCCCGCGCAGATCAGTTCGACATCACCCGGCACGCCGAGAACGTCGCGTTCGGGAAGTGGAAGCACTATTGCGCCGGTGCGCCACTCGCGAAGCTTGAACTCAAGCTCACTCTCGAGACCCTGCTCGACCGGTTCCCGGAGGCATCGGTTGTCGGCGGACAGAATCTCGCTTGGCGCCGGGATATCCGGATCGATGCCCTGGAGGCGCTGCAGATCGACCTCGGATCTGAGCGGCTGGCGTCCGCGACGCAGCGAGCGCATGACCTCCGGCGAAACCGGCCGTAACACTCGCCTACCGACGTGTCCCCACCACGCCGGACCGTTGACCGGCACCGTTGACCGAACTAACCGTGACCCGAGGCAGGATCTTCGGAATCAATCTGTTTGCAGGAAGATCATGCAGCGGGAGCGACGGGACTCGAACCCGCGACCTCCGGCGTGACAGGCCGGCGCTCTAACCAACTGAGCTACGCCCCCGTGAGGGGAGCTTTAGTAAAGCAGGGTGGAGAGGTCCGCGCATGGTCGGAGGCCGGCCGCCCCACGGCCGGTAGCTCACCGGCCGAACTAGGCTGAAGATCATCATGCGAATCAAGCTGTCGATCCTCGATCTGGCCCCGATCGGCCGCGGCCAGACTGCCACTGAGAGCTTTGCGGCGAGCGTGGCGCTCGCGCAGCTGGCGGAGGAGCTGGGCTACGAGCGGGTCTGGTACGCCGAGCACCACAACATGTCTGGGATCGCGTCATCGGCGACGAGTGTGGTGATCGCTCACGTCGGCGCGCAGACGTCGACGATCCGGCTCGGGGCGGGTGGCGTGATGCTCCCGAACCATGCCCCGCTGCTGATCGCGGAGCAGTTCGGCACGCTCGCGGCGATGTATCCGGGGCGAATCGACCTGGGGCTGGGGCGGGCGCCCGGATCGGATCAGAACACGATGTTCGCGCTGCGGCGTGACCCGCAGTCGGCCGACACCTTCCCTCAGGACGTGCTCGAACTGCAGGGATATCTCACCGGCAACACGCGGATTGCGGGCGTCGACGCGGTGCCGGGCAAGGGCTCGAACGTGCCGCTCTACATCCTCGGATCCTCGCTGTTCGGCGCCAAGCTCGCCGCGGCGCTCGGGCTGCCGTATGCGTTCGCCTCGCACTTCTCGCCCGCGGCGCTGGAGGACGCGATCGCGGCCTACCGCCAGGAGTTCCGCCCGTCCGAGCAGCTGGCGTCGCCGTATGTGATCGCGGGCGCCAACGTCGTCGCGGCCGACACGACCGGGGCCGCGCAGGAGCAGCTGCAGGCGATCCGCCGGCTCCGTGCGATCGGACTGTTCGCGCGGTCACGTGGCGTTACGGCGAACGACCTGGACTTCACCGATGCGGACGCCGACCAGCTGCTGGCCGCGGGCCTGGCTGCGCACGTCGACGAGATGCTCACCTACGCCGCTGTCGGGACTCCCGCGCAGGTCGGCGAATACCTCGATCAGTTCCGTGTGCAGACGGGCGCCGACGAGCTGATCGTCACCCACCAGTCCCCATCGGTCGAGGCCCGGCTGCGCTCTGTCAGGCTGCTCGCCGAGGCGATGTCGCCGGTCCTCGCGTAGGGCCGACGCCCGCACCGCGACCGGCGCGCGCGCAGCAGGATCGAGGCGCTCGGGGAACGGGCGCAACTTCCGGGGCGTCACCGGGTTTAGGCGGTCGTAATCGGTTGTCGTCGGGTCGCGTTCTCACCCGGCCGTGAGCTCGGCTCGCGACGATCGACGCGGCGGGGGCCCCGGCAACGCGGGTCCCCGCCGCACTCACTTTCGGGTGAGCAGTTGGTCGGCGAGGGTCCGCACGAACGCGACGTAGCGGTCCGGGGTGTGCTGGACCGGGTCGGTGAGAATCATCCCGCCCGCGTCCCAGGCGAGGCCCATGATCGCCCGCGCCGTCACCTCGACGTCGAGCTTGGCGGTGAGCTCGCCCGCGCGCTCGGCCCGGGCGACGATGTCCTGGATCCGCGCGAGCACCATCGCGCGGTTGGTCTCGACGTACTGACGGACGATCGGCGGTGTTCCCTCGAGCGGGCGCAGGATGATCCGCCAAGTCGCCGGTCGTTCGGCGACCGACTCGAAGAAATGCGGGAGCCCGATCCGCAGCAGCGTCGATAGATCGCCCTCATGGTGCGTACCGTCAGGTCCCACCAGGACCTCGGCGAGCTGTTTCAACGCGTAGCGCTCCTCGCGTTCGATCAGCGCTTGGATCAGCTCGCCCAGATTCGCGAAGTGGTCATAGATGACCGGCCGGGTGACACCCGCGGTTCGCGCGATCGCCTCGATCGAGACGCCCGCGTAGCCCTGTTCCAGAACGACCTGTAGGGCCGCGTCGAGCAGTTGCTCGCGTCGCTGCGCCGGTGCCATGCGCGGGGCATAGCGCTTGCGCGTCGTGCCCGAGGCCGTCTGACGCGCTGGACGTGGCATGGGCGCGGAGCTTACCCAAGACCGGGTCCCGGCTACGCCCGCGTAGCTGCGCTCGTGCGCTACGGTCGCCGGGGATGCGGCCCGTGTTCGACGGTCACAACGACGCGTTGATCGCGGACGACCACGACCGGCTCGCATCCGGTCGTTCGGGCGGGCACGTCGACCTGCCACGGATGCGCGCCGGCGGCGTGCGCGCGGCGATCTTCGCGGTCTTCACGCCGCCGCCGACCGACGGCCAGCGGCTTCCACCTCGGCCCGAACGGCTCACGGATGTCCCGCTCGCCGACCCTATCGATCCTCGCTACGCGGCGCAGTTCGCCACCCGGGCGGCCGGCCGGCTGGCGGCGTTAGAGCGCGCTGGGGCAGTCACGATCGCTCGTCGGCTCGCCGACCTGGATGCGGTGCACGACGACCCCGAGCTTCCGCCCGCCGCGATCCTGCACTTGGAGGGCGCCGAGGCGATCGACCCCGAGCTCGAGGCGCTTGAGCTGTGGTACGCGGCGGGGTTGCGCTCGCTGGGTCCGGTCTGGAGCCGCCCGACAGCGTTCGGCCACGGCGTCCCGTTCCGGGCGCCGTCGAGTCCTGACACAGGGCCAGGGCTGACCGAGGCGGGCAAGCGGCTGGTCGCCCGGTGCGCGCAGCTCGGGATCCTCGTCGACCTCAGTCATCTGAACGAGGCCGGGTTCTGGGACGTCGCGCAGCTCGGCGCTCGACCACTGGTGGCGAGCCACACCGCGGCGCATACGCTCGCTCCGGCCTCACGCAACCTGACCGACCGACAGCTGGACGCGGTCCGTGATTCCGGCGGGCTGGTCGGGATCGTCTACGCGGTCGGGTTCCTGCGCGCGGATTTCGAGCCCGACCGCGACACGCCGGTCGAGCTGATCGCCCGCCACGCGGCGTACGTCGCCGAGCGAATCGGGCCCGAGCACGTCGGGTTGGGCTCGGACTTCGATGGGGCGTTGATCCCCGACGAACTCGGCGACATCGCGGGCGTGCCGAGGTTGCTCGACGCGCTCGCCGCCGTCGGGTTCTCCGACCGTGAGCTGGACGCGATCGCGTGGGACAACTGGCGCCGCGTGCTCGGTGACTGGTGGCGATCCTGAGCGCTCAGGACGAGCGCCGGGCGCGCCGGTGCCTGCCCGCGTCCGCCTCGGTCAACCGCTCGATCACGTCGTCGTCCCAGCGGTGCGTGCGCATCAGCCGGTAGCGCTCGGCCGAAACGCGCAGGTAAGCCTCGGTCTCGGTGCGGTCGCCGATCAAATGCGCCTCACGCAGCATCGCCACGACCGGCCGGTACTCGTGCTCCATCCACTGGTAGGCCGCCTCGGCGCGGCTGATCGACTCACGCCGGTCCTGGCTGGTGCGAAACCCCCACGCCTCGACGTGCTCGGACAGCCGCGCGTAGTCCCACGGGTCGGTCAACTGGATCTCGGCGCGGGCGGACTCCGGCAGCGGCACGCGCTCGTCGAACACCCGCGCGAGGCTCTTCATCGGCAGGTCCGCCAGCGTGATCGTCCGTTCGGCCCCGACCTTGGTCTGCACGTCGGTGACGTAGGCGTCGATGTCGGTCCGTCCCAGCGCCCGCGACACCGATACGCGGTGGTGGCCGTCACGGACGAAGTAGATCTCGCCGATCCGCAGCAGGTCGATCGGCGGCAACGACTCGCCGCGACGCATCATCGCGGCGATGTGCTCCCAGCGCGAGCGGACCCGTGCCGAGGTCGGGCGGAAGCTGCGGTCGAAGTCGCGTGCGCGGTCGACCGAGCCGACGATCGCGTCCAGCGCGACGACCTTGAGTCCGATCCGACGCTCTGACTGGAACCCGAGCGCGTCGAGGACCTCCTCGTAGGGGAGCACCATCCGGACGTCGTCGGGCTCGCCTCGCAGCCGGGCGTTCAGACGTGACGCGACCGCGCGGCGGCGGGCACGCATGAAGTCGTTCTGTGCGTCCTGATCCGGGAGGCCGGTCGAGCGCGGAGCGGGCACGCGCGTGACGCTAGCTCAGCGCCCGCACCCGTACCCGTCGCGATTACTCGGCGAGCAGACTGAGACCGTTCTCAGGATCGAACAGGTGCAGGTAGTCGGCGTTGAACCAGAGCTCGATCTCCTGACCCTGGCGCACCTTGCTGGCGGACTCGAGCCGCGCGACCACCTGCGTCCCCTCCTGGCCGGGAAGGTCGGTCGTGCCCGCTTCTTCGGCCAGCTCCTGCAGTTCTTGGGCGGTGACCTGCTCGGCCTCGACCGTGAAGTACGCGTAGAACTCCGATCCCATCGACTCGAGCACGTCGATCTTGGTCCGGAACGTCGTGCCGGTGCCCTTGTCTTGGACCAGCGCGGCATCCTCGAAGTCGTCGGGCCGCAGGCCGGCGATCACCCCGTTGTGCCCGCCGCCCGGGCCCGCCTCCAGCCGGGCGCGCAACGCGTCGGGGATATGCACGTCGCCGATCGGCAGCTTGACGACGTCGCCGTCGATGTGGGCCGGCAGGAAGTTCATCGCGGGCGAGCCGATGAACCCGGCGACGAACAGGTTCTTCGGCCGGTTGTAGAGCTCCATCGGCGCGCCGACCTGCTGCAGGACGCCCGCGCGCAAGACCGCGATCCGGTCGCCGAGCGTCAACGCCTCGGTCTGGTCGTGGGTGACGTACAGCGTGGTCGTCTCGAGGCGCTGCTGGATCCTCGAGATCTCGGCGCGCATCTGCACCCGCAGCTTCGCATCGAGGTTGGACAGCGGCTCGTCCATCAAGAACGCGCTCGGATTGCGGACGATCGCGCGGCCCATCGCGACGCGCTGGCGCTGGCCGCCGGACAGGTTGGCGGGCTTGCGCTCCAGGTGCTGCTCGAGGTCGAGGATCCGCGCCGCCTCGTTGACCTTCTGATCGATCTCGGCCTTCGGTGTGCGGGCCAGCTTGAGCGCGAAGCCCATGTTCTCTCGTACCGTCATATGCGGGTACAGCGCGTAGTTCTGGAACACCATCGCGATGTCCCGGTCCTTCGGGGTCTTGTCGTTGACGACCTGACCGCCGATCTTCAGCTCGCCGTCGGTGATGTCCTCCAGGCCGGCGACCATCCGCAGCGCCGTCGACTTCCCGCAGCCCGACGGGCCGACAAGGATCATGAACTCGCCGTCGGCGACGTCGAGGTTCAGGTCCTTGACGGCTTCATAGCCGTCGCCGTAGCGCTTGGTGATGTGCTCCAGTGCGATCTCGGCCATTTCGGTGTAGCTCCTTATCCCTTGACGGCGCCTGCGGTCAGGCCAGCAACGATACGCCGCTGGAACAGGAGCACGAGAACCATGACGGGTACGGTCACGACGATGGCCGCGGCCGCGATGTCGCCGATCGGCTGGGTGAACTGCGACACGCCCGGGAACTGCGCGATCGCCGCCGGCACCGTCTCGGCTGCGTTGGTGGCGGTCAACGAGATCGCGAACACGAAATCGTTCCAGCAGATCAGGAAGACGATGATGAACGTCGTCGCTAGCCCCGGCGCCGCCAGCGGCGCGATCACCTTCGTGAACGCCTGGAATGGCGTGGCACCGTCGATCTGGGCTGCCTGTTCTAACTCCCACGGGATCTCTCGGAAGAACGTCGAGAGCACGAAGATCGCGAGCGGCAGGGCGAACGTCAGGTACGGGATGATCAGGCCCGGCCAGGTGTTGAACAAGCCGACCTGACGCCAGAGGTTGTACAGCGGACCGACCAACGACACCTGCGGGAACAGGGTCACCATCAGCGCGACGGCCAGGATCGTCTGCTTGCCGGGGAAGTTCAGCCGCGCGATCGCGTACGCCGCCGAGGACGCCAGTAGCACCGCGAGCGCCGTCGAGATCAGCCCGATCCCGATCGAGTTGCGCAGCGCCGACGTGAACACGCTCTGATTGAAGATGTCGCGGTAGTTGTGCAGCGTCCAGTGGTGTGGGATGAACGAGCCGTCAGTCGCCGATTCCGGCGTCTTGAGCGAGAGCATCAGCAGCCAGAACACCGGCACCAACGAAACCACGATGACGACGACGAACGCCATTGACCAACCGGTGCGTTGCCGCGTACGCAGGCTCATCGGTCCACCTCCGTAGCCGGGTTGGCGGCAGCGCCGAACCCCTTGATGAATACGAACGCGATCAGGCCGACGAGGACGAACAGGACGACCGACACCGCGGAGCCGAGCCCCAGGTTCAGGCGCTCCAGCAGCGTGCTGTAGCTGAGCTGCGACAGCGATGCCGTGTTATTCGCGCCTTGGCTGAAGATGTAGATCACGTCGAAGATCCGGAACGCGTCAAGCGTGCGAAACAGCAGTGCGACGAGGATCGCGGGCTTCATCAACGGGATCGTGATCTTGATGAACCGTTGCCACGTGCTGGCACCGTCGATCTTGGCGGCCTCGAGCAGTTCGTCGGGCACCAACGAGAGCCCGGCCAGCAGCAACAACGCCATGTACGGCGTGTTCTTCCAGACCTCGGTCATGATGATCGCGACGTAGGTGCCGAACTGATGGCTGAGCGGGTCGCCGGTGATGCCCAGCAGCCGCGGGATCCAGCCGCCGTCGTCCAGCGACCACGAGTACTGCCACGCATACGCCGCGACGACCGCCACGATCGCATACGGCACGAGCGCGATCGAGCGCAGCAACCCCCGGGCGAAGATCACGCGATGCATCGCGATCGCGAGCAGCATCCCGAGGAGGAACTCGATGCTGACGCTGACCACGGTGATCACGGCCGTGTGGATCAGGTCCATCCAGAACAGGTGGGCCTTGAACACGTAGCCGTAGTTGTCGAGCCCGATGAACTTGTTCTGGCCTGGCCGGTCGAGGCTGGCGCGCTGTAGCGACAGGATGATCGTGTCGACGATCGGGTACGCGGTGACCGCGATCATCACGATCGCAGCCGGTGCGACCAGATAAAACGCCAGCTTGCGCTCGGCCCGGCTTCGGTCCGACAGGTGGCGCTTGCCGCCGGGGCCGGCGGCCGCGGCTGTCGCGGCAGCCGGTGCCGCTATCGAGTCGCCGGTCATAGCAACGACTCTCCCTTCAGGGCTGTCTTGATCTCGTTGCGCAATTTGTTCACGATGTTCTTCGGGTCGATGTCCGCGGCCGGCTGCAGCGTGTCCTGGATCGCCAGCGTCACGTCCTGATAGTCGGGCGTCTGCGGCCGGATCCCGTAGTTCTCGAGCTGATTCTTGATCAGCTGATGGAATGGGTAGGCTTTCTCGAACGAGGGCTCGTTGTAAATGCTCGCCAGCACGGGCGCAAGGCCGCCCTTGACCGCGTCACGGATCTGATTCTGCGGCTGGATCAGACAGCGGATCGCCTGGAACGCGAGCTGCGCGTGCTTGGAATGGCTCGACACGCCGAGGTTGTAGCCGCCGATCGAGACTCTCGGCGCCTTGCCGGGAACGGCCTCGGGGAACGGCGCCCAACCGATGTTCTTTGGGTTGACGCTCGAGTTCGGCGCGGTCTTATAAGCGGCGATCGCACCCGACCAAACGAACGGATAGTTGATCTGGAACGCGGCCGTGCCCGCGTCGAACACGTCGTTCCCGGGCCCTTCCTCGGAGGTGTTCAGGCCCGGATCGGCGGCCGGCGAGTTCGCCAGGCGCTGCATGATCTGGGCCGCGATCTTCGCGGACGGGCCGACGGTGACCGTGTTGTTTGGACCGAGGAGGGTGCCGCCCGCCGAGTTGACCAGCGAGTTGAACCACACGACGAGACCCTCGTACTTGGCCCCCTGCTCCTCGACGTAGTGAGGTTTGCCTTCCCGGGCTAGCTGCTCGGCGTCATTGATCATCTGGTTCCAGGTCTTGGGAGGCGTCTTGACCAGGTCCTTGCGGTACCAGAGCAGCTCGGTGTTGGAGTTGATCGGAGCGGCCCACAGCTTGCCGTTGTACGTGGCGGTCTTCAGCGGCCCAGGCAGCACGCCCTTGGAGACCGCCGCTCGGTTGGCGCCGGTCCACGGCCGGATCCAGCCGGCGCTGGCGAACTCGGCGGTCCAGTCGACGTCCATCGCGAGGATGTCGATCGACGAGTCGCCGGCGGCGAGCCGCTGGACCAGCGTCTGGCGCTGCTGGTCAGACGCGTTGGAGAGGAAGTTGATGTTGATCTTGTACGCGCCGTGCGACGCCGCCGAGCAGTCGCTGGCGGCCTTGGCGAATGAGCCGGACGGCTCCGGGAACACGAGCCAGTTGAGGGTGACCGGGCCCTTGCCGGACGAGCCACCGCACGCTGCCACAGCGACGGCGATGACGCCGGCTGCTATCAGGGCACCGATCCGTCGCAAGCTCTCTCTCCTCTCCATTCTCTGACCCCCTCGGAGAAGGGTGTCGTCGCCGACGTGTCCTACCCTCGGCTCGCCAATAAATAACACATAAACGAGGGCTCGTGTGTCAGTGATAGAGAGCGTTCGTTCAGCGAGCGTCAGGCTGCTTACATCGCACACAATGCTCCCAATCAAAGGGTTTCGGTAGACCGTTTAGCTGACTGTCGTTCGAACCCCATTCGCGGTTGAGGTGACGGCCGATCACGATCGCCGCGACAGGTCCGGCACCCGCGCGCTTGAGTGCCGCGGCCGCGCTCTGGGCGTTGGCGCCGGTCGTCCACGTGTCATCGATCAGAAGTACCGGCTCACCCGTGAGCCGGCCGGTCGGCTGATAGCGGTTGACGTCGAACCGGTGCGGCTGCACGGGATAAGCCGAGCGCACCAGCAGCCGACGGAAGCGCTCGCGGGTGGGCCGCACGAGCTGTCCGACAAGCCCGTGCAGCGGGTGCTCGTCGTCGCGCTCGGGGTCGTTGGAGGGAACGGTCGTGACGACCGAGAACGCAGGCACCCCGAGCGCCCGTGAAACGCACTGCTCGTGGGCTGACAGAAATCGCCACAGCACCGCGGCGAGCTGTACGGTGAAGTGCGTCGCGACCGGCTCCAGCGTCCGTTTGTAGGCCACTAGTGCGTGGTGGAGCTGCTCGCCGCCGACGCTGTAGGAGATCGGGACGACGGCGTCCAGCCACCGGCCGCCGTGGGCGCACGCATAACAACGGTCGTACCCGTCAGTGAGGTTGAAGCAGGTCTGGCACACGCCGGGACCTGGTTGCGGGGCGAGCAGGACGTTGCCGTACCCCTTGGTCAGCTCTGCGACCGTCGGCATCAGCGGTCACTCGTCGGTCAGTGGGCGGCCGTCTCGCTGGCGCTCGATCATCGCCGCGATCTCATCCGCCGTATCCGAGACACGGACGTTCGGACGCTCGGCGAGCTCACGGGCCCACCGCTGCGCGAGCAGCTTCGTCGCCAGGTAGACCGGGCGGCCGTGCGCGAGCGCGCGCCGTGCCTGCACGCGGGTCCCGCTCGTGGACGATGCCTCGACGATCACGGTCGCGCGCGTCAGCCCCGACATCACGCCGTTGCGCAGCGGGAAGCTCTGCCGGGTCGGTGCCTGATCCGGCCAGAAGCACGAGATCACCGCGCCGCGTTCGGCGATCGTTCGCTGCAGCGACGCATGCACGCCCGGGTAGACGCGATCCACGCCGGTGCCGATCACCGCAAGCGTCCGCCCTCCGGCGTCCAGCGTCGCCGTGTGCGCCGCCGCGTCGATGCCGGCGGCAAGGCCCGAGGCGACCACGTAGCCGGCCTCCGACAGTCCGGTCGCGAGCCGCCGGGCGTGGGCGAGGCCCTCCTGCGATGCATGGCGCGAGCCGACGATCGCGACCGAGCGCTCGTCGTCGGCGCGCAGCTCGCCGCGGACGAACAGCAGCGCGGGGCGGTCGTGGACGGCGTGGAGATTGACCGGGTATCCGGGGTCAAGCACGGAGACGAGCGTGATTGCGGCCGCCGTCCAGCGCTCGATGTCCGCGGCGGCCTGCGAGATCAGCGGGTCGGGGTCGACGGGGAGCAGCGTCGCCTGGCCCCCGGCGCCGTCCAGCGCGGTCCGTAGCGCCCGCTCGGCATCGCCGCTCGACGTCAGGAGCTCTGCCGGCGAGGAACCGTGCCCCGGGCTTGTCCCCGGAGCGTCCGTCAGTCGCAGCAGCGCGACGACTGCCGCGTGCGCGTCGCTACTCGTCGTCTGCTGCCGGCTCGCTGCCGGACCGCTGGCGTGACGACGCCAGTGCCGAGGCGAAGCCGCTGCTGGATACGGCGGCCACGGGTGCGGGCACCGCATCGGGCTCGGCAGTCTCGTCGGTTGCGGCGGGTGCCTGCAGGTCGTCTGCCGTTGCGGCGGGCTGCACGTAATCGGCTCCGCCTGGCTCGTCGAGCCGGTGCTCATGCCCCGCGGCTGGCTCTTCGGCCGCCGCATCGAAGCTCGGCGGATCGAAGCTCGGCGGATCCGTCTCAGAAGCGTCGGGCTCGACCAGCGGCACCGGGTCTGACTGCGGCTCGACGTAGGCCTGTGGAGCACGATCGTCGTGCGTGGACTCGCCGTTGATCGCCGCGCGGAAGTCACGGAGTCCAGAGCCGAGCGTCCGGCCCACCTCGGGCAGGCGCTTCGGACCCAGAACCAGGAGCGCCACCAACAGGATGAACAGCAGATGTGTGGGCTGAAGGATGTCCCCGACCATTGGCTAGCAAGGGTACCGACTCCAAGCGCCCGTGTCTGCGGTTCGCATCTCAAGTGTCTGATTCGCATCGCCTGGTTGTAAGAGCCGCCGGCGACGCGGTTTGCTCCCCCCCGAACGAATTGAGCGGTTGTCGGCGCTCATCGCTCCCGGGCGGGCCTGGTCCGGCGGTCAGGCGGGCAGTCCGCGGACCTGGCTGGTCGGCGGGATCGGCGGTCCGACGGAACCGTTGGGATCCGGGGTGCCGTAGGTGTGGAACGTGTCGATCGTCCTGACGCCCCACGCTTGGCCGCGGGCTCGCTCGGCCTCTGACCAGACGATCGGCTCGTAGGCGGGGTCGTAGATGAAGTGGGTTCCGGTCGTGACCTCGACACGGTTGCCGCCGGGCTCGTAGACGTAGAGGAACATCCCCTGCGCGACCGCGTGCTTGGAGGGCGCGGCCTCGATCGGAACGTCGGCGTCGACGAACAGATCGGCCGCGCGCAAAATCTCCTCGCGGGTGTCGACGAACCACGCGAGATGGTGCAGGCGTCCGCGGCCGCCGGCGTGGTCGGCCGTATAGATCAGCTCATGCGCGGCGATCGTGAGGCTCATCCAAGCACCGGCCTCGCTCTGATCGTCGAGCACGACCTGCTCGTAGAGGCGGAACCCAAGCTGCTCGACTGCGAAGCGTCGGTTGGCAGCGACGTCCGACGCGAGGAGGTTGACGTGGTCGAACCGCTTGACCGCGGCGCCACGGTCGACATGACGCTGTGGCACGTTCTTCAGTCGCGGGCGGAGCTCGTCGGGTGGTACGTACTGCTCCTGCTCGTAGAACAGCTCGAAGGTGTGCCCATCGGGGTCGCGGAACCGATAGGCGGGGCCGTGTCCGTGATCACCCTCGATCCAACCGCCTCCCAGACCGGTGGACTCGATCGCCGCGACACGCCGTTTGAGCGCCTCGGGACTCCATGCCCGGATCCCGATGTGCCCGAGGCCGGGCAACCGCGATTCGGTCAGCTTCAGGCCGTAGGGCTGGTACTCGCCCCAGCCGCGCAGGAACACCGACTGCCCGTCTGAGTGTTCGATCTGCATGCCGAACAGGTCCACGAAGAACCGCAGGCTCTCCTCCGGGAACGGCGTCAGCAGTTCAGCGTGGGCGATGTGCGCGAGATCCGGCGGCGGGGTCACCGTCCGGCTGACCCTTCCAGCCGCTCGCGCAAGCCGTCGAGCTCGTAGGACAACGCCCCTTTCTGCAGCTGCGCGCGCTTGACCCGCTCGCGCTCCTCGCGCTCGAGCGATGCCTGAAGCACCTGATCGGCGCGCTCGGGCTCCACGACCGCCGCACCGTCGGCGTCGAGGATGACGATGTCTCCCTGGTGGATCGTCGCGCCGCCGACCTGCACCGGCTCGCCGATCGCGCCCGGCAGATCCTTGGTCGCGCCTTTGACGCGGACCCACCGCGCCCAGATCGGCAGCCCGAGATCGACGAGTTCCTCGACATCGCGGACCGCAGCATCGATCAACATCCCGGCGGCGCCCTGGGCCTTCGCCTGCGTGGCCAACAGGTCGCCCACGACCCCCACCGCGCGGGGCTCGGGCATCGTCAGCACGATCACCTCACCCGGCACCACAGATGCCATCACCGCGTGCACCATCAGATTGTCGTCCTGACCGCAGACGACCGTTCGCGCGGGTCCCGCGGTCCGTGAGCCGGGGATCACCTGAATCAGATCGGCATCGACGTACCCACGTCGACCGCCGGCCTCATAGACGGTCGCCGACCCGAGCCGGGCCAGCTCGGCGCAGACGTCGCTGAGGCTCATAGTGCGCTCACCACCTGCGGGGTCACGCGCTGAAACGCCTCCGCCTGGCGGATCTCGACGTTGCCCGATGAGCGACGGGCGTGGTTGCCGCGCTGGTCGGCACGCTCCGTGTAGTACGTCTGCAGGTAGGACTGCGACTGCATCCGGGCCATCGCCCGCCGCTTGGCATCGATCACGGCGGTGATGTCGACGAACGTCGTCGGCGTGAAATTGCACAGCTCCGGTTGATGGGGCTCGAACAGGAACAGCTCCGGAGGGCGGACGGTGCCGAACGCGCTCGGGACCCCAGCGCCAGCGGCCAGGCTGCGGGCACGTGCGACCGCCGCGTGCGCGACCGGGTGGTCGGGATTGAACGGGTCAATGTCGGTGTGGGTGATCAGCACGTCAGGCGCGAACTCGCGGATCTGGTCGGCGATCGCGATCAACGCATCCTTGTCGATCTCGAGCGGGTAGTCGCCAAGATCCATCGCGACGAAGTCGGCACCGAGATCGGCCGCTGCCCGCTGCGCCTCGCCGTGCCGGATCCGTTTGACGTCCTCGACCGCTCGACCGGGATCCTCCTTCCATAGCTCGCCCGATTCGCCCCGCTCGCCGTAGGACAGCGCGATCACCCGGGCCGTCCCACCGCCCGTGGTGGCGACCGCGATCGCGCCGCCCGAGCGCCACACGAAGTCGGCGGAGTGTGCGCCGATCACCAGCGTCCGCCGACCCGTCACCACGGCTGCGCTCCTGCCACCCGTCGCGGATTGGTCACTGCCATCGTTCTGATCTCCTCGTCGTCGAACCCAGCCGCCAGCAGGCGGTCGACCATGATCCCCATCCCGTCTTCGACCGGCGGGTTGAAGACCTGTCCCAGATCGGTGGACAGCACCGAATGCTCGGGGCCGGTGGCACGGATGTGATCGATCCACTCCTCCCACGCGATCTTGCCCGTGTACGGCGTCGTCATGCAGCGCTCGAGCAGCGCCCCACCGCGCGCGAGCACGATCTGGTCCTCGATCGTCAGGCTCTGGGCGGGAAACTCCGGATGGGTGATCACGATCTGGGTGATGCCGGCGGCCCGCGCGGCAGCGACGACCGTGAAGATCTCGTCCCGGGATAGGTGGCCGGTGGCCAGCAGCAGATCGTGATGGGCGACCCGCTCAAGCACGGCGATCGTTTCCGGGAGCACCGCGCCGCGTTCGTCGACGACTGGGACCGGCGGGATCTCGATGCCCTGCTCACGCAACTCGAGCTGGAGCTTGACCCACACGGGCACGGCGGCGCCGGGCGGTGCGTCGCGCTCGTGCGACTCGTTGACCGAGTCCACGGTCGGCAGCCAGACGGTCCGGACGTCCTCGCGAGCCGCGATCTCGACGGCCAGCGGGTTCATGCCGCCGACCGCTCGGTTGAGCACGATCGCCCCGAGCGCCTGCACGCCCGGGACCGCCGCTCGCACGACCGCGG
>Ga0302326_10016926_pt1 | contig 15231 bp, 18 predicted proteins | sample Palsa_T0_3_FD_202264 | JGI IMG/M metagenome (GOLD analysis project Ga0302326, IMG submission 202264) | Peat permafrost microbial communities from Stordalen Mire near Abisko, Sweden - Palsa_T0_3 | ecosystem: Environmental > Terrestrial > Soil > Palsa > Peat permafrost | place: Sweden: Abisko...
GTCGTCGCCTTGGTCGGCCAGTAACCGGCCGAGAATGAAGTGGCGTGCAGCCTGGTCGGTGTTGAGCGTTAGCGCCTTCCGGTACTCGGCGAGGGCGCCGCTATGATCGCCTTTCCCGTCCAGGGCTTCGCCAAGGTTTGCGTGGTTCACCCCTTCGTTGGGCTGCAACGCCACCGCCATCTTGTACTTGGCGATAGCCGCATCAAAATCGCCTATCTCGTACGAGACATTGCCGAGCCCGCTGTAGGCATCGGCGTAATCCGGCTTCAGAGCCAGCGCCCTCCCGTACTCAGCGATAGCGCCTGCCCTGTCTCCCTCGTCGTCGAGGGCGCTCGCAAGGTTGTCGTGGGCGTCGGCGTAATCAGGCTTCAGCGCCAGCGCCTTCCGGCACTCGGCGATGGCTTCGTCGTATTTGCCTTTTTCGTCCAACACACTGCAGAGATTGCTGTGAGCCCACTCGGATTCTGGCTTCCGGGCCAGCGCCTTCCGGTACTCGGCGATGGCGCCGTCGTGGTCGTTTTTATCATCTAGGACATTGCCAAGGTCAATGTGGAAGAAAGGATCATCGGGCTTCAGAGTCAGCGCCTTGTGGCACTCGGTGATCGCTGCGTCGTAATCGCCTTTCTGTTCCATGGCCTCGCAGAGGTTGTTGTGGGCCATCGCAAAATCGCGTTTCAGGGCCAGAGCTTTGCGGTATTCGGCGATGGCCGCGTCGTGGTCGCCTTTGCGGTTCAGGGCGACTCCTAGGTTGTTGTGGATGTAGGCGGAATCGGGTTTCCGAGCCAGTGCCTCGTGGTATTCGGCGATAGCCCCGTCGTGGTCGCCTTTATTGTCCAGGGCGATTCCGAGACTGTCATGGGCGTCCGCGTCGTCGGGCTTGAGGGCCACCACCTTCCGGTACTCGGCGATGGCGCCTTCGTGGTCGCCTTTTTCGCCCAAGGCGGTTCCGAGGTTCTTGTGGTACTCCGGGTCGTCGGGTTTCAGGGCCAGCGCTTTCCGGTACTCTGTGATGGCGCCTTCGTAGTCGCCTTTGTCCTTCAGGACGCTGCCGAGGTTGTTGAGTGCCATCAAAAAATCGGGCTTCAGGGCTAGCGCCTTCCGGTATTCGGCGATGGCCCCATCGTGGTCGCCTTTTTCGTCCAGGGCGTAGGCGAGGTTGAAGTGAGCGTCGACGTAGTCGGGTTTCAGGGCGAGCGCCTTCCGGTACTCGGCGATGGCGCCCTCGCGGTCGCCTTTTCCGTACAGGGCGAGGCCGATGTAGTTGTGATTGTCGGGGTCATCAGGCGTCAGGCCCAGCGCCTTCCGGTACTCGGGGATAGCACGGTACTGTGCGATAGCGCCGTCGTAGTCGCCTTTCTGCTTCAGGGCCCAGCCGAGGTTGTAGTGGGAGGCGAGGTAGTCAGGCTCCAGGGCCAGCGCCTTATGACACTCGGCGATGGCGCCGTCGTAGTCGCCTTTGTTGTTCAGGACGTTGCAGAGTCTGTCGTGGGCGAAGACGTCGTCGGGATAAAGGGCCAGCGCCTTCCGGCACTCGACGAGGGCGGCGTCGTAGTCGCCTTTGTTCTTCAGGGTGTTGCAGAGGTTGCTGAGGGCGTATTCGGAATGCAGGACCAGCGCCTTCCGGTACTCGGCAATAGCACCGCTGTAGTCGCCTTTGCCGTTCAGGGCGTTGCCAAGGTTAAGGTGGGCGCCTGCGTAGTCGGGATATAGGGCCAGCGCCTTCCGGTATTCGGCGATAGCGCCTTCGTAGTCACTTTCATCGTACAAAGTATTTCCGAAATTGTAGTGGTCGACAGCCTCGTCGCGTCGACCGTTCTTGTAAGACCAAACAACTATGGTGGCAATCAGAATGGCCGTGACCGCGGCCAAGACAGCAAACGCTTTGCGTCGGCGCCGGACAGATGCAACCTTACTTCGCGCCGCTACGCGCCAGTTTTCCAACAGTTCGAGCGAAACCTGACTGCGCGCGCTCAGGTCGTTCAGGTCAGTGACATCAGCAAGATCCTGAAGCGTACGGACGTTCGCGCTGGAGAGACGTGCGGCAAACTCCGGGCTGATGCCGAACACATGCGAGAGTTTCATGATTCGGTCTCTTTTGCTGCCACGTCCAAGCCACTGCGGAGCCGGTTAAACGAGCACCAGCGTAAGAGGCCAATAAGAGCCGCGTACTTGTTCCTAGAATCCAGGTGAGGATCTGGGTCGGACTGGAAGTTCTCGATCGACTGGCGTGCGGCGGCGTACTTTTCATCGGAGAGTGGCCTAATGGTCATCTCCTCCTCCAAGGCGCGTCCGGCCGCCAACTTGATGGTGCCCCAGTCATAGCGCCGGCAGGCCTCTACAACTTCCTTCTGCATACGCTGGAGAATGCGATCGCGGATGGCGTCTTCAATCACGGCAAGGATCGGGTTGGAAGTCGAGCCGCCCTCAAGATCGCGCACCTGGCTATCTCCGGCTGCGCGCTCCTGGGATTTGAAGCGAATGGCCGGGAGAATCAACGCGACGGCGATGCCTGAAAGATCCGCGATCCATGGACCCATCGATCCCAGAAAAGGCACCGCCTTTAGAGCGCCCTCCGAGGTGACGGGGACGCCGCACAAACCTACACCGAAGATTAGGAAGAGGACGGCATATGGATTTGTAAATACGCCCAAGCCCCAAAACCGGCGAAACTTACTCGCCAGGCGCGCAGCACTGATAACGAAGCCTGAGCAGAGGACGGCGACGAGACGAAGGAAAGGAAAAGGTGTGGCGTTCGGCGCAGACTGCGGTTTAGCGACCTGAGAGGCGGATGATGCTCCCGAATTTAGGGGCCTTGGATCTGGGGCAGCCTCTCGAGATACGCTGCTCCCTTGGCATAGCCCGACGGTTGGCACCAAGACCAACGTCGCCAAAATGATGAGAGCAGACATCACCACCGCTGTGGCAGTGCGCCTGTATTTCGTCCGCCCTTGGAGCGGATGGCACTTCATTCTCGCTAGGGTACAGTTCACTCTCCGGAAAGTCCATTTCAAGTTTAGGAAACTCGAGAAAGGCAAAATAGTTTTGCGTAACTCATCCTTACAAAAGCCTGGCGCTGTTGCCTTCATTTGGAGACCGGAAATCTGTCTCACTGGATCGCAATTCGTCGCGATCAGTACAAGTATCACTAAGGACGGTTCTATATTGACAATGGGCAGAAAATTCCTGATGCCGTATCGACAATGCAAATCGCCGACTCACGGATAGCGCTCTTTCTAGAGAACGATTCCTGGTCTTTTAAATCCGAGTTTTAGATAAACGGAAGCCCCCCGGCCATAAGTCGGTTTCGGGGACGTTGAGGGATTCGCGTTCCTGTATCACGATTTCAGAGAAATCTCCCGACAATTGCCAAACCAATTAGGGAATGATAAAGGACGTTTGCTTCAATGATCCCGGATCGCCCTTCTTGGAGGAAGAAACCTTCGGCCTCCACTGGTGACTCTGCGGCGATATCCCGTGAGTACAAGACTACGGAGGCGGCTAAGAGGAGCCGCTTCCTATGTCTCCACAAACGGAGTCCAATCCTGTCGGTCTCTCTGCGACTGCCACCATCCCTGAACTGCAACAATCCAAAACTGCCGTACTGAATACTCTCGCTTCCAAGCACTCGCGACGGAGCTATGAATACGCCATCGAGAGGTTTATCGCCTGGTACTGTAGCGAGCCCCGACTAACGTTCAACCGCTCCGTCGTAGTGAGGTACCGCTCATTTCTTGAGCGCCTCTCCCTATCCGCAGCCACGATCAACCTGCACCTTTCTGCGATCCGGAGGCTGGCAGATGAATCCGCCGAGAGCGGTTGGCTGAGCCCAGAACTGGCGATCGGAATCAGGCGAGTAAAGGGAGTGAAGCGGCTCGGGCGGAAAATGGGCAACTGGCTTACCCGCAACCAGGCTCAAGAGTTAGTGAATGCTGCCTCAAAGACCAATCTACGCGGTTGGAGAGATGGAGCAATGGTCGGATTGCTGTTGGGATGTGGGTTGCGGCGCTCGGAAGTTGTGGGTTTGAACCTCGATCAACTGCAGTCGAGAGAAGGTCGCTGGGTCATTGTCAATTTGGTCGGGAAGGGAGCAAAGCTACGAACCGTACCAGTGCCATCGTGGTCCAAGGAACTTGTCGATGCCTGGCTCCGGCATTCCGGAGTGGCCGACGGTAAGGTATTTAGGCAGGTTTTGAAGGGAGGAATGGTGCAACCCTCAGGTGTAACGGCAAACGTAGTCTGGTACGCGGTGAAGCGGTGCGCCGGACAAGCCGGCATAACCAACCTGGCGCCACACGACCTTCGCCGCACTTGCGCCCGCCTGTGCCACGGTTCAGGAGGCGAACTGGAACAGATTCAGTTTCTGCTTGGCCACGCTTCTGTCCAAACAACTGAGCGTTACATAGGGAGCAAACAAAAACTTCACGATGCAGTGAATGATCGACTCGGGATCTCCGTCGCAGGTGAGACCACTTGAAAGTTTCACGCGCAGTCGATTCGGGCTGTTGGCGATAGCGTCCTTTATCATTCACGATCCAGACGAACTCGAGTGTCGGCTGGTGAGTGTCTGAATCTGAAATCTGGCACACAACAAGCGCACAGCTAGCTTTGAATAGTCAGGGTTACCACGCGGACGAGAGAGTGTGCGGCTGATCGGCCGTCAGTCGTCTATTCTGCTTGACCCCTTTTCTTCATTGCACCACCAATGTGTTGCCTGGATATTGTCCGGGTGGTCATCTCTCCACGCTCCGCCCATTCCTTTCGGATTCTCATGGTCCGGAACAATGTCGTTGTAGTCGCTGAACTCTTCGTGACAGATTGCGCAGATTCCGCCCTGCTGCCGCACCTTGCGGTTCAACAGTTTGCGCATCTCCGCTGGTGATCGCAATTCCCGGTATCCCCGCGGGTGGTGCGGGTCTTCAATCCTCTGCACTCCAAGTCTTACCCGCTTGGGCTTGGGAAGAAGTTCGCGGCCACAGCAGAAAAGCGATCGGTGAATTGGGCACAATTCATTGCTACGAAGTCTCATGGCAATTGCCTCTGATTGGCGTCTGAAATGGAAAGGCTGGCAAAGCGTGGGAGTGCTTGCGGATGGAACGGAATCGGGACGGAGGCTGGCCTGCTAAAATTCTCGGCTGAGGAAAATCAATGTCGAACCTTGCGAAGGTAGTTCAGCACTTAAGGAAGGAGAGGGATCAGGCGCAGAGCAGAATCGAGCAACTGGACGAAGCTTTCAAAGCGCTGACCGGAGTCAGCGGAGCTGGTGGAATCCACCAAAGACGCAGCGGCGCCTAGACATCAGGAAAGCGCAAAACCATCTTAGTAGCCGCACCGGAACGGATCGCGGCGGCGCAACGTTCGCATTGCTCAAAGTGGAAAGCTACTCAGCGAACGAAGTAAGAGGAATGGGACCTCGTTTTCCACATTTCCATTCACAGATATTTCGTTTTCAGCCTGAGTTTCGCGTTGACAGCGTTCGCGCGACTGTTTAGTTTGGTCGGCGTCGACGGCTGAAAGGATTGGCGAAATAAAACTTGCCAGTCCGAAGTAGGCTGAGTGATCTGCCTGGCAGGGCGACCTGTAGGGCAACCAGACCCGAAAAAACCGGCTGACTCTGCGAGGAGGAGCCGGGGTTTGGGACGCGAAAGCGGCGATCGCATCAAGGGCTGCGACGGTGCATGTATCCACGCTGTAGGCTCTCTCGCAAAGAGCAGACGGCCGGAGCATAACCAATGTCGCAGCCTTTCCTATTTCCATGTCTCGCGTTGGTTGGTAATTCCGCGAGCCTCCGCAAATTTTGCGCGGTGTACTCAGGCCGAGCGAAACCGATACCGAATTTCAACAGCAATTGTGAATAAGCTTGTGCGTCTGACTTCCAGATCCTGATACCGGGCGGGGTTGACCGGTTTGCACCAGCCGATGGGCACGACCTGTTTTGTAAAATCCGATCACGGTGAATCGATGAGAAAAAGTCGAGCTGTGGTGGATCGGTCCAAGGACGCAGACGAGAAGCTCGATGAGCTCATCGTTCGCGCGCTGAACAAGATCAGGAAGCCGAGTACAGCCGAAGAAATTACCGAATTGCTCAATCGGGCGCTCGGCCCACGAGACCAGTTCTTTGACGCGAAGGGGGTGGAAACCTGGCTCCGAAGCGCCCGCAGCAGAGCTGTTCCACTCTATTGGCTGGCAACGCGTCCTCGCCGGTGAGTTTCTTCCCCGTTTTCGACCTACTCAAACAGCGCCGGTTGCCCGGCGGCATCCACCGGCTCCTGGAATTTGCTTAGGCCAACTCCCACCAATCGATAGCGTTGTTGTGGATCAGACTCAACTCGTTCGCGAAGCTGGAGTGCGATCTCGGTTAGTTCTGCGCAGGATGAAGGAGGTGTGCCCGGCGTATAGCTGCGGGTGAGAATCTTGAATTCGCTGGTCTTGAGTTTGAGCACGATGGTACGTGGGATTCGAGTCTCCTTGCGCGAAGCCGACCATAACTTCTCCGCAAGCCGCCGGATCATGGGCTCGGTTTCAGTCAGCAGCACGTCTTGTTCAAACGTATCCTCGACTGATATGGATTGAGTAGGCCGGTCGGATACGACTGGATTCTCGTCGATGCCGCGCGCGAGTCCAAAAAGCCGCACACCGTATTTCCCAAACTCTTCTTCCAGTGCGGGCGCCTCCAGCTTTCGCAAATCTATTACAGTTTTCACGCCCAGACTGGCGAGCTTCTCCCCAGTGACCTCGCCGACTCCGGGGAGCCGTTCGACCGTCAATGGAAGAAGAAAGGCATCGATCTCCTCCGGCTGAATCACGAATAGCCCATCGGGTTTGCGCCAGTCAGAAGCGAGTTTGGCCAAGAATTTGTTCGGCGCCACGCCGGCCGACGCAGTCAGATTCAGCTCTTGTCGGATCTGCTTGCGAATTGTCCGCGCGGCAAGCGTAGCCGTCGGCAATCCCGTCTTGTTTTCGGTGACGTCCAGATACGCCTCATCCAAGGACAACGGCTCAATCAGATCGGTATGACGTTTGAAAATCTCATGTACCGATCGCGATACCGCGCGATACCGGGTAAAATCCGGGGGCAGAAAGATTGCCTGTGGACACAAACGCTGCGCTCGCATCGCTGGCATGGCCGAGCGCACTCCGAATGCTCTCGCCTCGTAGGAAGCAGCGCAAACCACAGAGCGTTTCGCCTGCCAGGCGACGATAACCGGCTTTCCGCGCAGGTCAGGATTGTCGCGCTGCTCTACGGACGCATAGAAGGCATCCATGTCGATATGGATGATTTTGCGCACGGTTGTGTTGACCAGGATATTAGTTCCCGGCCGGGAGCAACGAAATTGCAGCCTAACCTGCCGAGGCTACGCTCTCGTTAACCAGCCGGAATAATTCCGTATTTCACATTCAGAAAACTCTGCAGGACCAGAGGCAAACGTCCGGCCAGTTCCTGCCAGGTGAGCACCTTGCATCGAACACGAAGTTCTGCTGATCGTACCGAGCAAACGACCGCGTACCAGTCCTCGATCAAGTCTGGACGGCGAGCGTCAATCAATGCGCAGAAATCAAAATCGAGCGCGTAAGCCGCAAGAACATTGCGGATGAGCTGATAGGAAGCATACTTCTTCCCGATTCTTGGGAGCTGGCGGCCCGCAAAGACCTCTCTGAAATCCCTGTAGCCTTCAACCAGTGCCAACCTCTGCAGCTGAAAGTCTGCCTCGGTCAGCTTCGCTTCGAAGACCACATTTCCCAACTTCATATCGATTTCTGTTCGCTCGATCGCTCCGCTGAGAAGCGGTACCCGCGGCCTGAACCCGAATTCGGGACGGCTTCCGGACTCGATTCCTAGAATGTTGCAAACATCGGCTCTCAATGTAATACGCGGATAGCAGAAGATATTCATCAGCAGCGCGTCGGAACTTACCGAAGAATCGAGCTCACGCCACGTCCGGTCTCGGGCTGGCAGCCAGCGCCGGCCCTGCGCATGTACTTTCTCGAGACGTTTGCGCCATTGGGGCTGTCCGAGAATGGCTCGGTAACTGGCTGGGATGAAATTTCCGTGAGATCGGCCGCATTCTGACTGCTGGTAGACCACGACCGGCAATTCGCCATAGCTCATGACGTGCGGCAACGCGTTCAAGGTGGCATAGGAACGGTTGCGAGCGATCAGCTCTTGTCGCAGCAAAGCAGCGCGGCTACTTGGCAAGGAAAGCACGGGAGCTATCCTCTCAGCCGTGCCTGGATCATCTCGGCCGGGCGGATGCTGTCGGCGATCTTTGCGTAAACCACGGGAGATGACTTGATCTCTTCCCGATTGAGTCGCACGGCGGCGATCAGTGAGGCAGCGATGAGCAAGACAGAGTCGGCTTTTCTTCCCTCCTTATTATTGTTGACGCGTCGATTTGCCCGGCAATTCGCGCTCGGCCCGGGCGGGCCTTTGAACACTTCCGCCGGATTGTAGCGATACGCGACCCAACAGCATGAGCAGGTTACCACGACAGTATCTTGCGGTGGCGGCTCAGCTTTTTCCGGATCGGCGTGCTCGATCTGCGCATCGATGGCGCGGCAGTTGACGGTGCAACCACACTTCTTGCACTTCACAACCCAAGCCGTCGGGAGCGCCAGCTCACTTGTCACGCCCACCATCATAGGCGAATACATGGCGAAAGTCATCTTCAGCCAATGAGGTGCTCATGCGAGATCGATGTGCCCTTCGACTCTGCTAAAGTGACGATCATGTGCGGACGCTATCGGCTCACGGCAAAGGAGCGCTACCTGCGGGATCACTTCCGCCTCGATGAAAATCCTGCTTGGCACCCACGCTGGAACATCGCCCCGACTCAGCAGGTTGCCACCATTCGCCAGCACCTCAAGGAGCCCCGACGCATCTTCGGCCTCATGCGGTGGGGTCTCATCCCCTACTGGGCAAAAGATCAATCGTTTGGCGTGAAAACCATAAACGCGATGTCGGAAACCGCAGCCGAGAAACCCGCCTTCCGCGATGCGCTCAAACAGCACCGCTGTCTCATTCCTGCGGACGGCTTTTTCGAATGGAAGGAAACCGGGCCCAAAGAGAAACAAGCCTACAACTTCGGCCTCGCGACCGGCTGTGTATTTGCTTTCGCGGGACTCTGGGATCGCTGGCGCGATCCGAACCACAATGTGCTCGAAACCTGCACGATCCTGACCACCATGCCGAATTCTCTCGTCGCTGAGGTGCATGACCGCATGCCGGCCATTCTGGATCCTGACGACTATGAGCGCTGGTTGGATCCTGGCATCACCAAACCTGAAGTGATTCTGGACTGTCTAAAACCATTCGATGCCAAATTGATGAGCAAATATCCGGTGAGTTCCCGCGTCAATCGTCCCGAGAACGACGATGAGGAGTGTGCGAAAGAAGTATCAGTGGAGAACCCGGCGCCGACGTTGTTCTGACTTTCATCGAGCAGCGCGAATCCGAGTACTTTCTCGCCAAATTGCCCCACACCGTCGTACGCTCTTGGCCGCATAGGGGGGGCGTATCATGTCGGTGAGTCCGGCAAAAATACGCGTTGAGTGTTCACCGTGAATCCAGCCGACAAGCCCCGGCCTGCAACGTCTCCAGGAAAATCCCCGAGACGAGAGTGGAAGATCGCCTCTCTCATTCTCGTCATCGCCTCGGCCGTTCTCGTCGTCGCCGTCCTCGTAGCCAATCTTCAGTCGCCGCGCGTAGCCCTGGCGCTGCTGATTTCCTTAATCGCCGCCATGTTGATTTTCGCGCTCGTGTCCGCCGACGTGATCCGCCAAATGCGCAGGAGGGAACGCCAGGTGCGAACCGTCTTTGAAGACAGGGAGCTGGAGTTTCGTCAAATGGCCGACAACATCCATGAAATCTTCTGGGTGATCGACCCCGAGACGAGGACCGCTACCTATGTCAATCCCGCCTACGAAGCCATCACCGGCCGCTCTTGTCAGTCCTTGATTGAGAAACCGTCCTCGTACGAGAAGGCCATCCATCCCGATGACCGGGCTCACGTGCTCGGAGAGCTGAAGCAAGCGGCCCAAAGCGGCCACTTCGAAGAAAGATTTCGTATTGTCAGGCCTGACGGTGAAGTTCGCTGGGTTTGGGTTCGCGGCTTTCCACGGAGAGACGCGAATGGAAAGATCATTCGCCTGGGCGGAACCGCGCTCGACATCACCGCGTTGAAGGAAGCCGAAGACAGGGTCGCGGCGAATCTTTCCCGGGCGAACTCGGCCGGGGCCGAGGCGGAGGCGTTGCGCAAGGCCACACTTGCCCTAACCGAGGACTTGCACATGGACTGCGTTCTCGACGCGCTCCTCCGCTCCTTGGCTGAGTTGGTCCCCTATAGCTGCGCTCGTGTGCTCGTCCCTGAAGGTGGTCCCCACTGGCTGGCGCTGGGAGAAAAATTATGCCCCGAACCTGCGACAAAGTCTTCTCGCAGCCCGCTGACATTTGTTGCGGACGAATCCCCGTTTTTTCAGGGCATATGGGCGGAACGAAGGCGTGTGCTAATTGCCGACACGAAACTGGAGCCGGGATGGCAAACATTCGAGGGCCATGCGCAATTCCGTTCCTGGATTGGGGTCCCCTTGCTTGCCTCCGACGAATTCCTGGGATTTCTTTCCATCGGCCACGTGGAACCGAAGCACTTTACCGAAGACCACCTCCGGCGCGCCGAACTGCTAGCCATACCCGCTGCTGCAGCCATTCAAAACGCGCGCCTGTACTCCACCGCTGAAATCTATGGGTCGGAGCTGGAAAAGCGACTATCGGACCTGCAGAACGCAGAACGCGCGCTCGACCAAGCAGAGGAGTGCCGCCGGGTTTCCGAAGAGAAATTTCAGAAAATATTCGACTCGAGTCCGGTCGCGTTCTCGATTACGACGCTCGAGGAAGGCCGCTTCCTCGAAGTCAACGCCGCGTTTGAATCGCGTTACGGTTACTCCCGCAAGGAGGTCCTCGGACGCACCGTGAACGAACTAAAGGTATGGGACGACCCTGCCGACCGGAGATTACTGGTTGCGCAGCTTCAGCGAGGTGGTCCGATTCGAAATGTGATGACCCGACTTCGGGCGAAATCCGGCGAAATCAAGCTCACGGCCTATTCCGCGGACCGGATCGAATTTGACGGACAGAGGTGCATACTGGCGGTTTCGGAAGACGTGGTATTTCATGATCCCAAGTCCACAAATTAGGATCTTGCTGTCTGGCTTCTGGCTGCCATACCGTTGATTCGCATCGTATAAACGGAAGCGTCTCTTCTTCGTTTCTCCTCTGTCCAGAATTCCGACCGCCAAGAATAAATTTCACCACCTGCTCGCCGAAATAGGTCACGATGGTGATCATTCCTTCCGCGAGAAAATGTTGTGGGGACCAGCCTTCGAGTAGTTCGGAAAGCGATCACGCAGCCAGCCAAACTGCGAGGATCAAGTACCTCGCACGGCGGAGGTTTCGCAAGTTGTCAGAAATGTGGAAGTTTGCGCGCAGATGGCGCAGAGTCGTACCTCGTTCGGCGATTCGAATCGAACAAACTGAGTCAGTCCCATGTGGAGTCAGCTCGATTCTCAGAGCCACGTAGCCTTCTGTTCGGCGTCAAAAGATCTCCGGGAAGGGTGCTCCAGCCCGGCAATTTGTACGGTTTCCCGACCGTCGCCAGAGGCTCTTCCCCCGGGCCTTTTGTAATCGAGCCGACGGGTGTCATGCTCGCGCGTTCTTGCATTCGATGGTCGCTTCCCTTGGCACGTGAAGCGATTCCGTAGGAATCTGTTCGTCCTGGAAGTTAAGCCCTCCGTCTGGCCCGGATGCGGTCTTCAACATTTCGTCGTGAAGTGCCTTTTCGTCGTGAATCAATGGTGCAGTGATGGCGTGCATACGGAGAAGACTTGCCTGGTGGGACCGGGACATGGATCGCGCCGGAAGGCCGATTCGGCCCGACGTGCGCTTGGCCGGCCATGAGATTTGGGAGCAAGCCTGTCAGCGGACACATCTTCTCGTTGCGGATGATGGGCCCGCGGCCGAACTGATGGAGTACACGGTTGCGCAGGTCTCCCGTTATCTGGATCGGATCGGCGCATCCCCGTCCACCCGGAAGCACGGACTTCTCTTGGTAGCCTTCTGTCGGGCTCTTGGCCGCTACGCGGCCAAGTCGAGTCGTCTCGAACTGGTGGGAGGGGCCGGTGACCTCGCAAACCACGCGGTAGACAATGCTTGGGTGCGCCAAGTCAACGCCCGCCTGGACCTCGAAAGCATCGTTCGACAACTCAGCGAGAGAAATGCCGCCGTTCTGACACTTAGAGCCGCCGAATACGAGTGGAAGGAAATTGCTCAACTATTCGGAGTCTCGGCCGGCGCCATTCGCAACGCATTTTGGCGCGAGATAGGCAGGATCAGATGCGGAACATGATCAACGTAACCGACGAGAAAGACACGGCTATCTTCCGCTGTCTTGCAATTCCGAACGATAGAAGTGACGGCGCTCGAAAAGCGGCAGCGGGACTTCGAAAACGCGAGTCTCGCTTGCCTGGAATTCGAACTCCTTGCCGCACTCCGATGCAGGGCAGATCGCTAAGGACTTTTCTTTGCTGAGCGCGAACTGGTTCTGTGGTATGACGACCCAAGTTCCGCACCTCGGGCAGGTGACGCATGAGCACGCAATGCGATCGGCCATACGAAAATTATACGGTCTTCGGTTCAGTCACCGGCTTAGAAGCCATTCGACATTTCTTGGCGGGTCATTGCAAAGCCGGCAAGATGAGGACTGAAGGAGCGGCGCCTTCGTCGTTTTCCACAAAACTGCGTTGTCGAGCTCTCGCCACGCAGGGGTAGAATGCGTTTCAGAGGTGGCCACGATGATGACGGACCCAGCCTTCGCCATCAAGAATACGGGTGCAACAGTTGGTCGACGTTCCGATTGACACGTTGCTGCAAGCCCTCATCGCTAACGTCATCGGAACTCGATGAATATCGCTCGCGATCCGAGAGAATTTCTGCTCTTTACGAACTACTGGATCTGATGGTTAGAAAGCGCTTTTACGCCTGATTGCAGACGGCCGCGTGAAAACCAGATCGTTTTGAGGAGGAAGGCCACCACTCCTGCTGGAAATGGCCGTCGGGTTGTGCTTTAACCGGTAGCGGATAGGTCGTCTTCGGCATCCGCTTCCCAACCTGTTTCGTTCTTCATCTGTTTGTTGTACGCGTTCTGCTCTTTTTTCGCATTCCTCACCGGCAATAGATCCGCGTGGCTGGCGGGGAAGACAAAGGTCTGCACAAAATTCAGCCGGTCAGCGTTGAGCCGGTTTCCCACAATGTCCCGATGGTACTGTTTGCAGAACTCGCAAAAATCTTCGGCCTCGATCAACTCCCGCCTCAGTCCGTCGTTTGGAACAATCCGGCACTTGAGCCAGCCCCGGTCGATCCATTTCTGCACTTCCTCGGCGCGTACGTGCAGAGCTTCAGCTAGGGCGTGTTTGGTAAACCAGTCCTCGCCCATGCGCGCATTCGCTCCCAGCCGGTGCAGCATGGATCGAACCGAGGTTCGCGACCGTCGCAGCAGGAAAGCAACTTCCCCGAGAGAGCGAGAGGCGATCAGATCGAGGAGCTTCTGTTGCTCCGGTTTCGTCCACAGCCGGTACCTGCGCGTTGACTTCACCCCACAACGGCCGACGAGTCTCCAACATGCGCTTTTTGGATTGCCCGAAATCGCGGCAAGATTGGTGATTAGTTCCTTCAAGCCCACGTGCTCACCCACTCCGGAGTTTTTTGACCCCGCGTCTTTCAGATACGCCTTCACCATCTCCCGTGCTGCTCCGGGCCAGCGAAACGTGCGACGGCGGACCTGTCGACTCAGTTCTTCCATAACGCTGCAGACTGGGAAGCCGGACCCCACGTCCCTCCTACCTATACATGGCGGCGAAACAGGAATGTGTCTCACCCTGGGCTGAAATTTTCAATGGTATGCGCCGATCGTGAATGCGCACAAGATTTTCATCGACACCGATCATGGATCGTGGGATTCTGCTGGTGGCAACATGGCAGTCGGGGACACCTGTTCGACCCGGGCGTGCAGAATGGATTTGGAAAAAGAACTGCTCGGCGCGTTTGACCGGGTAGTGCATGAAGACTTTCCCAATCCTCAGCACATCGACTGTCCAGGGCGCCAAGTCCTGCTCAGGCTCGCGCAACAGCCCGCGCACACTCAACTCTCCCACCTGCTCGATCACGTTCGACAGTGCGCTCCGTGTTTTGATGAGCTGAAAGACCTTCGACACAAAGCGCAAGGCGATAAGTCATGAAATCTGCATTAAGGCGATTCCCGGGTACTAGCTGAGCCAGACCAAATCCCTCTCGGAGTGCCCACTGGGCATGTGAGTGGCTTGACTTTGTTCCAAACGCAGAATCCCTTCTTTCATGTTTTGTGGACCAGCGGCGATTTGGCACCGATCGGCAGGGCCCTAGTACTCCTCCGGCAAGAGCAGCGTGGTGGCGGACCGATCAGCCTCAGTGATGATCCACAGCTTGTCACCGGCATTCGTCTGGTAGCTGCTCAGCAATCGAAGCCCATGCGCAATGCTGTACTGATTCTCTGCTGCATCGGCTGGCTCCAGTTTGCCCCAGTCGCCGCTTGCATGACGGGCCAGGAAACATGTGGACGGCTGCTGCGCTCTGTCCAGCGCCGCGAGCGCGCCGGGAGTGGCCACAATTTGTCCAAGTGGAAACAATGGAAGCATGACAATGATTACCTACATAAAGACTACAGAGAAAGCCGTTACAAACATCAGGCTGCGCCTGGACCGCTTCATCGGCGAGGTATTGCCTGACCCTCCGCGACAGGCCAAGGCCCACCTCATCTCCGTGATCGGAGGCGACACACAGATTGCGGCCGTTTCTGCGGCTATTTCCATGGGAGAGCGTTTCATGGTGGAAGGCCCAGGGGTGCCGCCGATTCGCGTTTGCCTGGAACGCAACCCGCAGTGCTACAAAGGGTCGCTGCAACTTGCCGGTCGCAAGAAGCCTCTCCGTCATCTGATCGGAGTTTCCGAGGAGTTTGCCGTCAGTGGCACGCTATCGGTAAAGGATCGAACCCTCTTAGTGGACTCGGGAGCGTCCTTCGTGTGGTCGTCACTGGCGCAGATTCACGGCATCCCAGGAATTCCAGATTGGGCCGAGTGGTTTCTGCGGCAACTCGAAAAACGTAAAGCGGTCGTTCCGATGCTGGGGATTGGATGCAATCCTGTCCTTGT
>Ga0302326_10016927_pt1 | contig 15229 bp, 11 predicted proteins | sample Palsa_T0_3_FD_202264 | JGI IMG/M metagenome (GOLD analysis project Ga0302326, IMG submission 202264) | Peat permafrost microbial communities from Stordalen Mire near Abisko, Sweden - Palsa_T0_3 | ecosystem: Environmental > Terrestrial > Soil > Palsa > Peat permafrost | place: Sweden: Abisko...
CTCCAGCTGCACGCGCTCGGCTGCGGTCAGGTCGTAGGTGTGGACGAAGAAGGCCACGTCGTCGGACCACTGCCGCACCAGCAGCGCATGCTGTGCCGAGCCGGGCTGGGTGCCCAGAACCCCGATGGGCTGGTCCCGGACCTCCCACCCGTGGCAGTACGGGCAGTGCAGGAGATCCCGGCCCCACCGCTGCCGGACCCCGGGGATGTCCGGCAGCTCGTCGCGGACCCCGGTCGCGACCAGGATCCGCCGCGCCCTCAGCACCTGGCCGCCGGCCAGGCGAACGACGAACCCGGCCTCGATCCCCACCACCTGATCCTCGGCCAGCTCCACGCCGTAGCCGGCCACCTCGGCCCGTCCCGCGGCCAGCAAGCCGGCCGGCGGCATCCCGTCACGGGACAAGAACCCCTGCATGTGAGCCGCGGGGGCGTTGCGAGGCGCTCCGGCATCGACCACGGCGACCCGGCGCCGCGCCCGGCCCAGGACCAGAGCCGCACTCAGGCCGGCCGCTCCGCCGCCGACCACCACCACGTCATAGACCGTCGCCTCCATGGCGATCACCTCCACCGCCAGAGTCCGTCAGCTCACGCAGATCTGACAACTTCCGTTGCCGTTTCCGGGAACCGGTGGTGGACTGACGGCATGGAGAACTCGCCAGCAATCGGCGCCGCCCTGGCCGAAGTCGGTCCCCGCCTGAAGCGGGCGCGAGCCCAGCGGGGCATCACCCTGACCGAGCTGGCCGCCGCGACCGGGATCTCCAAGAGCACCCTGTCCCGGCTGGAAACCGGCCAGCGCAGGCCCAGCCTCGAGCTGCTCCTGCCGATCGCGCAAGCTCACCGGATCCCCCTGGACGAACTGGTCGGCGCACCCGAGGTCGGCGACCCCCGGGTCCCGTTCACCCCACGACACCGCAACGGCCGCACCGTCGTCCCGCTCACCCGACAGCCAGGCGGTCCGCATGCCTGGAAAGTGATCATCCCGCCCGGACGCGGCGAGCCCGAGCTTCGCACCCATGAGGGTTACGAATGGCTCTACGTGCTAGCCGGGCAGATGCGGCTGATCCTGGCCGGCCACGACATCACCATGGGACCCGGCGAAGCCGCCGAGTTCGACACCCGGCTCCCGCACTGGTTCGGACCCGCAGGCGACCAGCCCGTCGAGATCCTCAGCCTGTTCGGCCAGCAAGGCGAACGCATCCACGTCCGCGCCGCACCACGCGGCCAGAGCAACACATGATCAGCCAGGCAACCGCAGCCCCCGCCGGCCGGCTGAGCAGCCGGGGCGGGGAAATACGGGAGCATCACACCGCTACTGGCAGGGCAGTCGGTGAGCGCCGACACGGCGACCTACCCGGCGCCAGCCCACGCACAGATTAATCGTTATGGGAGGCCATGAATGCCGCGCGTACGCGCTTGCGATACGCGCCGAACGGCGGTTCACGTGCGTCACGCAGCTCATGAGGCAGCGACGCAGCGTGACGGGCGGCGGCATCACTGCGCTGCGCCGATCGGCGGCGGGCATCCGCTGGTAAGGCCGCCCGGCGACCGGTGATTCTGCCTTACCGTCGTGATATGCCTGCCAGGAAGCGGCCCACTCCCGAGGACACCGTGACCGCCCGCCAGACCCTGCTCGACGGGCTCGCCCGCGACGCCGACATCTTCGAGCTGGTGAGCGAGCTTGCGCCGCTGCACCCGCCGGACGACACCTTCCCCGGCGAGGTGTTCCTTCACATCGCCGGGGACGCGCTGGACTGGTGCGGGGCCAGCCGGGCCGACCCGCTGCCCCTGGAGGGACTACGCGAGCGGTTCCTGCCCGAGCTCACCTTCCGCGGCCGGCAAAACAACAAGTTCCAGTACGCGGCGCTGACCGCAGCAGCCCTCCATGGCGGGACCGAACCGGACCTGCTTGATGAGGTCGCCTGGTGGCAGAGCGACGACTTCTGGCAGTACGCGCTGTTCGCGGCGGTGGCCTACATCCGCGCCGCCGCCAGCCGGGCAGGCGTGCCGGTGCGCCAGGCATGCCAGGACCTGAGCGAGCGCCCCGGCCACCCGGCGCCGTAACGACCAGTTCGGGACGCAGTGGAAGCGGTCATCTGACAGTGGGGGCGGCCGATCATAACGGCGGCCTCCGCGAACTGGGTGAATTCTTCCTCCGACGTCACACCAACCCAGAGCTCCACCAGGACAGTCGTGCGGGCTAGTTCCCCCACCTAAGTAGATGCGCCGGCCGTCTCCCCAGGTTGCATACCGGGAGACCCCAATAGGTGATCGATGGCCACCTTGATCCTGAGCAGCCCGCCGAGGCTGCCGGGGAACAGTACTTCGGCTGCCGCCCGGCGTTCGTTCAGGGCCGCGGCCTGGCATCTGGACCAGGTCGGCGACCAGGGAGCTGTTTCGTGCTACCGGGAGGACACTAAGGACATGAACCGCGAGCGCGCGGAAACCCATCTGCGGCTGCTGGCCGAGGCCGAACTGCGCCGCGCGACCACGTGGCCCGCCGATGGCGGCCTGCTGGATGAGTGCCATTCCGCGCGGCTCGAACTCGTCGCCCAGGCGCTGCACGTCGTGCACGCCTTCGACATGGGCGCCGCGAACGAGATCCAGGCTGAGCTCGCACTTGCCCTCGGCGTGCGGCAGCCCCGTCAGGGGCCGGGCGGACTGGCGCCAAACGCGCAAGCGAACCTGGCCCGGCTGATGCTCCGCCCGCCCCGCCCAAGCGCAGGACACCACCACCACCAGCCGCCGTCACCGCACGCACCCTGGCGGGTAAGGCCGGTCGGTCAGGTGATCCGGACCCGGGCCGGCGGCGTCCAGGGCGAACTGCACCTGCTGGCGTACGCACAGACGGCGACCGGCGCGCGGTTCACGGCGGTCAGCTACTGGGGACCGGCAGGCGCCGGAGCGGCACAGGCCGCCTCCCGGCGTGCTGCTCGCCCATCAGCTCACCGCGGTAGACGACCAGGGCACCAGCTATCAGCTCAGCGCCAGCCTGGGGCCCGTCCACGCCGAGTGGTCGGGCGTGCTCGACCTGCGCCCGAGCCCGCCGCAAGAAGTCCGCTGGCTTGACCTCAGCACGGCCCCTGGCGAGCCCGCCACGCGTATCGACCTGTACTCGCAGCCAGCCCGGCCAGCCCGGCCGCCGGAAACCACCTTGACCCCCGCCGCCGTGAGCCCAGGTGAGCTCCTGCTGACCGATATCGCCACCGGGTTTCTCGCCCTCGCCTCACCAGAGCAGGTTCCCCAGCATCCGTCGGCCGCCCGGCCCGAACCACTCAGCCAGGCCGCTGACGGGCTCGTAGACATCATCGCCGCGCTGCGGGCCGCCGCCGCGCTGTCCCCGTCCAGCCGCCTCCCCGGCCAGCTCGCTGACCTGTGCGCGCGCCTCGGGATCAGCGGCCACGGCATCGCCGCACCGCCCGCCGGTGACCTGCCCGAACCGTGGCTGAGTCTGCTGACGTACTGCCGTCGCGGGAAGCCGGAACGGGCCCCTGTTCCCGGCTGGGCCGTCATCGCGATCGAGCTGCCCGAGCTGGACGGCGCCCGGATCACCGCCCTCGCCCTGCACAACGGCGAGCACGGCCAATTCCTGCACCTGCTGGCCGACGGCGTCACGCCGGAGTACACCTGGCCCTACGGCACGATAGCCAACCGCATGCCCGTCCTCTGGCTAGGCGAACCCAACGGCCGCTGGCACACCGCGCGCCCGGCACGATCGGCCCCGTTGCGGGATACAGACGATTTCATGCTGTGGCTGAGGGTCGTGCCGCCGCTGGACCACGGCACCCCGTGGATCGACGCGGTGGCCGCCGGGCAATCGGCCGAGGTCCGGGCCAGGCTGCCGCTCAGCTGGAAGTCCAATCCTTAACAGTGGCCCTCGGGCTCCCAGAACCGGCTGCCTCACCTGGGTCCGGCCCCTTGACACCCTACGCGGCCGCCCGGGTCAAGGCCGGCGCCGACCGCCAGGCCGAAGCGGACGACTACTACGCCCGCACCCAGGCTGAGGCGCAGCGAGAGGCCGGACCCGAGGTTGACGCTGGCAGGTGGCAGAGCAGCGTCCCGTCCGTCGAAATGGCACCCGAGGCCTGACAAGATGCCGCGGAAAAGACACGACCGCCAACTGAGCACGGAACGTGATTTCGGATTCCCGCTTAGCCGACAGATCGCTGCCGAATAGGGTGCCGCGTTGTGGGGACTGCTCGCCATCATTCCGTGCGCTCCTACCCGGCGTTCAAGGACAGGCCGTCCCGGGATTCGGGGACAACTCGAGGACACGTTACCGGCGAGTTGTCCGAACCGCCGGCCCGCCGGGGTCTGGGGCCCTGTCCGTCGATATCTCAAGTCCCGGCAGCCCTCGGCCAGCGGTGCGATGCGGTGTGCCGGGCCGGTCTCTTGGCCGTCGCTGGCATCCACCCGGCGGGTGATCGCGGCCCATCACGGCTGGCCGGCGCGGCTGGCGCTGTCCACGGAGAAGACCTCCCACTCGCCGGGAACGTCCTTGAAGCTCTGCTGGCGATGGGGTCGCAGGTCGATGGCTGAGCCGAGGAGAAGGTCCCGGACCGTCTGCGAAACCAGGACCTGGCCAGGCTCAGCGGTCGCCGCCAGTTGTGTCGCGATGTCGACGGCGAGCCCGCGCACCTGTTCGCCGGACGTCTCGCATTCGCCGCTGTGAACGCCGGCCCCGATCCGCGGCAACTCCGACACCAGCGCCACCGCGCAGCGGACAGCCCGCGCCGCGCCGTCGAACGACGCCCTCGCTACCCCGTCGAAGGACGCGAGCGTGGTACCCCGGAAGGTCGTGCCCCGCGACCTTTCCACGATCGAATCGATGACAGCATCGTGGTGGGGTGCCCGCCGCACCGGGCCGACTGCGAGGATCGTCGCCAGCGCCCGGTCCGCATCTCGCGCTCGGATCGCCCGCGAGATGAAGTCCGCAATGTGGCGGGTCGCTTCGTCGATGACGTCGGAGAGCCAGATGAGGTGGATGTCCGAGTCGAGTTCGACGAGTTCCGCCCCCTTGATCTGGTCGCGCATCGCCCGCGCCGCGCCTACCGGGACGTTCTGGTCGCGGTTCGCGTGCAGTATCAGGGTCGGCGAGGAGATCGTCGTTAGGGCATGGCGAACGTCGATGTCGGCCAGCGCCCGCACGAACTTGGCGGCCGCTGCGGGGCTGGCGCTTCTGGTCTGGAGCCGAGCCCAGTACTCGCGGGCGGCGGGATCGCGGGCCCGGCTGGGCGCCAGGGTGGAGATTCCGACTCCCGTGCCCCAGTTCGCCTCCATGTGCCGCACGAACCCGTCTACCGCTGCAGCGTCGAGCCCGAGGTCGTTGCCGTCGCCGGCGATCAGGCGGGCGAACCCGCCGTACAGGATCAGCGAACTGACCTTCTGCGGGTACATGGCCGCGAACAGGATCGCGGTGGGGACCCCCGCCGATATCCCGAGGATCACGGCCCGCTCCGAGCCGACGGCATCCAGTACGGCCACGGAATCCTCCACCCAGTGCTCGACGTCGACCTTCCCGGGCCGGTCCGACAGGCCCATGCCGCGCTTGTCGAAGAGGATGAGCCGGCTGAACGACGCCAGCTTCCTGACGAGGTGGTCGGTCGGGGAGTCCCACCACATATCCAGGTGCGAGACGAAACCGGGGATCGCCAGCACGTCCAGGGGGCCGTTGCCCACGATCTGGTAGGCCACGTGGGTGCCGTCCGGGGTCACCGCATACCGGACCGGAGAGCGGCGCACCTCAGTGGCCTGGGCGGCCGTTGCCGGCTCCGCGGCCTGCCCCAGCAACGACGGGTCCTGGCCCAGGATCGCCCGCTCCAGTCTCTGCAACTCCCCGCCGGGCTCCAACCCCAGCTCCCGGCGTAGCAACCGCCGCGCCCGCTGGTACGCGGCCAGAGCGTCAGCCTGGCGGCCGCTGCGGTACAGGGCCACGAGCAGGTGGGACCACAGTCGTTCCCGGAACGGGTGGTCGCGTACGAGATTCTCTAGCTCGCCCACCAGCTCCGCGCCGCCCCCGGCGGCCAGGTCGGCCTCGACCCTGGTCTCCAGGGCGGTGAGGAACTCCTCTTCGAGCCGCACCGCCTCCGCGGCCAGACCGGTGTGCCGCCCGACGCCCTGCAGAGGCTGACCCCTCCCCAGGGCGACCGCCGCGGCGAGGGCCTCGCGGGCGGGTCCCGCGCGTCCTGCTCTGAGGGCTTGGTCTCCCTCGCGTACCAGAGCGCGAAAGCACCCCACGTCGGTGTCCTCCGGCCGCAACCTGAGCGAATAGCCGCAAGGGTGCGTCGCAACCGCATCGGGACCCAGGGCACGCCGCAAGTTCGACACGTACGTCTGCAACGTCTTTCGCGCGCTCGCAGGAGCGGTCTCCCCCCAGATCGCATCTATGAGCACATCGACGGCCATCACCGAGCCGGGTCGCAGTGCCAGCGCGGCGAGCAGCGACCGCTCCTTGGCGGCGCCGAGCAGCACCTCGCCCCCCTCCGCCCGATCGACCCGCACCGGCCCCAGCAGATTCACCCTCACACCTAGACGATACGGCGGTTGGCTCCACCGGGGCTCGACCGGGACTCGACCGCCGCCCGGCCGGCCCCTGGTTGGCTCACTCCCAGTCGCCACACGGCGACCCCCAATCGAAGGGAGAAGTCCGTGCCACGCTTCCTCGTCCAGCGAACCTTCCCAGAGGGGCTCGCGATTCCGGTGACCGCCGACGGCGCCAAGACTTGCCTCGGCGTGGTCGAGAACAACGCCGAGGAGTCCGTCACCTGGATCACGTCCTACGTCTCGATCGACCACACCAAGACGGTCTGCATCTACGACGGCCCGAGCCCCGAATCGGTCGAACGCGCGGCGCTGGCCAACGGCCTGCCCGTCGACTCGATCAGCGAGGTGCGGGTCCTCGACCCGTACTTCTACACCGGCGTGGCGTCGTGATATCCCAGCGCCGGCCCGCCGCCGCCCTGGCTGGGCTCGCCGCCAAGCGATCCCCGGGGCTGCTTGAGCAATGCACGTAGGTCAAGCGGTGCCGCGCGCCGCCAGTCCTGGCCGGGCAGCACCGCTTCGTGCCCGGCCCGCAGGAACGTCAGTACGGCCAGCGGTCGGCACCGCCGCGCTGGCTAACCGGGCGACGGGGGTCGGCGTGGGCGCGGGCATGCGCCCGGGCCGGCCTGCTACTCGCCGGCCGCCGGCAGATCAGTCATCCGCGCACGCTGGGGCGGACCAGGGACTCGACAGATCGCACCATGAGCTCAACCGAGAGGACAACAGATATGAGGAGTATTGCTGCGGCGGCCGGATCGAACGGTCGCGTCGATATGTTCTATCTGGATCCAGCACGCGGCTTGCACGCGATAAATCCCGGCGGCGTGCCCGAGCTGGGCGGCATCTTCACGTCGGCTCCCGTCGCAGTCAGCTGTCTGGCTCGGGAGCCGCTCAGCATCACCGGCGCGGCGAACGCTCCACCGGTGCGAGCGCGAGAGGCAGAAGCGGTCTCCCCTGGCCGGCCGGCGACTCCCGCGGCGTCAGACCATACGCCTGAGACCCCAGCCGCTCCGGCACCGGCCGCGGGGCCGGGATCGACGCCCTCGAGCGTGCTCTCCGGGCCGGTGCTATGGCTGCCGGAAGTGCAGCGAGTCGACGTCTTCGGTCTGGGCACCGACTACGCCATGTACCACAAGCGGCTCTTCGGCACTTACGGGAGTAACACCGGGGGCTGGGAGTCGCTGGGAGGAATCTTCATCAGCACACCCGCCGCGATCGCGTGGGACGGGGGCCGGGTCGACGTATTCGGTCTCGGGACGGACCGCGCCATGTACACCAAGACGAACAGCAGCGGCTCATGGACTTCGTCCTGGGAACGCCTAGGAGGTACCTTCGCCAGCGCCGGCGCGGTGGTCTCACAGACGGCAGGGCAACTCGACCTCTTCGCCATGGGGACGGATTTCACCTTGCGGCACAGCCAGCTCAACGGCTCGACGTGGTCCGATTGGCAGAACCTGGGCGGCAATCTGGCCTCGCCGCCGGTGGCGGTGAGCTGGGGGAACAATCGTGTCGACGTGTTCGCCGTTTGGGGTGACCGCACCCTCCGGCACACGTGGTGGGACGGCACGCTCTGGAACGAGTGGGAGAGCCTCGGTGGCGACTACGCCGAGGAGCCGGCGGTGGCGACTTGGGGACCGGGCCGCCTCGACGTCTTCGTCCTCGGCAACCCGCACTTGGCAGGCGAGGCCCCACCCGACCGGAAGATTTATCACCACTGGTTCAGCGACAACGCCTGGAGCCCGCCGAAAGCGCTGAAGGGGTCCAACCCCAATCAGGCGGCATATTCCTCCCCAACGGTGGTCTGCACGGGACCCAATCAACTCAAGCTATTCGCCCCCGGGCCGGACCCCACCGTCGCGCCAGTGGACGGATTCGCCAACATGACGATCCAATCGCTCAGCAACCGGGGTCCCGACTGGAGCGACGGCGACGTCGGTGCGCCCGATGGTCCAATCGACTGGGGCACCTTCCTCAGCGGACCGCTCCACCTCCCCAACCAGGGCCTCGTCGCCGTCAACGACGTGAAGTGCATCGAGAAACGGTCGGGCCCGTTGGAGTCCGACACCGACTATGCCAGCGCCTCCTTGGCGATCGGCAACTGGCCGACGGAAACCGCGGTGCAGACCATCGGTGACCTGAGCTCCAACCAGGAGTCGCAAACGAACCTGCTGAGCCTCGGCCCTGTCACCATGGAACTAGCCGAGATGATGAGCTTCAACTATATCGTGATCAACAATGGCAGCGGCGATGCGACAAAAGTCGCGGCGGCCCTCGGCAATGCCGGCGCGACCATAAACACGGGAAGCGTCTCGTCCATCTCCAGCCAGCTCGGCCAGGGGGTCGAGAAGATCGTCTCGGTCGTCATCGACAAAGGCCTCAGCGAGATCCCCGTCATCGGGAGCCTGCTCGGCACCATCGCCAATTGGCTGGCCAGCCAGGTGGAAACGATCCTGTCCGCGAACTGCGACGGAATCGTCGCGGCCGAGCTGATCGTCTTCCCTGGCGTGCCGAGCGCCGGGACGCAGCTCAGCAATGTCGAGATGAACCATCCCGGCACCAATTCGAACATCGGCTGCGGCAGCAACTCCAACTACAACGTGTGGCGGACGGTGCTCACCGGGCTAACCACCACCGAACTCAACACGTAGCGGACGTCGAGATCTAGGCGCCGCCTGCTCGTATACGGCAGCTGTAGTTCGAGACCTTCAGGTTGTTCACGCAAGTTGATGCGTAGTGGTGGTGTCCGTAGAGGAGCGGCTGCCGTGCTCATGATGAATCGTGACCAACAATCAAGAAGCGGCAGCCGCGGCTGCCACGCTATCTGATGACCAGCCTCGTGTCTTGCTGACGGACCTGTTCGGGCAGGTGGCGGGGTGCTTTCCGCGACGGGAGACCCGCCAGTCCGCCAGTCAGATGGTGGATGGGCTGTTGATGGAGCTGGAGGACTACAACTGCTGGAGCATCGCCGAGGCGGTCGGGCACCGTGGCCCGCACCGGCTGCAGCATCTGCTGTCCCGGGCGGTCTGGGACGACCGGCAGGTCCTGAATGCGGCAGCGGCCTGGGCTGTTACGCGGCTTGATGACGGGGACGCGTTACTGGTCGTGGACGAGACCGCTGACGAGAAGTCCTCCGCCGACGCGGTCGGCGCGGCCCGCCAGTACTGCGGCACCGTGGGCGGGATCGCGCTGTGCCAGGTCGCTGTCACCTTGACCTTCGCCACGTGCCGGGGCCACGCGCTGATCGACCGGGCGCTGTACCTGCCTGGGGCATGCGCGGCTGACGAGGAGCACCGGGAGCTGGCCGGGGTGCCCGAGGAGGTGGTGTTCGCGACCAAGCCGGAGCTGGCCGGGGCGCTGCTGCAGCGGGTGCACCAGCGGGGGGTCCGCGCTGGCTTCGTGACCGGAGACGAAGTCTACGGCGGGTGTGATCTGCGCCGGGCGATCCGCGCCCTGGGGATGGGGTATGTGCTGGCAGTCCGCGCCAACCACGGCTTCACGCTCGGCTCGGGCCGGGTCCTGACCGCGGCCGGGGCGGTCGGGCTCATCCCCCGCGGCGCCTGGCAGCGGATGCGCACCGGGCACGGCACCAAGGGAAACCGCCAGTACGACTGGGCGATGCTGGAGGTGACCAGCGACGACGCGCCCGGCGGCCACCCCGGGCGCCACGCCGGGCGCAGCGTGCTACTGGTCCGCCGCCACCGCTATACCGGCACCTGCTCGTTCTACCGGTGCTGGACACCCGGACCGGTCACGCTGACCCGGCTGATCGCCGTCGCCGTGGCCAGGTGGCGGATCGAAGAAGATCACCAGCTCGCCAAGCAGGCCGCCGGCCTGGACTCAGGCCAGGTGATCCGCTGGCGGTCCTGGCACCGCTGGAGCGCCCTGTGCCTGCTTGCCTACATCTACCTGGCTGTCGCCGCCGCGTCGCACCGCGACCGCCGCCCCGGCCTGGAGACCGGCCTGATTCCCCTCACTATTCCTGAGCTAGTGCGGCTGCTACGCGACACCGTCATCCCACCGCCCTGCCGAGACCAGGCCCACCGCCAGCACTGGTCACGGTGGCGCCGCCGTCACCAGTACCGGGCCGGCCAAGCCCACCGGCGCTGGCATGCCCACGCAGATGCCACACCATGATTACAACCAACGCCGGGCTGCCGTAACCTTGCCGGCGAGCCCGGCATAGCGGCGATGAGCATTGCGTGATGAGCGGTAACGTTCCCGGAACGGTGGAGCCGTACGGTGTCGTGTATGCAGGAGGCGCGGCCGGGCGGCAGGCAGGTGCCTGTGACGACCCAGGTCACGGCACGCCATTCGGTCCTGGTGCTGCCGTTGGCGGCAGTACTGGCCGTCCTGACGGCGCTGCTCGCCGCCGCTTCGGTGCCGCTCTACGCCATGACGCACCAGAACTGGCTGGTGAACGGCATCGGGAACATCGTCGTGGCGGTGCTGTTCGCCGTTGTGGGCTTCATCATCGTCCGCCGTCAGCCGCGCAACGCGATCGGCTGGATCCTGCTCATCGCCCCTGCTGGCAGCCAGCTGCTTCCGGCAGACGCCGCCTCGTATGCGCTGCTCGCCTACCGTCTCGGCCGCCGGCTGCCGTTCGGCGCGGTGGCGCTGTTGCTGGAGTATTCCTGGGCAGTTGCTGCCCTGCTGGTGCTGCTGATCATCCTGCTGTTCCCGGACGGCCACGTCCCGTCACCGCGCTGGCGCCCGGTCCTGTGGTCCTACCTGGCCCTGGTAGCGCTTCTCGCGGGAAGCGTATACGCGGTTGCGATTGCCACCCTGGCCGGGCATCACGCCCATGTCGACCCGGGCGGCGGTCTGATGGCCATCGATCGCCCAGGCGGCGGTACCGCATGGCTGGGTACGTTCCAGCCGCTGACCTTCGTGGTCCTCGCCGCATTCTGGGTGTCGTTCGTCGCGGTGCAGGCGCGGAGCTGGCGGCACGCCTCGGGAGAGCGACGCCAGCAGCTGAAGTGGCTGATGACCGGGGCCGCCGCCCTGGCCGTATCCCAGGCCGTCGTCCAGCCGATCCTGAACTTCGTCCCGAACTTGTCGTCCGGCCTTCAGCTGGGTCTCAATGTCCTGCTCGCGCTCGGCGCGGCGGCAGTACCAATCTGCATCGGCATGGCCATCCTGAGGTACCGGCTGTACGACATTGACCGGATCATCTCCCGGACCCTGGCGTACGCAATCGTGACCGGGCTGCTGGTGGGGGTGTACGCGGGGCTGGTCCTGCTGGCCACGCACGTGCTGTCTTTCCGGACTCCGGTTGCCGTGGCCGCCTCCACGCTGGCGGCGGCGGCGCTGTTCAGCCCCGCACGCCGCTGGGTGCAGCGCGCGGTGGACCGGCGGTTCAACCGGGCCCGGTATGACGCCGACCAGACCGTGTCCGCGTTCGCAGCCCGGCTGAAGGACGCCGTGGACCTGGACTCGGTCCAGGCAGACCTGGCCCAGGCGGTATCCCGCGCGCTGGAACCCGCGCACCTGTCAGTGTGGGTCAGCCACCGCGACTGAGACAGGCCCGGGCCAACTTCGCCGCCGTCAGGCAGCCGGATGCGTATCCAACAGACGCCTCTCACAGATTACAGTTCCGGCCGCGAGAGACCTCAGATCACGAAGTACGGCTGCCGTATCGTAGCGGTTTGACCTCCCGGCGAAATGCCGGAGCTGGTGGAGGCTGGGCTCGGCGAGCATCGTCTCAACCCACGGCACCCCGAACAGCCGATGCAGTGCATGTCGGCCAGATCCACGATCACCGCGCCGGGCGCTTCTCAGCGGCTTCGGCCAAGCGTTCGCTCAGCTCAGAGGTAGGCCAAGGCGGATGAAAAACGCTCATTCAATTTCGGCATGAGCGAGCTTTACCCGCGCGGCTGACCGAAGCGCTCAGATCCGCCTGTTCTGTACGATCGCACTCGGCTGCGCAAGGGCGCCTGGCCGATGCCAGATCGGCGGGTCTTTACGCGGGTCCGTAAAGACAGAGATTACTGTCCGTGACGGGCTTCACCGCCGACTCCGCCCCCAGCTCGCCGAGTTCGCGGCTAGGGAGCGCCCACGCGGCGGACCACGACGAAGGTCCTGCCGGGCCGACGACGCTCGACCCTGTCGGCGGCAGATGAGCGTGTTCGTAACAGCCTGAACCCTCGGCCTTGCCCGACGCGGGAAACTCCATACCTGCCCAATTCTGCTGTCCAGTCGCGGCTCGGTGCGTCCGCAGCCAGAGCCGGTACTGTACCGGTATCACGGGATGCGCGAACTAGCCTGGGTTCGTCGCGCTCCCGGCCGGAAAGGGCATCCCGGAAAGAGCTGCGAGCATGACCTTCGACGAAGATGAACTTTTGAGCAGTGCCCTTGGTGACGTTGGCGGCCGCGTAAGTCCCGGCGGCCGCCGGGGTGCAGAAAAGGGTGCGCGCAGGCTCCGCAAGGACGTGTTTGAAGTCGAGCTTGTCGTGAGCATGCCCCCGCAAGCAGCGGCGGATAAGGCCGAGCAGGTGCTCAGCGAGCATGGCAGCGTCCTGGATCTCGACGGCAACGGCGGAGATCGGGACAGGCAGGTTGCCGGCATCGTAGGGTCAGGAGTCGGGAACCTCAACCCGGCGGTGGTGACCGTGACCATCCGCGCGGCAGCAGAGGGATCACGGCTGGTGATCCGTGGCGCGGCCAAAGAAGGCCTGATCAAGCAGAGGGCTGGCGAAAAGGCTGCCAAGCGAATAGCAGCCGCGATAGCGTCGGAGTAATTAATCTCCAACACGCACCCTTTATGAACGTCGCAATAAATGGTGGGGTAAAGCCCTGGCCCGGGGGTCAGGCCCGGCGCAATTAGAACACACGATAAGCATTACGCCGCACCACGCACTCAATTCGGCAGATGAGTATGAGATGGGCAGCGCTTCGCGGCTGAGATTGCGGATGGGCGCATTGGCGCACGTCCATCTCTGGCCGGTGTCCCGGCGAGGCGGTCTCCGCCGTGGTACCGCCGGTTACCGGGTAGCGGCTCGTGTCACGGCTGGTCCTGCATAATGCGGCCGTAGATGCGGCGGGCGCCGGCGCTGCATGCGCTGGCGGCGTAACGGCGTGGCATCTGCGGGGAGGACCAGTCCGCGCGCCCACTGGGGACCCAGTTATCGTGTCAGTGCGGCGATGTCTGGTCAATTGATGAGCGAGGGGCGTCTCGGCATCCTGGTCCGGGCTGCTGACGTCGGTTGCGGCGTGTGCGAGGATTCGCTGCGTGGACGGCGATGGCGGCGGCGGGCCGGAAGAGCCTGATACGGAACGGGGCCAGCCGGCGGACTTCGGCGGACTGCGCTGGGGACAGGCGCCGCAGGTGAGGGTCTTCGGTGTCCCGGGCGGCTGGCCGGCTTGGCTGGCCGGTTCCCCGTCTGCGCGGCGGGTGGCGAGTTGCCTGGCGGTCGCGGACACGGCCGGCGTCGCGACTGCTGTGACCGTGATCGCGGCGTCCGTGGTCCGCGGCGGCCCGGCTGGTGGCGCGGATGTGTTGCTGGGTCCCGGGATCGTCCTGCTGGCCGCCGGGCAGGTATGGGCCATCGTGGTGATCAAGGCCAGGAAGCCGCCGGGGAGCGGTCGCCGCTGGCTGGCCGGGGCCGGCCGGGGGCTGTCGATCGGCGGGGATCTGCGCGCGTTCTTCGGTCCGGTTGACCGCCGCGTGACCAGGACCGTCGCGGCGCTGTGCGTCACCGGGTGGGCGTCGTTCCTCACGGCGATCTTCGTCACCGGGCACGGCATGCCCGCCGGGCCGGGAGGTGGCTGCGCATACCGGGTAGCCAGCGGGGGCGTCTACACGTGCGTCTCGAAAACCGCCTATGATCTGGCCGGCGCCGGTGAGCAGCGGATGGTGGCCGGGCTATTCCTGTTCTTCTTCGCCATCCACCTGTACGCCGCCCTGGCCAGCAGCCAGGATGGTGTACCGGCAGCATAAGACGGAGAGCTCGTCAGCCGAGGGCAGCGGCGATCCCGGCACCGCAACCGGCACGATGTCCCGTTGTGCCGGTTGTAAACGGATCGATGCTCCATTGTGATGCCGGTTGTGCCCGAGCTGGGTCGGCTAATCACTGCGGCTTGTGGTACTCAAGAGGCCAGCGTTGCTTGGCTTACATGCCCGCGGCGACGACGACGGCGACGGCGATCGCGGCCAGGCCGGCGGCGAGCAGGCCCCGACCCAGCGGTGATAAAAGTCAGATTTCATGACGCCGAACGGCCGTGGTGCCCGCCCCCCGCCAGCCTTCCCGATTACCGGCCAGCGTCAACGAAACGGTGGGGATCACGCCGCGCCGACCCAGGTTAGTGCGCATCCGGGCCCGCTAACGGTGGGGATCACGCCGCCCCAACGGGTTGCGCTCAGCCGGTGGTGCGTCGGCGGTAGAGGAGGGTGGCGAGGGGGGCGAAGATGACCAGGAGCGCGATGGACCACAGCAGCGAGGCGGCTACCGGGTGCTGCATGGGCCAGGCCTGGATGGTCGCCGAGGGATTGGGGTTGCCCCACAGGTGGCGGGCGGCGGCGGTCACCGCGCTGACCGGGTTCCAGTCGGCGATGACCCTCAGTACCGTCGGCATGTGCTGGGTGGGGACCAGGCCGTTGGAGACGATGGCCAGCGGGAAGAGGATGACGAGGCCGATGCCCTGTGCTGATTCGGGGCCCTTGCTCACGATGCCGAGGCAGCCGCAGCCCCAGGACA
>Ga0302326_10016928_pt1 | contig 15229 bp, 11 predicted proteins | sample Palsa_T0_3_FD_202264 | JGI IMG/M metagenome (GOLD analysis project Ga0302326, IMG submission 202264) | Peat permafrost microbial communities from Stordalen Mire near Abisko, Sweden - Palsa_T0_3 | ecosystem: Environmental > Terrestrial > Soil > Palsa > Peat permafrost | place: Sweden: Abisko...
CACTTGCGTGTCGATGCCCCGAAGACGCGTCTGGCAGTAAAGCATCAGCGCGTCAGGCGTGAGGTACTGGAAAGGGGTTGCGCCGCCCGGCTGTGCGAGCGTGAAGCTCGTCGGCGGGAGTTGCGTGGTGTTGATCTCGGACATGACATGGCTCCTTCAGACCCGGACGCCCGGGTAATCGAACTTGGTGGTCGCGAGCGGGCGCACTTCGCACGCTGCGTCGATGGCGCGGAGGACCTCTTCCGGAATGGAGATGCCCACGTCGCCCATCGCTTCGAGTGACTTCATCGTGGCGTCGAGCTGCGCGTTCTGGCGCTCGAGCGCCTCCTTGTAATGCTGTGTGTTCATCGTCGTGACCTCTCACCACCCCATCGGCGGGAGAGGGACGGGAGTTGCGCGAAAAAGCACCCGAAGGTCGACGTCCCGAAGTTTAGGACGACGGTTCGTGTGCGTTCACGACGGCCAGAGCGCGAGCCTCCGGACCTTGCCTTTGAAACCCACTGTGGACGGGGGCGGGGTGCCACGTTCGCGAACGGTCATCCGCAGCCCTCGGCGAGGCGCCATCGTGATCGCGACACGTGGGTCCACGCGCGCGTTGCGCGGCAATTCGAGCCGGAATCGCGACAAGAGCATGGCGAGCACGATCTTGATCTCCATCATGGCGAACGATGCCCCGATGCACATGCGCGGCCCTGCGCTGAACGGGTTGTACTCGTAGACCGTGGGTTTGATCGTCTCCCAACGCTTGGGCAAGAACGTCTCCGCATCTGTGAAGACGGCGGGATCGTGATGCATGTGAAAGATGCTGAGGAAGATCTCGCTCCCCGCGGGGAACGTATGGCCCCCGAGCTCCGAATCCTGGGCGACGACGCGTGGATGAAGCGGTACGGGCGGCAAGAGCCGCATGCTCTCTTTGACCACGCCATCGAGAAGTGTGAGGCGCTGAAGATCATCGACCGTCGGCGGGGCGCCGTGGAGCGTCGCAAGCTCGTCATCGAGATCGCGCGCGACGGAAGGGTGTTGCGACAAGAAGAGCAGCGTCCACGCGAGAGCGTTCGTGCTCGTCTCGTGCCCGGCCGCGAAGATGACGCCCGTGTGGCCGATGAGCTCGTCTTCGTCGAGCGCGCTGCCATCTTCGTCGCGCGCGTCGATGAGCATCGACAGCATGTCCGCGCCGGCGCCCCGCTTTCGCCGGGCGCGCAAGATCGCGGCGGTCTTCTCGTCGATGGCGTGCGTGAGGTTCAGGAACCGCCAATAGGGAAGGGGAGGCGTGTCCGAATGAACGAGCATGCCGAGCGAGATCATCGTCAGCAGCCAGCGCTGCATCAGGCGCGCGAGCTCGCTGCCGCGCACCCCCTCGTCTTCACCGAAGAGCGTCTTGGTGGCGACGCGCAGCGTGAGCTCGGTCATGTCAGCGTGGATGTCCCGCGTTTCACCTAGGCGGTACTGGTCGAAGATCTCGCCGGCGATCTTGACCATGTCGTCGCGATACGCGTCGATGCGGGTCTTCGCGAACGCCGGCATGAGGAGGCGGCGGTGTTTGCGATGCTCGCTGCTGTTCACATTAAAGAGCCCGGTCATCATTCGAGTCACGGGTTGCTCGCGCGGGGTCGGTACGTGGCGCGTCGGAAAGAGCCTGCCCGAGAGCGCGACCATGTAAAAGCGCTCGTGATCCGTCAGCACCTGGCGATTCAGATCGGCGCCGTTGATCAACACGACGCCAGCCCCGCGCGCGTGCGCGAGGGCTGGAATGAGCGGTGTCGGACCGGGGCTCACGATGCGGAGCGGCGCGCGGACGACCGCGGCCACGTTGCCGTATCGGGCGAAGAGGCGGCCTGCATACCCGATGGGGTCGTGGATCCATCGAAGGGCGTTGCCTCGCACGCCGAGCCCCCACATCGGGCGGGGCCCGGGCGCTGAAGGAATGGGAGTGTCAGCCACGAGGCGAGTAGTACATCGATCAGCCCTTGCGACGGCGGCTGATGACGAGAGCGGCAGCGCCGAAGACGAACATCACGCCAGCGATGGTCATCTGACCCGACGACGCTGCCATCGAGCAACCACCGCTGGTGGGGGCGATGTCTGCCAGCGCGAACGTCGACAAGGTGCTGACTGCGAGACCGGAAAGAAGCGAAACGAGCTTGATCTTCATGATGTCCTCTCAAGGTCGTGGGTACGACGATGTAGGACACCAAAGCAATGGCAGTGCCAGCCGTTCGATGATGAAATGCACAATGATTTCAGTGCAAGCCAGCGGCGTAAGTGGATCTCCTACATCCCTGAACTGGATCCTGTTCAATCACATCATTGCCTTACGTGAATCGCGACGTGTGGGCTCTCGACCGGTCCACCCCGCGCGAAGAGATCATGATCGCCCGCGCGCAAAGGCCAGCGGAGCGTGTAGGGGCTCTGCTTGCGGTCCACCTCCGCGCCGTCGACGAAGAGGCCGACCTCGCGCGTCCCCGCAGGTGCAACGACAGAGACCGCGAGCACCTGAGTGTCACTCGGGCGATCGGGGTCGATGACGAACTTCGCACCGTCGAGCGGGTAGCGAATCGAGATCGGGCCACCGGGGGCGTTGTCGCCCGAGCCATCGTCTGGGCAATCGCTCGAGAATTCTCGAGGGGCGACAGGGCGGTTTGCCGCCAAGGCCCACGCAGCGTAGCGCGGCGGGAATCGCTCGAATGTTTTCGTGACGCGCTCGCACGTGGCGCTTGGAGCGTGACCAGCGCGCAGACCGTTCCGAGCGTCGACGTCGACCCTCTCGTGCATCTCGTCGTACGCGAGCTCGGCTGCCTCGGCATACGTGAACCATTCGAACACATGACTCGGGCATGCTGGCGTGACGCGGGCGCCAGACAGCGGACAGATCTCGACCCGCTCGAGACCGCCGAAGTCGGCCTGTGCGATGGGCAGCGGCAGCTTCTCTCTCGCGGCCATCGCAGCCTCCATCACGTCGTGAAAGAGGGGACCCGCACCCGTGATGCCGCTCACGTGGTCCATCGCCGAGCCGTCGAAGTTGCCGACCCAAGCCGCCACCGTGAGGGCTCGCGTATATCCGACGGCCCAATTGTCGCGGTAGCCCTTCGAGGTGCCCGTCTTCCCGGCGGCGTCGAAGGTGAACTCGAGCACGCTGCCCTCTCCGAACGAAGCCGCGCGCGCCTTCGGGTCCTTCAGCACATCGGTGATACGCGCGGCGTCGAGCTCGGGGAGAACGCGCGCTTCGATGCCCGTGTCCGTCGGCGAAACCACGCCCGCCACGTCGACGGACAGCGCGGCGCGTATCGGCTTCTTCAAGCCCCCTCGCGCGAGCGTCGCGTACGCACCCGCGAGCTCGAGCAACGTCACTTCCCCGTCCCCGAGGGCGAGGGCCGCTCCGTACTCGTCCGCGCTCTTGTCGAGCGTAAAACCGAGCGTGTGGAGTCGCTCGAGAAGCGAAGCTGGGCCGAGCTGATCGGCCACGTAGACCGCCGGGATGTTGAGGGAGTTGGCGAGGGCGTCACGCATCCGCACGGGGCCGTGAAACGACTCGTCGTAATCGTGTGGCGAGAAGTCGCCATGGGGCGTCGCGAGGTGGAGCTCGATGTCGGGTAGTATGGTTGCTGGCGTCATGCCGAGCCGCTCCATCGCGAGCTCGTAGACGAACGGCTTGAGCGTCGACCCGGGCTGCCGCATCGAAAGGACGCCATCGTTTTGACCCGCGCGGGACTCGTCGAAGAAGTCAGGCGAGCCCACGTACGCGAGGACGTCCCCTGTCGCGTTGTCGAGCACGACGACGCTCGCCGCGGTGACGTGCTTGTTTCCAAGCGAGCCGATCACACGCTGCGTTGCGATCTCAGCGGCGCGCTGTAGGTCGACGTCGAGTGTCGTCGTGATGCTTCCACCCGCCGCATCCGGAAGTACGCCGAGGCGCCCCGCGAGTAGCGCACGAACGAAGTGCAACGCTCCGAACGCCGGCGCACGTTGCTGGAGGACGATGGGCTCCTCTTCGGCGATCTTCGCGCGATCCTCGTCGATCACGTTCGCGACCACCATGCGGGAGAGCACGATCTTGCGCCGCGCGTCAGCCACGCTCGCGTGCTTTTCGAGGTCGTAGTAGCTCGGCCCACGGACGACGCCGGCGAGCAGTGACGCTTCGCCAAGCGACAACGATGCCGGTGGCTTGTCGAAATACGCGCGGCTCGCCGCACCGACGCCACGTAGGTTTGGCCCGAACTCCACGCGGTTCAGATACTCCTCGAGGATCTGGTCCTTCGTGAGCGCTCGCTCGATGCGCAGCGCGAGGGCGGCCTCGACGAATTTACCCCAGAGCGTGCGTGCGTGTGGCCGCACGGCGCGCGCGAGCTGCATGGTGATCGTGGAGGCGCCCGACACCGTCCCGCCGTGCGCGAGGTTCGACCACGCTGCGCGGACGACGGCCTCGTAGTCGACGCCATGATGTGTCGCGAAGCGGCGGTCTTCCGTGGCGACGATCGCCTCGGCGACGATCGAAGCGTCGGCCTTGCTCACCCACGCCGTCCTCGAGCCGTCGGTCGGCCGCACGTCGCGCAAGAGGTGACCGTGACGATCGAGCACGCGTACCGAGCCGCTGTGACCCTCGCGGAGCTCGCTCGGGAAGCTCACGCAATATGAAGCGATGTGGAGCGCGATGAACGGAGCGGCAAGGACCCCGAGCCCAGCCACTGCGAGCCCTCTCTTGTGTAGGCGGGCCCATGTTCGCTTTGTACTGAGCCAGGCCGCGATCCGCGTCCGCATCTCAGCGCTGAACCTCGAACGTCTCGGCGCGTGTGCGCCCGTAGATCTCCGGCGAGTACATGCACTCGGCGCTGGTCGGCGGTACGACGTACGTGCCGACCACCGTCGCGCGAGCGAGGTAGCGGAAGTGGTACATGCCGGGAAGCACGTGTGGGATGAAGGTGAGCACGCGATCGTCTTTGAGCTCGCGGTGGTACGTCGCCTCGCGGAACGGCAGACCGATGTCGTCGAGCGCGTCCTTCGGCGGCTTCTTGTCCTTGCGGACGCCATCGGTGACGGCGTGAGCCCGACTGCTCGTCGACAGGTCGAAGTCGATGGCCTCGAGACCGGCTGGAAGTGGATCGGAGACGACGACCTGCTCTTGCGGCTCGGCTGACTCGAGCAAAAGGTCCACGACGACCAGCTCGCCCGCGTGTGCGCTCAGGCTCGTCTTCTTCGGGATCCACTGCATCGCCTCGGTGAGCTCGGAGAGCTTGACGGCGCGCATCGTCTTTTGAACGAAGAGGCCACGGTCGACGGGTTTCTTGGGAAGATCCGCGATCTCGTACTGGAGCTCCGCGGAGTAGAAGAGCTTGCCCGTGCCCGTCAGCGAGAGCGTGAGCGGCCCGCCGAGCTGCTTCACGCGCGAGGGGATGAGCGTGATGCGCGCGTCGCGGAGCGATCGATCGTGAAAGGCGTCGTCGCCGATGTGGGTGCTCCCCAAGAAGACGCTGACGTCGAAGTCGGGTCGCGGGGATTCCTGGGCCTTGCGGTACTCGTCGAGCGCGACGAGCGCCCACGCGTTCTCCTGCGTCGAGCTCCACGCGCCCGACGTGCGCGCGAGGAGCAGACCCTTCGCGATGCGCGGCGCGAGCGGTTGCTTTGGATCCACGGCGAGCATCGCGCGCAGCACGAGCGCCGTCGTGCGCACCGGTGAGTCGAGGAACGACGCGTACAGCGAAGAATTCTGCTCTTCGGCAACTGCCGTGTCGGCATCGACGCGGAGCCGCCCAATGACCTCGTCCGCGAGCGCCGTCGTCTGAGACTTTGGCATCCCAGAAGCCGCCATCGCATGCAGCAGGAGCGCCTGGGAGAAGAGCGGCTGATGCGCGCGTGCGTCGTAGAGCTGATTCAGGTAGCCGGGGTCGGGCTTGCCCAGCGTCGCGAGCGCGTCGGCGATGAACGCGGCCTCCGCGTAGTTGCGCGATACGTGGTCTGCGGGGGAGATCGCGTCGTCCGCGCCATCATCCGCGTCGTCGTCCTTCTTCTTCGCGCTGGCGTCGTCCACCTTGAGCTTCTCGCGCGAGAGGATTCGGCGGAGATATTCGACCCCGCCGTCGAGCGCATCGTGCGGAACGTGGAAGCCCTTCTTCGACACGGCGTCGAGCGCGAAGAGCGCGTAAGCCGAGAGCCAGGGCTCGGCGGTGTCGTTGTCCCAGAAACCGAAGCCCCCATCCTCGCGTTGGTGCGCGATGATCTGGAACACGGCGTCCTCCATCCGGCTGTCGGAAGCGGCGGGAACGCGCACGCCCACCGAGCGCGCGAGATCGTCGAGCGCAGCGAGCGGGATCATCCTGCTCGCGAGCTGCTCGGTGCATCCGTAGGGGTACTGGTCGAGCTGATCGAACGTCGCTCCAAGGCCGACGAGCGCCGACGAGGAGAGCCGCACGTCGAGAGCGCCCTGGTCCGAGCGGATCTTCGACAAATCACCGAGCGCGATGGCAGCGGCCCGCGTCGTCTCGCCGTAGACGGCCGTGCTCTCGAGGTGAAGCGGCAGCGTCACGCTCTTTCGCACCTGAACGGAGTCCTTCTCGCCGCCTCCGCTGACGGCAAACGTGATGCTCACGTCGCCGGGTGAGTTCGCGACGATGGGGAAGTGGACCTCGACGTTGCCCGAGGCAGGCAACGATACGTGCTGCACCGCAGGTCCGGAGAGCGCCAGTCCGTTCGTCGTCAGTGAGAGGCGTACATCGACGCCGGTTGCTCCGAGTGACTTGCCCGATACGACGACGCTCGCATCGAGCTTATCGCCCACGCGGATCGCGCGAGGGAGCGCAGGGCGCACCATGAGGCGCTTCGATGACGTCACGCTCGTCTGGCCTGATCCGAAGCGATCGGTCGTCGCGGCGACCGCCATGAGGCGAAAGGTCGTGAGGTTGTCGGGCAGCTTGAAGTGGAAGTGCGCCTTGCCGTCGCCCGACGTGATGCGGCCGGCCTCGAAGTAGGCCGTATTGCGGAAGTCACGGCGTGGCTTGCCGGCCTCGTCACCGCCGCCGCCGTCGTCGCCCTTGTCGCCGCCGCGCGTCTCCCAGCCGACGTTCTTGAGCTTCTCGTGCGCGCTCAGCGTGAGGATCTTCGCGAGGTGATCGCGGCTCTCCATGCCGAAGACTGCGAGCGCGCGGGGTCGCGTGAACGCCGCGAGCGGATCGGGCGTCTTGTAATCCGTGAGCATGAGCACGCCCTCGTCGACGGCGTAGAAGGTGAGCTCGGCGCGAGCGGGTTGCCCGTGGGCGTCCTTCACGGTGACGTCAGCGTCGAGATCGTCGCCTGGGCGAAGCTCCTTCTTGCCAGAAGCGACGGCGACCTCGACGTCGAGGCGATGGGTTTGCGGGCTTACGCCGAGCTCGAGATAGCCATCGCGGTAATCGGGGCCGGACACGTCCGCGCCAGTCACCGGCGCTGCCCGCAGGCGACCGCGAACGAGGTGGACCGACACGAAGACGTTCGGGAAGTACTCGTCTTGAATGGGGACCGACACGAGCGGCATCGGGCCACGCAACGTCGTCGTCTGTGACGTGAGCACGCCGCCGCGCTCGACCGTGATGAGCGCCTCCGCTTCCTTGAACGGGTTACGGACGAGGATCTTCGCCGTCTCGCCGGGATCGTACGTCGTCTTGTCACTCTCGAGCTTCACGACGCGCGTGTCGCCCTCGGACCAGCCGAGGCGCGTGGCCGGAGCGTCAGGCTTGTCCGAGAGCGAGTAGATCCCCGTGCTCGCGCGCACGGTGTTGCCGCGCCGATCCTTCGCGGTCGCCCGGAGGATGAAGTACCCCGCTTCTGGAACGCGAAGCGCACACACACTGGGCGCCCCCGTCACCGCGTCACACGCGGCAACCGGAGTGTCTTCCACCTTCGACCTGCGAGAGCCATCCCCCACGTCCTCGACGACGGTGGTCCATTTGCGTTCGACGAGCTCGACCTTCACGGCATTGCCCGCCACGCGCGACCCGTCCGGATGCAGCGCGACGACATCGGGTGAGAGCGTGGCGCCGACGGACACGAAGCGGGACGAAGGCCGCTTCAGGCCGACGTAGAACTCCGCCGGATGCACGAGGACCGATGCGGATCCCGTGACGACCTGGCGCGTGAAGTCCTCGACCTCTGACTCGAACGACACCATCTCCGGCTGCGTTTGCCCCGGCATCACGAGGTCGACGGACTCGTCGTGATCCCCGGAGTCGTCGAGCACGGCGTCCTTCTCGAGGAGCTCGCCGGCCCGCGGGCTCTTGTCGCCGTAGTCGCTCGTGAACGCGTCGTCGCTCGTGACGTAGGCAGCCGAGTCCTTCGGCGGCAGCCTTCGCCATCGGCGCGTGGAAGAGGTACTCGCCGTGCACCGTGAAGTGCGCCTTGTCCCCTCGCACGAGCTCTTTCTTGTCGGCCTGGGCGGTGACGGCGAACTCGACGGGCTTGAAGTCGGCGATGAGCACGGTCGTCGAGAAGCTCGCGCGCGACGATGGCATGGTGAGCTTCGCCGTGGCAGTCCCGAGGTGCGCGGTCTTTGGCAGTGGCGCGTCGATGGCGAGACCGCCGAACGCGTCGAGCTTGCCGCGGCTCTCGAAGATGTTCTCGCCCTGGGAATCAATCAGGGTCACACGTGCTTCGCCTTCCGCGATGGCGAGCCCGCGTGCGTCAGCTTGGCGGAACATGGCTGCGAGCTTCACGGTCTCGCCTGGACGGTAGATGCCCCGGTCGGCGAACACCGTGCCCTGCCACTCCTTCGACGCGCCGAGGTCGACGTTCGGGGCGGCGCGGTTGAACGTCGGTGACAGCTCCACGCGTTGGTACGTCCAGTCGTTGCCCTTGCTGACGATGAGGACCCAGTCCGGATCAGGCGCCGCATAGTCGCCACCCCATCCCCCGTGTGTCTCTCGAATTGGAGTGAACGCCTCGGGCGGTATGAGCGCGATGCCGCGGTCATCCGTGACGAACGTCTGCACGTCATCTTTCTTCAGGAGCCCAACCGACACCTGCGCACCGGGGACAGCCTTGCCGCTGGACAGGCTCGTCACCCACACGAGGTTGCCGAAGTTGCTCATCTTCGCCGTGACGCCAAGATCGGTGAGGGACACGAGCTGCTGGCGCACCGGCATCGTCCCGCTCGGAGTGCCGAGCGCGAGCATCGCGGTGCCGTGCCCGTTTGGGGCGAGGAGCGCGTCGAGATCGATCGACTTGACGATGCGTGTGTTGGCGGCCGGATCGGGCGTCTCCCACGTGAAGCGGAAGCCGCCGTTCAAGAATCCGCCGGGCGCCATCGCGCCGCCGACGAGGTACTGCTTGGTCTCGCGGAGGTCGAGCTTGCGCGTGATGAGCCCGAACGTCGGGATGTTCACGAGGCCGACCGGAACGACGTGCGCGTGGTTCACGGCTTCGAGCACGTACCCATCGAGCCCGAAGCCCACCTCGAACGGCGGGATGGCACGTGCGGTACCGGTCGGGGGCGGTGGGCTCGCGGAGTCTTGTGCGGCGGTCGCTTGGGGCGCGGTCGTGTGGGAGAACGGCGGCTCCGTGTCGATGTCGAACGCGACGTCCTTGTCGAGGTGCTGCCCGTAGATGTCCGTCATCCCAGCCTTGAGCGTGATGCGGTAGCGCTTGTCGAAGTCGGGGTCGGCGCCGAGCGCGAACGCAAACACGGGTCGTGGCACCGGCTTGCGGGTCGTCACGGGCGCCTTCACAGGTGGCGCCTTCGGAAGCCGGCCAAAGGCGACGTGCGAGCGGAACTCGTCGGGCATCACCTCGTTGCTGAGCGTGACGGTGAGATCGCGATGCGCCTGGCACTTGCCGAGGGTGTTGTCGAAGACGCGCGGACACGTGACCTGCGCGAGGCGGAGCGGGCCAAAGGTGCGGAGATGAAGATGCGCCGGCTGCGCCATCGTGAGCGGGCCTTCCCCTTTGAGACCCTTGTCGATCGCGAGCTCGATGGCGCTGTCGAGCGGCAGCGGTTGTCGCGGCGTGAGGAGCACGGCGCGCTCTGGATGGTCGTCCGGGTACCTCGCGCTCGGATGCGAGGCGGCGAATGCCACAGCGCTGCTCTTTCCGTCATCGGCGGAGCGGATGACGAGATGAGCGACCTTGGCGACCTCGGCCGGATCGATGGGCTGATTGAAGTCGACGCGAATGGCCGCGTCGACCCGCAACGTCGCCGCTCCCTCGGCGGGCGTGCTCGCGAGCATCCGCGGGCGCTGCGTCGTGAAGGTGAACGTGTAGTCCGCTGGAAGGGCGTCGCCCTCGAGAGACGCGGTGCCCTTCGGGACCGTCGCCCGAAAGTGCGTCGCCCCAGGCAAGTCCTTGTCGGGCACGAAGAGCACGCCGTGGGTGCCGATCCATCGCCACTTGCCCGTGACGTCCGCGCCCGCTTCGGTTCGGACGCTGAGCGCAGGAACGCGAGCTTCCTCGTCATCGTCGAGCGAGCGCATCCTCCGGTTGAAGAGTATGGTCACCCCAGGCTCGGCGCGGTTCTCGACGACACCCCGCGGCCCCGCGAAGACGACCGCGTATTGCCCTCGCGATCGCGGCCCGGTCACGGCGTGATCGATGGTGAGAGTCTGAGTCGGGGCAACGGCCGGAGGGCCGAGGCAGCTCGCGAGCAACGTCGCGAGCACGTAGTGAACGGGTCGCCTCATGAACATCCCTTCCAGTCAACGCGGGCAGCGTACCCAAAACGCCCACATCGTCGCCCCGATTCCATTCCGCTACTCTGTGTGTGTGCGTTGCAGACCGTCGCCGGGTTTCCGCGGCGTTCGTCTCGAGCTCGCCCGTGCGCTATCCCACTGAAAGGACGCGTGTTTCCTCCGTACTGTGCCGCGGATCCTTGGCACAGCGTCTCGGATCTTTTGAACAGCGTCTCGGATCTTTTGAACAGCGTCTCGGATCCTTTGCACAGCGCGTCGGAGCTCCTGCACAGCGCCTGTGATCGTCTGCACAGCGCCTGCGATCTTCTGCACAGTGTCTGTGATCTTCTGCACAGCGTCTGTGATCTTCTGCACAGCGTCTGTGATCTTCTGCACAGCGTCTCGGATCCTTTGCACAACATCTGTGATCTTCTGCGCAGCGTTTCGGATCCTTTACACAGCGCCTGTGAGCTGCTGCTGAGCGTCTCGGATCCTTTGCACAGCGCCGGTGACCTTCTGCACAGCGCCTGCGATCTTCTGCACAGCACCGGTGATCTTCTGCACAGCGCCTGTGATCTTCCGCACAGCGCCTGGGATCCTCTGCACAGCACCTGGGAGCTTCCGCAGCGTCTCGGATCATCATCCGTGCGCGTGTTTGCGGTCCTTTCCAGTGTCGCACAGGGTGGTACGGTGCCGGGCCATGCCCGAGACACCCACACCAACCCCTCAATCCTCACCGCCGCAGTCGCACCCCATGCGCTGGTACCACGCCATTGCGTACTTCTTTGGTGGTGCCTTCCTCACGAATGCCATCCCTCACTTCGTGAACGGCGCCTCCGGACACCCGTTTCAAAGCCCCTTCGCTTCGCCACCCGGGGAAGGTCTCTCGTCGGCGACCGTGAACGTGCTCTGGGGATTCTTCAACGTGGTCGTCGGCTACCTGCTCGTCTGTCGCGTCGGCACGTTCAGTCTGCGCCGAACGACGCACGTCGTCGTCTTCGGGATCGGCGTGCTCGCGATCGCGGTCATGCTCTCGCGGACATTCGGAAGGTTCTACAACGGCCTCTGATCTTCGAGACGGGGGGCGCCCGCCCCCCGAGCCCCCGAGAGGCTTCGCCTCGAATCGCTTCGCTACGCTTCACGATTCTCGATGGCGACCGCGCGCGTGATGCGGTCGAGGCGAAAGTGACGGCGTTCGCCCGTCTCGAGGATGACGGCGTCGATGCGCGTCTCGGCGCGGTCCATGATGATGCCCTTCACGTGGATGTCGCGGACGGTTTGGACGAAGTTTCCGTCCACGTACGTGATCCGAAACGGCCTTTGCTCGAACCAGGCGCGTTCGACGGCCGCGCGGACGCCCTTCTTGCTCGGGAGCGCGGGCACGCCCACGAATGACAGCTCCTTCAGGCGAGCGAGGAGCTCACGCTGGGCCGACGTCGAGAGGGCGGCGCGCACCTTGTCGAGGCCCGACTCGAGCGTGTCGGTGAACGGAAGCAGGCGCATCTCGACCGCGTGACGGCCAAGCGCGACGAGCAGCGCGGCCTCGCGCGGCGTGAAGTTCACGGGCGGGAGGCTGTAGCTCCGCTCGAGCGCGTAACCACCTCCGCGCCCGCGTTCGGCGGTGAGCGGCATGTCCGCGGCGCGCAGCGTGTCGAGATCCCTGTAGATCGTGCGCACGGTGACCGAGAAGCGCTCCGCGAGGGTCTCCGCGGTCACCCCAGTTCGGCGACCGCGCAGATGCTCGGCGAGGGCAAAGAGACGCTCGGTGCGACGCATGCCGCTCGAAGATACCTGACAATAGGCTGACACGACGAGGGCGCAACGTCCGCATCCACCTCAAAGGAGAACATCATGCGCCTCTATCACCATCCCCAATCCGTCAACGCTCGTCGCGCGGTCATGACCGCCATCCACCTCGACGCGAAGGTCGACCTCGTCTTCGTCGACCTCGCGAAGGGCGCGCAGCGAGACGCTGCCTACTTGCGGCTGAACCCCAACGGCAAGGTGCCTGTCCTCGACGACGACGGCTTCGTGCTCTGGGAATCGCACGCCATCATGCAGTACCTCGCCGACAAGACACCCGAGCAGACGCTCTATCCGACGGACATCCCGACGCGCGCGGACGTGAACCGCTGGCTCTTTTGGTCCGCCCACCACTTCACGCCTGCCGTCGGCGTTCTCAACTGGGAGAACATGGTGAAGAAGATCATCGGCGCCGGAGATCCCGACCCGATGGCGGTGAAGCGCGGGGAAGCGCTCGTCACCGATTGCGCCGCGATCCTCGACGCTCACCTCGCGCGCAAGCGATGGGTGCTCGGCGAACAGTTCACGCTAGCGGACTACGCGCTCGCCGCCCCACTCATGGCCGCTGTCCCCGCGAAGCTACCCGTGACTGGGTTCGCGAACCTGACGCAATGGTTTGGTCGCGTCCGCGCGCTCGACGCGTGGAAGAAGACCGAGTGAGGCGCGCAGAGCGTTCAGTCAGCCCCGAGCGTGACCAGCGCGACCAGCGTGATGAGCCCGGCTCCCGCCCACAGCGCGATCGCAACGATCGACCGCGCCTGCGGCTGCGAGCCCTTGGATTGACCGAGGAGACGCCGTCCGTAGAAGAACGCGCCGGCAGCGATGAACAGCATGAGAAACGTCGTGGACCCATCGGATACGGCCCTGCCGATGACCATCGCGACGCCCATCGCCACACCCCAACCGATCAGCGCGAGGATCCCAAGCGAGAGGGCGCGCTCCACACGCTTCGCCCGACCGTTCACGGGCGACACACGAAGACTGTGGCGCACGGCACGGAGCCACGCAGCCATCGATGCCCCGAGGACGAAGAGCACCCCGGTGGCTTCACCAAGGAGCAGCTCGTGCCTTCCCGGTGCGTAGGTCGTCACGAGCTGCCCCATGACGACGAAGGCCCAGAGGAGCACGCCGAAGATCGAGAGCACGGGACCCCAAAGGGTCATGCCGCGAGAGACGCGTGGCTCCGCGGCTGGCGCCATCTCCACGGAACGATAAGGCGTCGGGCCTTCGGAGTGATCTGCAGGCGTCGGCGGAGCTTCTGCGGGCGGCGCGGGCGGCGCTTCGTCCGAAACAGCTGTCGCGAGCGCGGTCGTCTCGTCCGTCATAGCAGTGACGCTCCGTTCCACTGGAGCACGACGCCGTCACCCGCGTTGACCACGACGTCGCGCGAGACGAGCTTCGCGACTGAGCGGTCTTCGGCGAGAACGAGCGCGGTCACGGTCGCGGCGAGGGGCTGCGCGAGCTCCACGGCTTGGGGCCGCCTGAGCGCGATGCGCACGGGGCCACCGCCGCGTTCCACACGGATCGCCGAGATGCCGAGCGCCGCTGCGTCGAGATCGACCGCGTGCTCGTCGCGGCCGCGCGCATCGGTCGCCACGCGCACACGCAAGGGATCGTCGCCGATCGCGGTACGGACGACGATGACGCTGGCGACGTCGGGAAGCGGCGTACGGGCGAGGCGCCGCGTGAGCAGCGCGCCCAGGTCCGTGCCAAGCGACGCCTGTTGCGCACCCGCGAGCAGCGTCGCCTCCGCGGCCGACGCGAGCTGCCCGAGGCGCCCGTCGTCGCTGCGACCACCCGCCTGCGTGGCGCGCTCGAGCAGACGGGTCGCCACGTCGAGGCGGCCCGCGCCCGCATGCGCGAGCGCAAGCCGGATGGCGACCGCCGGATCGCTCGGCATCACGGCCTCGAGCCGCTCGTATGCGGCCACGGCGTCATCGTAGAGGCCCTCGCCTCGCAGCCGGTCACCGACGAACGCGAGAGCCCAGGGATCGCCAGGCGCGCGCTCGATGAGCTCGCCGAACGCCCTCCGCCCTTCCTCGTCACGGCCAGCGCGCCGCAGCGCCGACGCACCCATCGCGAGAAGGCCAGCGTCGGCGAAGGGATCGCGGCGCACGCGATCGATCTCGACGAAGAGGGCGTCCTTGCGTCCGAGCGCCTCGAGCGTCGTCAGCAGCCGGCGTCGCGCAAGCGCGTTGTGCGGTGCGAGGAGGAGGAAGCGACGCACCACCGCGAGCCGGTCATCACCGCTGTGAGCCGCCTTGTAGGCCTTGTCGAGCGCGGCGTCGATCCTCGGCTCACGCCCGACGAGGGCACGCGTGACGACCTCGAGCTCGCTCGCGCTCGACACGCGCCTGACGAGCTCCTGGCGAACGAAGGACGCCGCGTCCGACTCGCCGAGGGTCTCGAGCGACGCCGCGAGCTGCAAGCCTTCGGTGCTCGAGCCCCCGAGCAGCATCTCGAGATAGGCACGACGATCGTTCCAGGCGGGGAGCTCGCATGATTGCGCCGCTGTGACGTAGCCACCCGCCATGTTCGCGCCGCTGAGGTTCCCCGCGAGACGTGATCGCCAGATCCCACGGCGCACGGGCAGCGGAAGCTCGGAGGCGACGGAGCACTTCGTGCGGCGCGGCGTGCGGGCCGGCGGCAACGTGATGTCGTGCGTCACGTGGATGTGAAGGCCGGACGCAAAGAACTGAACGGCCAAGACGACACCCTTCACGCACCGATCGAGCCCCGGATCGTCGTCGGCCGTGGTCGTGGCCGACACGCGTACGTCCGTCGCGTGGCCGCCTCCGTCGATG
>Ga0302326_10016930_pt1 | contig 15227 bp, 8 predicted proteins | sample Palsa_T0_3_FD_202264 | JGI IMG/M metagenome (GOLD analysis project Ga0302326, IMG submission 202264) | Peat permafrost microbial communities from Stordalen Mire near Abisko, Sweden - Palsa_T0_3 | ecosystem: Environmental > Terrestrial > Soil > Palsa > Peat permafrost | place: Sweden: Abisko...
CTGATTATTGGCAAGCTCCAGACAGTTTTGATCCGGACCGGTTCGGGCCTCTCGAATCATGCGGCCGCCACCCCATGACGATGCTCCCGTTCTCGGCAGGCCCACGGAAGTGCATCGGAGAGTCGTTGGCCCGGATCGAGATGCAGATCCATCTTATGACAGTCGCAAAGCACCTCCGCTTGAGGTGTGCTGAGGGGCAACCGATTGAGCTCGAGGCTGGGGTTAATTTACGGAGCAAATACGATTTCATCATGAGCCCGGAAATCATTCACCGGAACTCCGGGGCTAACTGAAGGACTTCAAGGGCGAGGAGATAAGCGTGGTTGCTGGAGCTGGTACAAGTGAAGAGGAAAAAAGCGATCAGGACAGTGCGGCCGCCGTTTCATGGAGCGCTCTAGCAGAAGATGGGCCCCGTCGGTGGAACCAGGGGAGTACCAGAATGAGCGAGAAGCTGGTTGTCCTATGCACTCCCTTTGGGGATGGCTGGCATTGGATCATCGAGGAGACAGCCGCACCCGACGTGCGTTGGAAGTATTTCAGCGACGCTCACAGGCATTTCTGGCAACGCTATCTGAGGCGCCCTAACTTTAATACGCTGATCGCAGGTATGCGGGCGGTGCTCTACGCGAAGCGCAACAACGCTCGCCTGCTGGTCACGATTGGTCCCCGGCTTGGCTTTTGGTGTGGTCTGTTCTCCTGGGTATTCGGAAGCAAGGTTGATCACTTTTCTTTCTCTTTTAATTTCGCCGAGTTGCCGAAAGGCTGGAAAAGGAAAATCTTCAGCTTTGGTTTTCGGCAGCTCACGGGCCTGCGTGTCCACTCACAGATGGAGAAAACGCTGTACCGGGACTATTTCGGTATTGATGAGGAGCGAATCGAAGTGCGCCTCTGGAGCATGAATATCCCCGAGGTATCGCCCGATCCTCCTGTTTTGAGCGAGCCGTATGTCTCCGCGGTAGGCGGCAATGCACGCGATTATGAGACGCTTCTTGGCGCAGCGCGCCTGTTGCGCGGGGTCCTGATGGTGTGGGTCGTCAGACCGGAAAATGTTGCGGGGCTTGATCTACCGCCGCATGTGCAGGTATTGAGCAATATTCCTTATCCTCGCGCAATGAATGTGGTGGCGAACTCCAGGCTGACGGTAGTACCCCTGAGGGACTCTCAGGTTCCCTGCGGCCACGTAACGCTAGTTTCCGGAATGCTGCTGAAGCGACCCATTGTGGCCACAGATTCCGCCGGCATCTCTGATTATTTGACCGACGGCTGGAACGGACTGCTCTGCAAGCCCCGTAATCCGGCAGACATGGCGGAGAAAATCTCCGCGCTCTGGGAAAACCCTGAGACTGCGCGCAGATTGGGGGAGAACGGCTTCCGTTTTGCAAGCGAACACTGCTCGGAGAAGACGGTCCGCGAGGATTTATCAGAGATTTTGGAAAACTACGGATTACGGTGATGCCACGACTAGGGAGGAAAAGCTGTGCGCGCCCGCGGTCACTTAGCCAGACACGGCAATTACGATTGACCACGTCAACGACAGGAAATAGGTAGTACACAACACAACTACATCTCTAGCAACAATCTGTTCATGGCCACGCAGAACGAGGTTTTTACTAACCCTCAGATTTTCGCAGCATCGGCAGGATTATACTGTATAACTTCTTACACAAGGACCAACAACCTATGGCTTACGCTTCTGAGACGACCGTTGAACCATCCATCGCGCGCCATGGAGCCCAAGAGCTTCTAAGCGATGAATTTGCGAGCAAGCTTTTGAGCCTGGCCAGGGCGAACGCAGAGAAATATGCTACCGCTCGCCCGTTCCCACATATTTATTTTGATGATTTTTTGCCGGCACATGCCGCGGAGGCAGCTTTGCGCGATTTTCCCGAGCCGCGGCAAGTCAAGTGGGATGAATTCGACAGGCCCCAGGAAAAGAAGTTGGCGTTCGATGTTGTGGAAAGACTTCCCGTGGCCGTAAGAGACGTTCTCTATTTTATGAACAGCCGGCCGATGCTTGAATTTCTGGAGATTCTGACCGGCATCAAGGGCGTTATCCCCGATCCCTATTACACCGGGGGAGGGTTGCACCAGATTAAGCGTGGTGGCAAGCTTGCTGTTCACGCTGATTTCAACCATCATTCACGACTCAATCTAGAGCGCCGCATCAACGTTCTCATCTACCTCAATAAGGACTGGAAAGAGGAGTATGGCGGACATTTCGAGCTCTGGAACAAAGAAATGACCGCCGCTGAACAAAAGCTCCTGCCGATCTTCAATCGTTGCGCCATTTTTTCAACCACTTCGTCCTCTTATCACGGCCATCCCGATCCGCTCTCTTGCCCTCCTGATCGGACCCGCAAATCGCTGGCAACGTACTACTACTCCAACGGACGCCCCGAGGACGAGCTCCGCGACGCGCACTCTACACTGTTTGTTCGCCGCCCCGGCGAGGTAGAGAGGGAGCCCGCACTGATTAAAAAGGTTATTCGTGCTGTCTGCCCTCCGATTGTGGTGGACACCTTTAAGAAGATACGAGGCTGATGCTGGGTCGGCTGGCGGGAATTGAATGTTTGTACTGCTCATGCCTATTCTCTCTTGGGCCCTCACTTAGTGGCGGGCATGCGTGAGAATCCCGTTGAGATGTTCCGCAGAATTCACAGGTGCCTAGACGTTACACGATGGAAGCTTCACTGCAAGTTGTTTACTACGATCCGGGATCGCCTGGATATCACTGCCTGCAATATATGGCGCGCCTCGCCGCCGAACTTCTTAACGGCGAATTGATTGTTCTGCGCCACAGGAACATCAGCCTCCTTCACAAAGTCATGACTTTTTTGCCACGCCGCCATGGTGCAGTGGATTGCCTGCTCATATGTCCCTCTCCCGCCGATTTATCCCGGATATTACAAATGGCGAACTGGCAGAACAAATACGGGACGCTGATCGCCTGGGTATTTGATTCATTTTGGACGGAGAATATTCCCAGATTCGCACGCTGGACCCGAGTATTTGATCAGATTTTTGTGACCGAACGGGAGGACTTAAACACATGGCGCGGAATGGTGCACGCGCCGGTCGAATGGCTTCCCTGGGGATCTGACGTATTGCGCCTCGGTTCGGATAATCCTTCCCGTCGTTTCGACCTGCTTCGGTTTGGGCGCCAGCCACCGCATTGGGACGACGACGTTAGGACAGAAAACGAATGCGACTCGCGAGGATTGATCTTTCGGGGACGTCCGCCCGAGCTGGAGGATGCGACCGAGAGTGAGCTTTCACTTATGAACTTTCTACGAAACACGAAGTTCACGTTAGCTTTCTCTAATCGTGTAAGCCCGAATCCTCAGACCCATCCCAGACGAGAGTATCTCACGGGCCGGTGGACCGATGCGTTAGCTGCCGGCGCAATCGTCTCCGGAATTCCACCCCGTAGCGACACTGTTACCTCGCTCCTATGGCCAGCCGCGCTGCTTGATCTGGGCACGGTCAACCAGTGCGGTGGTCTCGACGTAATAACCCGAGCGCTTCGCGACTGGACACCGGCCCGGTCAAGACTAAACTACATCAACTCTCTTGAACGGTTGGATTGGCGTTGGCGTTTTAAGAAGCTTACAGAGATTCTTGGTATCCAGTCGGATCCGCTAGAGAGAGAGCTGCTGGATCTGCGCACGATCTTGGATTTCGATCGGACGACGACGCTCACCTACGCAAACACCCGCCTAAAATAAAACTTTGGCGCCCCGCTAACATCATCTTCTATTGATTGGCTCCATCCCAACAATAAAAAGCATATGGCACCGACGGGTGGGCCTTCGTAAACTGTATATAAGGATAGGAATATCCCCAACATCGCTCCCAGGAGAGTAAACGCCAAGAATCGAGCTTCGGGGGAGTGAAAGCTAAAAGCACGGTAAGCGGTTGTACCCAGGCCCTCTGCAATAATTACGATAAATAAACATATTCCGAGCTTCCCTTGCGAAAGCTCGAGTAAAAGATAGGCATTATCGATCGACAACTGGCCCTCGACATGGGGAATGTTTAAGGCCCCCCACCCGAGCCACCCGCCTTCATCTACGATCGGCTCATAGTTTTTTAGAAGGTCCCGCCGGTACATGGCGCTTGTCTGTGCCTCGCTTAGGCTACCGTCGTCGACAGCATTCGTATATTTGTTGAAAAAGCTGTAAATACCGGCCCCGGCTACCGCTAGAACGAGGATTACGGTGAAAGCGGCGACCTTGAGGTGGCGAAATCTGGGTATCTGCAGGATCGAATAACCAGTCACGGCGCCTAACATCGGCCCGCGTGATTGAGTGAGCCAAAGAAACAGGACCATGAGAAGCGCTGGTAAATGGTATCGCTCGAGCCACCCGATGACTGGTCCCAATCTGTTTCTGTCCCGTTTGTAGAGGCGAGCAAGGGAGCAATTCAACAGGAAAACAGTGAAAAACACGATGCCTGCGATGATTGCGTGTCCGAAGCTGGCTTGCACCCTGGCGTGTCCATCTCGCATCTGGACAAATGAACCAATGTCCAAGTGGAACACTCCGGTGGCCATCCTGACCCAGGGATTTTGGGCCATCCTATATTCAAAGAGGATGAAGGGCGTGAGGCAAACAACAAGCAGGACCAGCCTTTGCATCGTTGCAACCCGAAGATTCGGCTCAATTAAGCGTCTGCCAACGACATATGCGAGGAAAACTTGCGTGACGCGGGCTGCAAACATGTTGGCGCCATCCTTGGGCGATGGTTCCCGCAATAACTCGCTTGCCGCAAGGCTTAGGGCAAATAGGGTTACCCACAGATCCATGCGCCGCAGTCGCAGGTGCGGGATAGGGTAAAAAAGAAGCGATACTCCGAGTGGGAAAAGTGCCCACGATGCGGCGGACTCCGGAGGTAAGTGAGGGATTCTGACAGCGTAATACGGTGGAAGGAGAATGACACACGGCAGGTAGACGTTCAAAAAGACAAGGTCCTGCCGACCCCGTAGCAAATAGTAAAGCCCAAACAAAAGCGGAAGCACGAAAAGTATCTGCAATCAGATCCACCTAAAAACGAGCTGGAATTCCGGTTTATTCAAGAAATCCATATCCTTCTCGTCGCCAACAACGGGGTCATCAACCTAATGAATTCCCTGAAACGGCTGACCAAACCCCAGCGCTGCCCGTAAGGCCAGCCCACCGGTTAACGTCATTACAAATGCGAGTGTCATCAGCGCGTCCTGGAACAGAGTGCCGACTCTCTCACAATAGGCCGCGTAAAGCACGACAAAGTAAACAGGAAGGTCACTGAACGCCACGGCCGCCACTGCTCCCAGGATGCCGAAGAAGTGAAATCCGAGTGGAATCAGGATGAACAAGCATATACAGTAGACGAGATTCGCGACCGCGTTGTAGCGTGGCTTGGAGAGCGCAAGGATTGCCGGACTGAGCGTGCTGTAGAGCATCGTGTGCCACAGTCCGGCGGCGAGCACACCAACCATCCACGCCGCTGCCCGGTAGCGATGGTCGTAAAGGTGCAAGACCAGTTGATCGCCGGTGCAGATGATGAAAACCAGCCCCAACCCGCCCACGGCGAGCACCGGCAGCCGGTACTTCAGGAATATGCTCCGGTATTCATGTCGCGGTTCCTGCGCAAACCGGGCAATGAACGGATAACCCACGCGCGAGCAAAACATCGCAATGATCTGTCTTGGCATGTCAGAGAGGGAGAAAGCTACCCCGTACACTCCCAGCGCTTCGATCGAAATGAGTTTGCCGAGAATCAGCCGGTCCGACTGCGTAGCCAAGAAGGTAAGAGCTGTACCGATGAGAATCCATTTACCAAAATGAAGGAGTGAACGAACGCACTCCGCATCCAGAACAAAACGCGGACGCAGAGCTGGAATGATGAAAAAACTGATTACTGTTCGAGCCACCTCTGAGGCTATTCTGCCACCTACAAGTGCCCATAGAGACGGGTCGAGGAGAGCCCAGATCAAAGTAACAACGAAGTACACAACCTGGCCAATGAGTTCCAGCATTGAGGCCTTACCGACTCCCATATGCCGCGCCAGGTTAAGCAGGCTCGTGGAAGCAAAACCGGCAATCACGCATCCGAACCCCAAAACCGGAAACAATCCAGTCATCCGCGGCTCACGGTAGAAATGGGCGACCGGCCATGCCAGCAGGATGGTCACGACCCATAGCCCGGCACCACGGAGCACCTGCAGCGTCCAAGCCGTATTGAGAAAAACTGGGTCATCGCCGCGGGGACTCTGAATGACGCTATCCCCCAACCCGATGTGTGAGAACAAATTGAGCCCGACGAGCACGGTCGTCAACAGAGTCATCAAGCCGAAAAATTCCGGTGAGAACAGCCGGCTTAACACCACGCTACTCACCATGCGCAGCGCGACTGATATGCCATAAAAGGCGATGATGTAAACCGTACCTTTAAGGGCCTGTTTTTCGAGTTTCCGATGGCGAGTGTCACTCGCTTCCTGGGTCAGCAGCCCTTCACGATCCACGCCGATTGCCATCACGTTGAAACAACTCCAAGCCCGGATCCTGAAATCCGTCTACTCCAGATACACACAAGTTTGGTGGTTCACGTTATATAACACGTAGGCAGCCGAGCTGTTAGTTGACTTTCCCAGATCGAGGGTACGAATCTAAAAATGCGGGGTCTCTGCGAATTATAGTGTACCTTGATAATTTGTTCACGAACTGAGTAGGTGGTTTTCACAATCTGTTGCCCTTCGGAAGACGCCGGGCGCCGGAAGTTACTTTGGTTGTCAGCCGCAGTTACTTTGGGTCCCAAATCCTTTGGACATCGGGCAATGTTATGCTTCGGACCAGAGAAGTCTGACAATCCACGATCAAGTTCGCTGTGTGCGCGTCGGCGTTGGGACGTCGCCACCTTGAAGGGAGCCAGGAATGGAAGCTGCAAGCGACACTTTAGGGACACGCGCCATGCCACGAGCGCCTTGGAAGTACCAGGCTCTCGCTGCCGTAGGGAGGCTATACCCGTTTTACAGCGGTTCCGCTCAGGTGGCGCACTCGAAATTATTCGGAAGCGTAGCGAAGCCAGAAAGTGCTCTTGCCTGGTGTCGAGGCCCGGGCGGCACGATGCTCGTGCCGCTTAATGATTTCGTCGGACGCTGCATCTATTTTACAGGCGATTATGACCGCAAAATCAGTTGGTTATGCCGTCGGACTGTCAGACTCGGCGACGTCGTGCTTGATGTTGGAGCCAACATAGGAGTAGTCACCCTACTGCTCGCTCGCTGCGTCGGACCAAGTGGAACTGTGCATGCCTTCGAGCCAAATCCGCGCGCTGGAGAGCTGTTGAGTAGATCCGCTTCGGCGAACGGGTTCATGAATATTAAATGCCATGGAATTGCTTTAGGATCGCGCCCGGGTAGCTTCGAATTGAATATACCGCGCGACAATGCGGGGCAGGGTTCCCTCATCTACCATAAAAACAGGTCGGAGTGCGACACAATAGAAGTACCAGTGCGTCGCCTCTCCACTATAGTGGGCGAGCAAGGAATCACAAGTATTCGGCTCATAAAAATAGACGTAGAGGGCTTTGAGAGTGAAGTACTCCTCGGCGCGACAGAAATCTTGCACACCGTACGCCCTCATCTCATCCTTTTTGAGACGAACGACACAATTGATGTTCCATTCTTCCAGCGTTCAGCGGTTCAGATCCTACAAAAGGCGGATTACCGCTTTATGGCACTCCCGAAATCTGTAATGTCCGCAAGTGCTGTGCCGATAGACGTAGAGCGGCACGATCACTCACCAAGTCACGATATTCTAGCTGTGGCCGCAGAAAAATATCTGGAGATCTCCTCGGCTCTGTGAGAGCCGATGACGTCAGCCGCATGCGGCTCGGCGCAGACGTCACAGTGTTCATCTGAAAGTCAGACCCGGGGGGTCATATATTACTTCCGGCGAGAAACAGCGCGCCGGCGGTTACCTTGATGACCATGTCTCAGCAATCATAAGGTAAGTGTTCGCTCCGGTGGCCGGGCCAGACCATCCAGTGAAATTCCCGGCGTTCCATGGCAGCCGCGGGAAAGATAAACTCTCAAGCACAAGCTTATCTCCGAAAACACTGCAGTCACATGCGGAAGGAATTACGTCAACTCGCTTGTACCGAGTTCAGACAGTGTTATGCTTCCGACCAGAGAGGTCTGGATTGCCACCATCAAATTCTCAGCTTTTACACCGGCTGTGGGACGTCGCGGTGATTGGCGCGGGCATGGGGGGTGGATTTACCGCGCACGCACTCGCCAAAGCAGGACACGACGTGTTGCTCATCGATTACGGCAATGAAGACATCGCGCCCCCCGTCAGCACAAAGGTCAGCAGCCATCAAGAGGACCGGCTATCTGAAAGCAAGTGGCCTACTATGAGCGCCATCGAGGTGGATGGAGTCATGAATCGCTGCTACCCGCCGTTCGGTGCGGGCGTCGGCGGTAGCACGAACTTGTACGCCGCTGCACTGGAACGCTTCGATAGGCTCGACATTGACGTACATTCAGACTCGACACATCCTACCGGCGGCTGGCCCATCACTTATAGCGAGCTTCTTCCTTACTACGAAGAGGCCGAGCGGATGCTCCATGTCGCCGGCACACATGACCCATTCGCCGCCGACCGCGGCAGCTATATTCAGCCACCGCCAGCGCTCGGGCCTTGCGATGCTCACTTTGTAGATTTTTTCGAACGCAACGGCCTCCATCCTTACAGACTGCACGTTGGTATCCGCTATAAGCCGGGGTGCGATGAATGCCTGGGCCGATTGTGTCACAAAACCTGCCGCGCAGACGTGCGTTCTGTACTGGCCGAGTCTTCAAAGAAGCCGACCATCATGGCGCGCAGTGAAGTTCTAAAACTCGAGGCCTTGCCGGACCAGGTGACGCGCGCAACCGTGCGCCGGGATAACGAGCAGATCCAAATTCAAGCCAGAGTTTTTGTATTGGCTGCGGGCGCGATCCACTCGCCAAAGCTGTTGCTGCGATCCAGGAATGAATACTGGCCGGGAGGTCTTGCAAATCGTTCTGGCCTGGTTGGCCGTAACCTTATGTTTCATGCAATACAAACCTTTGCGCTCTGGCCTAACCAGAGATTGGCTGGAACAGGCCCGCGAAAGTCGATCGCTTTTCGCGACTTCTATCGGGTTGGTAGCCAACGCTGCGGATCCGTTCAGTCCACCGGGTTCGAATTAGGATATGGCGGATTGTTGGTGCATCTTTATAACCTCTTTGATCAGGGCAGGTGGAGCAGGCTCCGCACTGTCCGCCCTTTACTGCGGATACCAGCTGCTGTGGCGACTAAGGTTCTTGGCCCCGGAACTATTTTTGTGTGCATCATTGAGGACATGCCGTACCTGGAAAATCGCGTCGTGATTGATGACAACGAAGCCGATGGCGTCATAATCAAGTACACCATAAAGAAGGAGTTACGGGATCGAGTTGCCTATTTTCGCGAGCTTTTGGCAGAACGGCTCAAAGACCGACGGCTCGTTTTTCTTTCTCAGAATATCGAGCTGAACTTTGGCCATCCGTGCGGCACTTGTGTTATGAGCAATGACCCTTCCACCGGCGTGGTCGATCGAGACTGCCGGGCGCATGAAATCGCCAATCTCTTTATAACAGACGCATCCTTTATGCCCACGAGTGCCGCAACCAACCCTTCCCTTACCATTGCCGCCAATGCGCTCCGGGTGGCGGGCAAGATCGATCGGGTGCTACGGGACTCCAAGCTGTCCGGGTCGTGTGCCACGTTTCATCAGGCTTGACGCAAAAGTGATTTACTTATAGGCGTTCTAGTTATAAAGTTCCAATGTAAGGCGGTCATTGCTGCCTTCCCACGCGCTCTTGGGCCATGCAAAATCCTCAACGCTCGGAGAGTTTTGAATGAGTGCAGTATCAGAGGTCAGCACAGAGACAGCAGAAGCGAACCTGAGCTTTCTCATGGATTTCGCGGAAAAAAACCATGAACGCTACGTAACGGCTACGCCGTTTCCGCACATCTCCATCGATAACTTCTTGCGTCCTGAAATCCTCGATGCCGTTGTGCGTGACTTTCCGTCTCAGCATTCGGCGCCGTGGGAGGCAATGGTCGACAAGGACCAGAAGAAATTTGCCGCGAATGTAGTGTCCAAGATGGCGCCGAGCGTCCGTCAAGTGCTCTACTTTCTCAACAGCCGAGAGATTGTTAACTTTCTCGAGAAGTTGACCGGGATCGAGGGCCTGATTCCGGATCCGCACTATGCCGGCGGCGGCTGTCACGAGTTGCGGCCTGGCGGTTTCCTAAAGGTGCACGCGGACTTCAACTGGCACAAGCAGATGCGGCTCGACAGGCGGATTAATCTGTTGGTCTATCTAAACAAAGATTGGCAACCCGAATACGGCGGCAATCTCGAACTGTGGGACGAGACGATGAGCCATAAGGTTGCGGAATACGCTCCACTGTTCAATCGTTGCGTAATCTTTAACACTACCGACAATTCTTTCCACGGCAATCCTGTACCGGTAAGCTGTCCGCCAGACCGCTCCCGCCGGTCGCTTGCTTTCTACTACTACACGAACGGTCGGCCTGCAGGGGAGGTTTCACAATCGCACGGCACCCTGTTCAAGAATCGCCCAGGCGAAGCAACTGTCGGTGAAGTTACCGTCTCTTTGGCGCATCGGATCGTACCCCCGATCATGATAGATGCTTGGCACAACCTCAGAAGGCGCTGATGCTAGGAGGACCAGCTCACTGCTGAAGGTGTACCGTGATCTGTGAGGTGTGAGTCTGCGCATTGGAGGCCGATGCGGTAATCGTAACGAGAAACGCCGCGCCGTTCGCCGAGTAGCCACACCCGGAAACCCACAACGACCCGACCGCTAAGGTGGCTGCCACGGCGAACCGGAAGAACCATTGCGCGATTCGCGACCGGCGGCGCGTTTTCGCCAAGCCCAATAGGGGGATGAATCCCCACGGCATGACCCAGCCAAGAGCAAATCCTCCATCCGGTGCATGATCCGGACCGTGCTTTGGTGCGAGCGCGGCTTCATTGGAGAACATGATCGTTACCGTGCTCATGACAGGGGAGCCGTTGGGTGTGACGATTGAGGGATTAAAGGTGCAACTAGTGCCTTTAGGCAATCCGGAACAGCCCAGATTGATCGGCAGGTTAAATCCGCTTTCCGGGATCAAGGTCACATCCAGAGTCGAGGGCTGTCCTGGGGCGAGGTTTACGTTGGTGGCGCTCACCACCAGCGCATACTCCGGCGTGGAGACATCGACCGTCAGGATCGCGGAGGTCGAGGGGGAGTCGTTTGCATCGCCTCCGTACGTGGCAGAGATGGAGTGCGTTCCGACCGCCAGGGAGGCCAAGTTCAACGTAGCCCCGCCGCTGGCGTTAACTTGCGCGGTACCGAGACCCTTTGATCCATCGAAGAAGGTGACAATACCCGTGGGTATATTGCTGCCGGACTGCGGCGCCACCGCCGCCGTAAAGGTTATGCTCTGCGACGGTAACAGCTGGGTCGAGGAAGCCGAGAGCGTGGTCGTCGTGGCGGCTGCGCCCTGCACAGCGGTTACTACGACGCTCACCGCTGACGAAGCAGAGCTGCTGTCCTTGCTGGCTCCCCCGTAAGAGGCAACGATCAAATGCGTTCCCGCCGCCAGCGCTGTGGTAGTAAATATCGCCGTCCCGCTCCCGCTCAAGGATGATGTTCCCAGGGTGGTGGTCCCATCCAAGAAGGTCACAGTCCCGGTCGGTACATTGCTTCCGGACTGGGGCGCTACTTTCGCCGTGAACGTCTCGCTTTGTCCCAGCGTCAGCTGGGTTGCGGAAGCGGAAAGCGACGTGCTCGTGCCAACCGTGCTCTGACCGACCACAACGCTAACCGTTTGCGATACAGAACCGTTGTCCTTGCTATCTCCGCCGTAGGATGCGGAGATCGAGTGCGTGCCCACTGCGAGCGAGGTCGCGCTCAACGTTGCCGCGCCATTCCCGTTGAGTTGCGCAAGTCCAAGGCTTGTTGTCCCATCCAGGAAAGTGATGGCGCCGGTTGCCACGCCGGTGCCTGACTGCGGCGCCACCTGGGCTGTAAACGTCACCGTCTGTCCAGTAATCAGCTGAGTTGCGGAAGCTGAGAGGGTCGTTGTTGTGGTCACTGTGCTTTGCGTGGCACCAAGCCTTTTCGCCGAAGAAATGGAGGGATTGTTCTTGCTGTCTCCGCTATAGGAGGCGGTAATCGTGTGCGTGCCCACCGTCAGCGTGGTTGTACTAAACACAGCTACGCCGCTCGCATTGAGTGTCACTGTAGCCAAGGTCGTCGTTCCATCGAGGAACGTCACCGTCCCCGTTGCCACATTGTTGCCCGCTTGCGGCGTAACTGTCGCGGTAAACGTTACGTTCTGACCGTATGTGATCTGGGTTGCGGAAGCCGTGAGTGTGGTTGTGGTTGCCACAGTGCCTTGCATAACCACAACACTTACCGCCTGCGAGACAGAACTCCCATCTTTGCTGTCTCCACCGTACGAGGCTGTGATCGACTGCGAGCCCGCCGTCAGGGTCGTGGTCGTAAACGTCGCTACCCCGCTCGCATTGACCGGCGCCGTGCCCAGAGTCGTGGCGCCATCGAGGAATGTGACCGTCCCCGTCGGCACGTTGCTGGCTGCCTGAGGCGAGACAGTGGCGGTAAAAGTCACGCTCTGCCCAGGATTGATGGCCGTTGTTGAAGAGGTAAGCACCGTGTTGGTGGCTATAAGAGCAGCAGTGATGGTGACGGTAACGGGAGTTGAAGTTGAGGCGGCGTCACTGGAATCCCCACCATAAGACGCAGTGATCGAATCCGCTCCCGCAGGGAGGGTTGTGATGCTCAACGTAGCTTTACCGGTTGAACCAAGAGTCGCCGTTCCTAAGGACGTGCTTCCGTTGTAGAAGGTAACCGTTCCGGTCGGCGTGTTGGTCCCGGACTGGGAGGTAACCGTCGCCGTCAGGGTGACGTTTTGTCCTGCGTTGGCAGATGTCGGGGATACCTGGAGCGTGGTTGTGCTCGCTGGGAGCACCGCACCTCCCGTAGAGAATACCGTCATGGAATAGGGTGCCAGCGAATACGGTGTTGCTGGGTTGAAGTTGCTGACGTTGGTCTGCGTGAGCCCGCCGACGACTGGAGTGTTGGTAAACAGGCCTTCGTTATTGTCCGTGGGATTCGTCGAGGTTAACTGGCTGACGACCACATTGCCGCTGGGTGCGTTGACCCCGGAGAAGGTCACCGGCAGAGGTCCGCTGCGACTCAGATTGAAAATGACGACGCTATTCTGCGTGCCGTTGGTAAAGGCAAAACACTGAAGGTAATGTGCGTTAGACAGTTGGATGGAGTCGTTGGTGCTCAGCGGCTGGTTCCAGGTCGGGTTGGCTCCCGATACCGTGGTGGCCAGCATCGTCGGAAGAATGGCTGAGTTCGCTAGCTGCAGAGCAAAAAACTGCGGCCGCTTGAGGTTGGTCTCGCCACCCATATCGATGACAGAACCCCACAGGGGAACGGTCTCGGTACCACCTTGAGAATTGTTGAAGCCATTGACGTATTCGGGCAGCGCGAACATGTTCTGGGTGGTAATTCCCAGATCACGCATCATGAGCAGCATATGATCGGCTGCGGTGATGCCGGCTCCCAGTCCTGCGGCCACCTGTTTCACCACGTTTTGCGGTGCTGTTCCGGAAGTCGTGCTTAGGTTCACCTCGTACACGGCCAACTTCGCCGGCGGGCTTCCGGCGGCTGCCGCCTGGGCTTGCTGGTACATGTAGGCTCCGCTCGCGGTCGGCGATGAATCGACCTGCTCGGGCTGGGCGAACATGGGTCCAAAGATCGCCTCGTTGGAGCCATAATCGTTGAGGCTGTTGAACAGGTAGGGTGCTACGTCGACGGAGTCATACCCGGAACTATTCGCCAACTCCTGCGCAGTCCAGGACGGCTCTGCAGCCCAGCTACCCATCACCAGGTCGAACTTGCCGGCGTCGTAGGAAGAGGATGCCCGCGCAGCCGCGAAAGCAGTGGACGCAACGCTGCCATATGCCACTGGATTGGGGATCGCTTCACCGGCAAACGAGCCACTGTTCCACATCTCGTTGCCCAACTCGAGATGGATCGTCGGGAAGACCGACGTCCATGGTGCAGATTGGCCCAGGGAGGCTCGTATGACTCCGTATGAGGTCGACGCGTCACCCGCCAGATACTGAATCAGATTTTGCATATCAGCCGGCGAAATGCCTGCTGGGACGGTGTACCAGGGCTCGGCACCCACAGTTTGGCAGAGAACCAGGAAATCATGCAGCCCGACGGAAATATCGTCCTGCTCCGTCTGTCCCTCGCCGTAACCGGCACGCAGCCGGGCAAACGGGACTGCGATCATATTGTCTGTGGTGCTGGCGAAGTCTGCCCCACCATCCATGAAGCGCAGTACGCCTGGCTGCAGGCTCTTGAGGGTGTCGACGACCGCATTGCGAAATGCCGTAGGGTTATCCGCCGCTGCCGGCTCGGTAAGCGCTACATCGTCAAGGTAGACCTGGGCTCCCTGGATTGAGAAAGTCAAGGCGGCGGTCCCGACGTAGGTCCCGTCTTCCGCGGCGTTGAACGTGTAGCTATAGTCCTGCCACTGATTGGTCAGGGCAACGTTTTGATTGAGATAGTTCACATTGCCGTGCGCGGGTGTTGCGAGCCTGCCAAAGGACACATTGATCTGGTCACTACCGCTGACGGCCTTGGCCCGGAAAGTCAGCGTGTACGTGCCGTTGAGTTGGACGAACGAACGTCCGTTGAATGAATCGAAATAGGAATTCACCTGTGCAGATTGCCCGCTTCCCGCCGCGTTGATCGCAAGGGCTTGCTTGCCGGGGGTTTCCGGCGACAGATCCGTGGTATCAGCGGAGAACGTCGCGCCTCCCGAGGCCGATACCCACCAGCCGGCCTGCGAATTTCCTGGTACCCGCATGCGGACCTCAATTACGTCGCCCAGTGCGGGCGCGGGTGAGAGGGGTGCTGAGAAGGTCAAGGTGATTCCAGTGTTCGCGGACGAGTTGCTGACGGTATTTCCGGTGATCGTGCCAGTCTGCCCCTTGGCTGCACCGTAGATGACCTGAAAGGTGGCTCCCTGAAGAAAATTCGCCGGCCAAACGGTGTTTGGGTTGGAATCTGTACATGTGGTTGCCGTGGCTGCCTGGCAATTCAGTATGGATGACCA
>Ga0302326_10016932_pt1 | contig 15226 bp, 10 predicted proteins | sample Palsa_T0_3_FD_202264 | JGI IMG/M metagenome (GOLD analysis project Ga0302326, IMG submission 202264) | Peat permafrost microbial communities from Stordalen Mire near Abisko, Sweden - Palsa_T0_3 | ecosystem: Environmental > Terrestrial > Soil > Palsa > Peat permafrost | place: Sweden: Abisko...
TGCGGCGCAGATCGCGCACCTGTCGCACGAGCTCGGCTATCCGGTAGCGGAGTCGGAACTGCAGCTGCGGCTCAAGGCATTGCTCGCGAGCGCTCGCGATCTCGTGCTCGTGGCCGCGGGCCCGGAGCCGACGCTGCTGGGCTGGATTGCTGTGGCTTCGCACCTGGCTCTGGAGATCAGTCCGAGAGCGGAGATCACCGGGCTCGTGGTCGGCGCTGCGGCCCGACGCGCGGGTGTCGGACGCGCATTGGTGGGTGCGGCGGAAGCCTGGGCGGCGCAGCAGGGCTTTGGGCTGATCGCCGTGCGCTCCAACGTATTGCGCTCTGAATCCCATCCCTTCTACCAGAGCCTCGGCTATCGTCAGAGAAAGACTCAGCATTACTACGAAAAGACGCTGCCGCGCGCGAGCGGCGGCTAAACCTAAGGTCAGCAGGCGTGCGAGCTTAAGGTTATACCTTATCATTCGAAGGGGGCGCCCTACACCCGCCCAAGCGGAGCATTGCATGGAACTGAAAGATCAGGGGCTGCTCAAGAGCCAGTGTTACATCGACGGCCAATGGGTCGGGGCCGATAGCGGCGCGAGCCTGTTGGTCGACAATCCGGCCACCGGTGAGGCGCTGGGCTCGGTGCCCAATGTGGGAGCTGCCGAGACACGCCGAGCGATCGAGGCGGCCAACCGCGCGGGACCCGGCTGGCGCGCGCAGACCGCCGATGCGCGTGCCCGCATACTCAAGCGCTGGTATGAACTGATGCTCGCGCACCAGGAGGATCTTGCCCGTCTGATGACCAGCGAGCAGGGCAAGCCGCTCAGCGAATCGCGCGGTGAGATCCTCTACGCCGCCTCATTCATCGAGTGGTTTGCAGAGGAAGCGCGCCGTATCTACGGCGAGACGATTCCCTCGCCATTTCCGAATACGCGCATCGTCGTCACGTGTGAGCCGGTCGGCGTGTGCGCGGCCATTACGCCGTGGAACTTTCCGGCAGCGATGATCACGCGCAAGGTTGCCCCGGCGCTGGCCGCTGGCTGCACGATCATCGTCAAACCTGCGCTGCAGACGCCCTTATCCGCGCTGGCGCTCGCGGAACTCGCGGCGCGCGCGGGCGTCCCGCCCGGCGTAGTGAACATCGTCACGGGCGATGCCCGACCGATCGGCGCCGAGCTCACGAGTCATCCGCTCGTGCGCAAATTCACCTTTACCGGCTCGACTCAGGTCGGCCGGTTGCTGGCCGCGCAGTGTGCGCCGACCCTCAAGCGCCTGTCGCTGGAGCTCGGTGGCAATGCGCCCTTCATCGTATTCGACGATGCCGATTTGGATGCGGCGGTGCAGGGCGCCATGGCCTCGAAATACCGCAACACCGGCCAGACCTGTGTCTGTGCGAACCGGCTGCTGGTCCAGGATGGCGTCTATGACGCCTTCGCCGAAAAGCTTGCTGCCGCGGTCTCGCGTCTGAAGGTCGGCAATGGGTTGGAGGCCGGCGTCGAGCAGGGGCCGTTGATCGATAAACCGGCACTGGCCAAGGTCGAGGAGCTCGTGGGCGAAGCCCTCGCGCACGGCGCGCGCGCATTGGTGGGCGGGCGCCCACACGCGCTCGGCGGTACCTACTACGAGCCGACTGTGCTGACTAATGTGCGCCCGACCATGCTGCTCGCGCAGCAGGAGATCTTTGGCCCGGTGGCGCCCTTGTACCGCTTTCGCGATGAGGCTGAGGCCATTCGCATTGCCAACGATACCGAGTGGGGTCTGGCTGCCTACTTCTATGCGCGCGACATCGGCCGTGTCTGGCGCGTCGCCGAGGCACTCGAGTGCGGCATGGTCGCCATCAATTCAGGCATGCTCAGCACGGCCGTGGCGCCATTTGGCGGCGTCAAGCAGTCCGGCCTCGGGCGTGAGGGCTCCAGCCATGGCATCGAGGAATTCATCAATCTGAAATACCTGTGCATGGGCGGAATCGGCGGCTAGGTCGCGGGAGCGGCCAGCGCCTGCGCGACCGCCGGGTGCACGAGCTTGCCGCGCACGACATTGAGGCCGGCGGCCAGGCCGCGATCCTCAGCGGTGGCGCGCTCCCAGCCTTTATCCGCCAGCGCGCGGGTGTAGGGTAGCGTCGCATTATTGAGCGCGATCGTGGAGGTGCGCGGTACCGCGCCGGGCATGTTGGTCACGCAATAGTGAATGACGCCGTCGAGCGTGTAGGTCGGTGCGGCGTGCGTGGTGGGCCGGCTCGTCTCAAAGCAGCCGCCCTGATCGATCGCGACATCCACGACAACCGATCCGGGCCGCATGCGCCGGATCATCGCCGCGCTGACCAGTTTTGGCGCGGCGGCCCCAGGCAGCAGGACCGCACCGATCACGAGATCGGCTTCGATCACCGCGCGTTCGATCGCATCCGAGGTGGAAAAGACGGTGCGCAGCGTGCCGTGAAACAGCGCGTCGAGCTCGCGCAGCCGCGCGATCGAGCGATCGATCGCCGTGACATCCGCGCGCAGCCCGTGAGCGATCTGCGCGGCGTTGCTGCCGGCGACGCCCGCACCGATGATGACGACCTTGGCGGGCGCGACGCCGGCTACCCCGCCGAGCAGCACGCCGCTGCCTCCCGTGGCCTGCTGCAGATAATGCGCGCCCACCTGCACCGCCATGCGGCCGGCCACCTCGCTCATGGGTGTGAGCAGCGGCAGGGAGCCGTCGGTTGCGGTCACCGTCTCATAGGCTATGGCAATGCACTGCGATGCGAGCAGCGCTTCAGCCTGGGCGCGATCGGCCGCAAGGTGCAGATAGGTGAATAGCACCTGGTCGCGACGCAACCGGGCGCATTCGGACAGTTGTGGCTCCTTGACCTTCACGAGCAACTGCGCCTCGGCGAAGATTGCCGCCGCATCGGGCGCGATCTGCGCGCCGGCCGCGCGATAATCCTCATCGCTGCAGCCGACACCGCAGCCGGCCCCGGACTGCACCGCGACGGTGTGACCGGCCGTCACCAGCTCGCGCACCGCCGCCGGAACGAGCCCGACGCGATACTCATGCACTTTGATTTCCGTCGGTACGCCGATACGCATCGCTGCCTTCGCCCCGGGTGTGCCCAGTTGCGCTGCAGTCTAGCGCATGCCCGGCGGCGCCGCTTGCCCGGGAGTATTAGTTACAAATGTAGTTACAAATGTAACTAATGTTATAGTTGACACCCCTTTGGCGCCACGTGCTTGCGCGGCAGGAGGCCCCGATGTCGCAGCCCAGATCGCAAACGGATCTGTTCGACAATCCGCTCGGAACTGACGGCTTCGAGTTCGTCGAATTCACCAGTCCAGAGCCGCGCGCGCTCGCCGACGCGTTTGAGGCCATGGGCTTCACGGCCGTGGCACGCCATCGTTCCAAGCACGTACTGCACTATCGCCAGGGTGATGTGGATTTCATTCTGAACATGGAGCCGGGCGGTCAGGCCGCGGAGTTTCGTGGTCAGCACGGCCCGTCGATCAACGCGATGGCCTTTCGCGTGCGCGATGCGGCCCTGGCGCTGCGCGTGGCGGTCGAGCGCGGTGCGCGCGAGGTCCACGGCACGGTCGGCCCGATGGAGCTCAACATTCCGGCGATCGAGGGCATCGGCGGCTCCTATCTGTACCTCGTGGATCGCTACGGTGCGCAGGAAATCTACGACGTGGATTTCGTCGCGCTCGAGGGCAGCGCGCGCAAGGACGTCACGGCGGCCGGGCTCACGCGTATCGATCATCTCACGCACAACGTCGAGCGCGGCAATATGCAGAAGTGGGCGCAGTTCTATGAACGCGTGTTCAATTTTCACGAGATCCGTTTCTTCGACATCGAAGGACAGGCCACGGGCCTGCACTCGAAGGCGATGACGAGCCCGGACGGCAACATCCGCATTCCGCTCAACGAGAGCCGCGACGATAAGTCCCAGATTGAGGAGTTCCTGCACAGCTATCGCGGCGAGGGTATCCAGCACGTTGCGCTCGCGACCGATGACATCTACGCGACGGTGCAGCGCATGCGCGCACAGGGCCTGCGCTTTCAGGACACACCCGAGAGCTATTACGAAATGATCGACGCACGGGTGCCCGGCCATGGCCAGAACGTGGCGCGGCTGCGCGAACTCGGCATCCTGATCGACGGCGCGCCCTTGCAGGGTCACGGACTGCTGTTGCAGATCTTCACGCAGAATCTGGTCGGTCCGTGTTTCTTCGAGATCATTCAGCGCAAGGGCAACGAGGGTTTCGGGGAGGGCAACTTCAAGGCGCTGTTCCAATCCCTCGAGCTCGATCAGGTGCGTCGCGGTGTGCTGTCACTGGATCGCGGGCATGAGCACTGAGCTGCAATACCAGAGCGGCTTTGGCAATCAGTTTGTGAGCGAAGCGCTGCCCGGGGCGCTGCCTGCGCACAATTCACCGCAGCGCTGTCCCTATGGACTGTACGCCGAGCAGCTCTCGGGCACGGCCTTCACCGCTCCGCGCCACGCGAATCGTCGCTCCTGGCTCTATCGCATCCGACCCGCCGCCGTCCATGGCGCATTCCATAGTGTTCCCAGCGGCTTGATCCGCAGCGAATTTGCCGCTGCGGGCGCGCCCCCGGACCCATTGCGCTGGGACCCATTGCCGATTCCAGAGCAGCCGACCGACTTCATCGACGGACTCGTGACCTTCGGCGGCAATGGCAGTGCGGCCGCGCAGCGCGGTTGCGCGATACATCTTTATGCCTGCAATCGCTCGATGCGCACGCGCGCCTGGTACGACGCTGACGGCGAGTTGCTGATTGTGCCGCAGCAGGGCGCACTGCTACTCGTGACCGAACTCGGGCGGCTGCGTGTCGAGCCGCTCGAGATCGCCGTATTGCCGCGCGGCGTGCGCTGCCGGATCGAGCTGCCGGATGGCAGCGCGCGCGGCTATGTGTGCGAGAACTATGGCGAGCCCTGGCGGCTGCCGGATCTGGGGCCAATCGGATCCAACGGCCTGGCCTACGAGCGCGACTTCCTCTCGCCGGTTGCCTGGTACGAGGACAGCGCGGAAAGCTACGAGCTGGTGGCGAAATTCGGCGGTGAGCTGTGGGCCGCGCGCATGGAGCATTCGCCCTTCGATGTCGTGGCCTGGCGCGGCAATTACGCGCCCTGCAAGTACGATCTGCGCCGCTTCAATGCGATCGGCTCGGTCAGCTACGATCACCCGGACCCTTCGATCTTCCTGGTTCTGCAAGCGCGCAGCGCACGCGCGGGTATCGATGAGATCGACTTCGTGATTTTCCCGCCGCGCTGGCTGGCGATGCAGGATACGTTTCGTCCGCCTTGGTTTCATCGCAACGTGGCCAGCGAATTCATGGGACTGATCCAGGGCAGCTACGACGCCAAGGCCGAAGGCTTCCTGCCCGGCGGCGCATCACTCCACAATTGCATGTGCGCGCATGGTCCGGATGCGCAGACCTTCGAGCGTGCGAGCCAGGCCGACACTCAAAAGCCAGAACAGATCACCAATACGATGGCGTTCATGTTCGAGACGCGCTGCCTGATTCAACCGACGCCGCACGCGCTCTCATCGCCGCAGCGGCAGGCGGATTATTGGCAATGCTGGCAGGGTTTGCGCAAGCGCTTTGATCCGCAGCAGCGATGAGCACGCTGCGTTTGAATGAAACGCACGAGCCGGGACTGCGCAGCTGGGTGGACTCGGCCAACGTGCCGGGCCATGACTTTCCGATTCAGAATCTGCCATTCGGTGTCTTTCGCCGGACCGGCAGCACGCAGAGCTTTCGCGGCGGCGTCGCGATCGGGGACTACATCCTCGACCTGGGCGCGGCGCACGATGCGGGGTTGTTTGAGGGCTTGGCAGCGCAGGCAGCCCTGGTCGCCCGCGAGCCGCAGCTCAATGCGCTGATGGCTGCAGGCGAGGGCGCCTGGTCGGCGCTGCGCCTGGCGCTCTCGCGCGTGTTGCAGCGTGGCTCGAGCGCGCGCGCCGCGCTGCAATCCACGCTGCTGGCGCAGCGCGAGGCCGAGTACACGTTGCCGGCCCGGATCGGTGATTACACCGATTTCTACAGCTCGATTTATCACGCCACGGCGGTGGGTCGGCTGTTTCGGCCCAACGAGCCGCTGACGCCGAACTATCGCTGGCTGCCGCTCGGCTATCACGGTCGCTGCTCCTCGATCGCGATCTCGGGACAGGAGTTTGCGCGCCCCTGCGGGCAGCGCTTACGCGCCGGTCAGGAGCAGCCCACACTCGGTGCATCCGAGCGGCTCGACTACGAGCTCGAGCTCGGTCTGTACATCGGTCCGGGCAATGCGCTCGGTACACGCATCGGCATCGATGAGGCGCGATCCCAGCTCTTCGGTGTTTGTCTACTCAACGACTGGTCGGCCCGCGATCTGCAGGCCTGGGAGACGGTGCCGCTGGGTCCGTTTCTAGGCAAGAGCTTTGCGACCACGATTTCGCCGTGGATCGTCACGCTGGAGGCGCTCGAGCCATACCGCTTGCCGTGGACGCGCAGCGCGCAGGATCCGGCATTGCTCTCGTACCTGGACAGTGCGGGGCTGCGTCGCGATGGCGCACTGGACATCCAGCTCGAAGCCTGGATCCAGACCTCATCGATGCGCGCCTCGGGCATTACAGCGCTGCGGCTCTCGCACACGAGCTATCGCCACGCCTATTGGAGCAGCGCGCAGCTGCTCGCGCATCACACGATCAACGGCTGCAATCTGCGGCCCGGCGATCTGCTCGGTACCGGCACGCAGTCGGGGCCCGCGCCCGAGGAGGCCGGCTCGCTGCTTGAGCGCACCTGCGGCGGCCGTGAAGCATTGCAACTGCCCAACGGTGAGCGGCGCGGCTTTCTCGAAGATGGCGATACGATCATATTGCGCGGTTACTGCGAGCGCGCCGGTGCGGCTCGGATCGGCCTGGGCGAGGTGCTCGCTCGTGTGCTGCCGGCACGCGCTTGAGGCCAGCGATGAGCGCGCGCGCGCGATTGCGGCTGCAGGATTACCTGCCGTATCGGCTCTCGGTCGCCTCCAATGCAGTGTCCAGGCTGATTGCACGCGCTTATGAGCAACGCTTCGGACTGAAGATCCCGCAATGGCGACTCATTGCCGTGCTGGCCGATGAGGGTCCGCTCACGCCCCAGGCCCTGTGCGGACGCACGCTCATGGATAAGGTCACCGTCATGCGCGCCGCGCAGCGGCTGCTGCAGCGCCGATTACTGCGCCGGCTGCCCAACCGGCAAGACAGACGCTCGCACCGGCTCGCGCTGACCCGCTCGGGAGCTCGGCTGTACCAACAGATCGTACCCCTCGCGCTGGCCTGCGAGGCGCACTTACTGCGCGGGGTGGCCCGCGCCGAGGTGGCGCGGCTCGGTCGGCTGCTGCGCAAGCTCGAGCGCAGCGCGAGTGCGATAGACTTTTTCCCTTAACTTACATAGCCTTGCGCGGACTGGACAGTCTGGCATTAATTATCTTTAATCTTTCGCACAGGACGCATTAACGGGGACGCGCTTAAGGTGTAGGAATGCCAAGACTATATCGATGCGCCATGCGTTGGCGAGCGGGTTACTGTGCTCTGTCGTCCCTGGCCTTAAGCGCCTGTTACGTGGGTCCTGCCTATCACCACCCCGACGTGCCGATGCCGGCGGCCTGGGTCACAGCCGACGTCGACGCGCAAGCCGAGGCACCGCAGAGCGACTGGTGGCGCAGCTTCGGCTCCGCGCAGCTCAATGACTACATCAGCCGCGCCCAGGCCGCCAACGATGACATCGCCGCGGCCATGGCGCGCATACGAGAGGCCGACGCGCAGGCGCGCATCGCGGGCGCTGCGCTGCTGCCCACCATCGTGGGCAACGCCGGCCCGAGCCGCCAGGTTCAATCAGCGGCCCCTGCGGGAACCACCTCATCCCCCTACAATCTCTATACCGTAGGCCTTGCCGCGAGCTATCAGGTCGATTTCTGGGGCGCCAACCGTGCGGCCCACAATGCGGCGCTGGCGACCGCACAGGCCAGCCGCTTTGATCGCGAGACCGTGGCTCTCACGGTCATGACCAGTGTGGCGTTGAGCTATTTCGAGGTGCTCGAGTATCGCGATCGACTACAGGTCGCGCGTCAGAACCGCGAGAATGCACAGACCATTCTCACGGATCTCGAATTCGAGGCGCAGGTCGGCACGGCGACCGCGCTGGACGTCGCCCAGCAGGCTACGACGGTGGCGACCGTCAATGCGGAGATCCCGCCGCTGCAGGAACAACTGCAGCAGAGCAGCGATGCACTCGCGATCCTAATCGGTGCCGACCCTGAGCAGATACAGATCAGCGAGGGTGGCCTCGATGCGCTCACCACGCCCGCCGTCACGGCGGGCCTGCCCTCGCAATTGCTCGCCCGCCGGCCTGACGTGGCCGAGGCCGAAGCGGACTTGCGATCCGCCAATGCCAATATCGGCGTCGCGCGCGCGGCCTTTTTTCCGACCCTCAATCTGACCGCGAGCGGGGGCTATGCGAGCACTGCGCTGAGCACCTTGATTTCTCCGGTCGATCGGGTCTTTGCCGTGTCCGGTGCGCTCGCGCAGACCATTTTTGATAACGGCGCGCACAGTGGGCAATACCAATACAGCCGGGCGCGTTATGACGAATTGCTATCGGATTATCACAAGACCGTATTGACCGCTCTGGGCAACGTCGAGGACGCACTCGTGGCTGTACAGCGCGCCGCGGAGGCACAACTGCGCCTGGAGGATGCCTCGGAGAAGGCGCAGCGCGCCTTCGAATTCGCGCAGCTGCAATTTCAGGGCGGCACGACTAATGTATTGACCATGCTCAGTGTGGAACAGGCTTTGTTTACCGCGCAGGACGCCCTGGTGCAGGGAAAGTTTGCGCATATGCAGGCGCTCATTGATCTGTACCAGGCGCTGGGCGGGGGATGGCATCAGGAGCAGTCACAGTGAGGTCAATATTTTACGCTTGGCGTGGATCGCCCACGCGCCGCCTGATTCTCACGTCGGTGGGGATTCTCGTGCTAGTCGCAGCGGTGCTCTGGCAACGGCATGCGCCGGCGACGGCCGCCAGTGCCAAGCCCGTGACGAGCGCGGTGCCGGTGGAGATCGGCGTGGTCGAGCGCAGCAGCGTGCCCCTCTATCTGGAGGGCCTCGGCAATGTGCAGGCGCTGTTCACGGCGAACATCACCGCGCGGCTTGACGGAGAATTGCAGAGCGTCGCCTTCACCGAAGGCCAGATGGTCAAGAAGGGTCAGCTGCTGGCACAGATCGATCCGCGACCCGCGCAGGCCGCGCTCGATCAAGCCGTCGCGCAACAGGCCAAGGATCAAGGCCAGCTCGATGCAGCGCAGCGTGATCTGGACCGATACGTGAAACTCGCGCCGCAAAATCTCACCAGTCAGCAGACGCTCGACGCGGAGCGCGGGATGGTCGTGTCATTGAAGGCGCAGGTCAAGATCGATGCGGCGTTGATCGACAATGCGCGCACGCAGCTCGATTACACCCATATCACCTCGCCGATCACTGGCCGTACGGGCATTCGTAAAGTCGATCCCGGCAACAACGTGCACGCCGCCGATACCGGCGGCATCGTCGTGGTCACGCAGATGCAGCCGATAGCGATCGTGTTCACGCTGCCCGAGGACGATTTGCCTGACGTCAGCGGTGCGCTGAACGCGGGCAAGGTCGCCGTTACGGCGCTCTCGCGCGACAATCATACGGAACTCGACACCGGCACATTGAGCCTCATCGATAACGAGATCGATCCGAATACCGGGACCATGAAGCTCAAGGCGACCTTTCCCAACAATCACGATACCCTCTGGCCCGGGCAGTTCGTGAACGTGCGCGTGCTGGTGCAGCAGCAGCAGAACGTGCTCACCGTGCCGTCCGCAGCTGTTCAGCATGGACCCAACGGCGTATTCACTTACGTCGTGAAGCCGGACTCGACGGTTGAAATGCGTCCGCTGCAGACGGGCACCGAGAGTGAGGGCCGCGTCATCGTGACCGGCGGGGTCGCCGCCGGTGAGCACGTGGTTACGAGTAACCAATACCGCCTGGAGCCCGGGGCGCATGTGCGTACGCTCACCGCGGCGACACCGAGCCTACCGCCGGGGGCCTCATTAGCGCCGGAGCCGGAGCTCGCCAAGCGGCTGTCGCCTTCGCCGTGAGCATCTCCGAGCCGTTCGTCCGGCGGCCGATCGCCACCTCGCTGCTCATGGCCGGCATTTTGCTGATCGGCCTGGTGGCGTGGCCGTTGTTGCCGGTGTCGGCGCTGCCGCAGGTAGATTTCCCGACCATTTCCGTATATGCGAGCCTGCCCGGTGCGAGCCCCGAGACGATGGCCTCCTCGGTGGCTACACCGCTCGAATATCAGTTTGCGCAGATCCCGGGCCTGACACAGATGACCTCGAGCAGCTCGCTCGGGAGCATGGGCATCACGCTGCAGTTCGGTCTGGATCGCAATATCGACGCCGCGGCGCAGGATATTCAATCGGCCATCGATGCGGCCGGTGGTCAGTTGCCGAAGAATCTGCCCGCGCCACCCTCCTATAGAAAGGTCAATCCGGCCGAAACGCCGATTCTGCAGTTGGGAATTCATTCCGATGTGCTGCCGATGACAGCGGTGGATGACTACGCCGAGTCCGTGATCGCGCAGCAGATCTCGCAGATTCCCGGCGTCGGACAGGTGGGCCTCGGCGGGCAGCAGAAGCCCTCGGTGCGGGTGCAGGTGGATCCGGGCAAGGTCGCGGCGCTGGGCATTCAGCTTGAGGACATCGCCGGGGTCATGAGCACTGCCACGGTCGATGCACCCAAGGGCTCGATCAACGGTCCTTTGCGCAGCTTCGCCATCTACGATAACGATCAGCTCAACAAGGCCGCGCCCTGGAACGACGTGGTCATCGCTTACAAGAACGGCGCCCCGGTGCGCATCCGGGATATCGGCGTGGCAGTGGATGCGCCCGAGAACAACCAGTCGGTGGCCTGGCAGAACGGCAAGCCGGGCATTCTGCTCATGATCTTCAAGCAGCAGGGTGCTAATGTCATCGAGACCAACGATCGCATCCGCGCATTGCTGCCCAAGGTGCTGCTGTCGGTGCCGCCATCGATCAAGGTCGAGCAGGTGGCTGATCGCACCACGACCATCAAGGCCTCGGTGCGCGATGTGGAGCGCACGCTGTGCCTGACCATTGCGCTCGTGATCATGGTGATCTTCCTGTTTCTGCGCAATGTCTGGGCCACGGTCATCCCCGGCATCACGGTGCCGTTGTCGCTGTTGGGTACCGCGGCGCTGATGTTCGCAGCGCACTTCAGCCTGGATAACCTCTCACTCATGGCGCTTACGATCGCGGTGGGCTTCGTGGTCGATGATGCGATCGTGATGCTTGAGAACATCCATCGGCACATCGAGAACGGCCTGCCGCCCCTTGAAGCGACGCTCAAGGGCGCCGGGGAGATCGGCTTCACGATCCTCTCGATCAGCATCTCACTGGTGGCGGTGTTCATTCCGCTGCTGCTCATGGGCGGCATCGTCGGGCGACTGTTTCGCGAGTTCGCCGTGACCGTCACAATGACCATTGCGGTCTCGGCCTTCGTCGCCCTCACGCTTTCCCCGACCATGTGCGCGCTGTTCCTGCGCGATGAGAAGCACGCCAGGCACGGAGCGGTGTACCGGGTCATCGAGCGCGGTTTTGATCTGATGTTATCCAGCTATACGCGCGGCCTTGATTTCGTACTGCGCCACCAGCGCGCGACGCTTGCCACGTTCCTGGCCACCATGGCTCTCACGGTGGTGCTCTACATCATGATCCCCAAGGGTTTCTTCCCGCAGCAGGATACGGGCATCATCATTGGGAGTTCGGATGCGCCGCAGGACATCTCCTTCGCCGAGATGGTGCGACGGCAGCATATGCTCACCGATATCGTCGCACAGGATCCGGATGTGAGCGGCTATGGGGCTTTTGTAGGTACCGGCCGGGCTATCAATAACGGCTTTGTCATCATCGCGCTCAAGCCGCGCGATCAGCGTGGTGCGAGTGCCGATCAGATCATACGGCGCCTGCGCGAAAAGATCACTGAGGTGCCTGGCGCGACGTTGTATATGCAGGCCTCGCAGGACCTCAATGTCGGAGGCCGCGGCACGCGTACGCAATACCAGTACACCTTGCAGGATGCGGACATCAACGAGCTCAACGAGTGGGCGCCGAAGCTGCAGGCGCAATTGGGGCAATTGCCGCAATTGCGCGACGTGAGCACCGATCAGCAGACCAACAGCACCATGCTGTCGATGACCATAGATCGCGATCAGGCCGCACGCTTTGGCATCCAACCCTCGCTGATCGATCAGACGCTAGACGATGCCTTCGGCCAGAGGCAGGTCACGCAGTATTTCACGCAGCGCAACGCCTATCACGTGATCCTCGAGATCACCCCGGCGCTGCAGAGCGATCCGCAGACGCTCTCGAAGATCTACGTCAAGTCCCCGGCCACCGGCATGATGGTGCCGCTCTCGACCTTCGTGAAGTACGACACGCAGCACGTGACCTTCCTCTCGATCAACCATCAGGGCCAGTATCCGGCCGTCACGCTGTCCTTCAATCTTGCCCCAGGCGCGGCGCTGGGCGACGCGGTCAATGCGATCAATAAGGCAGCGGAAGATATTCGTCTGCCCGCGACCGTCACTCCGGGCTTTCAGGGTGCGGCGCAAGCCTTCCAGAGTTCCCTGAAGTCCCAACCCTATCTGATCCTGGCTGCGCTCGTTACCGTTTATATCATCCTGGGTATGCTCTACGAGAGCTACATCCATCCGTTGACGATCCTCTCGACACTGCCATCTGCCGGCGTCGGGGCGCTCCTGATGCTGATGCTGTTTCACTTCGATCTGTCGGTCATCGCGCTGATCGGCATCATTCTGCTGATCGGTATCGTCAAGAAGAACGGCATCATGATGGTGGACTTCGCGCTGCAGGCTGAGCGCGAGCAGCACCTGTCGCCCGAGGCCTCGATCCGTCAAGCCTGCCTGCTGCGCTTTCGGCCGATCATGATGACCACGATGGCAGCGCTGCTCGCGGCATTGCCAATGATGCTGCAGCATGGCACTGGCTCGGAGCTGCGTCGCCCGCTCGGCTTCACGATGGTCGGCGGCCTGCTGCTGAGCCAATCCCTCACGCTGTTCACGACCCCGGTGGTCTATCTGTATCTGGATAAGTTCACCGGCGCGCGCCGCCGCCAGCGCACGAGCGAACGGCCGCACGCTTCGGAGCACTCAACGGTCACGCCGCTGGCCGCAAGGATGAGGCACGTTGGGACATGAAAGTTTTGCTGGTCGAGGACAACGAACGCGTTACGCAATTCGTCGTCAAAGGACTCAAGGAGTCCGGACACACCGTGGATCACGCTGACAACGGCCGCGACGGCATGTTCCTGGCCGCCAGCGAGCCCTACGATGTGATCATCATGGATCGCATGCTACCGGGCGAGATCGACGGATTGGCGATCGTCGAGGCATTGCGCAAATCCGGCAAGCACACGCCGATTCTGATCCTGAGCGCGCTCTCCGACGTCGATGAGCGCATTCGCGGCCTACGCAGCGGCGGGGATGACTACCTGACCAAGCCGTTCGCGTTCGGCGAGCTGCTCGCGCGGCTCGATGCGCTGTCGCGGCGCGGGCAGGGTGAGGGCGCGCAAACCAAACTCGAGGTCGGCGACCTGCGCGTGGATCTGCTGAATCGCAAAGTCACGCGCGGCGCGCGCAGCATTGTGCTGCAACCGCGCGAATTCAAGCTGCTCGAGTACCTGATGCGGCACGCCAATCAGGTGGTCACGCGCACGATGCTGCTGGAGAACGTGTGGGACTATCACTTCGATCCGCAGACCAATGTCGTGGACGTGCACATCAGCAAGCTGCGCCAGAAAATTGATGCCGATTTCGAGCGCCCATTGCTGCGAACCGTGCGCAACGCCGGCTACACGATGAGCGCGCAGGACTAAACATATGCGTTCCTCGGCTACCAATCTCGCGCTCGCCTATATCCTGCTGGGTCTGGCGGCGCTGGCGTTATTTGCCGCACCGCTCTGGTACGCCTGGCGCGTGACCATCCAGGACGGACGCGTGGAGATCCTGCAGGCCGACGCACAGCGCCTGACCGATGTGTTTCGGCGCGAGGGTCCGAATGGGCTGGCGGCCTATATCACCCGGCGCGTCGACGCGCAAATTGCCGGCGAGCGATTTCTGCTGCTGGCCGATGAGGACTACCAGCCGCTGGCGGGAAACTTGAAGGCCTGGCCGCAGAATGCGCCGCCGGAATCCGGCGTACACACGTTCGACGTTACTGTGAATGGCCGCACCGGGAGTGGCGTGTTTGTTCGCGTGGATCTGCCCGGAGGCTACAATCTGCTGGTCGGACGCGATCTGGCGCGATTCGCGCCGCTCGAGCACCGCTTCTGGTACGCGCTGGCGAGCGCGGTGGGCTTCCTGTCGATCGTCGGTGCATTCGGCGGCTTTCTGATCCGGCGCGCGCTGCTCGAGCGCATCTTTGGCATACGCCAGACCGTGTCGGCGATCATCCAGGGCGATCTGAGCCGGCGCCTGCCGATTCAGCCCGGTGGCGATGAGCTCAACACCCTCTCGCAGACGATCAATGGCATGCTCGAGCAGATCGAGCACCTCATCCATGGCGTGCGCAATGTCTCCAATTCCATCGCGCACGATCTGCGCACGCCGCTCGCTGAACTGCGCTCTCGACTCGAGGAGCTCTCGCTGACGAGACCCGCACCCGAGATAACCTTCCCCGAGCTCGAGGCAGCCGTCGCAGATGTCGATCGCGTGATCCGCCTGTTCAATGCGCTGCTCAGACTTGCGGAGATCGACAGTGGTCTGCGTCGCTCTGGCTTCGTGCCTGTAGACCTAGCGGTCGTTGCTGCCGATGCGGTCGAGTTCTATCTGCCGGCCGCGGAAATCAAGGGCCGCACGCTCAGCCTCGTGAGCGACGGGCCGGCCCCGATCCGGGGCGATCCGGTTTTGCTGGCGCAAGCGCTCGGCAATTTGATCGACAACGCGCTTAAGTACACGCCCGATGGCGGTCGTATTCAAGTTGAAGTCCGACGGGCCGCGAACCAGTTGGTACGTGTGAGCGTCGGCGACAGTGGACCGGGCATCCCGGATGCCGAGAAGCCCAAAGTCATCGAGCGCTTCTACCGCGGCGACCGCAGCCGCGGCACCCCGGGCGTTGGCCTGGGCCTGAGCCTGGTCGAGGCGGTGGCCCGATTGCA
>Ga0302326_10016934_pt1 | contig 15226 bp, 12 predicted proteins | sample Palsa_T0_3_FD_202264 | JGI IMG/M metagenome (GOLD analysis project Ga0302326, IMG submission 202264) | Peat permafrost microbial communities from Stordalen Mire near Abisko, Sweden - Palsa_T0_3 | ecosystem: Environmental > Terrestrial > Soil > Palsa > Peat permafrost | place: Sweden: Abisko...
TCTTCATGCCCTGCTCATGCACTAGCGACCGCAGATTCCCCCGGAACACCAACCGGTCGAATCCCGAGATCACTCCTCCAATCTGGCTCTCGTATTTCGAGATAAACTCGTTCATGGCGTTTTCCTTCCTTGTGATGTTTAGTTTTCGAACAACCAATTATCATACGGGAACGGGAGACGCCATCAGTGTTTGGTTGCGGCTATGCCGCGCTGTGCCTCGGCTCAGTAAGGCTTGTCCCAGCATGAAGCCTACGTGAGGCGCGGAGATCCATTGCGCATACGCCTCGTCGAGAATACGAATTCCCTCATCCACATTCCCATGGCTAACGGCGGACTGTGCCATAGCCAGACGCCCACGCAACTCCGAGGGGTCCGCGCCGAACGAATCGCGCGCAAAGCGAGCCGCGTCCTCCTTGCGACCTTGAATAAGCGCGATATCCGATTTAAGCGCTAGTGCCTGCGCCTTCACATACTGAACTCCTTCAGCTTGAGCGGTTCAGATCGTGTCATCAGCGGCCGACAGCGACTTAGCGAGGCTTGCATCTCTGACCTCGACCGTAAGAGGTTTCGTCGTGCGTTCTGCCATCGCGACCCTTGCGAAGTACGTTTCCGCGAGAAGAAGGCGGGCTTGCGACCACTTCGGCTTGTCGACTACGGCGTCCCGGGCGTGCTCTACCGCCTGCTCGAACATTCCGCCTGCCACAGCTCTCCTGCAGAGCGCCGAGGCAACCTCCGCGTCTTTACGCATGTGCCCTGGAGTAGCATTAAGCAGCTCCCCATAAGTCTTTTCTCGATCTGCAGACTGAATCCATAGTGCGCGTAGACGCGTTGAGCTCGGGAATCGTTCAATTGCAGGCGCAACTCTTTCACGGCTTTCTTTTTCCTGGCCAAGGAGATGATGTGCCAGCACGTCGTTCGCGATGGCCACCTCATCGCTCGGTCGAAGTGGGGCCGCGTCTAAGAAATGGCGGGCGGCAGGCTGGTGAGGTAGTCCAGCTTGACGTTTACATTGGCCACTTCTTCCGAACGGAGTCCGCCATAGAACTGCTGTTCGACCTCTGGGTACTGTCTGATGAGTTCAGTTATCTTTTCCCACGTGAACAACTCCACGGTGAAAAGGCCATCAGCCCTGTGCTCTTGATTGATGGTCTGTATTGCCAACTGTGCTGCGCCTGAGATTTTCCCTGTCGTTAGGATGGCGTAGTGATCTAACTTAGAGGGAAAGGTCTTAGCCTTCCGGACCTCGTCACGTATTTGTGCGGGGTCGAGTGACTTCCATTGTTCTTTGAGCTTGCACTGCGCTGCGAAAAGGGGACTTTCACCTAGCGTGTCAAATATGTCTACGCCGAACTGCTCTTCACCCTTCTTCGCGAAGCGCTCAAGGCCAGGACGCGGCCAGTGCCGTTTCAGCAGAGCAACGCACAGTTTTTCGAAAGCGACTTCCGATTCGGGAGGATTTATGGTGTGCGGGTTCATCGAGCTGCCCGGTCCTTCCTGCGCCGTGCGGCGAACTTCTGAATCTCACACGGCTTAGACATTCCGATTCTGTCATGACGTGGTGTGGATGGCGGAAGGTCTGCTTAGTCCCGTAAGTCTGGTTGCGTCCGCTACTTGAACGCGGCCAGGGTTCCTCCAGTGAAACGCCGTCCACGCAAACCACATGAGCGAGAAGTCGCCATGTCGTACAGCCTGACCCGCCACCCAGCTTCACCACAAGCAGTAAGCGAACGGTGACCAATTCGATCAAGTCTTGGCGGAGATCTCCCGCGCATAGTCGCTGTGTTCAGGAACGCCTGCTTGCGATTCATACATGACCCACCCGCCGCTCTCCACGGCTGCTCGTCACGCCGGCGCTTCACGGTATTCTAAGGGCGTGTTAGGAATCGATCCTAAGGCGGCGCGTATTGCTTGGACCATATTCCTGCTGGCGCTGCTATTGGCCACGGCGTATGCGGTTCGCGAGACGCTGGCGGTATTCGTTATCGCGCTGCTATTCGCCTATCTGCTGATGCCGCTGGTGGGCTTTGTAGAGCGCGTCACGCCACGCCAGGTTTCACCGCGCCTCGCGCTCGCCATCGTTTATCTGGCGCTGGTTGGCGCGATTGTTTCGCTAGCGCTGACGCTGGGTGCGCGCCTGGCGGACGAGGCCAACAGCCTTGCGATGCGATTGCCGGACTTGGTAAAGAATCCGGAATGGATGCAGAAATTTCCTTTGCCGTCCTGGCTGGAGCCGGCGCGCGCCGGCATTATTCAGAAAGTGGAGGGCCAATTGAGCAGCGGCGGAGAGCAGATCCTGCCCTATATAAGAGGTCTGGGCGGTCAGCTCGTATCCGGCGCAAAGTACGCGCTCTACCTGGTGCTGACACCGATTCTCGCGTTCTTCTTCTTAAAAGACGGCGCGGCCATTCGAGACGAATTTGTCGCCGCTCTGGTGGAAGAGCGGCGGCGGCCGGTTGTGGACAACATTCTCGAAGACATCAATCTTCTGCTGGGCGAATACATCCGCGCTCTGGTGCTTTTGGCTGCGGCCAGCTTTGCCGCGAACGGCCTGTTCCTGGCATCCAGCGGCGCGCCCTACGCGGTTCTCCTGGCCGGCGTGGCGGGACTCGGCGAATTCGTACCGGTGGTGGGACCGGCGCTCGGCGGCCTGATCATTGTACTGGTGACCGGACTGAGCGGCTACAGCCACGTCCTGCTATACCTGCTCTTTTGGGTGCTTTACCGCATGGCGCAGGATTACATTTTGTCGCCTTACCTAATGAGCAAGGGCGTGCAACTCAATCCCATGCTGGTGTTGTTTGGGGTGCTGGCAGGCGATCAGATCGCGGGCGTGCTGGGAATGTTTTTGTCGGTGCCGGTGCTGGCCATCCTGCGCGTGATGTTTGTTCGGCTGCGCCGCGTGCGCTCGCTCGATTTGGTCTCACCGCGAGCAGAGCGATGAGAAAATTACCGCGCTCGTTCCTCGCCACTCTGACCTTCGCGGCCCCGCTTGCCGCCCACATGGTGAGTATGAGCACCGGCGATCTGAAAGTGGATGGCGCCCGAGCCACTTACGAACTACGCATGCCGATGTACGAAGTGGCGCACGTTAGCGAACCCGAGCACACGCTACTGGATCACGTCCGGTTTCAAAGCGGCGGCGTGTGGGCTAAGCCGTCCGGTCAGGCGTGCAGGCAAGAGCAGGACACTTATGTTTGCACTGCCGATTATCAATTTCCCGCTCCCATCGAAACCGTGCAGGTGGAATGCACGCTCGCCTCCGTCACGGTTCCCAATCACGTGCATTTGTTGCGAGCGTATCGGGGCGACAAGACCGACCAAGCCGTGTTCGATCTTTCCTACACACAGGCCGAAATCCGCTTCCGTCCGCCCACGGCGTTTGAGACCGCCACCCGCGAGATCGCGGCTGGATTCATGCGGGCGGCCGGAGGCTTGGCGCCGCTCCTGTTTCTGGTGAGCCTGGCGCTGGCCGCCCGAAGCCGCCGCGAGTTGGTGGCGCTGACCGCGGCCTTCATTGCCGCCGAAATGCTGGCCTGCGCGATTGCGCCGCATATCGCCATTTCGTTGTCTCCGCGCTTCATTGAAGCGGCTGCCGCGCTCACCATCGCTTATCTGGCATTTGAGATTATCCTGCTGCCCGATTCCAGCATGCGATGGCTGGTGGTTGCGGTGCTGGGCCTGTTTCACGGCGCGTACTTCTCCGCGTTCCTCGCCGAAAGCGGGTACCATTTCGCGACATTTTTGACGGGCGTAGTCATTTGTGAGTTGCTTCTCGTCGCGCTCTTCGCGTTCCTGCTGGACCGGGTGACGCGCTTTTCGTTCTTGCGCCGCACCGTGCCCGTGGCCGCGTCGCTGCTGCTGGCGGTGGGCATCGCCTGGTTTTTTCTTCGCCTGCGCGCCTAATCCAACCGAGCCGCGCGCGTGAGCAAGCGGTCTTTTCGGACCTTCGACACAGCCCGCTAAAAAATCCGGCTTGAGATTATGAAAGCATGCGCAACTTCGACAGCCTTTCCGAACGTGAGATCCTGGCTCTGGCTATTTCGCTCGAAGAGGAAGACGAGCGCGTTTACGCCGAGTACACCGAAGGCCTCCGGCAGAATTTTCCGGCGACCGCTGAAGTGTTCGATGGAATGCGGCAGGAGGAATCCGGACATCGCCGCCGCTTGATCGAGCTGTTCCGCAAGAAATTCGGCGAACACATCCCGCTGATCCGCCGCCAGGACGTGCGCGGGTTCGTGCATCGGAATCCAGTGTGGCTGATGCAGCCACTGGGTCTGGATACCGTTCGCAATCAAGCCAGCGCCATGGAGGTGGAGAGCCGGCGCTTCTACGAGAAGGCTGCCGCGCGCGCGCAAGATGCGGGCGTTCGCCAATTGCTGGACGACCTGGCTCAGGAGGAGCGCACGCACGAGGATCGCGCCGGGCAACTGGAGAAGACCAAGCTGCGGCCGGACGTGAAGCGCAGCGAGGACGAAGCCAACCGGCGGCTGTTCGTGCTGCAGATCGTGCAGCCCGGATTGGCTGGGCTGATGGATGGATCCGTCTCTACGCTCGCGCCGGTGTTCGCCGCGGCGCTGGCGACCCAAAGCAGTTTCGATGCGTTCAAGGTGGGTCTCGCGGCGTCGCTCGGCGCCGGCATCAGCATGGGCTTTGCGGAGGCGCTCTCGGACGATGGCAGCCTTACCGGCCGCGGGCATCCGTGGGCGCGTGGCGTGGTCTGCGGACTCATGACCGCACTCGGCGGAATCGGACACACGCTGCCGTTTCTGATCCCGAGTTTTCGTTTGGCGATGATCGTGGCGGCGCTGGTGGTGGTGGTGGAACTGGGCGTGATTTCGTGGATACGAAATCGCTATATGGATACGCCGCCGGTGTCGGCGGTTCTGCAAGTGGGGCTGGGCGGCGTACTCGTGTTCCTGACTGGCGTGCTGATCGGGAGCTCCTAGCCCTAGCGTGCTGAGCTTAATACCAGCGAATTGAAAAACAGCTTGAACGCCTGGTAACTTTGCGCGCGATATTGCGGGCGCATGCCGAAGAGCACGGCGCGGCCTTGCCCCAGTGGCACTTCTACCAGCGCAGCGCGCCCCAGGAGATAGGACTCGCCTAAGAGCCAGCCTGAGGCCAGCACGTGATCGTTGACGTAGCGCGCCACCACACGATCTTTGCCGCTCGAAGCAATCGCCCACGCCGGACTGTCTTCATTCCAGATGGCGATATGCTCCGGCAAGCCATAGGTTAATTCATTGTGAGTGTTCAGCGTCACATCGAGCAAAGAGCCGGGCGAGTAGAACTCGCGATTCGAAACTCCTTCAATCGTGTTTTTCAAATCCAGATGCAGGTGTTCGACGGCGTAATTAGCGGAACGGTTCAAAAACACGAGCGTGCCGCCTTGTTCGGCGAAGCTCTTCAAGTTTGACGCAGCCTTGTTGCTCAATCCGCCGGTGTACTCCTGCGGCATCGTGCCGGCCGCGAATCCGTTTGCGATTTGATTGCTGGGCTGGTCGGGAAAAACAACGACATCGAAGCGTTGGCGCAGGTTGCCGGCTTCGATCGCAGGATTGAGAACATTTTGATAGGCGAAGCCAAAATCTTCGAGCAGCCACCGCGTCCAACCTTCGTCTATGGCCGGCACGTAACTCTTGTAAAGCCCGATACGTGGGCGCTGCACTTCTATGGCGTCGGCGGTGGAACGATCGCGAAAACGGCCCGTGACGGTATCCCGCCAAACGGACTTGCCGGCGCTCCAAAGCTGGTTCACGAAACGCCACGAATCGATGTCCATCGCAGGTTCGGGGTCGAATTTAAAGAATTTAGCAACCTTGGATGCCACGCTGAACGGCGAATCGATTGTATCCGTCGCCACGCCCATCAACAGCGGCAGTGTCTGCGCGGTTACGTCGTACGGTCGCTGCGGCGGACCGCCGGGATAGGATCGCAGATCGGGGTAGCGCTGCCGTTCCAGCAGGGTCTTCGCATAGCTGCTGTAAGGCTGCTGCATGCGGACGATGTAGCTTCCTTCGGCGTAATGGTTTCCGCCGGCCACGAATGCTTCGCTCGCACGCTCCACCTCCACCTCTCCGAAGCTCAGCAGCTCCAGCATCTTTCGAGCCGATCCAGCATCCATTTGCTCGCGGGGAATTACGAACGCGTAGGGCGAGGTCCGCGCCACCGCTCGCTCGCCTACTTCATAGAAATTCCGCAGCAGATCCACGCGGCGCAGCGCGGCTTCATACAGCAAGCTCTCGAACGCGATCAATTGATAGTCGACGATGTCGCCGATCCGCCAGGTCCCGCCCTCCCACGGCTCCAGATAATTCCAGCTTCGTTCGCGCGGGTTGTAGCCCAGGCCGGTGGTTTGAATCTGATCCGGCCGTACCGTCAGCGGAGTGGCGAGCGACGCGCTAGCGGCTTCGCTTAAGATGCGAATGCCGGCGTGATAGGCCATGTACTGCCGGGCGGGCGCCCAGAAATCGTACAGCGCGTTCGTAACCACGCCTGTCTTGCCCGCCGCCGTCAAATCCGCCGCGATGCCCAGGCCAAGATAGTTGCCTTCCTGCGCCAGTGCGGCATCGACGTTCGGATCGATCGGATTCAGCCAGGGCGGTACGAACAGCCGCGATGCGTAGGAGCCTTGCTGATGTACGTCGTAAACGATTTGCGGATGCCAGGCATTCTGCAACAATACCGTCAGCCGCGTTTCGGGTTGCGAGAAAACATACCAGTCGCGATTGTTATCGTGCCCGGTGTATTTCTGATAAAGCTCCGGCGGCGACGTGCCTTCAAACGGCGTGTCCAGCGTCTTGCGATACCAGCGCGTCACGATATCGAGTCCGTCGGGGTTCTGAGACGGCACCAGCACGATAATGAGGTTTTCAAGAATCGCGCGAAATTTCGGATTGTCTTGCGTCAGCAGGTTATAAACGAACTGAATGGCGGAGTGCGTGGACGCAACTTCGGTGGCATGGATGGAGCAGGTGATCAGCACCACCGTCTTTCCTTCCAGGATCAGCCGGGCCGCTTCTTCGGGCGTGGTGCGGCGCGGATCGGCGAGCTTGGCTTGGATTTCGCGGTAGTGGTCCAGATTCCGCAGCGTCGACGCCGAGCCAATGGTGGCGGCAATGAACGGCCGCCCCTCCGCGGTCTTCCCTAGTTCTTCCACGCGGATTTTGTCGCTGCTTTTCGAAAGAGCCTGGAAGTAGGAAACAACTTCGTCCCAATCGAGCAGTTCGCGGTCTACCCCGATGCGATGTCCGAAGTGGCTTTCCGGCGTGGGCAGTTGGGCCCAGACTCTCAATGACACGAAAAGTAGTAAGACAACGCGGAATTTCATGCTGGACCGATATTGACAAGCTACACCGCGCGAGCCGTGCGCGTCTACTCTGGCAGGCTCCTAACGGCTCGTGACGAACTCGCGCAGCCGTCCAACGTCCACGAATTGCGATCCCCTCGCTGCCGCCAGACGCTCCGCACTGCGAAAGGAAACACGCCGCAGCGGCAATGGGCATAAAATCGGCCAATGCCACTGGGCACGGATCGCTTTTTGCCAACCAAGGCGGCGCAGCTGTCGACGCAAACCAGAAACGCTCCTTTCACGCGATCGGTTTTCTTGCCAGCCCGTGGCGGCCCAGTTTGCCGCTGCGAGGCAGCCTAGCTTAGCTAAGCTAGGCTATGTCCGTTGCCCGATCCATTCCAGCCGGGGATCACCAGCACCGCGGCGCCGGCCATCAATGTCTCTAACGATCCATCAACGAGCGCGCTGAGCGAGCGGCTTATCGAGAACATCTTGAGCCACGTCCCGCAGGCGTTTGCGCGATTTGCGGCTCACCAGGCGCAGGTGAACGTGAGCCTGATCCTCAGACATTCCGTAGCGGCGCTGCAGCACTGCCTTCGCCCGGTTGGCCAGTTCGCGCTCCGCAATTTCCTGCTCAATCTGTTCCGTCATCTCCCCGAGTGCGGTTCCCAATTGGCCTGGACGAAGCACGCTCTCCACGTGGCGGACGATGGTGTCCAGGGCGTCGCGCGACGGTACGCCGTTGGCCAACAGGCCGCGTGCGCGATCGGCAATCTTCGAGTCAGCCAGTTCGGTTTCCAGTTCGCCGATACGGGCCGCCTTCCGCGCGTAAGCGGCAGGCAACAACGACAAACGCCATACCTGTTCTATCACCGCGGAGATTCGCTCCAACAGCGGCTGATTTTGGGCTGCAATAACGGCGCCGCGAAAAACGAACAGGATGGCGCCGGTGACCTCTTCCCCCGCGTGCAGAGGAAACGAAGCCACCACGATCCCGGATTCACCGTCTTCGGGAGGGGGCACTCCCCAAGCGAATTTCACTTCGCGCCGCCCGTCCGCCGGATCGATCTGCTGGATCGCGAAGCCGTCCGCTCCCGCTTCCCGCGCCGCAAGGAGCGCCAGCGTGTGGAGACTTCGCGGAAGCTCCTGACTCATCGCGTTCCATCCACGATCGAATCTGCGACGTTGCGTTGATCCCGCTGCTCGCAAATTAGAAGCAGACTGTGCCATCTCATCGGGTATCTCCTACTTGCTCTCCTCGCTGCGCTCGGGGCGCAGGGAATAGTCGACGGGCTTCATGCCCTCGTAACACGCCTCTTCCCATTGCTCGTAATGCGCGTCGTCCTTGGTGGGGTTCTCCGCGCCGAAGATCGCGCGCTTCATGTCGAAGCCGAAGGTCCAGGGACGGGTGTAGGTGGAAGGGTCGTCGAACGTGGCCGCGTACTTCATGTGGTCCGCACCGAGAAATTGAAAGCGCTCCGTCACGCGCAGTTTGTCGCTCGCAAAATCGCCGGCTCTGCTCAGACGGCCCTTGGAGTTGTTATTGGCGACATCCACTACCAATGTGTTGCCTTCCCAATGCCCGCGCGAATCGCCCATCCAGAGCTTCAGTCCCGAACCAATATGCGGGCGATCGTCCAACGGAATTATTCGAAAAACATGCCCGCCTTCGTGCTCGAAAAGCACATAGCCGGGATATTGGAGAATGTGAACATCGTGCCAGGTGAGTTGGCGCACCGGACCGAGCGGCAGGCAGAGCTGCTGCGGGTCCAGAAACTCCGGCCTGGTTGGCTCGAAATAATTGGACAAATAATACTGCTGTTTGATCCTGGCCCAGGGTTGATAGGGAATTTCGCCGTCCGGCGGGTCGATAATCCTGCTGGCCGCGTTGGGTGGTTTTGGACGCGGTCTGCCAGGAGCGGCGCGCCCGGGTTCCTCGCCCTCTTCCAGACATCCGACTCCGGCTCGCGGATTTTGCAGGCAGCCCATTCCGTATACGACGGTGAGCCAGAAGCCTTCCACTTTCGGCTGCCCATCCGGCGTGTGCTGCGGCCAAGCAGCTTTGTCCGCTTCCGCCGCGGCTGCCGATCCGATGATTCCAGCGCTCAATAGCGCCGATACGAATAGCTTTGAAGTGAATCGCATGGCTGCCTCCTTATGGGTAGTAGGGTTCCAGATCGAACGCGTAGCATTCGTACTCCAGAAGCTGGAAATTCTTTTCCACGTGCTTGTAAAGGACCATATTGATGTTCCAGGGCCGCGTGAAAACTTTTGGATCCTCGATGGTCACCGCATAGTTGATGTGATGGGCATCGAGCAGGCTATAGCGCTCCACCACGTGCAGATCTTCGCTGTGAAAATTGCCGGCGTGATCGAACCAGGTCTGATCGTTGAAGTGGACGTTGTCCACCACCAGCGTGTCGCCTTCCCAGTGGCCGCGCGAATCGCCCATCCACCAATCGATGGGGCCTTTGGGATGCGGCGAGCCGTTGGTGTAGATAAACCGGTTGGCATGGGCGTGTTCGTAGAGAATGGTGACCAGATCCGGACGTTCGAAAATCTGGAACGGTAGCCCGAGATAAGTGACCCGCGGCACGCCCGGCAGATAGCATTTGTTTTCCGGATCGAGCGTGGCGCGATTGGCGTAGTTGTCTTTTTTCTTCGCCAGCGCCCACGTTTGGTAGGGGATCTCGTTGCCTTCGACCACGCTTTGCCCGGCGGGCGCGCCTTTTTGCGCCACATGATCCTGCAGGTCGATATTGGAGGTGTTGAAGGCTTGCCAGATGCCGGACAAATCAGGCTTGCCGTCCGCCGTGCGTGGGATTTGCGCCAGCGCCGGGAGTGCGAGAGCCAAGCTGAGAATTGTTCTCTTCATAGGACCCCCCTACTGTTGCGGCTGTTCATCGGGCGCCGACCCGCCAGTAAACAGATTGCGGCCATCCGGGAGCTTGACGCTTCGTCCGTTGATGGTGGCCGTACCGTCTTTTGCCCGATAACCTTCGATCACGACTTCGGTTCCCGGAGGGAAATCGGTCTTTCGCAGGCCTTTCCTCAGCAGAGCATTGGGCGATCCGAATTCAACGGACCAGTTGACCGTTTTGCCGCTGGCGTCCTTAACGTCTATGTGTAGCCAGGCGTGCGGGTTGACCCAATCCACAGCGGTCAGGGATCCCTTGAGCGTTACGGATTGCTTTACGTCGTACTCCGCCGCGAACGCGTGATGAGCAAGCAGCGGCGCCGCACCCGCAACGCTCAGGCCGGCGATCAACAGTAGATGATGTGTTTTCATTCCTCGTGTTCCTCGTATTCCGAATTCCGATTTCTTTTATTGCTTCTCCGCTACCGCCGGCTTCTTCGGCGGTTCAATTTTTGTCAACGTTCCGCCTTCCTTTTCGTAGGTCTCCGCGCCCACCGCTCCAGCCACGTTGAATCCCTTGCTCGCGAGCAGATCGGCTGCTTTCCCGGCTCGAGCCGCGTGGTTGGAAACCGTAACGATGATGCGGTCCTTCGGAATAGCGTCGAGGCGATTTTCCAGATCCTTGGCTTGGATGCTGAGATAAACGGGAAAGCCGCCAATCGCAGTCAGTTCGTCGGGCCTCCGGACATCGATCAACAGCACTTTGTCCGGGGTGGCGAGAAGCTGATCGAGTTCAGCTCGCGTAAGTGTTTTTGCCTTCGCTGGAGCCGGGCTTTGTGCCAAAGCTGCGGCGGCCGCCAGAAGTGCAATCCAAATGAGTTTGCGCATGGTGATCCCTTCGTACTTGCTTAGAACAGAAGCTTTAGGCCGATTTGGTTGTCGCGCGGCGTGCCCGCCACCGAGATTTGTCCAAATTGCGGGCTGCCCACCACCGTATTCGGGCTGCCGGTCTGGAAGGCGAAAGGCGGGGTATTGGTCGCGTTGAACGATTCCAGGCGGAGCTGCGCGGTGAAGCGCTCGCTAATGCGGAATTGCTTGTGCGCGGCCAGATCCAGGTTGAACAGGCCGGGCCCCCGAATAATGTTTCGTCCGGCATCGCCGTAGGTGTAAGGCGCATTCTTCACGAACGCCGCCGTGTTGAACCACTCCTGGACGGTTGGATTGGCCAGTTGCCAATCACCCACCACGTTGGGACGGTCCGCGCCATACGGGCCCGAGTTGGAAGGATTGCCATTGACCGTCAAATTCAACGGCAGCCCGGTATCGGCAGTGACGATCGGGCCTACGCTCCAACCTCCGAGCACGCCGTTGACGTAGCGGTTCCAGTTCGCGCCGAACGTTCTGCCTCGCCCGAACGGCAGTTCGTAAACCGCGCTACCAACGAAATGCTGGGTCATGTCCTGGCTGGCGACGGACCGGTCGGCAGCCCAGTCCAAGGGGTTCTGAACTCCGGTGGTGTCGCCCAGCCCGATGGTTTTTGAATATTGGTAGGCCAGAATAAACGTCAGGCCTTTGGAGTAGCGCTTCTCCACTTTGGCTTGCAGCGCGTTGTAGTCGCTATAGCCGTCCTTCGAAATGCGGACCACATCCGCGAGAGTGATCAAATCCGCGGTGCCCGGCACCAGCACCGAATGGTAGCGGCGGTTTGCGTTCACATTGCCCGGAACAGGCGACGCCGGATTGCCATCGGTTTGCCACCACATATGGTCCAGCTTGTTCCCGTAGTAGCCGACTTCCAAAAGAATGCCGCCCGGCAGCTCTCGTTGGATATTGAAGTTCCATTCCTGGGCCATTGGCCAAACGTTGTTGGTGTCGTAGGAGACCAACTCGACGTTCTTGGCGTGGGCGGGAGAAAGCGCGCCGGCCGGGAAGCCCAGGTCCAGAAACAGCGTGGGGTCCGTCGGGCTGGTGGTGATGTTCACCCGCAGATGGTTCGGCGGATTGATCTCCATAGACTGCATTCCGCCCGCGGTGGTGAGATTGGAATAAAAGATTCCGTAACCGCCGCGCAGGACGGTCTTGTTGTCGGGCAGGCTGTAGGCAAATCCAAAGCGGGGCGCGAGCTGATGGTAGTCCACTCCCTGGAGCGCCCGGTCCGCATAGCTGCCGCCTTGAGAGCCGGCGGTAATAATTTGTGGAGCGGCTGGATCGGCATTGATATCGAAGTTGGCGATCTTGTTGTTTTTCGCCACCGGCGGCTTGTCCAGGTCATAGCGCAGGCCGATATTGATGGTGAGATGCCGGGTGACCTTCCAGTCGTCTTGCACGAAGAAATCGGTAAACGGCGTGCGGAAATCCAGGTAGGCCCAGTTGGAGAGGCTGGCCGAAGCTGCATCGCCGAGAAGGAAATCCGCCAGCGCGCTCCCACCTGTAGATGTCGCGGGATTCTGCGTGAACTGGCCGGTAAAATTGAAGATGCCGCCGATCTGCTGCGAGCTGAGAAAGTTGGTTTGCAGCCAATATTGCTGCACTCCGAACTTGATATTGTGCGACCCATGGTTCCAAGTCAGGTCGCCCGATAGCTGGCGGTCCTGGCTGCCGGAATAATTCGGCGTGTTCGAAACGCCCAGTGGAGTGAATCCGGTCAAGGTCAGGTTCGCCAGGCCCGGAACGTTGTCGTTCACGCCCGGAATTCCAACCTGAGAGCTCAGATTGGTTTTGCTCCCATAGAATTGATCCATCAGCAGGTAGTTCCAGCCGGCCCGGACGGAAGCTACCAAAGTCGGAGAGATCACGTAGTTGTATCCAGCTCCGAAACCGTGACTATCGATCTCGGACGCTCCGGCCGCGCCCGTAAAACCTAGCCCCGAAAAAGCGGGAAAGGCCGATACCGTGCCGTACTCCTGGGTCTGCGAACTGTAGCGGAAAAAGAGATTCTGCTTCTCGTTCAGGATTTCGTCTCCGCGCACATCCCAGTGGCGCGGGTCTTGATTCTCCGGGCTGGCGTAGACGTAGTTGTTGGTGGCCGTGGACTTGGTTGGAAGCGGATAAAAGCTGAGAACTTTGGCTGCCACGGAGTCCCACAAAGAGGCTGGGATTTGATTGTTCGCGAATGGAATTCGCTCCTTAGTAGTTGGATCGTAGGTGGTTGGATTGTAAATCGCGGTCGGGAAAATGCCGTTTCGCTCGGCCAGGGTGGGAACCGTATCCACTTCGGTGGCGCTTTCCCGAATCCTGCCGATTTCGAAATCGCCAAAGATGAAAAGTTTATTCTTGACGATCGGCCCGCCGGCCGCCGCGCCAAATTGGTTGCGCTTGAAGGGCGATTTTTCGGTGGCGAAGAAATTTTTGGCGTCCAGATCCTGGTTGCGCAGGAACTCGTAGCCAACGCCGTGAATCTCGTTGCTCCCGGACTTCAACGTAACGCTCACTACGCCGGAAGAGGACCGGCCGTATTCAGCGGAGTAAAGGTTGGTGACCACCTTGAACTCTTGAATGGCGTCGATGGAAGGCTTGATCACTTCCTTCTGGTCTCCATGCGTCGGCATGATGGTCTGCGTGTTGTTGTCGATGCCGTCCAGAAGGAATGCGACAGCGGTTCCGGCCTGCCCTCCGATGCTCACTCCCACCTGCGATCCGTTCGCGGCAACTGTGGTGGATGGAATGGTGCCGGACGAGAGCGCGGCAAGCTGAAGATAGTCGCGGCCGTTGAGCGGCAGGTTGGTGATCTGCTGGTTCCCGATTACGGTGCCTACGGAGGCGTCGGAAGTTTGAAGCAACGGCGCTGCCGCTTCCACGTTCACGGTGTCGGAGACCTGCCCTACCTCGAGCACCGCATCCACCTGCCGGACGTCTCCGATATCGAGAACCACGCCATGCTGCGCGAAACGCTTAAAGCCCGCGGCTTCGATACTGACGGAGTACTCGCCGATCCGCAACGGCGGAGTGCGATACTCGCCCTTGTCGTCGGTGCGGACCTCGGTCCTCGAGTTGGTCGCCAGATGCGTGAGCGTAACCGTGGCGGCTGAGACGGCGGCATGGGTTGGATCGAGCACCGATCCGACAACAACCGCGTTTTCGACCTGTTGGCCGAAGGCGCTCAGGCTGAGAACGGCAGAGACAATAATGACTGCAAGTTTAGACACGTTTCCCCTCGCACGAAATGAAATGTGGACCTTAGTGAGCGACCGGCTTTAGGAACAACAGCGGCGACAACAGGCTGTCAGCGCGTGCTCGGAGGCTGCGGGGCGAACGAGCAGAGTTTGGTTTACCGGCACAAAGCAACTCCTAAGTGTCATTTCTGCGTACGCGCAGACCTGTAGTTCTGCTTCGGCGCGTAGCAGAGCCGGCCGCAATCACAGCGACCTCGCCAGAGGGGCAAACTTCAAGGTGTCCGTTCGGACTGGCGTTACTATATTAACTTGATCTACTATATAGTCTTCTCTGTCGGCAGTCAAGTCCCTTAAAGCCCCCAGGAGCGTTTTTCATTCTGTTAGATTCTATATTTTGGTACTATACTAATCAGGCTCAGGGGCCGCCTAACGTTTGGGCCCCAGGACCTAATCCTCAACGACGAGATCCGGCACGCCATTGCGGCGGGCAGGGTCCGCCTGGTTATCGATCTGGGCGAAGTGGATAGCATCGACAGCGCCGGATTAGGCACGATCCTGCGCTGGTGGCAAAACTGGAGACAGTGTTCGATGTATTCGACAGCGAGCAGGATGCGATCAACAGGGTTTTCCCTGCGCCATTGGGTCCAAGAAAACCGAAGAAGCAGGCGCGTGGCACTTCCAGGTTGAGTCCGTCTACAGCCGCCTTGGTTCCATAGACCTCGCGGAGATTGTGGACGACAATCGCGGCGTTGTCGCATAGCCGCGACCCGTAAGGCTGGTGGTTCACCGTCCGCAAAGGCACGCCGCCGCGTTCTCAGATTGTGGCTCCCGTGTGCTGTTGTGGGTCCCATTGGGAAATGGGTGGGGCGTAATAGGCCGGGTGGTTGCGCATCAGGCGTTGTGCGTGGCGCTCGACTTGCTATTTTGAAAAAACGAAGCCATCTTGTTCTGAAGAAGCGAAGGCGG
>Ga0302326_10016936_pt1 | contig 15225 bp, 11 predicted proteins | sample Palsa_T0_3_FD_202264 | JGI IMG/M metagenome (GOLD analysis project Ga0302326, IMG submission 202264) | Peat permafrost microbial communities from Stordalen Mire near Abisko, Sweden - Palsa_T0_3 | ecosystem: Environmental > Terrestrial > Soil > Palsa > Peat permafrost | place: Sweden: Abisko...
GTAACCGATCGCCTCGGCGACGTGCGGCGCGGCGACGTCCGCCACGCCCGCAAGATCGGCAATGGTTCGCGCGACCCGGGCGATTCGATCGAGCCCGCGCGCGGACAAGTAGCCCTTTGCCGAAGCCGTGCGCAGCAGCTCCGTCGCGCCGGAGTCGAGCGTGCAGAAACGCCTCACGGCGCTGCCCGTGACGCCGGCGTTCGTGTGGAACGCCGTCCCGGCATAGCGCTCGCGCTGAACGGCACGCGCCGCCTCGACGCGTGCGCGGATCGCGGCCGACGATTCGCCGGCACCGCGCGCGACGATATCGTCGAAAGGGACGCGCGCGACGTCGATGTGGAGGTCGATGCGATCGAGCAACGGCCCCGAGAGCTTCGCGGCGTAGCGCGCAACCGTCGCGTCATCGCAGCGGCAATCGCTCGTTCGCGTTCCACGAAATCCGCAAGGACACGGGTTCATCGATGCGACGAGCGCGAAGCGAGCCGGGTACGTGAAGCTGCCGGCGGCGCGCGCGATCGTGACGCTTCCCTCTTCGAGAGGTTGACGCATCACTTCGAGCGCTGCCCGCGAATATTCGGGCAGCTCGTCGAGAAACAGCACGCCATTTTGCGCGAGCGAAATTTCACCCGGACGAGGGATACTGCCGCCGCCGCAGAGCGCGACTTGGGAAATCGTGTGGTGCGGCGCGCGGAACGGCCGGCTTGCGATGATGCCCGCGTTGCCCTCGAGCAGGCCCGCGACGCTGTAGATCTTCGTGACTTCGAGCGCCTCGTGCGCGGTCATCGTCGGAAGAATCGACGGCAAGCGCCGCGCGAGCATGGTCTTGCCGCATCCCGGCGGGCCGACCAGCATCGCGTTGTGGCCCCCGGCAGCGGCGATCTCGAGCGCGCGCTTCGCCGCGCTCTGCCCGCGGACGTCGCTGAAGTCTGCAAGTGGCTGCGGTTTCTCGGAGTTCCGGTCCGCTCGCTTCGTGTAGCGAAACTTTTCGCCGTGCCCGAGTGCCGTCGAGACCGCGTCGTGCAGCGTCTCGATCGCATAGATCCGCAAGCCCTCGACGAGCGACGCTTCGGCGGCATTGTCGCGCGGTACTAGCAGCGTGTCGAATCCGGCATTGCGCGCGCCGATCGCCATGGGTAGGATCCCGCGTACGGCGCGGGCGTCGCCGTCCAGCGCGAGTTCGCCGAGCGCGACGAACCGCTGAAGCGACAGCGTATCGACTTGTTCGTCGATTGCGAGCAACGCGAGCGCGATCGCCAGATCGAACCCCGGCCCGACTTTTCGAATGTCGGCGGGCGCGAGGTTTACCAGGACCCGGCCGGCCGGAAATTGGTACCCGCAATTGACGAGGGCGGCGCGCACGCGATGGCATGCCTCGCTGAGCGCGCGATCGGGGAGGCCGATGATGGTGAACCCCGGCGTTCCCGGCGCGCTGTCCGCTTCGACGCGAACGACGTAGCCGTCGATGCCGAGCATCGCGGCTGAATGGGCGAGAGCGAGCACGCAAGTCCTCCGAACCGCCTATCGCGACCAAGGCCCCGCGCGGCTAGGGCGCCGGAACCGGAAAAAAGCGAAGGCGGGTCGTAAGGCCGCTCAATCCGATGCCTCGGATCAGCATCTCCTATCGACGTGCCGACACGGCCGGAGTCACCGGCCGTATTTTCGATCGGCTCAAGCAGCACTACGGTGCAGATTCCGTGTTTATCGATATCGACTCGATGCGCATGGGGCGCAACTACAAGAAGCAGATCGATACGGCGCTTTCGACAACCGATGTCCTGCTCATCATCATGGGCAGGCAATGGCTCGGTCCGCGCTCGGAGGGCTCTAACCGAATTCTTGACGCGCACGATCCAGTCAGGTTGGAGGTTGAGGCAGCCACGCGCTACGAGCGCCTGGTTATCCCGGTGTTGGTAGACGGCTCGACGATGCCTGACACATCGCAGCTACCCGAGTCACTCGCGGAATTTCCATTCCTGCAAGCGGCGGAGGTCGATTCGGGCCGCTTCTTTGATAGAGACATAGCGGGGCTGATCAGATCTCTCGACGAGGAGTTCGAACAGCAACACGAGGCGCAAGCTGCAGAGCAGCTACGAGCGGCAGAGCAGGCGCGTCAAGCGGACGAGCTTCGCGAGGGCGAGGAGCGAGCGAACGAACAGGCGCGCCTCGAGGCAGACCGTCGCGATGCCGAAGCGCGGGCGAAAGAACAGGCCCGCCTCGAGGAAAAGCGTCGCGAAGAGAAGCGTCGCGAAGCGGAAACGCGCGAGGCCCCGTCGCCGTTGCAAACGCTCCGACCGCTATTTCTCCGGTGCGGTGCTCTGCTTCTTGGCGTAAGCCTCCTGCTCGAGGTTGGGAGCTTCCTGGCCGAATACCATGGGGCGTGGGAGCAATCCCTACTCGTTTGCGCCGTAATCGACTTCACGGCCGTTGCGATCCTCGCGGTGTTGGGGGTCTCCGCACGGTCGGCTCGACTCGTCTACTTACTGTGGTGCGATGCCGCCGCAAACGCCGCGCTCGGAGTCTGCCTCCTCCCCAATCTACTCAATTTTCGAGTAAACAACGCGTCGTTTTTCTGGCTGTATTGCGCGGCGTGGATCGTCTCCGCTCTCGTCCGAGGCTGGACGGCTTGGAACACCGAGGGAGCCGTACGGTTCATCGCTTTGGGCACGGGCCTTACGCTACTCGTAATAGGCATTCTATTGGCCTCGCAGATTTTACCCGATCACTGGCTTGCAATTTTGGCCTTTGGTTCGTACGACGGCGTTTGTGGCTTGGGATATCTTGCAACGGCCTTAGCGCTGAGAAACGGTCGCAACGCAGCGCCGAGCGAAACCTAGCTCGACATGGCGAGCCTTCAGTTCGTATCATCAATAAGGAACATCCACGCGTTCGCGACACCTCCGAGGAGCGCGAGAACGATCGCCGGTACGAGCACATAAACGCCGACGGCACGACCGGAGACCAAGATCGCGCCGGCGGCAAGAACGAGCACGGTAGTGACGGTGTTGGGACTCGTGTACTCCAGCAATCGAGCGATGCGTGAGTCTTCCTTCTTGGCGGCCCTGTGTTTCGGTCGCGCTGCCAGTACGAGGGCAAGCCCATGCACGCTTCCCAGTACGAGGATCTCGATCCCAAGAAGCCACGAAGGCTGCCGTGGCGTCACAAGTAAGATCGCGACGAGCAATGGGAGCATGAACATGATCAGCGTCTGAAGCGCGCCCGCATGCAGCGCCGGATGTTGTGCGATGCGGTCCCGGTTCAGCGACACGGCAACGAACAGAAGACCAATCAGTGCGCCGCTCGCACCGCCGGCGACCTGTCCGAAGCCACCCCAGTCCTCTATCGTCGTTACCCATCTCCGTGCGGCCGAAATGACTCGCTCAAATAAGATGCTCTGCGACCGCATGTTCGCATCTGGAATCTGTTCGCCTTCGCAGTTCGCACGCCCGTAAACGCTAGGGTGACCCAGACGTTCCCGGGCGGCCCGGTTTGCCCGTGTCGATGTACACCATCGGTCCTTTGTAAGACGTAACAACTGTGATCCCACCGATGCCGGCTTCTTGCCCGCACCGCTTACTAAGATCGGCTTGACTATCGGCATCGCTTTTGTTCAGGCAATTTTCGTAGACTCGAGCGACGCGCAGATCCTCGGGCCGTGTTAAATCCAAGCCCATGCCGCTAGCGCCGCAGTCACTGGTGCTGCACGCAAATACAATCGCCACGTTCTTTCGTGGAGTCACTTGCATCATACCGATCTTCCCTGAGCCAGGTTCGGTAAACCAAAGCGTGCCATTGGATACGGCCACGAGATCCTTCGGCGAGCTAAGCGGCGTAGGAAGCGCGATCTCCAGGATATCTCCATCCGGAGTGATGCGGCCGAGTTTGTTCGCCGCGCTCTCCGCAAACCACAAGTCGCCATCAGGCCCAACGACGATTCCCGAAGGTCCGCTGTCGCGGGTCGGCGTCGGCATCTCGTGGATTTCTCCATCCGCGGCGAGGCGACCGATGCCGTTGTCTTCCGTGAACCATATCGCACGATCGAGGCCGACCGTGATTCCGCTCGCAGCATGGTTCATCGGAAGATGAAGTTCTGTCAGATTGCCGCTCGCGATTCGCCCGAGGCCTCCGGCTTCGGTAAACCAGACGGTGCCGTCGGAAGCGATTGCCATGCCCTTGGGGTAACTGCTTTGCGTCGGGATTGAAAACTCCGTGATCTTGAAGTCCGCGGCCGTTTGGCCAAGCTTCATCCGGCCGATCTTGTTTCGTGACTCCTCGGCAAACCAGATGACGCCGTCGGGCCCTATCGCTAACGGCCCCGGAAGGTATTCTCCGGTCGAAAACTTCGCGATCGAGCCGTCACTCGAGATGCGGTCGATGCTTTTATTGAGGCCGTCCCCGACCCACACGGTCCCGTTCGTCCCCGGCGCGAGTCCGCCAAATCCGTCGGCCCCCGGAATCCGAGTCTCGGAAATGGCCCCATCCGATGCGATCTGAGCGATCCGAGGAGTGTCGGCTTCCGTAAACCACACGAGCCCATCCGAGCCCACAGTAATGGTGCTCTCGCGCGACACAGGGGCTGCGAATTCGCGAATGTGCGACGCGAACGTCAAGGCGAGCGCGAGATGGCGCTGACGGTCCGCGTCGCGCGCGTTCGTCAACCCGAACGCGATCCCAAGCGCAACGGTTACACTCACCACGAGGCTGATCGCCGCTAGTTGCAGCCGCAGTCTGCGCACTCGCAACCGCTCCCGGCGTTTCAGCGCGTCGAAGTCGATTCCGAGCAGCCCAGCTACCAAGCGCAGGCGCCCATCGGCGGCGTCGCGCGACGAGGGCCGAAAATCAGTTGCGAGCGGTTCGACGCCGCCTTCTGTCAGAGCCGGCGGAAAAGATTCGCGCGGCTCCCCCTCCAGCAGAACCGCGAGAATTTTTCCCGAGCTTCCGAGCCGGCGGAACGTCCTGATTTCCTCGTTAACCCAAACCGACTGTGCTGCAGCCGGCGAGCAAAGGACGAGGAGGGAACGCGAGCTCGCGAGCGCGTCCGTAATGGCAGCGCCGAGGTCGGAGGATGCAGAGAACTCATCGCGATCGCGAAATATCGGCGCCATCCGCTTGGGCAGCCGTTGTTCTGGGCCGCCCAGCCGCACTGGAACGCGAAACGTCTCCAGATAACGCGACAACCGCGCAGCCGCTTTTTCATCCGCGCGAGAATAACTAAGAAACGCAAAATACTTCGCTGGTTTGGCAACCGGATCGCTCACGCGAGGCGGATCCAAGCCGGCGCGTGGTCGCTGGCTTTTTCGCGACCGCGGACGTCGCGATCGACTGACGCCTCCCTCAAGCGATCCGCGATCGCGGGACAGAGAAGGAGATGGTCGAGGCGCATGCCCGCGTCGCGTTTCCACGCGTCGCGAAGGTAGTCCCAAAACGTGTACATGGGCTCGTCGGGATGCAACGAGCGTAGCGCATCGGTCCACCCTTGATCGAGCAGGCGCTCGTATTTCGCGCGAGGCGCCGGCTGTACGAGTGCGTTGTCCTTCATCGATCGCGACGGGTACAGGTCGAAGTCCGTCGGCACGACGTTATAGTCGCCCACGAGGAGCACCGGCAAACCCGTCTCCAACAGCGATGCGGCATGCGCGATCAGGCGCTCGAGCCACGCGAGCTTGTAATCGAACTTCGGGCCGGGCTGCGGGTTGCCGTTGGGCGCGTAGAGGCACGCGATGAGCACGCCCTCGACGGCAGCTTCGAGATAGCGCGCTTCCCGATCGTCGTCGTCTCCGGGTAACGAGCGCCTCGTTTCGATCGGCTGCGCGTCGCGGGCGAGCATCGCAACGCCGTGATGCGCGCCCTGGCCTTTCCAAATCGCACCGTAGCCTGCAGCTTCGAGTGCACGCTCGGGAAACTCGCTGTTGTGACATTTGACCTCTTGCAGGCAAACCACGTCCGGCTCTGCCTCGCGCAGCCACTCCAGAAGGTTGTCCAAGCGTCGAACGACGCCGTTGATGTTGAACGTCGCGACCTTCATCGGGGGTTGCTTGAGGCCAACACCTTTTCGAGCGTCCGTCCGAACGCGGCTCGCTCGACCGGATCGAGCGTCGTCAAAGCCGCGAGCAACCGCGATTCGTTCAGACGGTGCTCGAGCTTCGTCGCAACTCGGCGGCCCGCGGTCGTCAGCGAGAGAACCCGGACGCGGCGATCGGTCGCACTCGTGCTCCGCGCGACGTGGCCCGCCTCCTCCAATCGGTCGATCATTCCGCTTAGGTTGCCGGCGTCGCATTCCAACGAATGCGAGAGCGCGCTCATCCGCGTCGGCCCACCGCGCAGCAGCGTAACCAGAACGGCGGCTTGCGCCGCAACGAGGTCGTGCTTTTCCGCCGCTTCCGCCAAATCGGCCTCGCAGCGTGCCGCAATATGCGTGACCGCGCTCAAGATGTCGCCGATTTCGCGGAAGACGCCCGGGTCGCTCGAGGTTTTCAAGATAGTCTTCACTTGGGGGCTTGACATTACTTGTCCTTTACAAGTATTTTATAACATACTCCGGGTCGCACTTTCGCGATTTGAGACCCCGCTCCCGCACTGCGCATTCCGAGGTTTTCCGTGCCGGCACTCACGACCACGACTACGACCACGATCTTCGATCAGCTCACGCTCGCCTGTGGACTCGTCATCCCGAATCGGCTCGCGAAGGCAGCGCTCGAAGAGAACCTCTCGGCAGAGGGTCAGGTCCCGGGCGAAGCGCTGTTCAACCTATACCGCGCATGGTCGAGCGGTGGCGCGGGGCTTTTGCTGACGGGCAACGTGATGATCGATCGGCGCGCGCTGACCGGGCCCGGCGGCGTCGTGCTCGACGCATCGACCGGCATCGCACCCTTCAAAGAGTGGGCCACGGCCGCGAAGTCCGGGGGCGCGAAGGCGTTCATGCAGATCAGCCATCCGGGGCGGCAAGTCTTCTCGGGGCAGGGCATGACGTCGCTGTCGCCGTCGGACGTGGCGCTCGACATGGGCAAATATTCCGGCATGTTCGAGAGGCCGCGCGCGCTCTCGCACGATGAGATCGTCGAAACGATCGGGCGGTACGTTGCGACCGCGCAGCAAGCCGAACGCGCCGGATTCGACGGTGTCGAAATTCACGCGGCGCACGGTTATCTCGTTTCGCAGTTCCTCTCACCGTTGACGAATCGTCGCACGGACGGCTGGGGCGGCTCGCTCGAGAATCGCTCGCGCTTTCTGCTCGAGATCGTCCGAGGCGTTCGCGCCGCCGTCTCTCCCGGATTTGCCGTGGCCGTGAAACTGAACTCGGCCGACTTCCAGCGCGGTGGATACGACGAGAACGATGCACGCGAAGTCATCGGCATGCTGAACGGACTCGACGTCGATCTCGTCGAGCTCTCGGGCGGGAGCTACGAGAGTCCGGCGATGCAGGGCCAGACGGCCGATGCGCGCACGCTCGCGCGAGAAGCTTACTTTCTCGAATTCGCGGTGGACTTGCTCGACGTAGCGCGCATGCCGCTGATGGTGACGGGCGGCATCTCGCGCCGCGCGACCGCCGAGAGCGTGATCGCAAGCGGCGTCGCAATCGCCGGGATGGGCACGGCGCTGGCCATGACGCCGAACCTCCCCACGAAGTGGCGCGAAGCGGAACACGTCAGCGCGCGGCCGCGGCAGCTCGGCATCAACGACAAGGCGCTACGGGCGCTAGGAAACCAAGCCTTCATCAGCCGGCAGATGACTCGGCTCGGCGCCGGCCGCGACGTCCATCCCACCGCCTCTCCACTCGTTTCGCTCGTAGCGCACCAACTCCGTAAGAACAAGTTGGTCAGGCGCTACAAGAAATGGTTAGCTACCTAGCGCGCGCAAGTTCTATCTCCCAGAAATCTTGCGAACGGACTCGGGAGATACAGCATGACGATCGCGACGCGGCTTGCCGGCGCTTTGGCGATGCTCTCACTTTGCGCGGGGCTCGCCGGCTGCGGTGCCGGAACGGCCCAAGGCTTTGCGGCTCCAAGCAGCAACGGCGCAGGGTCGAGCGGCAGCGGGGGATCCGGAACCGGCTCGGGTCCGGGCAGCGGATCGGGATCTGGTGCGTCATCCGCGACGCCGAGCCCGGGACCCGGCGTATCGCCGAGTTCGACCGACATTTTGGAAGATGGAGTTTCCGGTGAAATTCCGATCGCCGATCAAATCGACGGCAAATCGGCGCTGGGCTATCATCGCGGGTTAGTGCTGGTCGGAACGCAGCCGATTCAGGATCGCGGCGCGAATTTTGCGATGGCTTGGGTCGGATCGTGCGCCTACGTCACGACGACCTCGGCGACGCAGCTGTTCGGCGCGACGAACAACCCCTACGTCGTTCCCTCGAACAATGTGTTGAACGGCATGGCGGTGATCGACGTCTCGAATCCCGCGAACCCAAAGCTCGTCAGCATCTTGCAAAGTCCGGCGATGCTCGACCCGCACGAGTCGTTACAAGGCAACGACGCCCGTCACATCATCGTGGGAACGTCGTCGTCGGGCAACAACTTGGACGTGTACGATGCGTCCGACTGTACGCATCCCGTCCTCAAGGCGTCGATTCAAATCGGCCCCGGCATCAACGCCGACGTGACGCAAGGCATCACGTTCCGAGGGCATGCGATGTGCCTTTCTCCCGATGGGACGATGGCCTATGCCACGGGCACACCATTCAACAATGCCGCGATCGACCTGACCAACCTCTCGAATCCGGTGGTGAAGCAGCTCTTCGTGCCGGCCGCGCACGATTGCGACGTGAGTCCGGATGGAAACCGATTGTATCTTGCAGTCTATGGAGGCGCGGCATTTGGGACGGCGGGGCTCATTCTCTCTCCGACCGGCCAGATTCTCGACAGTGTAGACGGCGATCTTCCGCCGTACGGCACGTCGAATTTCAACGGCATGCTGGTGCTCGATTCTTCGCAATTTCAAGCGCACGCCGCGTCTCCGCACTTCTCCGTGATCGGGCAATTGCAGTGGACGCCTGAAGGCGAGAACGAAGTGGCGACCGCCGGTTCGCACACGTCACGCTATTTCGTCAACAACGGGCATCCGTATCTGTACTCGTCCGATGAGTGGCCGGTCTTCAACTCGTGCCCGTGGGGCCACGGCCGCATCCTCGATATCAGCGATGAGACGGCGCCCACGAAGATCGCCGATATCACGCTTGGCGTTCAGGAGCAGTCGAACTGCCTCGCGAGCGAAACCGACGACGCGAACTACTCGGCCCACTACGCCGGAATCGATAGTCAAAGCAACGCGAAGCTCTTGTTCACGACCGAGTACGCGGGCGGGCTACGCGTCTACGATATCGGCAATCCGTACTCGCCCGTCGAGATCGCCTACTATCATCCGGCTCCGATCTTTAACGAACCCCTGGCGACGGGGTCGCAAGTGTTCGGAAGCGACGGAACCGGATGGGAAGCGGTTCCGACGTACGTTCACTACGTGCCGAGCAACGGCGACATCTGGGCTGTGGGCTTCACGACGGGCTTCAACGTATTTCACCTATCGAGGTCGGCCGGCCCGATGCCCGCTCTCAAAGCACGCAAGAGCCTACCGATATTCCCCGGAGTGCGCCGGATACTCTAGAAAGCGATGGCCCAGGAGAGTGGGTACACAAGCATTCGAGCGGAGGCGAATCGGTATCGAATCGCCCATCCTACGTAAGACGAATAAGGTCGTCCGGGATTAGATGTACAGCTTCTCTTGCGGCCACAGCGTTTGCAGCGAGGGGTGTAATGCAAGACAGAGCGCGATGGATTTGCCGTTCTCGAACGAGCGGGCGTAGTGTGACTCGGTCATGCCGAGGATGGTCACCGTGGCACAATACCGCCGCAAGCTGGCGGGATCGTCGGTCACGCCCAAGACATCTACCGGATGTTGACCGCGCAGGGCCCATAAGTAGTATTGATTGTGGCCCGAGAGCGCCGGCGGCAGATCGTACGGCGCGCCGTAGATGTCGAGCGCGGCGGCTTCACCGTAGTTATCGACGACGATCGAGGTGCGCGCGCGCTCGGCCGGCGAGAGCTTGTCGAATGCGCTGCCCACTTCGCGCACGAAATCGTGCCAGCCCAGCATATCCGCAAAGAGCGAGGGCATCGCGTTGCCGACGTCGCCGCGTTCCTGTGCGTTCGGCGTGAGATGGATCGCGCGTTCGTAAGCGATCAGTTTCTCGGGCGAGAGAATCGGTAACGCGAGCGGCGCGATGACGGCCGAGAGCGCGAGCGCAAGCGTCATGTAAGCAAACCGCAGCACGATGCTGTGGACCAGGCGCTCGACGGCGACTGCTCCGGTCGCGAAGAGCACCGGATACGCGGGTGCCAGATAGTAATCTTTACCGTGACTCGATACGATCCCGACCGCGCAGATCGCGAACGCAATAGCCAGAAATCGCGCCGGGCGCAAATCGCGCATGAAAAACGGGGCGATGAGTCCGAGCAGCCAGAGCGGCGCGAACAAGGGATTCATCACGAGCACCTGGTTCGCGGCGAACGCGACCAAGGTCGTCGGTTCGTCTTTGAGGTGCGCGTTGCGCACGAGCTCGACGAACGGAAAACCATGCAGCGCTTGCCATACGACCGACGGCAGCGCGATGACGGTCGCGATCGCGAGGCCGATCCAAAGCTCGCGTTTCGCGAAGATGCGCCGTTCGGGGAACAGCGCGAGTCCGACGGCCAGCGCGACGAGCCAAAGCGGCAGCGCATACTTCGCTTCCATCGTGAAGCCCGCGACGACGCCGGCCCAAATCAGAGCCCGGTTGTCGTCGCGCAGCGCGGCGCGCGCGAGCAGATACGCGACCGCGGTCCAGCCGAGCGGCTCGAGCGACGTCGTATTGAAGGTCGCCGCCAACCCCATGAAGATCGGTGCCGTCGTCACCGCGATGCCGGCGATCCACGCTGCACCGTCGCGTCCGCCCAGCAGGCGAGTGAACGCGACCACGAGCGCCGCCAGCCCCGCCGCGGCGAGGACCGAGGGCAAGCGAAGCAGCCAGGTCTGCGCGCCGAGCGCATAGAGGCCGGCGGCGATGAGCGGCACGAGCGGCGGCTGATCGGCGTAGCCGAAAGCCGGGTGGCGACCGCACACGATGAAGTACAGTTCGTCGCGGAAAACGTCGTAACGATTCACCACCGCCAGGTGCAGTGCGGCGGCGAAAGCGGCTACGATCAGGCCTACGCGGTCTCGCATTCCCTCGATTTTTGGGCCTGGAACGCTTCGCCCCCCATGACAAAAGTTTCTTAAGCTTTCCACACGTTGCACAGGTGCGCAGCAGCCGAATGTGGATAAGCCCGCTTGCTCGCTCAGGCGGGCGGCGCCCCAATGTCAGGAGAGATCGTTGCCCGACCACGTCGAAACGGCCGCCGTCCACGCCGGCAAGCTGGTAGCACCGCTTAACGCGGCCTCGAGCCCGCCGCTCTTTCAGGCATCGTCGTACGAATTCGCCGACCTCGAGGATGTCGAGGCAATTTATGGCGGATCGCGCGAAGGCGCGATTTATGGGCGCTACGGCGGTCCCAATGGTGCTCAGTTCGAGCGAGCCGTCGCCGAGCTCGAGGGGGCCGAGGCTGCGGCAGGTGCGGCCGCCGGAGTGGCCGCTATCCACGCTGCGCTAGCAACCAATCTACCGGCAGGCGCAGCGCTCTTGGCCACGCGCGAGCTTTACGGCGGGACCTTCGCCCTACTTGAGAATGACTATCGCAAAGCCGGTGTTCCGGTCGAGTACGTCGATCAAAGCGATCTCGCCGCCGTTGAGACGGCCCTCGCGCGCCTGCGGCCGCGCGTGCTCTACGTCGAGGCGCTCACGAATCCGCTCATGAACGTGGCCGACCTTCCGGCGCTCGCAGAGCTGGCCCACGTGGTGGGCGCTCTGCTGATCGTGGACGCGACCTTCGCGACCCCGGTGTTGTGCCGGCCGATCGAGCACGGCGCCGACTTGGTCGCGCACAGCGTCGGAAAATACTTCGGCGGTCACGGCGACGTCGGCGCCGGGGTCGTTGCGGGCCGGCGCGACGCGGTCGAGGCGATCCGCGCTCACCTCGTGCGCACGGGGGCGACGATCCCGCACTTCGAGGCGTGGCTCGCGCTGCGCGGTTTGCGAACGCTCGCGCTGCGGATGGAACGCCATAGCGACAACGCTTTGGCCGTCGCGAGCTATCTTCAGACGGTCGATGCGGTTGCTCAGGTTCATCACCCCTCGGCTCGCGAGGGCCCGCAACGCGAGCTCGCGGGGAGGCTGTATCCGCGCGGGTGCGGCGGCATCGTCGCCTTCGATCTCGCGGGCGGTCAACCCGCGGTCGATGCGTTTCTGCGCGGACTCGATACGATCGCCATCGTGCACAGCCTAGGAGAAGTCGCGACGACGATCAGCTATCCCGCGGTGAGCTCGCATCGTCCGCTCGGCGCGGAGGCGCGCCGCGCGCTCGGCGTCGGCGACGGTACGCTGCGACTGTCGGTCGGAATCGAACATCCCGACGACATCGTTGCCGACCTGGGCCGCGCCTTCGCAGGGCTCCCGGCACGGCTACGCGCATGAAGAATTTGGAGGTATCTGGCTTGGTCTCATTACGCGTTGCTGCAGTGCTGTTGTTTGCCGGGCTTGCCGCGTGCAGCGGTACGACCTCGACGACGTCGTCCTCGTCATCGGGCGGCGATAGCGGCAAGACGATCGGTGTTTCGATTCAGAATCGTGAAGCGCAGTTTTACCAGGACATGGAATCCGGCATGAAGTCCGAGGCCGCGAAGTATGGTTACACCGTCAGCGTCGTCGACGCGAGCCGCGACAACTCCAAGCAGCAGAGCCAAGTCGAAGATTTCATCTCACAGAAGGTCGCCGCGATCGTGCTGACGCCGTACGACTCGCAAGCGATCGGCAGCGCGATCGTCGAGGCCAACAGCGCAAACATTCCCGTCTTTACGGCCGACATCGCGAACGCATCGAGTCAGGGCAAAGTCGTGTCGCACATCGCGAGCGACAACGTCCAGGGCGGAGGCCAGGCCGCCAAGCTGATGTGCGCGGCGCTCGGCAGCGCGGGCGGCAGCGTCGCGATTCTCGACGAACCGGAAGTCACGAGCGTCCAAGATCGCGTGAAGGGTTTCAAATCGGGGCTCGCATCGGGCTGTCCGAGCGTGAAGATCGTCGCCGACATCGATGGTGGCGGCGAGCGCGCCAAAGCGAGTTCGGCGATGGAAGACATCTTGCAATCGCACAAAGATCTCAAGGGCGTCTTCGGCATCAACGATGACTCGGCGCTCGGTGCGGCCACCGCCGTGAGCGGGGCGGGGCTTGCCGGTAAGGTTGCCGTGATCGGGTACGACGCGACGCCCGAAGCGCGCGTGGCGATCAAGGCGGGCACGATGTACGGCGACGCCATCCAGCATCCCGATCAGATCGGCTCGAAAACGATCGATGCAATCCACGACTTCTTCGCGGGCAAGACGCCGGCCGCGAAGATCGCGGTGCCGGTCGGTACGTTCACGAAGGCGGACGCGAAGTAGGCTCGCCCGAGACGGTGCCGCTCTTGCGCATGAGCGGCATCGTGAAGACGTTCCCGGGCGTCCGGGCGCTGGACGGCGTCTCGTTCGACGTGCGCGCGGGTGAAGTCCACGCGCTCGTGGGTGAGAACGGCGCGGGCAAATCGACGCTCATGAAAGTTCTCGCCGGGGCCTACATCGCAGACGCAGGCACGATCGAAATCGACGGCAAGGTCGCTGCGATCGACGGCCCGCGCGCTGCCGAGACGCTCGGCATCGGCATGATCTATCAAGAGTTCAACCTCGTTCCCGACCTCAGCGTCGTCGAGAACCTGCTGCTCGGCCACGAACCGCTGCAGCGCGGATTTCTCGACCGCCGCGCCGCGGTTGGTCGGGCGGGCACGGTGCTGAGCGAGCTCGGCATCGCGCTGCCGCTCACGCTTCCCGCGCGGAAGCTGACCGTGGCGCAACAACAGCTTACGGAAATCGGGAAAGCCCTGCTGCGCAAGGCGCGCTTGATCGTGATGGACGAGCCGACCGCCGCACTCACCGATCGCGAGATCGACGCGCTGTTCTTGTTGATCGCCAAACTGAAGGCCCAGAACGTCGCGTTCGTCTACATTTCGCACAGGCTCGAAGAGTTGCCGCGCATCTCGGACCGCATCACGGTGCTGCGGGACGGCAAGACCGTCGAGACGCGGCCCACGGCCGAGTTGCCGCGAGACGAGATGATTCGCCTGATGGTCGGTCGCCCGCTCGACGCGCATTTTCCCGAACTGCCACCGGTCGCTGAAGACGCTCCAGTCATGCTCTTGGTGAACCGCCTCTCGTCAACTGCGGGCGTTCCGGTCACGGACGTGTCGTTCTCGGTGCGCGCAGGCGAGATCGTCGGGCTAGCGGGGCTCGTCGGAGCCGGCCGAACCGATATCGTGCGCGCGATCGCCGGGGCCGACGTTCCCGTCGCGGGCAGCATCGACGTTGCGGGGCGGCGCATCGTCGTCCGCGACCCCCATTCGGCGATCGAAGCGGGGATCGCGCTGATCACCGAAGATCGCAAGGCGCAGGGGCTCGTGCTCGGGATGAACGTTCGTGAAAATACCACGCTCGCTCACCTCGACGCATTCGAGAAGAACGGTTTTGTGGATCGCGCGAAAGAGAACGAAACGACCGCCCGCGAGATCGCGGAACTGCGGATTCGCACGCCGAGCAGCGAGCAGATCGTGCGCAACCTCTCGGGCGGCACGCAGCAGAAGGTCGTCCTCGCGAAATGGCTGATCGGCGATGCGCAAGTCTATCTTTTCGACGAGCCGACCCGCGGCATCGACGTCGGAGCGAAAGCCGAGATCTACGCGCTCATGGTCGGCTTGCTCGCGCGCGGCGCCGGGATCGTGATGGTTTCGAGCGAGCTTCCTGAAGTGCTCGGCATGTCGCATCGCATCCTCGTCGTGCGAGAAGGTCGTATTCGAGCCGAGTTCGCGAGGGCCGACGCGACGCCGGATAAAGTCATCGCGGTCGCCACCGGGGTGGCCGCCTGATGGCCGACGAGAAGAAGGTCACCGCGGAACTGGAGGCAGGCGCCGAAGCCGCGCACGCGCGCGCGAATCGCACGCGTTTGCTGCGCACCGGGGGCGCGATCGTCTCGCTGGCCGTCGTGGTCACGATCGTCAACATTTTCTCGCACGGCGCGTTCCTCACGCCGGGCAATCTCACGAACGTCCTGCGGCAGATCACCTACAACGCGATCCT
>Ga0302326_10016938_pt1 | contig 15224 bp, 13 predicted proteins | sample Palsa_T0_3_FD_202264 | JGI IMG/M metagenome (GOLD analysis project Ga0302326, IMG submission 202264) | Peat permafrost microbial communities from Stordalen Mire near Abisko, Sweden - Palsa_T0_3 | ecosystem: Environmental > Terrestrial > Soil > Palsa > Peat permafrost | place: Sweden: Abisko...
TGAGGTCGCGCACGGCGACGGCCTGGCCGGCACCAGCCTGGTCTACGGGCCCGGCAGCAATCGCAGCGAGGAGTGGATCGAGGCCGTCGCGGCCACCCTGACCAGGGCCCGGCTGACCACGCTGCTGCTGCCGGGCATCGGCACGATCAGCGACCTCAAGCACGCGTTCTCGCTCGGCGTCCGCTCGGTCCGGGTCGCCACCCACTGCACCGAGGCCGACGTCGCCGCGCAGCACATCGCGGCCGCGCGCGAGCTCGGGATGGACGTGGCCGGGTTCCTGATGATGAGCCACATGGTCCCGGCGGCCGACCTGGCGCGGCAGGCGGCGCTGATGGAGTCCTACGGCGCGCACTGCGTGTACGTTACCGATTCCGGCGGCCACCTGCGGATGAACGGGGTCCGCGAGCGCGTGCGGGCCTACCGCGATGCGCTCAGCCCGGAGACCGAGATCGGCATCCACGCGCACGAGAACCTGTCGCTCGCGGTCGCCAACTCGCTGGCGGCGGCGGAAGAGGGGGTCACCCGGGTCGACGCCTCACTGGCGGGCCTCGGGGCCGGGGCGGGCAACTGCCCGCTGGAGGCGTTCATCGCCGCCGCCACCCTCGAGGGCTGGGAGCACGGCTGCGACCTGTTCGCGCTCCAGGACGCGGCCGAGGACCTGGTCCGGCCGTTGCTCGAGCGGCCGGTGCGGGTGGACCGGGAGACGCTGACGCTCGGCTATGCCGGGGTCTACTCCAGCTTCCTGCGGCACGCGGAAACGGCCGCCGACCGGTACGGCGTCGAGGTCCGCACGCTGCTGGTGGAGGCCGGCCGACGCCGCCTGGTCGGCGGCCAGGAGGATCAGCTCATCGACATCGCCCTCGATGTGGCGTCCGGCCGCCAGTCGGCCGCCGAGTCGGCGTCCTGGCTTCCCGAGCGCGCGCTACCGGGTTGATCGGCCGCTGCCCCGGTTGCGCCGTTGCAGGAGCAAACCGGTGATCAGGCCGCCGGCGAAGGTGATCACGAGGACCAGCCACAGCGGCGAGGTGATCTTGGGGACCCAGAGGTAGATGCTCACCCGCTGGGTGTTGACGAGGATGAACCAGATCGCCGCGACCACGATCACCAGGATCGTGATGCGCTTGGAGGTGACCGACACTCCGGCGACCTTCTTGGGCCCGGTATTCGGCTTTACCCCCGTAGTAGACATTCCGTCACAACCTCCCCGCGTTACCACTACCCGATGCGGACAGTAGTTCCCTATGTGCATAAAAGTAATCGGTCCTGGTCAGGTCCCTCATCCCGGGTGGGTGAAGTGCCGATGCCTCCCAGGGGCGACGATGACCTCATGACCGACACCGAGCTGGCGGGTTCGCGCGCGAGATCTCTGCCAGGCTCGCTGGCCGGCGTTCGGATGGACGGGGAGCTGCCGCTGCGGGCGGACCTCGGGCTGGTGTTCAACGAGCTCGACTTCCAGCTCGCGACCCAGGCCTACCTGTGGGCGCTGCCGCTGGTCTCCTTCGCGCAGTGGCAGGCGCAGCACCGCGACCTGTTCGGCGCGACCAGCTACGACCTCGTGCACTACGCGACCTACCAGGACAAGCTGGGGATTCTGACCGCCAACGCGACCACGCCCTACACGATGGCGTTCATCGACCTGAACAAGACCGGGCCGGTCGTGATCGAGCTGCCGCCCGGCCCGACCGCAGGCGGCTTGTCTGACTTCTGGCAGCGCGAGTTCGGCATTCTCGGCGAGATGGGGCCCGATCAAGGGCGGGGCGGCAGGCACCTGATCGTGCCGCCGGGGCAGCAGGCGACCGCGCCCGACGGGTGCTACGCGTACCAGTCGACCGGCATGAACGTGTTCTTCGGCTTCCGCACCCTCGATCCCGACCCGAAGCGCGCGCAGTCCCTGTCCCGGGCGGTGCGGATCACCCCCGTCGACGGCCGGGCCGCTCCCCCGACCAGGATCGTCTCGCCGATGGGGCGCCGGTGGAGCGGCGGCCCGCCGCGCGGCCTCGACTACTGGGCCCGGCTGCACGACATCTACCAGCATGAGCTCGTCGACGAGCGCGACCGGTTCTACCTGGCGATGCTGCGCCAGCTCGGGATCGAGAAGGGCAGGCCGTTCACGCCCGGAGAACGGCTGACCGCCATCTTGACCCAGGCGTCCGCCACCGGCGAGCTAATGGCCCAGGCGAACTCGTTCGCCAAGCGGTTCGACGGCAGCCGGCACTGGCCCGACCGGCAGTGGGACCTGGTGCTGCCGATGAGCAACTCCGCCCAGCGCGGCGACGGCTACGACGAGTTGCTCGAGCGGACCTCGTGGTTCTACGAGGCGGTGACGTTCTCGGAGGCGATGCGGAGCCAGACGCCGGGTAAGGGCCAGGCCTACCTGAGCGCCTACACCGACGCCGACGGCGACTGGCTCGACGGCGGCGCCAGCTACACCCTGCACGTCCCGGCCAGCCCGCCGGCCAAGCTGTTCTGGTCGGCCACGGTCTACGACGCGGGCAGCCGCTGCCTGATCGACAACGACCAGCAGCGCGGCGACCGCGGTTCCCGCGACGACGAGCTCAAGCGCGAGGCCGATGGTTCAGTCAACCTCTACTTCGGCCCCGCCGCCCCGGCCGGCCGCGAGTCCAACTGGGTGCAGACCATCCCCGGCCGGCACTGGTTCTGCTACGTACGCTTCTACGGACCGCTCGAGCCCTACTTCGACCGGAGCTGGAAGCTCGGCGACATCCACCCGGGCGTCACCCCGCAGCCGCCGCGCCCCCGTCGCGGCTGACGCCCGCGTCGAAGGCCTCGACCTCGTCGGCGCCGCGGGGCAGAGACTGCGGGCGGATGAGAGCCGGGCGGGACCGTTCGATATGACGGTTTGGATGGGTTTGATGTCAGGCGCGGAGGATGCAGCGGAAGCCTAGGTGGGCGGTGGAGGTGTCGACCGCCTCGCCCTGGCGGGCGGCCGGGCGGTAGCGCAGGCAGTAGTTGGGGGCGCACAGGTGCGAGCCGCCCTTGATGACGCGGCGCGGGATGTGCGCGCCGGGCTGGCCGGGGGCGAGGCTGTCGGCGGCCGCGGTGACCCTCGGGTTCCTGGGCACGCAGCAGGCGTGCTGCGCGGTCGGCGCGGCGTAGTAGTCGCTGGTCCACTCCCAGACGTTCCCGGCCATGTCGTAGAGTCCGAAGCCGTTGGGCGGGAAGCTCCGGACGGCCGAGGTGCCGTGCCTGCGGGGCGGCTTCAGGTTCTGCCAGGGGAATTCGCCCTGCCAGGTGTTGGCCATCGGCTTGTCCCTCGGGGCCGGGTCATCGCCCCAGGTGTAGGTCGCGCCGTCGAGGCCGCCGCGGGCGGCGCACTCCCACTCGGCCTCGGTCGGCAGTTCCTTGCCCGCCCAGGCGGCGTAGGCGTCGGCGTCCTCGGCCGCCACGTGGGTGACCGGGTGCAGGTCGAGGCCGCCCACCGTGCTGGCGGGGCCGCGCGGATGGCGCCAGTCGGCGCCGGGGGTGTACCGCCACCACTGGGAGACGTCGCGCAGGTCGACCGGCCGGCCGGTCTGGTAGAAGACCAGCGAGCCGGGGCGCAGCAGGTCGGGGTCGGCGCCCGGGTACTGGGCGGGATCGAGCGGCCGCTCGGCGACCGTGACGTACCCGGTCGCCTTAGCGAACGCGCGGAACTCGGCCACCGTCACCGGATGGTCGTCCATCCAGAAGGCGTCGACCTCCACCCGGCGGACCGGGCGTTCCTCAGGGTAGAAGTCCTCCGATCCCATGAGGAAGCTGCCGCCGGGCACCCGGACCATGCCCTTCACCCGACGGCGGGCGTCGGCCTGCGTCGCGGTCACGGCTCACTCACGCATCAGCATGAGTTGCGCTTCGCGCTCGAGATCCAGGTAGGGGTCGCCGCTGACGTCGATGGCGATCCGGTTGATCGTCCCGCCGGTGAACGAGTACGGCGGCTCGCCCGAGTAATCGCCGGTGATCGGCTCGCCCGGGTCACGGCCCACGTTCAGGCCGGAGCCGGCGATGGCGAACGCGCCGAGCTGGGTTCTGATCTTCCGCTGCCCGACCTGGCGGTCGCCGTGGTAGAGCGTCATGGTTCCGACTGCGCAGTCCGGCCGCTGCTCCTCCTTCTCGAATGACGCGGTGAGCAGGAGGTTCTTCCCAGTGGGGATGTCCTCGCTGCCCGCGATCTTCTGTTCCTCGCTGCCGAGGAAGTTGTTGACGTAGTGCAGCCGGCTGTCCTTCACGTACAGGGTGTGGCCGCCGAACCGCGAGCCCATGGCGAACAGGACCCCCTCGGCCGAGGGACCGATGTCGACGAGCGCGCCGATCACGAAGGAGCGGTTGCGGGTGCTGACGGCCTGCCATTCGGGGACCGGGGCGGTGCCAGGGAAGTAGACGTACCGCGAACGCGGCGCCGTGAGCTGCGGACGCGGGGTCGTTATGATCTCCACCGCGGAGCGGTCGTCGAGCGGGAACGCCGCGTTGGCGCCGGCCTCGGCGAACCAGAGCGCCACCAGCTCCCTGAGCTTGTCCGGGTTCTCGGCGGCGAGGTCGTGCAGCTCGGCCCGGTCGAAGTCGGTGTGGTAGAGCTCCCAGGTGTCGTCGTTGAAGTGGCCCCAGCCGGCGATGCACGGGTGCGTGGTGACGGCCTTCCAGCCCTCATGCCAGATCGCGCGGGAGCCGAGCATCGCGAAGAACTGGGTCTTGCGGTTCGACGGCGCGGACCCGTCGTCGATGCTGGAGCGCATGCTGACCCCGTCGATGGGGCTCTGCGTGTGGCCCCCCAACGTCTCGGGCGGTTCGACGCCGAGGATGTCCAGGATCGTCGGCACGATGTCAATCGCGTGGTGGTACTGGCCGCGGATCTCGCCCCGCGCCTTCGTGCCGGCCGGCCACGAGATGATGCAGGGGTCGCAGGTGCCGCCGTTGAACTCGTACCGCTTCCACATTTTGAACGGGGTGTTGAACGCCATCGCCCAGCCGGTCGGGTAGTGGTTGTAGGTCCTGGGCCCGCCGAGGTCGTCGAGCTTGGCCAGGTTCTCGGCCATGTCGTCGGGGACGCCGTTGGCGAACTTCATCTCGTTGACGGAGCCGTTCGGGCCGCCCTCGCCGCTCGCTCCGTTATCGGAGACCAGGATGACGAGCGTGTTGTCGCGCTGCTCGGTCTGCTCCAGGTAGTCGAGCAGGCGGCCGATGTGGTGGTCGGCGTGCGCCAGGAAGCCCGCGTAGACCTCTGCCATCCGCGCGAACAGGCGCTTCTCGTCGTCGCTGAGCGAGTCCCACGGGCGGGTGTAGTCGAGTTCGGGGAACCGCTGGCCGTCGGGGCCGGTCCGGGAGTCCGGCGTTCCGATCGGGTTAAGCGGCGGCAGCCCGGTGTTGGGCGGGACGATCCCCAGGTCCTTCTGCCGGGCCAGGGTCTGCTCGCGGATCGCCTCGTAGCCCATGTCGAACTGGCCCCGGAACCGGTCGATCCACTCGCGCGGCGCGTGATGCGGCGCGTGGCAGGCCCCGGGCGCGTAGTACAGGAAGTACGGCTTGTCCGGCGCCACCGCCTTGGCGTCCTTGATGAACTCGAGCGCCTTGTCGGTGAGGTCGTCGGTCAGGTGATAACCCTCGTCCGGAGAGCGCGGCGGGTCCACCGGGTGGTTGTCGTAGACGAGGTCCGGGTACCACTGGTTGGTCTCGGCGCCGAGGAAGCCGTAGAACCGCTCGGTGCCGCGGCCGGTCGGCCAGTTGCGGCGGGTCGCGGCCAGGTTCATCTCGTCCGTCGGGCACAGGTGCCACTTGCCGACCAGGTAGGTGTTCCAGCCGCGTTCGGCCAGGATCTCCGGGAGCATGCCGTTCTCGGGCGGGATCGTGCCGCTGGCGTTGGGGAAGCCGATCGCGGCCTCGGTGATGCAGGCCATGCTGTTGCGGGTGTGGTTGCGCCCGGTGAGCAGGCACGAGCGGGTGGGCGAGCACAGCGCGGTGGTGTGCCACTGGGAGTAGCGGACTCCCTGGGCGGCGATCCGGTCGATATTCGGCGTCGGGACCGGGCCGCCGTAGCAGCTCATCGCCGAGAAGCCGACGTCGTCGAGCACGATGTACACGACGTTGGGCGAGTCCTTGGGGGCCTCGGGCGGCTCGAATGGCGTCCAGTCGGGTTCCGAGTCGCGGATGTCGACGTTGATGGTCCCCTTGAACGGCTTCGCCATTAAGACTCCTCGTTTGTCGTGCCTGTCACCCCGCGCGCAGGGACAGCCACACCTTTGGTTACCCTTCCGCTACGCTGCGATGTCACCCGTGGCGGGTGACATCGTTGGGCCTAGCCCTTCGCTCAAGGCAGATCGCACCTCGCGCCCCCGCGCCCATAGGACCGGGCACCGGCCGGCGGCCGGTGCCCGATCCTTACCTTTTGCTGGTTAGGCGGCGATCATGCGTAGCCGCGGCGCGGGGAGAGCAGGGCCCAGATCACGAACGCGTCGACGGCGATCAGGACGATCGACCAGACCGGGAAGAAGGGCAGGTAGACCAGGTTCATGAACAGACTCAGGGAGGCGATCCCAACCCCGAGGGCGCGGGCCCAGGTCTTGTCCGCCAGCAGCGCGGCGCCGACGAGGAAGACGACGATGCCGGCGATGAGGTGGATCCAGCCCCAGCTGTGGACCGAAAGGTTGTAGGCGTAGTTGGGCAGCGTCGTGAAGAACCTGCCCCTGGCGAGCTGGGCGATCCCCTCGAGGACGTTGCCGATCCCGGCGATCATCAGCATCACCGCGGCGAAGACGGTCCAGCCGATCACCGCCCCGCTGGGTGCGTTCTCGGCCAGCCCGGGCCTGTCGTCATAGCCCGACGCCTGCCTCGGCACGTAGCCGCGCTCGGCCTCTAGCGTCGGGCTCGCGTGCTTGCCTACTGGCGCCTCGGTTGCGAGTGGCGAGCCGGCGGCGGTGCCGCTCGTTCCCGGGCCGGTGGCGGCGCCGCTCGTTCCTGCGCCGGCACCGGCCCCGGTGCCGGGCACCGGCTGATCCTGTGCACTGCTCATCGAACGTCCCCTTCCACATCTACCTCATTTGTAACTTTGAGTAATTGTGAGAGTACCCATCGCTACATTCGTGGAACATCGCGCACGGCGGGTGATTTCCGGCGTCGGGCCGCCGCGCCTAGTCCCTGGCTCGGGGTGAGCCGATGCCCTGGTGGTCGGGTTCCATCGCCTCGGCGGCGATCGTCTCGTCGGCGAGCGCGCTGCGGACCGCGCGCTGGAGGGTGGCAATGCGGGCGCTGACGGGCGGACGCCTGCTCGGCGGCGCGCTAGCCAGCAGGTCGTCGAGGACCGCGCGCAGTCGTCGGGTGACCTGGATGCTGCCGGCGCCGTAGACGATGATCTCGTCGACCGCCAGCGCCACGAACGCGTCCCACCTCGGCGCCGGGAAGCGGACCACGACCCGCCCGTCTCCCGCATGCAGCCGGCCATCGCCGAGCGACCGCCTGGCCAGCCGCTGCAGGGCATCATCGAGCTGGTCGAGAGCCTGGACGGCGCTGGTGGGATCGTTCACGGCCGGCGACAGCGCGCGGAGCGCGATGTCGACCAGGAGCCGGATTCCGTAGGCCGGGTCCTGCTCAAGCGTGCGCAGCAGGCCGATCCGGACCAGGCGGCGGAGCTTCGCCGCATCGGGGGCGGGCCCGGTGCCGGCCGCGAGCTTGGCCCCGCTGACGAGGAAATCGCCGACGGCCGGGATGAACCGGATCTCGGTCCCGGTGCTGACCGCGAGCCGGACCGCGGCCAGCTCGTCGAACGCCTGGAAAATACCCGGCCCGCCGACATGGCGGATCAGCCACGACGGCGCGGCCTGGGGTTGTCCGTCGCCGCGCGGGGCGGCCGCGCTCGCCGCCGGATCAAACCGCACCGGGTACATAAGGTCGATGACCCCGCGCAGTTGGCTCCCGACCGCCCGGGCCAGCCCGCCCGTGGTCAGGGTGGTGCGGAAGGTGGCGAGCAGGCGCAGCAGCAGGCCGACGCTGATGAGCAGCAGCAACAACGAGACCAGCACCGACACGTCCGGTACGGCGTTCTCGCGGACCTGGCTGAGGACCACCAGCGCGAAGGTGAACGTCGCCGTGAACGTCCCGAACAGGATCGGCGTCTTGTCCGTGCGGTCCACCATCCGCATCAGCCTCGGCGACTGGCTCTGCACGGTCTGCACGATCAGGGTCACCGCGGTCAGCACGAACCCGGTCAGCGTCATCATCCCGGCGGCGATCGCGCCCAGCGTCGCCTGAGCGGTCCCCACGTCGTAGGAGACGCCGTCATTCCACCGGTAGTGCGTCTCCAGCCTCGGCAGGGCCAGGCCGACGGCGATCGCGACGATGACCTCGGCCACCGCGATCGGCCAGCGGGTCCGCCGCAGGCGCCCGGACTTGCGACGCCAAGCCGGACGGCGCGGTATGCGCGCGCCAGCCGAGCGGTTAACCACGGACGGCGACGATACGGGTCCAACCGGCCGCCCGCCTCACCTCACCGGGGTGAACTGTTACTGGTCAGGCCAGAGGTCCTCGGGCTCGCGCCCCCGGGTCTCCGGGAGCAGCCAGAACAGCCCCGCCAGCGGGATCACCGGGAGGAAGGTGAGCAGCCCGGCCAGCGCGAACGGCTGGCCGGACCGCGCCACCAGGCCGAACACGATCAGGCCGGCCACCGCCCCGAGCACGCCGATCGCCAGCGACCAGCCGACCACCGAGGCCCGCACCGCGGTGGGGAACAGCTCGGTCGTCATGGACCCGATGGCCGGCCCGAAGACCGACGCGGCGAACACCTCGAGGATGTAGCCGACCACCAGCGCCGGGCCCGGGCCCGAGTAGGCCAGGACGGCCAGCAGCGCCATCGCCACCATGGCGAACGTGCCGGTCAGCCGCCTGCCCACCCGGTCGGCGAGCCACCGTCCGACCAGCAGCCCGGCCAGCCCGGAGACGCCCGCCCCCACCACCATGCCCGCCGTCAGCACGCCCGACAGGTGCAGGAAGTTCTGCGCGAACAGGAAGATGAAGCTGTTGGCCGGACCGGTGATCACCGAGACGGCGAAGGCCAGCATCACGATCACCGCGAGGCGGGCGCGGTACGGCCGGGCGACCGCGCCGAGGACCGGGATCGGGTGCTTGGGCCCGGCCGCCGCCACCGCGAACCGGTCCGGTTCCGAGAGCCACCGTCGCAGCAGCGGCAGCAGCGCCAGCGGAACCAGCGCCAGCGCGAACACCCCGCGGAAGCCGAGCGCGCTCGACGCCAGGCTGTGCACGATGGCGATCGCCCCTGCCCCGAGGCCGTAGCCGGCCGCGACCAGCGCCACCGCCTTGGCCCGGTCGGTCGAGGCGGTCTCCTCCGCCACGTCGACCTGAGCCAGCCCGTTGGTGGCGCTCAGCAGCGGCCGCCCGCAGGCGAAGATGATCACGAACCACCAGTAGGTGGGGCTGGCGGCGGCCAGCGCGGTCAGCGCCAGCCCGGCCCCGACGGTGATGAGCAGCATCCGCCGGCGGCCGAAGCGGTCGGCGATGCCGACCACCGGGAGGCCGCCGAGCGCCGCCAGCCGGATGATGGCCAGCCCGATGCCCAGCTCGGTGCCGGACAGGCCGGCCTGATCGGCGAACGTCGCCCCGTGCGTCACCTGGCCGAATCCCTTGGCCACGTTGCCCAGCGCGGCCACCACGCCGAATTGCCCGAACCCGGAGGCGAAGGCGGCGATGGCCACGCCGACCACCGCGCGGTCGGTCCAGCGATGCAGCTGGAGGCCGGCTGTCGGAGGCTCCGGGGCCGTGCTCGGCACGTGGACACTGTATTGCGTAGCCGTCCAATTGCTTAACCGTCCGGGGGTTGCCGAACGACTCACGGGTAGATGCAGGGCATGCTGAAGAAGATCCTGGAACTCCTGATCTGCATCCTCCACCCGCTCGCGGTGGTCCTCATCTGGATCAACCTGGCGGTCCGGACCGACATCGGGGCCGGGGCGAAGATCGCCTGGGCGATCCTCTGCATCATCCCGCTGGTGCCCTTCGTCTACGTGCTGACCGGCAACGACCTGTGGTGAAGGCGGCCGCCTGAGGAGATAATCCTCGGGTGGAACCGCGTATCCGCACGCTGATCCGGGTCGAGGGCGTTGTCCAGGGGGTGGGCTTCCGCCCGTTCGTCTACTCGCTTGCCGTCAGGCTGGGGCTGACCGGCCACGTGGGCAACGACGCGGCCGGGGTGTTCATCGAGATCGAGGGACCGCCGGGCCGCGTGCTCGATTTTCTGACGTCACTGGAGCATGACCCGCCGCCGCTGGCGCGGATCGAGGCGGTGCGGACCACCGCCCTCGAGCCCAGCGGCGGCGCCGGCTTCGCGATCGCGTCGAGCGACCCCGGCGGGCGCCGCCAGGCGCTGGTGTCGGCCGACAGCGCTACCTGCGCCGACTGCCTGGCCGAGCTGGCCGACCCGGCCGATCGCCGGTTCGGCTACCCGTTCATCAACTGCACCAACTGCGGTCCCCGGTTCACGATCGTGCGGGACGTCCCCTACGACCGCCCGCTGACCACGATGGCCGGCTTCGGCCTGTGCGCCGACTGCGCGGCGGAGTACGCCGACCCGGCCGATCGGCGGTTCCACGCTCAGCCGGTGTGCTGCCCCGCCTGCGGCCCTCGGCTGCGACTGCTGGACGCGTTCGGGGTCGAACGGGCGGGCGATCCGATCATCTCGACGGCGGCCCTGCTGGCCGCGGGCAAGGTGCTCGCGATCAAGGGTCTGGGCGGCTATCACCTCGCGGTCGACGCGGGCAGCGAGCCGGCCGCGGCGGCCCTGCGGGAGCGCAAGCACCGGGAGGACAAGCCGTTCGCGCTCATGGTGGCCGACCTGTCGGCTGCGCGGCGGCTCGGTGCGGTCGATGAGACCGCCGCGTCGCTGCTGACCTGCGGACGGCGGCCGATCGTGCTGCTGCCGCGGTTGCCGGGCGCCCCGGTCGCGCGGTCGGTCGCGCCCGGCGCCCGTCAGCTCGGGGTGATGCTGCCGTACACGCCGCTGCACCACCTGCTGCTCGCCGCGCTGGGCCGTCCGATGGTGCTGACCAGCGGCAACACCTCCGATGAGCCGATCGCCTACGACGATGAGGACGCGCGGGGTCGGCTGGCCGGAATCGCGGACTTTTTCTGCCTCCACGACCGGCCGATCCACATGCGCGCCGACGACTCCGTGGTCCGCGGGTTCCGCGGCCGGGAGATGATCCTGCGCCGGTCCCGTGGCTACGCCCCGGAGCCGATCCGGCTGCGCTGGCGGTTCCCGCGGCCGGTGCTCGGCTGCGGGGCGGAGCTGAAGAACACGTTCTGCCTGGGCCGGGACGATCACGCGTTCGTCTCCCACCACATCGGCGACCTGGAGAACTACGAGACGTTCCGTTCCTTCGCCGAGGGCATCGCGCACTTCCAGCGTCTGTTCGCCGTGACTCCGCAGGTCGTGGCGCATGACCTGCACCCCGAGTACCTGTCGACCAAGTACGCGCTCGACCGCGAGGACGTCTCGCTCGTCGCCGTCCAGCATCACCACGCGCACATCGCGTCCTGCCTGGCCGACAACGGCGAGGACGGCCCGGTCATCGGGGTGGCCTTCGACGGCACCGGCTACGGGACCGACGGCACGATCTGGGGCGGCGAGTTCCTGATCGCCGATCTGGCGGAGTTCTCCCGGGCCGGGTTCCTCGCGCCGGTTCCGCTGCCGGGCGCCGCCGCGGCGATCAGGCAGCCGTGGCGGATGGCGGCCGCGTATCTGTCCGCCGCCTATCCGGAGGGCCCGCCGGATTCTCTCGACGTGATGCGGCGGAACATCGGCCGCTGGGACGACGTGCTGGCGGTGGCCCGCAGCGGCGTCAACTCGCCGCTGACCTCGAGCGCGGGCCGGCTGTTCGACGCGGCCGCGGCGGTGCTCGGCGTCCGGGACGCGATCAACTACGAGGGGCAGGCCGCCGTCGAGCTTGAGCAGCTGGCCGATCCCGGCTGGGATCTGGGTGGTTATCGGGCCGGCATCGAGGAAGGCGATCAGCTGCGGGTGGCCGGAGCGGACCTCATCCGCGCGCTCGCGGAAGACGTTCGCCGCGGGGTGGCCTTGCCGATCGTCGCGGCCCGGTTCCATGGCGGGGTGGCGGAGGCGATCGCGCGGACCTGCGCGATCCTGCGGTCGCGGACCGGGCTCGGGGTCGTGGCGCTGTCCGGCGGGGTGTTCCAGAACCTGCTGCTGCTTGACCGGACCGTCGGCCGGCTCGAAGCCGACGGGTTCCGGGTCCTCGTGCACGGGCGGGTGCCGCCCAACGACGGCGGGATCAGCCTCGGCCAGGCGGCCGTGGCCGCCGCCCGTGACCGGCTGTTATTCCGGGTACTCGTCCGGGGTCTCCAGGAACTCCCTGGTCATTACGCCCATGGTTATGTCACCAGGCTGGAGCGTGGTCGTCGGGACGGCCGTCGGATTGATCTTGATAAACGGTGGGAGTTCCGGCTCGGCCCAGACGACCTGTCGCCTCTTGCCGAACCAACGCCTGATTCTGACCATGTGCGACGGACTACCCGCCTAGGGCGATTTACACCTTCTCCGGCTCATTGATCACGCGGTTTTCTCGATTATTTGGCGCGTCCTTCTGACCCGTCCTCGCTGGGTCCCGTCCGGCGCCCGCGACCTGGAGCTGGACGTGGACGACGAGCAGGTCGGCGCCGAACACGCGGACGTTGATAGCGTTCAGCGCGCGCAGCGGGTGCCAGGCGATGATCCGCCGCTGCCGGGCGAGCGGATCCTCGTCCGGGCGGACGCTGGCGATGCCGTCCAGCCAGCGGTAGCGCAGCCCGACCCGGAGCCGTATCCGCACCCGAGGGTCGTGCCGAATGTTATGCACCCAGCCTGCGCGGCGGCCGTGCTCGGCGATGATCCAGAACTCGTCGCCCTTGCGGCCGTTGCCGACCGGGACCCGGCGGATCTTGCCGGAGACGCGGCCCCGGGTCTCCAGGATCGCCAGCCCGTAGGGGTTGACGCCGATAAGGAGGAGCATCCGGAACAGCGGGTTGAGCAGGTCCACCTCGCCTTCCTGGCCCAGGCGGCGGTCGCGCCCGAGCTGTCGGACGCGTCCGAGGGCGCGGCGCAGCGGCTGCAGGAGCCGCTCGCCACCCGAATCGCCCACCTGGTGCGGACGGGCGATCTGCCTGCGCACCTTGACGCCGAGAATGCGGCGGCGCGCCTGCGGGTGCTACTCGACGGACTGCGGGTCCAGCTCGTCACCACCCCTCGGCAGACCACGCGCGAGTGGGCGCTGTCCGTCCTTGATGATTACCTGGCCGCGCTTGCCACCCCGTCCGCCGAGGCGGCGATTCCGGCCGCAGTCGATTCCAGGGAAGGATGATCCGGGCCAGCGATCCTCGCGCAGCTCCATGACCCGGACCCGGCCTGGTGGGCGGAACTGCCCGCGATCAGCGCGCCGACGCTGGTGATCGGCCGCATCCGGGCCGCCTGTGAAGGACGGTCGATCCAGTCACCTGGCTGCAAAAGCGTCTGCGATCAAGCGAGTTTCCACGGATTGGTGAGCTGGATTCCGGTTTCCTCGAAGTCGGCAGTGTTGCGAGTTGCCAGTATGGCGCCCAGGTCGCAGCAGATCGCTGCGATCTGTGCGTCGGCGATGCCGATGGGCCTGCCGATTCGCTTTCGCCTGGTGACGATGTCTGCGTACTGAACGGCGGAGCCCTCATCGAAGGGAAGAACCCGGCCCTGGAAGTCTTCGGCCAGAATGCCGTGGATCACGGCCGCCAACTCCCGTTTACGGTGGCCGTCGGGAAGGCTGGCGACGCCATAGCGCAGTTCGGCCGCGGTGACCGCAGTCGTAGCTACATCGGAGATCTCTAGAGCGTCGAGCCATGCCAGCACTCCGAGGTCTGGCACTTGGCGGACCAGCTCAGAGATGACGTCGGTATCGAGGACGATCACAGGTCGAAGTCCGCCGCGCGCGGCTGGTCATCGCTGCGCTCTGGAAGCTCTAGATCGCCTTCGAGCCCTTCGAAGCGAGCCCGGATACGGCTTCCGAGTCCACGTTCGCCGACGCTGGGCGTCAGCCGCTCATGGAGGATAGCCCGGACCTCGGCTTCCATGGACCGACCATGCCGGGCAGCCTCGACACGCAGCCGGGCATGTGTCACAGGATCCAGCCCACGAATCGTAAGCGTCGCCATCGCGCCTCCTCGATACGAGAATGACTTCAATGCTAGCAGTGCTTCCAATGCTATCGCGACGCGCGACCAAACGATAGTCGAGGATCAGGGATAACGGCCGGCGGACGATCAGGTTCAGGCTGGCGGGGAGACTGGGGCGACGTTGTCGCGCTCTCGGGCCAGGTTATATCGGCGGAGCGAGGAGGCCGGACGGCCCTCGGCAGCGAGGGCCGGGCCCCTGAACCGCGTCCTGCTTCGGCAACGTCCCGATTGGCCCTAGGGGTTGAGCCAAGGGTCCGTTCGGATGAATGATCTTGAACTTTATGCCGGTGGGGTGGCGTGCCTCAGAGGCCAAGTACGCGGCGCAGGCCGCGGTCTACCTCGTGCATGAGGGACATGGGGAGCTGGCCGATCGCGGCTTCGAGATCGGCCTTGTCGAGGGTGACCAGCGCGGTGACGTTGACCACGGAATCTCGAGGCAGTCCGCTCGCGATCGCGGGGGACGAAGACGTTGCCGGGCATTGCCGCCAGGCTTGTGTTCGATGTGATGACCGCGGCTAGCGTGGTGTTCAGCCTGCTGTCGTTGTAAGGATTGGCCTGGATCACCAGGACCGGGCGGCGCTTGGCGGGCTTGCCGCCGCGCGGCTCGCCGAGGTCTGCCCGGCAGACGGCGACCGGCCGTTGCTGCCGCAGCGCCCGAGTCATCGTCGGTGGCCGGGAATGGTGGTGGCGTTAGCAGATGCGGGGCAGGGGGTCGCCTACTAGGGTGTCGACGATTCTGGTGCCGCCGAAGGCGGTTTTGAGCTGGACGATGCCGGGCGGGTCGGCGGTGACGTGGCCGATGATGGCCGCCTCGGCGCCGAGTGGGTGGGCGCGCAGGGCGGCGAGCGCGCGGTCGGCCTGGCCGGCGTCGACGACGGCGACGAGGCGGCCCTCGCAGGCGACGTACATGGGGTCGATGCCGAGCAGCTCGCTGGCGCCGCGCACTTCGGTGCGGACCGGGATCGCGTCCTCGCGGACGAGCACGCCGACGTCGGCCGACTTGGCGATCTCGTTGAGGATGGTGGCGACGCCGC
>Ga0302326_10016939_pt1 | contig 15224 bp, 15 predicted proteins | sample Palsa_T0_3_FD_202264 | JGI IMG/M metagenome (GOLD analysis project Ga0302326, IMG submission 202264) | Peat permafrost microbial communities from Stordalen Mire near Abisko, Sweden - Palsa_T0_3 | ecosystem: Environmental > Terrestrial > Soil > Palsa > Peat permafrost | place: Sweden: Abisko...
GCCCGTAGCTCAGCTGGATAGAGCGTTTGCCTCCGGAGCAAAAGGTCGGTGGTTCGAATCCACTCGGGCGTACCACAAAAATCAATAAGTTAGCGCCGGATCCTGTCGCGAAACTGAGTACCATGAGGGCGAAACTGCGTGGGCGGTTGGTTTCTTGGTCATTGGTCAAAAGATCGGATCTGCGGCGCCGCCGCGGCATCGCAAAGTGCTCCTGGTGGCTCCGGCCTCGGTGAAGTACCAGCCGGCCAGTGCAACCGGACATCGATTCATTTCACCGTACTGCAAGGAAATCGAGGCGTACGAGCGCGCATACGCCTTGCTCTCGAGCATGTGGCCGTGGCGTTTCCGGAGGCGCAAGGAGAAGGCCTCAATCTGTTTGCAAGTGCCCAAGGTATTGACGGCGAAGTCCGGCACGAGCAGTGGTTCTCGAAAACCCCCGCCCGCGCATGGCCACCCGGTAGGTTTTGCCGCTGGCTGACTTTATGCGATAGTCGCCGTACCGCGCCACTCCGGGCCGTTCCAGAATCTTGGCGATGACATCGCGCTGCGTTCCCGCCGTTCGGCAATCTGCTGCTCGACTAACATGTAGGCGCCCCTCGCTCTCGGATCACGAACCAGGATAACAAGGTGCAAACGCCGATTTGTGCTACTTCGGCAGCCCGGAAGAAGGCCAGACGGAGAAGACGTTTGCCGATATCGACCACGACGCCGCCGTCATGCCACACGTCGTTGCGAAGGCGGGAAGTGCCCCGCTCATCTGTCTGACAACTGTCTATGCATCTAACGGCAGCGCAGCTTGAACAAACCGTACCGCCAGGCTTTTTACCGCGCCGTTATGACTAGGCATGCGATAGTACCCGATTTCTCCTCCTAGTTTTCGGATCCGATATACTTGCCGCCACACCCTTCTGAGTCGCGGCTTCCTTCAGTTCTACACGAACGTCCAGGTCTAATCTCACCGCGAATTGGATGAGTTTGCCAGTGCTAAATTTCGAAATCTTACCTCTCAAGAGATTGCTGACATCCGGCTGATGAATCTTGAGAGTCTTTTTCAGGTACGCCTGGTCAACGCCTCTCCGTTCGATGTGAACCAAGAGATCCCGCCAAAGATCTGATTTAACCTTCGCCTCGATTGTCTCTTGTGGAGAGAGCCCGAGATCTTCGAGAATATCGCCCGTTGTGATGTGGCCGGGTTTAATTGGCTTCCTTGTGTTTGGCATTCTTGCGCTCCTCCATGAGCCTCTGCCTTACTTGTTTGAACCGGGCCCTCGCCCTCATTATGTCGTGCTTCTCTGTCTTTCGGGAGTCCTTTTCAAAGCAATCGAGCACGAATATGACGTCGTTCTTCCGAGCGAGGTAGATCATGCGATACCAAGCTCTTTCGTCGGAGTCCTTCAATTCGAAAACGCCTTCGCCGATGGCCGGCATAGGCCTGACATCCAGCTTCGGGGACCGGCCCTGCTGCATCTCTCGTAACGAAGTGCCAAAATCCAAGCGGATAGATTTCGCCCATGATTTCAGGGTGTTTCACGAGTCACCCTCCCCACGATATGGTTGCCACCCGGGGGTTTCCACCCTGCTCCACCTTTTCAATATATAGAAACGTTTCTATAATTGCAACCTCCCTTGCTAAGAGCGGCGGCAAATAGGTCGGCCTCTCCCGCCGGACTCTTGAATGGTTCCGCACTCAGGACTAGGAAATGCCTGGGCCATACGCTCCGGCAAAACACCGGCATTCCATCAGGGGGGATGCCATGAGTTGTGGCCCGTAAGCTTGGCCAAACGAAGTACGCACGCACCGAACTTGGACGGGGAGAGATCAGCTCGGCTCAATGGCGCTCCGGAGCACCTGGCAATTGGATCCGCATGGATTCATGTCCGAAGAGCCCACACAGTCCTGCCATGAAACTCCCGTGACCGCGGCCGGACAGACCTCTCTTCGTATTGACCCGAAGTTCAGCTCGGGTGAGAACAGCCCACCCTACGGAGGATGTTCCACGTAGTCCGGCAAGAGCATCGGGACGATGCCGACGATAAGCAGCGAACCTCAAGGGGTCCCGGCAGGGCGTCCGCAGATCCCTTGCCGCATACAAGGCCGCAAGTACGGTAAGCTGGGAGTCAGAGCAACCAGGACATGCCTAATCTGCCGGCCAGCGAATATCTGGAGATCCGCGACGGTAAAGTCTGCGTATCCGGCACGCGGATCGGCCTCGACGTCCTGATTTACGACTTTCGGCGGGGCGAAACGCCAGAAGGGATTCTCCAGGCGCATCCTTCCATTGGCTCTCTGGCCAAGGTGTACGACGCTATCACTTTCGTCCTGGAGCATCCCCAAGCCATCGAGTCATATCTACAGGAACAGGAGGCTCTATGGAACAAATTCCGCGAGGAGCATCCTATTCCGGATGAGTTGCTGGAGCGCCTCCGCCGCACAAAGGAAGAACTCTCACGGCGATCGGCGTGAGAATTCGCTTTCAGTCGGACGCCGATTTGAATCCCGCCATTGGACGAGGCTTGGTCAGACGAGAGCCAGAAATTGATTGGCGGCCGGCCAGAAGTTCATCCCAGACGCAACTCCAGATCCCGGAGTCCTCCAGTTGGCTGCCGACGACGGAAGGGTGCTCGTATCGCGGGATGCCAAAACAACGCCGCACCACTTCGCCGCATTTGTTGCAAATCGTTCGATCGGCGAGGTTATCGAAGAGTTGCTCATGATGTGGCGATGGTGGTCTGCTGAGGACATCCAAAACCAGATCTGGTGGCCGCCAGGCTGATTCGGGTGCTCCTATCGAGGAACGATGGATCATCCCGCAAACTCTTCGATACCTGTCCCGTACTGGTGCAGCCAGGATGGCCGGCTGGCCGAGTCACCTATGTATTGGCCAGCAGGCCGGAATACGCAGTCTGGCGCGCACACCCATTTCGAATCCGATCCTGCGGCCCGCAGGGCGCTCGTCTTGGCGTGATCGGCCGAGTTCGATGTGCCGCTCCGCCGAGACGCAAGACAGACATCCCCGTCGCCAATAACTGTGGGGGTCGCGCCAGTCACTCCCCGAGTTTGCGGCAGCGTTACACTTGGGAGGCTGCCCAACGGGCGTTTGGCCGTAGGGCGCCCCCAAAAAATCCGGCTAACCGCCCCGCCGGTTGACCGTCTACTATACTTGGTAGACCGTCTACCATCCCCTTATGCTGCCCGGCACCCTCGACATGCTGATCCTCCGCACCCTGCTCTTCGCCCCCATGCACGGGCACGGCATCGCCAAGCACATCCAGCGCACCTCGGACGACGTACTGCAGGTCGAGCACGGCTCCCTCTATCCCGCCCTGCACCGGCTGGAGCGTCAGGGCTGGATCGAATCCGACTGGCAGACCACCGAGCGCGGCCGTGAGATGAAATTCTACCGCTTGACCGCGGCAGGACGCGCGCAGCTCAGCATCGCGGAATCCAAGTGGAAGCAACTGGCGCGCGCCATCGCGCAAGTGATGCGCCCGGCTTGACAACCATTTATGTGGCGGCAAATGTGGCGGCGGAAAAAGCGCGAACACGACTTCGACCGCGAAATCCGCACCCACTTGGAACTGGAAGAGGAAGAGCAGCGCGAGGCCGGCGTCGCGCCCGCCGAAGCGCCGTACGCCGCGCGCCGGATTTTCGGCAACGTCACGCTACACAAGGAGGTAATGCGCGAAATGTGGGGATGGACATCGCTCGAACGGTTGGGCCAGGATCTGCGCTACGCGGTGCGCACGATGCGGCAGAGCCCCGGATTCACGCTGGTGGCCGTGCTCTCGCTGGCGCTCGGCATCGGCGGCAATACCGCCATCTTCAGCCTCATGAATGCGGTCATGCTGCGCTCGCTGCCCGTCCAGCAGCCGGATCGCCTGCTGCTGTTCGGCAAAGGACGCTGGTCCGGCATCACCGATGGCTTGCCCGACCGCAGTTGGCAACTGTTCTCCTACCCGTTCTATCGCGATGTCCAGCGCCAGAGCGAAGTCTTCGCGGGCGTGGCGGCCATGATGAGCCTGCCCAACGATGCGCGCGCAGTGGTCGGCGGCAGCCGCGAACAGGAATCGGTGCACGCGCGCCTGGTTTCGGGCACCTACTTCGACGTCTTGGGTGTGAAGCCGGCGGCCGGCCGCACATTCACCGACGCCGAAGACCAGGCGCCGGGCGCCCATCCGGTGGCGGTCGTGAGCTATTCGTGGTGGCAGCGGCGTTTTGCGCGCGATCCATCCCTGCTGGGGAAGACGCTGTCCATCGGCGCCACGGATTACACCATCGTGGGCGTCGCGCCGCCGGAGTTTTTCGGCACCTCGGTCGGTGAATCGCCCGACCTGTGGGTTCCCCTGGCCATGAACGCGCAGCTACCGCCTGCCTGGGGTGGCGATAAAGCCATGCGGGACCCGTTGTTTCAGTCCCTCTACATTCTGGCGCGGCTTAAGCCCGGCGTGACGGCGGCCCAGGCCAGTGCCCAGGTGAACCTGCTCTTCAAACAGAACCTGCGCGCCATCGTGGGCTCGCATCCCAGCGAGAAGAATCTCAACAAAATCCGGCGCGCGGCCATCGAGCTGACGCCGGGCGGCCGCGGCCTTTCGCAGATCCGCGCGCAGTTTTCGGAGTCCCTGTGGCTGCTCATGGCCGCGGTCGGGCTGGTGCTGCTGATCGCCTGCGCCAATATCGCGAACCTGCTGTTGGCGCGCGCCGCCAGCCGCCAACGGGAGATTGCCATACGCCTTTCGGTTGGCGCGGACCGCCTGCGGCTGATCCGGCAAATGCTCACCGAAAGCGTACTGCTCGCGCTGCTGGGCGGCGTTGCCGGCGTAGCTTTCGCCACATGGGCGGGCGGATTGTTGGTCCGCATGGTCTCCACAGGCGCCGAAACTCTGCCCCTGAACGTGGCGCCCGATGCGCGCGTGCTGCTGTTTACCACGCTGCTCTCCGTGGCCACTGGCATCCTGTTCGGCTTGGCCCCCGCCCTGCGCGCCACGCGCGTGGATCTCAGCTCCGCGCTCAAAGACGCACGCAGCAGCGGTCTCGCGCGCTCCCGAAACATGCTGGCCAAAGCGCTCATCGTGTCGCAGGTATCCCTTTCGGCGATGCTACTGATCGGCGCGGGCCTGTTCGTGCGCAGCCTGGTCAACCTGCGCAACGTGGACACGGGATTCAACAAAGAAAACGTGCTCGTCGTAGGCTTGGATACGGCCTCAGTCGGTTACAAAGAAGACGATCCCCGCCTGACCAACCTCTATCGCCAGGTGGAACAGCGTATCGCCGAGGCGCCCGGAGTACGCTCCGCCAGCTTCTCGATGTTCACGTTCCAGATGGGTGCGTGGACCACCGACGCGTATGCCAATGGCCGCGCGGCGCTGCCGGACAACCAGCGCGACATCCACGGCAACGTGGTCGGCCCGGCATTCTTCTCCACCATGGGCTTGCCTGTCACGCTGGGCCGAGCGTTCAGCACCAGCGACACCGCGCAGTCCGCCAGGGTCGCCATTATTAACGAGACTATGGCGCGCCGCTTCTTTCCGGGCGGCTCGCCGATCGGCCTGCGCTTCGGATTTTCACCGGACCACAGCAGCGAGTTCGAAGTGGTGGGCGTGGTGAAGGACGCCAAGTACGAAAGCCTGCGCGAACATCCCACCCCCATGGCCTTCTATCCGGATTCCCAGCACGTGCAGTTTCTCGGCGCCCTCACGGTGCGCTACGCCGGCGATTCGCGGGCCATTGTGCCCGCCATCCGGCAGGCGGTGGCCCAAGTCAATGCGAATCTGCCTGTCGCTGAGGTGCACACACTGGCCGACCAGGTGGATAGCTCGTTGGTCGGCGACAAGCTGATCGCCCGCTTGTCGACCTTTTTCGGTTTGCTGGCCTTGTCGCTGGCCTCCATCGGCATATACGGTGTCTTGTCGCACGCGGTGGCGCGGCGAACCAGCGAAGTGGGGCTGCGCATGGCTTTGGGATCCCCCCGATCCAGCGTGGTGTGGCTGGTTCTGCGCGATGTTCTGGTGCTGGTGGCCGCCGGCCTCGCCATCGGGGTTCCCGCGGCCCTCGCCAGCCAGCCGCTTGTTTCCGGGTTGCTCTACGGACTCCCCGGCGTCGATCCGATATCCGTCGCGGCGGCTATGGCGGTCCTCGCCGCGGTGGCTGGATTGGCGGCCTACCTGCCGGCGCGGCGGGCCTCGCGGGTAGATCCGGCGACCGCCCTGCGTTATGAGTGAACGGGGCGAAATTCGTTGAGAAATCCACCACCCGCCGGACACCATACGCATAATGAGTGCATGTGCCCTGACTTCCCTATCCGACACCGATTTTCTGGCGAACGTCTTTGATGCCTTGCCGCTGCCAGCCCTGGTGGTCGACTCCGACGTCCGCGTTGTCGAGTTCAATGTCGCGGCCTCCAAATTGCTGGCAAACGTTCCCTTCGCGGTACTGCGGCCCAGCGCGGGAGAAGCGTTGCATTGTATTCACAGTGCCGAAGCCTCCCCAGGCTGCGGGCACGCCGCGGCTTGCCAGGACTGCGTAATCCGGAACTCCGTGCGGGAAGTTTTCGGAGGCGGAAAGCCCGGCCGCAGAATCGCGCGCATGGCGGGCGTCAACCTGCTCGTTACGGTGGCGTCCATTCCGGACGACGCCGAGCCGCTGGCGTTGCTGATCCTGGACGACGCCGCGGAATTGTCCGCTGTGCTTACCCCTGCTTCTTCTTCTCCAGGTTCCAAAGCCCGCGCGAAAGCACGCGGCCGCAAAACGGGCAATAGTTGATCCCCACGAAGCTGTGCCGCTCCTCGCCGAAAACGAAGAAGTATTCCGTGTCGATTTCCGTGATGATCCTGCCGTTGGTGAGCTGATAGGGCTGCGCGTGGCGCGCCAATTCCAGATCCATCAGCTTGTCGAAATCCGGGCAGCAGGTCATGAGGGTATTACAGCACACCGCGTTGCCGGAACTCACCGCGGGTTGTTATGATCGAGAACGTGGGCCACCCCAGATCAGTTGGTAGAGCGGCTGATTCGTAATGTGCTTATCAGGAGTCGGCTTCGTGTTTTTTCATCGATTTACGGCGGCATACGTAGGGTCAAACGGCATCATTTGGGCGCAGTCGGCAAGGTTTTGGGCAAAGAATTGGGCAAAGAGTTTTTCTTGGCGCTTTTCCCGCCTTCGCTCTTCATAGGAAAGCCCTCTAGCCAGACTGATTGCCTAATATATCAGGCAAAACACTTGCAAAGCGGCAGAATGCCTAATATACTGGGCAAATATGCTTGACCTGGTCTCCATAGGCACCCAGATAGCCGAGCATCGCAAGAAGCTCAAGCTTAGCCAGACCGCGCTCGCGAGCAAGGCCGGAATAAGCCGGGCTACGCTCGATGCCCTCGAAAACGGACGTGCCGGCGAGCTGGGCTTCGCTAAACTCAGCAAGCTGCTGGCTACGCTCGGCCTTGAACTGAAGCTCCAAGCTGCGAACTCGCACCGGCCCACCCTGGACGAACTCCAGCAAGAGGATCGCGATGATCAAAGTCTGGACCGACGCCGCTGAGGCGGGACTTCTCGACCGTCACGCCGAGCGCGGCAGCACGTTCGCCTACCTGCCCGGCACGGCCGCCGCGCGTGCGGTCTCCCTGACAATGCCCGTACGGCTCGAATCTTGGAGCGTGCCCTTTGGCCTGCCTCCAATTTTCGAGATGAATCTCCCTGAAGGTGTTTTACGCGAGCGACTCCGCCTTGCCTTCGCGAAAGCCACCGGCACGTTTGATGATTTCGACCTGCTCTCCATCGTCGGCCGCTCACAGGTCGGGCGCATCCGCTATACCGGCGATCGCGAACAGCTAAACGAGGACGTGCCCTTCCAGTCGGTCGATGAGATTCTCGAACGCAAGCGTGGGGGCGGCCTGTTCCGCTACCTGCTTGAGAAATTCGCGTCATTCTCCGGCATCAGTGGTGTGCAGCCGAAAATACTTCTGCGCGACGAAAAAGCTTTCGCCGACATGGAGCAAACGGGACACCGGCTCTCGCAGAGCTACAAGGGCGCGACCCACATCGTGAAATTGTGGGAGCCGGGCGAGTATCCGCAACTCGCCGCGAATGAATATTTCTGCCTCACGGTCGCGCGCAAATGTGGACTCGACGTGCCCCCTTACCGTCTGGCCGAAGACGGAATGGCGCTGGTTATCGACCGCTTCGATCTGCGCATGGATGGCACGTATTGCGGATTTGAGGATTTCTGCGTGCTTAACGCCCGCAGGACCGACGAAAAATACCGTGGCAGCTACGAGACCTCCGTCATGAAGCGCTTCGGGCAGTTCGCGAACTCGACCCATGTCAGAGACGACATGGAGAAGCTCCTTACCTTGATTGCGCTTAACTGTGCGCTTCACAATGGTGACGCGCATCTGAAGAATTTCGGTATTGTCTATGACGATGTGCAGGGCGAAGCACGGCTAGCGCCCGTCTACGACCTCGTAACCACGTCCGTTTACCTGCCCAAGGACAGCTTGGCCCTTACCCTCAACGGCACAACCCAATGGCCAAGTGCAAAAGATCTGCGCAAATTCGGCGAAACGCGCACGGGCGCCACGCCCGCAAAGGTTCGATCCATTTTGGAGCGCATCCACGAAGCGATTCAGGATACTGCAAGAGAAGTCCGCTCCTATATCAAGCAACATCCGGAATTTGAGGAGCTCGGACAAAGGATGCTTCAAGAATGGGAAAAGGGCTCCGCTACCTCGCTGCGCAGCTAGAATCTCGGGTGGCGAGCCAGCGGTTGGGCAAATCCGCGACGCTGGTGCTCTTTCTTCCGAAAGTGTCTAAAATAGATTCGAGATGTTTCTTCGAAGGGCAGTGATACGCAATATCCGCTCAATCGAACAGCTTGAGTGGGAACCGGATGAGGAAGGGCCGGGCTGGCATGTAATTCTTGGCGACAATGGAGCGGGAAAGTCTTCGTTCTTGCGATCTCTGTCCCTGGTGTTGTTAGGCCCCAAGGAGGCACTCGCGGCGAGGCAGGACTGGAATACGTGGCTTCGAACCGGTGAAGACTCCGGTAATGTAGACATCGCCATCGTTCCCGATGCCAAACACGATTTATTCACGGGCAAAGGCAGGACCAGCTACTCCAAGGCGCTTATTGCAGCGGTGGGCCTCGATCGGGTCGAACAGGGCGGTACCGAGGTCGAAGTAAGAAATCGTGTTGCTGGGACCTTGGTATCTCCAGACCGCCACGTTTGGGGCACTGGATCTGGATGGTTCTCCGCTGCTTTCGGCCCGTTTCGACGTTTTACGGGTGGGGACAAGGATGCGGAGCGAAGCTTCCTATCCAATCCAAAACTTGGCGCCCATATCTCCGTGTTCGGGGAAAACGTCGCGCTTACCGAGGGCCTCAACTGGCTGCGCGAGCTGAATTACAAGAAACTCGAACACTCGGCGGAAGGTGGGCTGCTGCAGCGATTGAAGGACTTTATCAATCAGGATGGATTCCTGCCGTACTGCATCAAGCTAAAGAACGTCTCCTCCGAGGGCGTGTCCTTTGAAGACGCAAATGGCTTTCCGGTGCAAGTCGAGGAGTTGAGCGATGGATACCGGTCGCTGCTGAGCATGACTTTCGAGTTGATCCGTCAACTTCGCCGCCGCTATGAGGCCGACCAGATCTTCGATGACGACAATTTGCGCGTTGCCTTGCCCGGAGTAGTGCTGATAGATTGAAATCGACGCGCATCTTCACCCGACGTGGCAGAAGAAAGTCGGATTTTGGCTGACTGACCACTTTCCGAACTTTCAATTCATTGTGACGACCCACAGTCCGCTGATTTGCCAAGCCGCCGTCAAAGGCTCGATATTTCTATTGCCAAGACCGGGAACCCAGGACGTCGGGCAAATCCTCGAAGGTTCCGAACGCGACCGGCTGATCTATGGCGATATTCTTGACGCCTACAGCACCGAGGCGTTTGGAGCGGGAGTCACGCGATCGCGCGAGGCGCAAGAGATGCAGGACCGCTTGGCGGCGCTTAACGTAATGGAACTCAAACGCGCTCTTACAGCGAGCCAAAGAGAGGAACAAGACCGCTTGCGAGCCGCATTCCCGACCTCCTCCCACTTGTCGAACACACGGTAGCCAAGCGATGATTCAGGTACCCTCGAGAGACCTTCCCGCCGCTGCGAAAGAGGCCCTGCGGCAGTATCAAGCAACCATCGATGCAGAGAAGGACTTCGCAAAGCGGGTCGGGCTCGCTGCCGCGAAATTCAAACAGCTCAATCGTGCGAGCAACACCACCTTCCAACATGTCCGGCATACGTTGACCTTGATGTGCTCGGGCGCCAAGCGATGCATGTACTGTGAGGACTCGGCCGCCGATGAAGTGGAGCATCACCGCCCGAAAAACCTGTATCCCGAACACACCTTCGCTTGGGAAAACTATCTATACTCATGCGGTCCCTGTAACGGACCGAAGAACAATCGTTTTGCGGTTTCTGCGCTTAATGGGGCAATGGTTGAACTCACGAGAAAACGCGGTGAGCCGCCGAAGCCACCGATTCCTGTCGATCCTATCTTGTTACACCCTCGTATCGAGGATGGTCTCGAATTCATGATGCTCGATATCTGCGGAGGCACATTTTTGTTTGTGCCGGTGGCTCCCCAGGGATCGCGCGAGTTCAAGAGGGCTTCATACACCATAGAGATCCTTCGATTAAACCATCGGGATCACCTCCCCGTAGCCCGACGCGAAGCTTACGGAAGCTACAAGGACCGATTAGAGGTGTACGTTCACAGGCGGGAGGCCGGGGCCGGTAGCTCCGTCTTGCGTCCAATGATAAACGCGATCAAAAGAATGCAGCATCCCACGGTTTGGTTCGAAATGCGTCGGCAGAGCGGCTTGATCCCGGAGTTGAAGCAGCTCTTCGCGGGTGCGCCTGAGGCGTTAACCTGGTAGTGTCTGCTAACGGTACCTTCGCTACTGCCTTACGCTGCGCGACCTGAAGGAGCTCATGGCCGAACGCGGCCTGTGCGTGGACCACTCCACCATCGGCCGTTGGGTGCTGCGGTATGCGCCGGAACTCAACCAGCGGATTCGCCGGGAGATCCGGCCACCCAGTCGATCCTGGCGAGTCGATGAAACGTATGGCACGGCCTCGGTGGGCGGCAGGGTTCCGCGCAGCCCGTAGAAATCGCCTTACGGGTCCGCGACCAAGCCCGACATAGGAGCCGCCCCATCGTTTGGCTGCCCCAGGAAAACGTATGGGGTGGTCTCTGTTCCAGTGCCCGGATTGAAACTCAAAGACCGTTCCGGCCTGGCTCGACGAAGTTCAAAAAATCAGTTTCAGCCCGAACTGAATCTGCCGCGACGTAGTCGCCGTCGCGGTGATCAGTCCCGCCGACGGGCTGATGGCAGCGCCCGAGAACACGATGGCGTTGGGCGTTCCAAGATTCGCGTGGTTGAGTATGTCAAAGAATTCCGATCGAAGCTGAACATTGATCCTCTCGGTAGCAGCGATGTCCTTGACTAGGGAGAGGTCCAGCGCGGCCAGTCCCGGACCCGTGTAAGTTCCCCGCCCGAGGTCGCCGTATGTGCCGGCCGCAGGCAGAACGAACGCGCTCGGGTTGAACCACTGGGCTGGGCTGCCCACCACGACAGGTCCGGTGAATGCCGGATTCAGGGACGGCCGGTCGGGATTGCGCGTGTCGCCATCCCCGGAACGGTTTGCACCAATCTGGGGAGTGAACGGGAAACCAGTCAATAATGTCGTGATGCCGTCGAGTTGCCATCCGCCGACGACTGCGTCCTGGATTGCGCTCCGGCTTGCCCAACGCCTGTGGCGACCGAAGGGCAGCGAGTAAATCCAGGAGATGCTGGCCTGGCTTGCGACGTTCAACGCCGAAGGCCCCCAGTCTCTCGGCAGGTCGTTGCGGTCCAGAATCATTTGCGCCTGATTGTTCGCCTGCGCGCCAGTCAGCGCCGAATTCATGTCGAGATTTTTAGACCAGGTATAATTAGCCCGGAATTCCAGGCCTTGGGCGAGACGCCGGTTCACGTCCACCTGCAGAGCGTTGTAGCTGCTATTCCCCTCCGTGTACCAGAAGAAGCCCGCGCCCAAATACGGGTTCGGCCGGCTTTCGACAGGGATATACTGCGCGCCTTGAGGCACACTGCTGGTCGCCGTGCCGGGTGTTCCGCCTGCCGTGCAACCGCCTGGATTCGCGCAAATCTGGGCGGGAATGGTGTTCGGGTCCACGCTGAGCAGCCCGTGGTATCCGAACGACCCCACGTACGCCAGCCGCAGGACCGTGTTGCGATCGAGTCGCCGCTCCACCGTGAGACGCCACTCCTCAACCGTCGGCGTCTTGGCGTTCGGCTGGATGCCCTGTGGGGCATATGTTGTGCACGGCGCCGGGACGCCAGGGCCACACGAGGGCGGGGGAGCCACGTTCGCAAGAATCGGCAGGAGCGAAGGCAGTGAGACGTTCGCAAAGGATAGAGCGCCGTTGTAGGGCGGCACTGAATTCAGAAGGAAGCTGAGATCGTCAATCAGCGAGTAATAGGTACCGAAACCGGCACGCAGTACCGTGCGGCCGTTCCCCAAGACATCCCAGGCCAAGGCGATCCGGGGTCCGAAGAGCCGCGTAGCATTGTTTTGCGTGAACGCCGAATGGCCGGCCATCGGAGTGGTTTCCAGCACGCCGTCTCCATCAGTGACATAGTTGGCGGCCCGGCCGGCGACTTCGTTCCATCCGTTGGTAAACTCGTGCCGGACACCCGCCTGGAGCGTGAGATTCGGCAACAGCTTGATGGTGTCCTCGAAATACCAGGCGCCGAAGAAACTTCTCCAGCCTAGTTCACTGGGTGAAGGCACCACCTGGAAACTGGTGACCTTGCCCTGCAGAAAGGTCGTCAAGCTGGCGAAACTCGCTTGCCCCAATTGGCGCGAAGCGCTGTCTTCATTATCCTGTAGCCGCTGAAACCACACTCCGGCGCTGATCTGATGAATCCCCTTAATGATCTGAAGACCATCGGTCCAGGTGAAAAGATTGCGCCGGTTCCAGGCGTTCGCCGCATTGTTTGGCCCGGCTGTAGTGAGGGACGCCAGGCCCGTGGTGGTGACGCCGCCCCCAATCACGATTCCGCCAGGTCCTAGCCCGCCGACAAACGAGTCGCTCGCCGGAAACGTGGCCAGAGGAGCGGAATCCAGCTTGAAACCGGCGCGTGAGAATCCAGCGTCAAATGTGTTCAGAAATCGCGGCGAAAAAACGTGCGTTTCCTGCGCGCTCGCAACCTGGGCGCGCAGCATCTCGTAAGACGCGAACAGCGGATCGGAGAGCGGTATCAGACTATTCCCATCGTCAATCGTGTAGATTCCCGCAAGCCAATCGCCGGCGCCCAGCGTGTAATCGGCTCGTGCATTGCCGAAATCTTCCCGTATCGACTGGCGGGGATTGTTGTAGGCCAGCGCCGTCCCTGTCGGTAGGCCGCCGACAAGCCTCTCCGGACCGTTGGCTTGGGGCCAAAAAGACATGTAGGCGAGCATCGCCGCATTCAGATTCGCGACCTTCGTATAGACGCCCGAAGCATTTGGCAGCAGACCCAGGCGCGCCTGCGCGTCGGGAACCACCGCCACGTTACTGACTGCCAGGGCTTGGCGGAAACCTTCGTAGTTAGCAAACAGGAACAACTTGTTCTTCTTTAGCGGACCTCCCAGCGCCCCTCCGAACTGGTTCCTGCGGAACGGCGGAACCGCAGCCTGATCGAAGAAGTTGCGGGCATCCAGCGCGCTATTTCGCAAGAACTCAAACACCGACCCGTGCAGCACATTGGTGCCGGCCCGAGTCGCTACGCTGACCTGCGCTCCGGCCCGCTTGCCATACTCCGCTCCGTAGGTATCGGTCAGAACGTTGAACTCGCGGATGGCGTCGATTCCGAGCAACTCTCCGCTGGCGCCTCCCGGCGTGACAGCAAGCTGGCTGGCGCCCATGTATTCAATTCCGTTTAACAGGAACAGGTTCTCCGCAGTCCGGCGTCCGTCCACCGAAAAGGTGTTGCCGTCGCTGGTGCTGGTCTGAGCGCTCTTCATGGCGCTGAAGTTAATGGAGCCTGGATTCAAGGTAATCAGGTTATCGAAGCTCCTCCCGTTGAGGGGCAGATCTTTCACCTCGCGCTCGCCAACCAGCCCGGCGATCGACGCGGTAGTCGTGTTGACGATCGGCTCCCGCTCGGAAACATTGATGGTCTGGGCCAGATCGCCCACTGCCAGCCGAAGGTTCACGACCGCTTCCTGGCCGATCCGCAGATCGATGCCGGTGCGCAGGGCCGAGTTAAATCCCGGCTTCCCAGCCCTCACTTCCTGTGCCCCGAGAGGCAGAGAGAGAACTTTGTAGTTGCCGTCTGTATTCGTGGCGGCCGTTCGCACGGCGCCGGTCTCCAGACTCTTGACCGTCACGGTAGCGCCGCTTATGGGAGTGCCGGAGACATCCACTACTGTTCCGGAAACTGACGCGGACGCCTGCCCCCAAGCTGGAGCGGCTATGAGGACCGCCGACCAAAGCAGGCGTGTGCCGAAAAGCCGATTGAGATACGCTCCGGGCGACAGGCGGGCCTGCTTCGCTCCAAATAGCCGCCCGGCGCACCAGGCGCAAAGAGCTGAGAGGATGTTGCCGCTGCTGCCCGGAGAAACCTCAAAGGCCATCGTTCCATTCTCGCGCCATTATCGCGCGAGCGTGCTGGTGACGTGCGGCATCGGGCTGCCGGGTATCTGAGGCAGGCGCAGCCGCGCGAGTCTCGCGGCGTTTCGCGGAGGTTCCGGGATAACGGGCACGGCAAAGCGACCGTCCGGGAACTTGAGAAGTACGACGGCTCGTTTTACGCGAGTGGGGCGGCTCCTTGAGCTGCGGCGGCCTCCCAGGCCGCCATCTTCTCTTCGCCAAGGCTCGATTTCGGAGCAAGAAGCGGGTCCAGGGGGACCCGACCCAGAGGGTCCAAGCCCCTGCCCCACTACCTGTGGTATTGCGCACGAGTGCGCGCGCCACCCTTCAATAGGACCCGGAACCCGCTTTCTGCCGCGTCAAATGGACCTTCCCCGTAATGGCCACTCCATCCATATTTCCGCTGATGTCGCCATCCAAATGGTCGCCGTCCAGCTTCAGCGTGAACTTCACCAGCCCCTTGGCCTCGGCCGACGCAACCTCAAAGGTGAGCTTGCCATCCTGCAGGCTGACGCTCCGGATAGGCTCGGCCTCCTGGTCCTCCC
>Ga0302326_10016940_pt1 | contig 15224 bp, 14 predicted proteins | sample Palsa_T0_3_FD_202264 | JGI IMG/M metagenome (GOLD analysis project Ga0302326, IMG submission 202264) | Peat permafrost microbial communities from Stordalen Mire near Abisko, Sweden - Palsa_T0_3 | ecosystem: Environmental > Terrestrial > Soil > Palsa > Peat permafrost | place: Sweden: Abisko...
GTTTGCCCCGAACCTCCCGTCCAACGAGGTGGCCATACAGATTCTGGTCGAGGCCATTGAAGGGGCCGGTCGGGTCGCCGGCGAGGACATCGCCATCGCCATGGACCCGGCCAGTAGCGAGTTCTACAAGGACGGGAGCTACGAGCTCGTCGGGGAAGGGCGGTCGCTGTCGTCGTCACAGATGGTCGAGTACTGGGTGGAGCTGGCGGGCCGATATCCGATCGTGTCCATCGAAGACGGTATGGCCGAGGACGATTGGGACGGTTGGCGCGCGCTCACCGCAGCGCTCGGATCGAAGATCCAACTGGTTGGCGACGATTTGTTCGTCACCAACACCGCACGCCTCGCGCAGGGCATCGAAGAAGGAATTGCCAATTCGATTCTCATCAAGCTGAACCAGATCGGCACCGTCACCGAAACGCTGGAGGCTATGCAATTGGCCGCCGCTGCGAATTACACCAATATCGTGTCGCACCGCTCCGGCGAAACCGAAGACGCCTTCATCGCCGATTTGGTGGTGGCCACGCGCGCCGGCCAGATCAAGACCGGCTCCGCCAGCCGCACCGATCGTATCGCTAAATACAACCAGCTTCTGCGCATCGAGGAAGAACTGGGCGACGCCGCGAAATTCGCCGGCCGAAAGGCATTCCACCAATAATGCATGGCTCAAAGAAGCCGCTCGTCCTGACCATTCTGGACGGGTGGGGTTATTCTGCCGCCACCGAGGGCAATGCCATCGCCGCCGCGCGAAAGCCCACCTACGATGTGCTGCTGCGCGAGTTTCCGAACACGCTGGTGCACACTTCGGGCCGTTATGTTGGGCTGCCGGAGGGCCAGATGGGCAACAGCGAAGTGGGCCATTTGAACATCGGCGCCGGCCGCATCATCTATATGGATGTGACGCGCATCGACCGCATGATTGCTTCAGGTGAGTTCTTTAACAACCCGGTGCTGCTGGATTCAATGCGGTACGCTTGTACTCATCGCCTGCATCTGATGGGCCTCTGTAGCGACGGAGGCGTGCATTCGCTGCTCACTCACCTCTACGCGCTGCTCAAGATGGCCAAGCAGCAGCAAGTGGAACAAGTGTTCGTGCACTGCTTCATGGACGGGCGCGATACGCCGCCGGAGAGCGGCGCGGGCTTTCTCGAGCAAGTGCAGAAGGAGCTTCGCCAAATCGGGATTGGCAAAATCGCCACCGTGTCGGGCCGCTACTATGCCATGGATCGGGACAAGCGCTGGGATCGCATCGAGCGCGCTTTTGGCGCCATGGTGCTGGGCAACGGCGCGAAGTCTGACGATCCCGTGGCGGCGGTGAAGCGATCCTACGAGCAAGGCGTTACCGATGAGTTCATCGAGCCGGTCACGATCGTCGACAGCGACAAGCAGCCGGTGGGCCTGATCCGCGACGACGACGCCTGCATCTTCTTCAACTATCGCGCCGATCGCGGCCGCGAGATGACCAGGGCGCTCACCGATCCCACGCTCGAAAAGCCATCGCGATCGCTAGCGCCGAAGAATCTGCACTTCACCACCATGACCGAGTACGACAAGACCTTGCGCATCCCGTTTGTGCTGCCGCGCGAGCATCCCAACAACATCCTGGCGGACGTGATGGCGCGCTTGAATTGGAAAAATCTGCGCGTTGCCGAAACCGAAAAATACGCCCACGTAACTTACTTCTTCAATGGCGGCAAGGAAGACCCCTATCCCGGAGAGAGCCGTGAGCTGGTGCCGTCCCCGAAGGTCGCCACGTACGATCTGAAGCCCGAGATGAACGCGGCCGGCATCACCGAAGTGGTGGTCAAGGCCATCGACCAGCGCAGCTTCGACGTCATCGTGATGAACTATGCGAATGCCGACATGGTGGGGCATTCGGGGAAGATGGCTCCCACCGTGAAGGCGGTCGAGGCCGTCGACGCGGGCCTCGGCGAGATCTACGCGGCGCTGCGCCGCTCGGGTGGCTCGTGGATCATCACGGCCGATCACGGCAACGCCGAGACGATGATTGATCCAGTGGCCAAGGGTCCGCACACTTACCACACCACCAATCCGGTGCCATTCATTTTGGTGACCGAAACGGGCGCCAGGCTGCGCTCGGGAGGCGCGCTGCAAGACATCTCGCCGACCGTGCTCAGTTTCCTGGACGAGAATCAGCCCAAGGAAATGACCGGCCGCGACCTGCGCCTCTAACCGAACCGCGACTAACCGAGCCGCGACTAACCGAACCGCGACTAACCGAGCCGCGACCGTGAGGGAGCGGTCCCCAGTTACACTGAAATCATGTCCAAGCAATATTCAGCACCGCCCCCGATGGCGATTGATCCAGCCGGCAAGTACACGGCGACGATTGAGACTTCGAAAGGAAAAATCACCTGTGAACTCTTCGCCAAGGACGCCCCGAAGACCGTCAACAATTTCGTCTTCCTGGCCCGCGAAGGTTTCTATGACGGCACCGTGTTTCATCGCGTCATCAACGACTTCATGATTCAAGGCGGCGATCCCACCGCCAGCGGCCGCGGCGGCCCCGGCTACAAGTTCGAGGACGAGACCAAGAACAACCCGCACCGCCACAAGATTGGCTCACTGTCCATGGCCAACGCCGGTCCGCACACCAACGGCAGCCAGTTTTTCATTACTCATATCGCTACCGATTGGCTGGATGGCAAGCACACCATCTTCGGCCAGGTGACCAGCGGCCAGGACGTGGTGAACAAAGTTCAGCAGGGCGACCAAGTGAAGTCCATCACCATCCAGGAAGGCTGAAGCAGTGGCCTTTCCGGTTCACCGCATGCGGCGCCTGCGCTCGAGCGAGGGTGTGCGGAATCTGGTTCGCGAGACGGTGCTCGATCCAGGCGATTTCATCCTGCCGCTGTTCATCTGTCCGGGCGAAGGTGTGCGCCGCGAAATCAAATCCATGCCCGGACACGCTCAACTTTCGGTTGACCGGCTCGTTGCCGAATGCGCTGAAGCTCACGGGCTCGGCATCGGCGGCGTGATTCTATTTGGGATTCCGGAAACGAAAGATGAGCTGGCCTCGGGCGCCTACGCCGACCATGGCATCGTGCAGCAGGCCGTGCGGGCCCTCAAGCGCGAAGTTCCAAAGCTGCTGGTGATGACCGACGTTTGCAATTGCGAATACACCAGCCACGGCCACTGCGGATTGGTTGTCAATGGCGAGGTCCAGAACGATCCTACCCTCGATTGGCTGGCGAAAGCCGCGGTGTCGCACGCTCGCGCCGGAGCCGATATCGTCGCGCCCAGCGACATGATGGACGGGCGGGTGGCCGCCATTCGCAAGGCGCTCGATACCGCCGGCTTTACGAACACGCCCATCGTTTCGTACGCTGCCAAGTACGCCTCGGTCTTCTACGGACCGTTCCGCGAAGCGGCCGAATCGACGCCCCAATTCGGCGATCGGCGCAGTTACCAGATGGACCCGGCCAACTCGCGCGAAGCGATGCGCGAGATCGAGCTGGATATCGAGGAAGGCGCGGACGCGATTATGGTGAAGCCGGCCATGCCGTATCTCGACATCATCCGCGAGGCCCGGCAGCGTTTCCCCACGCCGCTCGGCGCGTATCAGGTCAGCGGCGAGTTCAGCATGATGATGGCGGCCATCAACAACGGCTGGCTGGACCGCGACCGGACCATTCTCGAATCGCTTACCGCGATCCGCCGCGCCGGCGCGGATTTCGTACTGACCTACTTCGCGAAAGACGCCGCCCGTTTGCTCACGTGACCGAACTGCGCGTCCTGCTGAACCGCGCGCGCGAGCAAGCGGGCCTATTGCCGCACGAAAAATCCGACGTGCTCTTCCAGTGCGGCTTCCACTTCCTCTACGCCGCGCACTTCGGCCCAGCGCGGTCCTTTCCATAGCAATCCTGCAAGCTCAGAAAGCTGCGCGAGACTTCCCACGGCGTACACCTCCACGCTACCGTCGTCCACATTGCGCACCCAGCCCCTGAGGCCGAGCGCTTGCGCCGACCGCTCGACAAAGTAGCGAAAGCCCACACCCTGCACCTGTCCTCGCACATGGTACAGCCGGGCTTGGACGCTCAAGGTTTCTTCGAGAGGGGATAAACAACGATGTGGCGAAATTCCACGGACCCGCGATTGCCCTGCAGTAGAATAGGCCCGGGCTCGGCCTCGTTCGAATCGAGCGCGATCGAGGTCGGACCCTCGATGCTTTGCCGGTTGATCACGCGAACGCCGTTCAGGATCACGGTGACTTCACGGCCCACCAGGCGCGCCGCCAGCGTCTGCCACTCTCCGGCCGGGCGCTCGGCGTTCACCGTGGGAGCGATGCGGCCCAAAATCGAACCGGTCGCGCGATTGGATGCGGGACGATCGGCATCGTCGGCGATCTGGACTTCATAGCGTCCCCGCAGAGCAATGCCGCTGTTGCTGTGCGGTTCAATCCGGTATTCGGCGTCCACCACGAAGTTGAGGAACTTCTTGTCGGAAATCAGATCGGGCGCTCCGAAAAGCGCGGTGAGAGCTCCATCCTTGACAACCCATCCCATCAAATGCGTGGGCGGCACGGCCTCCCAGCCGGCCAAATCGCGACCATTAAACAGCACCACCCCATCGCCGCGTTTCCACGAGCCGTCGTCGTGGTCGGGCAGCGCGGGCGCGCGCACGCCGGTCCATTCCAGATACGAGGACGGATCGCCCTCGATTTCAAATGTTCCCTTGAGTTTGCCGTCTTCCAAGCGGGCCCAGTAGAGGCCCTTCTCCGGATTGCGGTCTTTGCGGAAGCGGGCTTCCAGCGCAAAACGAAGCTCGCCTTCCGAGACGGAGAGCTTCGGGATCTCATCCAACAAACCCACCGGCGAGCCCAAAAACTTGCCCTTGAGATTGTCCGTCCCGGCGCCCGACACCTCCAGCCACCAGCCGTGAGGAGCCGCCGGCCCGTTGGCGTTGATGTCCCAATGGCCGTTAAATTCTTGATCGTCCTTGGTAGCAGCGAAGCAGCAGAGCGCCAGAGCTGCGACGAAAACGTGTCGCACTGCGCCTACTTTACCAAAGATTACCTGGGCCCTGCGTTCGGAAATCTCAGTGCCTCAGCTCAGCGCGCGTCTGAAGGAATTGCACGACGTTGGCCCGCGTGATGATGCCGTCCAAATGTTTTTCGCTCACCACCGGCAACTGGTTCACGTCATCGCGGCCCATGGTCTCGAGCGCTTCCATCACGGGCGTCGCGGGCGTGACAGTGTGGATCTGGTCCAGCGGGCGCATGACATCCGAGAGAGTCATGTAGGGCCAGCGCGGCCGCTCCAGTTCCTTGATCTCGTGCGGAGTCACGAGCCCGGCGATCTCGCCGTTCTGCTGGATCACGAAACAACGGCGTCCGGAACGCAGCAGGTAATTCTCGACAAACTGCTCCACGTTCATGTTGCCGTCCAGCGTCACGCAATCGCTGGTCATGATGTCGCGCACCTTCACCCCTTTCAGCCCTTCGGTGAGCGCAACGGAGCTGTAGCTGGCCGCGGCGGCTTGCAGCAGAAACCATCCGATGAAGGCGATCCAGAGCCCGCCAAAACCCGCGCCGCCAAAAAAGCGGAAAATCCCGAACGCGATAAACAGCAGCGCGATCGCTTTGCCGACCGTCGCAGCCTGTTGCGTGGCGCGCAGCGGACTGCCCGAAGTCAGCCACAGGATGGAGCGCAGGATGCGGCCGCCATCCAGCGGATAACCCGGAATCATGTTGAACGCGGCGAGGGAAAGATTGATGTACCCGAGCCAAACGAACATGGCGTGCAGCGGCGTTTCCGGCGCCGCGCCCATACGCCATCCGAGGGCCCACGCCACTGCCAGGGACATCAAACCGATCACCGCGCTGGAAACCGGGCCCACGATGCCCACCAGGAACTCGGTTTTGGCGTCTTCCGGCTCTTTCTCGATTTGAGCCAGGCCGCCCAGCGCGAATAGCGTGATCGCGTTCGTGGTCAGTCCGCGCGTTCGCGCCACCAGCGCGTGGGAAAATTCATGCGCCAGCAGAGAAACGAAAAACAGCAGCGCCGTCAAAATCGAGAGCGCCCAGATCACGTTCGATCCCCACTCCGCATGGCTCGCCTGGAATTGCGATCCCAGGGACATCGTGATCAGCAGCGCGATGATGAACCAACTGTAGTGGAGACCGACTTCGATGCCGAACAGGCGTCCGAGCCGAATGCTAGATCGCATCGACCACCTCTCTCCATTCCTACCACGTTGCACACTCACCCGGAAAGAGTATCTGTCGAAGGGGAGGAGATGAAGCTTTCTTACGGCTTCGTCGGCTCCTGTTACGCCTTTGCCGCAGATCTGAAAGTACCAGGGACGATTTATTTCAGACCCAGCGTGGTCTTCCGTGCCTTATCAACTTGATCCATCACCTTACATTTACCAATGCTCTTCAATATGGCCCTGGTAGACACGGTGGCCAGATTATCCGTGACAATCACGCTGTCGGTTACGAGTCCCATTACCCGTCCATCAGTGGTGGCCGCATCGACGCGCACCCGGGTCGCACCCATCCGCGAAAGATTGGACGTGATCAGAGCGAGAATGAGCTGACTCAGCCCCGTGTATACGCTATTGTCCTGCACAACGAGCGCGGGGCGTTTCTTGAAGGTCGTTAAATCCGAGTTTGGAAAGCTAACCAGGACAACCTCCCCACGCACCAGGCTCACAGATGATCGTAGATCTCCATCCCCGGGGCATTCCAATCCTGCTCAAAAGAGAGCAGCGATAGGCGGATTGCCGCATTCTCTGCCAGACATGCGTTCGTATTCGAAGTGGTCGCGACCGACGCTCGAAAGGTCGGTTCATAGACGGAGATCCCGACGTTTTTGCTGACACGGAGCCAATCGGTCGTCCCTGCAGCATTCGTACCGTAGTCAACCAATGCAAGCATAATGTTCACCTACCACTGTACTAGACTTCCTCACCTGACAGCTGTTTCAAGCGGACTGGCTTGAACCCCTCCTGCGTTATCACCGCCACATCTATGGCACCACCAACTCCGCGTATTCCGACGGTCCACGTCTGAAGCCGAATCGTCGTCCTAAGAAGAAATATCGACAAATCAACGCAATCCTGCAGAGGTAGGAACTGGTATGGTACCGGGATGCTCAGTGCGCCCAGCTTCGCCCTAAGGTTTTCCACTTGTGCCGGGCCAAGCTGTAGTTCGGCGGCGATCAAATCTAGTAGTCGGGGATCGTATCCCTGTATTAGCCGATCTACATACTCCCGCTGCCCTCCCCAGACGGCACCGAACTGACCAGGCCCAACGAACCACTCGCGGGGCTGAGGTCTTGAGGGGACAAAAAACTCAAAGACACGCCCGTATGGGGCACCCGGATCGTAACCTCCAATCAAAAATGCCATATCCGGTGTCCCTTGGGGCAATTGTTCTGGCATCCCCAGCATTTTCCACTGTGAGGAGAAGAACTCGCTCAACTCGCTCGCAAATTGTTCGACCGATAGGTTTTCTTTTTGCTTCTTGGTGAGCTCTGCCTGGAACTCAGGTATAAAGCTGTGCGTTATTCGTGGCGCCGTCTGTCCGATTGCGCCCAAGCCATATGTTACGGCACCAAAACGCTGATTTTGCCCTGCGAGCTTGAGCAACTTGGTTGCATTGTCGAACGTTGCAGGTACCAGAACACCTGGTTGGCCTGGCATGACATTTGTTTGAAGGGCCATAAGTGTTACCCTGCTATCCGCCGCAAGAACGATGCCTTCCGGCCCTTTGAAAGCAATTCCCAATGACATTATATAGCCTTATTCCAGGTCCAGTAATTGTATATCAGTTTCGGGATGGCCGCCACAGCCACCCCTAAGCGATGTTTGATAAGCCAATTCGGTCCGATCCTGGTCGTCAGCGTCGTGCGCCTCGAAAAGGTCGCCGGGGTTGTGACTGCGATCCACCGTAGGGGAAAAATGAAGCGCCGCTGCCAAGACGTCCGAAGCCGGTGAGTCTACCGCTTGCCGATGATGCTCGAACCGGAACCAAGCCATCACTGACAGCAAGCAGCCTGTGGTTCAAGTTGGATGCTTGGGCCGTGCCCGCAGGTTTAGCCACGTACCGAGCGCCCCTGAGCGAGTGGATTACGATTGCGCCAGCAGACCCGACCGCGCCAGCAAAGCATTCGGATCGGGATCGCGGCCCATGAAGCTGCGATACAGCTCAGCCGGATCTTCGCTGTCGCCCCGGGCCAGGATTCGTTCGCGGAATCGGCCGCCCACTTCACGGCTGAAGATGCCGCCGCGCTGAAATAGCGTGAAGGCGTCGGCGTCCAGGACCTCGGACCATTTGTAGGAGTAGTAACCCGCGCCATAACCCACCGGACTCGAGAACAAGTGCGTGAAACTCACGATCATCGCGTAGTGTTCCGGCAGCTCGGCCGCGGAGAATTCCTGCAAAATCCCGCGCGCGAACGCCAGCAAGTCCACACCGGAATTGGGATCGAGATGGCGGTGCAGCGCCAGGTCCACGAAGCCGAATCCGAGCTGCCGCATTTGCCCATTGGCCGCGCGGAAATTGCGCGCGCGCCGCATCTTCTCGAGCAATTCGTCCGGGATGGGCGCGCCGGTCTGGTAGTGCCGGGCAAACAAATCCAAAGCTTCACGCTCCCAGCTCCAGTTCTCCATGATTTGCGACGGCAGCTCCACGAAGTCCCAGGCCACGTTGACGCCCGCCAACCCGCGCAATTCCACTTTGCTGAGGCAATGGTGCAACAGGTGCCCGAATTCGTGGAAAATGGTCTGCACTTCACGGTGCGTCAACAGCGACGGGCGGTCCTCGGTGGGCGGCGTTAGGTTGCCGCAAATCAGCCCTAAATGCGCTTCTTGATGCCGCGGTTCCTGGCGGTCGTCCCGCGGTATTCCGGTGATGAGCACATCCATCCACGCGCCTCCGCGCTTATTCTCGCGCGGAAACCAGTCCGCGTAGAATGCTCCTATCAGGCGGCTGCCGGAAGCAGGACTTTCATCGTAAATCTCGTAATACTTCACCTGCGGATCCCAGGCCGGTACGCCTTCTTTCTCCACCACCCGGATGCCGTAAAGACGGCGCACGATCTCGAACATTCCGTTGACGACGCGGTCCAGCGGGAAATACGGGCGCAAAGCCTCTTCGTCGAAATCGTACAGCGCCGCGCGCTGTTTCTCCGCACAATATGCGATATCCCACGGATATAGTTTTGCTTTTCCAGAGAAAGCCAGTAAGTCGGCATTCTCTTGCCGAAATTGCGCCTCAGTCTTCTGCTTCAGATCGCCGAGGAACTGATGGGCCCGTTCACCACTGTGGGCCATGCGGTCTTCGAGCACCAAATCCGCGAAATCCCGGTAGCCAAGCAAGCGCGCCTTCTCGCGGCGGAGTTCCAGGATGCGACGCAAGATGGGCCGGTTGTCGTACTTTTCCTCGGTGGCGCGATTGACGAAAGCTTCGTAGACCTTGCGGCGCAGCTGGAGATCGTCCAGATACGTCAGGACGGCCAAGTAACTGGGGCCTTGCAGCGTGAAACGCCAGGAGGGCTCGGGTAAGCCTTTGGAAGCGGCGCTGGAGCGCGCCATCACTCGCGCGCTCTCGGGCAAGCCCGCCAGCTCGCGTTCGTCGGTGATCACCCATTCATATTGATTCGTCGAGTCCAGTACGTTTTCCGCGAAGCGAATGGTCTGCTTCGTCAACTCGATGTCGATCTCGGCGATGCGTTGCTTGCCGGGCGCATCCAATTGTGCTCCGTGTCGCCGGAAATTGTCCATTGTTTTTTCCAGGAATCGTTTCTGTACGCCGGCCAGATTCCGGGCCTCGCCGGTTTGCGAATAGCTCTGAACCGCGCGCCACAACGCTTCGTTCAACGGCAGCGACGAATGGAACTCGCTCACCCGAGGCTGGACCGCGTTGTAAGCGGCGCGCAGATCGGGCGTGGTGGCAACCGCTTCCAGGTTGCGAATGATCTGCATGGCGTATTCCAGGCGCTCCGTGAGCTGGTCCAGCCGCTGCATGGTATTGGCGAAGGTGCGCGGACCGGGTTCCGCGATCAGCCGGTCCAGCTCCGCGCGCGCGTCCGCAAGCAGTTCGGCGATGGCCGGCTCCACGTTTTCCGCGCGAATCTGGTCGAATGGGATTTGAAATTGTATTTGAAGCAGCGGGTTGGCAATGGTCGAAGATGTCATTCTAATTATTTGTCTTATTCTACGACAGCACCGGGGAACAAATTCCCGGCGTACCTGCGTATCCTAATGAGTAGACGCCGTGCCAGACTCTCAATACGCCATCGAAACCCAGGATCTCACAAAGATCTACCGCGCGCGCTGGACGGGCCGCGAGGTCCGGGCCATTGATGGCGTTTCCCTGCGCGTTCCCAGGGGAACCATCTTCGGCCTGCTGGGGCCGAACGGCGCGGGGAAGACCACCTTCGTGAAGACGTTGCTCTCGGCCGTGCGGCAAACCAAAGGCAGCGCCCTGATTTTCGGCCGCAATGCCAGTGATCCGGAGGCCCGCCGGCCGATCGGATACCTGCCGGAGAACCATCGCTTTCCCACCTATTTCACGGGTGCCGGAATGCTCGATTTCTACGCATCTCTTTCGGGCGTCAGCGCGGCTCAAAGAAAAAAGCTGATCCCGGAACATCTGGAGCTGGTGGGCCTCAGCCAATGGGGCGCGATGCGCATCGGCAAATACTCCAAGGGCATGTTGCAGCGTCTCGGCCTCGCGCAGGCGCTGATTCATTCGCCATCAATGCTGATCCTGGACGAACCCACCGATGGCGTCGACCCGGTGGGCCGCCGCGAGATCCGCGAGCTTCTCGGGCGCTTCGAATCCCAAGGCGTGACGATCTTCGTCAATTCGCATTTGCTCGCCGAGGTGGAAGCCCTGTGCCGCGAGATCGCAATCTTGCACAAAGGCAAAGTGGCGCTCACCGGAAAAATGCACGACCTCACGGCGGGCAAAGGCTACCGGTTAACGGTGACCCGTCCATCCGACGTTCTTACCGAGGAACTGCGTGCCAAAGCAACCTCGATGGCGGCGCGCGATGGCCTGGTCGACTTTCAGTTTTCGAGCCGCGAGCTGGTCAACACCGCGGTGGACCTGCTGCGGGCGCAACACTGCGAAATCGAGTCGCTGGCGCCGACTACCAGCACGCTGGAAGAAGTATTCGTGCGAACCGTGGAGAAACAGTAAAGCGATGGTCACCCTGGCTCTGGTTCGCGATACGTTCCGCGAGGCACTCGCCCGGAAGATTTTTTGGGTCCTGTTCGGCCTTTCCACCCTGATGATCCTGTTCTTCCTGTTTCTGCTGCGGATCGACATCGTCGCGGGCGCCACTGCCACGGTATCGCTGTTTGGCCGCCAGACCCAGGGAAACCCGGACGTGGACCGCATGGTGCGCGGAGTCTACGGCGGCATTGCGACATTCCTCTACACTTTCGGAATGTTTCTCGCGGTCTTCGCTTCCTCCGGGCTGGTTCCCAGCGTCCTGGAACCGGGCCGCATCGAGCTGCTGCTCTCGAAACCCCTTTCCCGCACTCATCTTCTGCTCGGCCGTTACCTCGGCAATGTTTTGGTGGTCTCGCTGAACAGCATCTATCTGGTGCTGGGCGTGTGGATAATCCTGGGCGCGAAGACCGGCATTTGGTCGCCCGCCTTCCTGATCGCGATCGCCACCACAACCTTCATCTTCGCCGTCCTGCTCACGGTTGTCGTTCTGATCGGCGTGACGTTGGAAAGCGCGGCGGCGGCCACCATGATCACCGTGGCTCTGATGATCATGAGTCCGATTCTGGCGCAGAATAGCACGATGATGCGCCTGCTATCGTCCGAATGGTCGCGCAACATCTGGCGCACTCTCTATTACACATTCCCCAAAGTTTACGAACTCGGCAAGATGACGCTGGACGCGATCCAGAGCGGGACCTTCGCCGGATTCACGCCCATCTGGACCTCGGCGCTGTTTGGAATCGCGATGCTGGGGGCCGCGCTGTGGATTTTCCAGCGGAGAGATTTCTAGTGCGGGTCCAGGACCGCTTGCAGACGCGCGCGGCTCAGAATCGGGGTTGCCGTAACAGAGCCGCGACCGTAAGGGAGTCGGTTTTCCTGTTCGCTGCGCTTGCGTGCCTCGTGCTCAGCGGCTGCCTGCCCAAGAAATCGGCGTCGCTGCATGTGAGCCCGGCGCTCGAAGCGCTGGTCCCGTCCGACACCGTGGTGGTGCTGGGCGTGAATCTGGCCTCAATCGGCGCCACGCCTATTTATCAAAAGCTCATAACCCGCGTGCCATTGCCGCAGCTCGACGAATTCCAAAAGCAGACCGGCCTGGATCCTCGCAAGGATTTGTCGGAGGTCCTGGTATGCTCCAACGGCAAGACCGCGCTGCTGCTGGTGCGCGGGAAGTTTCGCGTTGCGGATTTGCAGGCGCGCTTCAAATCGAAGGGCGTCACGCCCAATAACTACAAAGGCCACGCCTTATTCGGGGACCAGCGAGCCGGCATCACTTTTATGGACGATTCCACGGCCGCCGCCGGATCGCCCGCCGAGCTGCGCGCGCTCATTGATCAAGCCGGTTCCGCGCATGGCCTCCCTCCGGAGCTTCGCGATCTGCTGCGCACGCTTCCGGAAGGCGATCAGGTCTATGCCGCGCTCACCGGCGGTATCGAAAACTTGAATTTGCCGCTGCCGCGCGAAGGCAATCTCGGAAATATCCTGAACGCTCTGCGATCGGTGGAGAGCGCTACTCTTGGCCTGAACCTGAGCAAAGGCATCGACGCAGCGGCGGTTGTCAATTGCAAAACCGACCGCGACGCCAAGTTCGTTCACGACCTGGTGCGCGGCCTGGTGGGCTTTGGCCGGCTGAATACCCCAGACAACAAGCCCGAGATGCTCAAGCTTTACGACGCGATTCAGGTGACGCAGCAGCAGCAGCAGACCAAGGTGACCGCGGATGTTCCCGAGGAGTTAGCGGACAAGTTTCTGGACTTGTGGTTGAAGAAATAACGGCTACTTCTTACCGACCGGCGCTGGAATCGCGTCGCCCAGGTTCATGGAGCCGCCGCCTTCGCTGACGTAGTTGATGTTCCACGAAGGGATTTCCACCTCCACGTCGCCTTCCACCACGCACTGGCAACCCAGGCGCGATCTCAGCGTGAGGCCGGGGGCCATTTGGAGGCGATCACCTTCTTCGTCCTCGTCCATCTCGGAAAGGTTTTCCATGCCTTTGGTGACGATCACGTGGCACGTGGTGCAGGCGCAGTTTCCGCCGCAGGCATGTTCGAGATGCATTCCAAAATTCAGGCAGACGTCCAGAATCGATTCGGGTTTTCCGTGCTCGTGATAGGGCAGTTTTCCCGACTCGAATTCAACGGTCTTACCGTCAATCGTAACCTTGGGCACGTCCCATTATATCGTGTGCGGCGTTTGCGGCCCCTGCTGCATACTTATAAGCAGTGTTTCATTCCATCGAGAAGAATATTTCCGCGCGGGTCGCCGGGTACGTGCGGACCAAGTATGGCGTGGAGGTTGCGAGCGGTCTGGAGCAGCCCAAGCAATCTTCCTTCGGCGAGCTGGCGATTCCCGTCGCCTTTCATTTGGCGCGACAGCTCAAGCAGGCCCCGCGCGCGATCGCGGCCGAATTAGTCGCCGGCCTGGGATCGATCGAAGGCGTGGCTGCGCTGGAAGTCGCAGGCAACGGCTACATCAACGTTCGGCTGGATCGCGGAGCCTATAGTTACGCCGTACTACACACCGCGAACACAACCGGCGAGCCGACGCCGGGGAAGATCATCGTCGAGCACACCAACATCAATCCCAACAAAGCTGCGCACATCGGCCATCTTCGGAATGCGGTTCTGGGCGATACGTTCGTGCGCATGCTGCGCGCGCGCGGCCGGACGGTGGAGGTGCAGAATTACATCGACAACACCGGAGTGCAAGTGGCGGACGTGGTGGCGGGATTTCATTTCCTCCGCAAGATGTCCTACGACGACGTGGTCGACCTGATGGAGCGCACGAGATTCGATTACTATTGCTGGGATCTCTATGCCGAGGTCTCCTCGCACCCCGAGCTGAAACAGTGGCGCCAAGTCACGCTGCACGCCATTGAGCACCGGGAAGGCGAGCTCGTACACCTCGCGTCGAAGGTCAGCGAGGTAATCGTCGGCTACCACCTCAACACCATGGCCCGGCTTGGCGTCAGCTACGACTTGCTTCCTCGCGAAAGTGACGTCGTGTGGCTCAAGTTCTGGGAGACCGCGTTCGAGCAGTTGAAGGAACGCAAGGCAATTTACTTGGAGACGGAAGGCAAAAACGCGGGCTGCTGGGTGATGCCCGCGAGCGCGTTTAAGGAGCAGACTGGCGAAGACACCGAAGATAGCAAGGTCATCGTGCGTTCCAACAATACGGTCACCTATGTCGGCAAGGACATCGCGTATCAGCTCTGGAAATTTGGTCTGCTTGCGGGGAAGGACTTCTATTATCAACTGTGGCCGGGCAAGAGTGTGTACATCACCACGGCGACGCCGCAGCCGCGTCTGGAACGCGAATTCGGACATGGGGAATCGGTCTATAACGTCATCGACTCGCGCCAATCGTATTTGCAAGACGTGGTGGTGGCGGGCCTGCGCGCTCTCGGCTACAACCAGCAGGCCGACCGGTCCATTCATTTCTCCTACGAGATGGTCGCGCTCACGCCCGGCACTTGCGTGGAACTTGGGATCGAGCTTTCTGAAGAAGACAAGAAAAAGACCTATGTCGAAGTATCCGGCCGCAAAGGGTTGGGCGTTAAAGCAGATGATTTAATCGACAAACTGATCGAAAAAGCCCTGGATGAAGTGGAGTCGCGACACCCTGAAGCGGCGGCCGGCGAGCGGCGCAGGATCGCCACCGAGATCGCGATTGGCGCGCTGCGCTACTTCATGCTGAAGTTCACTCGCAATTCGGTGATCGCTTTTGATCTCCAGGAGGCGCTCAGCTTCGAAGGCGATACCGGGCCCTATGTGCAATACACGGCGGTGCGCGCGGGCAACATCCTGCGCAAGCTCGCCGAGCGTGGCGAAGCATTGCCCGATTTCGCGCGCGAGCTCGACCAGGGAGCCCTGGCGCGCCAACTCGCCTCGGAAGACTTCTGGCAGTTGCTATTGATGGTGTCGAAATCCGATTCTGCCATCGAGCGCGCCATCGCTTCGGGCGAGCCCGCGCATGTCGCGAAATACGCATTTCAGCTCGCGCAAGCGTTCAACAATTT
>Ga0302326_10016942_pt1 | contig 15223 bp, 15 predicted proteins | sample Palsa_T0_3_FD_202264 | JGI IMG/M metagenome (GOLD analysis project Ga0302326, IMG submission 202264) | Peat permafrost microbial communities from Stordalen Mire near Abisko, Sweden - Palsa_T0_3 | ecosystem: Environmental > Terrestrial > Soil > Palsa > Peat permafrost | place: Sweden: Abisko...
GCCATAAGTAGGCCGTCGCGGCGGGCAACTGTCCTGACCAGGCTGTCCTCCGAGCCGAATAGCGAAAACGAATTTATATTCATTTGGTCGAGATCAATAAGAGCAGCGGTTCTTTCTCTCGCAGGTCTTGCAATACGTATCAGCTCTCCGTTCAGTCCAAGACTGCCTTCTTCGGCGAGCGCTTGATCGTGGCTATGAAACTGGTAGCCGGGATACCATAACGTGCGGATCGAATACTGGCTCTGCTGGATAAGATGACGGCGGTGGGTGCGGATGTAGGGTCCCATGATATCCACAGTTGGCTTTGAGGATGAGCCGACGCGCGTGCTATCCCGGAGCATTGCGTAGATCGATATGGACTCAGCAGTTCCTGGCATAGAATCGAATGCGAAGAAAGCCGCCACATAGGCGGAAGCTGTCCAATCGAGTAGCGGTGAAGGGTACCCATGGTGGCGCAGATAAATCAGGTACCGATACAAACGCGTGTTATTTATGAAGAAATAATGCGCTCCGAGGGCGTTGAACTCTCCCAGCGACTTTCCAAAATCCAGAGGGTTGGGCAGGTCTCCCCAATCGGCGTCCGTCAACGTTTCGATCGAGGACTTAGACCGAGTAATGTGGTTATAGTAGGTCGGAAGATCGCGTATAGCATGGGTGGTCTCAAGCGGAAACGCACGTTCAAGAGTCGTTTGCAAGCCCCAGTCGCTGCTACCAACACCTCGAAACAAGGGGGCGTCGAAGTGTCGTTTCTTGGCTGTCTCAAGCTTGTCGCGTCTGCGACGGATCGCACCCAGTTGCCCTGAGAACCGCTCATGAAACGATTGCCGGCAGATCCCGTCGAAAGCCGAACCTCGATGTCCTTGATTCCTCTTGGGGCTTGGCTATCGGTGAACGCGGGCTCGCGTCCTGCCAACCTGGGCCCGACGGTACTGGCACGTTCGCTGCCGTGGAGTCGCGCTGAGCCGCCGGTGAGGAACGCTTTCCACAAAAAGACGCAACGGACGCTGCCGAAGGATCTTCAAATCGCGAAACGGCGATTTGGGCAACTACTGGGAGGCAGGATATGAGCAAACCCGAGAAGTACGCCAGTGTTTGGGATGCGATTGCGGATACGCCCGAGGAGGCTGCGAATCTGAGGGCACGGGCTGAGCTGATGCAGAAGGTCGCCGCACGCGTCAAACAAAATGACTGGACACAGGCGGAAGCGGCACGGCGTTGCGGAGTAACGCAACCGCGGATCAACGACCTGCTGCGCGGCCGGGTCTCGCGCTTCTCGCTGGACGCGCTCGTCAACATCGCGACGGCGCTGGGTTGCCGCGTGCGGGTCGATCTCGAAGCTGCCTGAGGCGGCTTGCACCGAACCCTCTCTTCGTCCTGCTATCCTAAATTCGTGGACAAAAGCGCGCAGCCAGCCGGGTCTTCTCGAACGAGTCGCACAGCCTCGCCTTCCTTTGAGGAACTGGCCGCGCAGCAAGGTATCGTCCCTGTTCACGACCTTGAGACCCTCCTCGGAGTACCTTTCCGCGACGACGAATCGTCAGATCAGTTTTCAGCAAACCTGCGCGAGTGGCGTCGAGAGGGGACTCGTTCCTCCAGCCCGCAATGAACGCCGCCATCGTTGACACCGATGTGGTGTCAATGTTGTTCAAAGGAGACACAAGGGCGATTGCCTACCGGCCCCACATCACAGGTCGATTGCTCGGCATCTCGTTTATGACGCAGGCCGAGTTGGAGCGTTGGTCGCTGGAACGGAGCTGGGGCCAGAGTCGAAAGTTGGAACTGGCCCAATACCTGACACGTTACGCCATACTTCCGGTCAACCGAGAGCTGTGTTGCATCTGGGCCGAGGTCTCCTTCGCCGCGAAGAGAAAGGGGCGTCCAATCCAGACAGCCGACGCCTGGATCGCAGCTAGCGCCCTCTACTATCAGGCGCCCCTCATTACCAATAATCTGGCCGATTATTCGGCGGTTGACGGCTTGGTCCTGCTCTCTGCGTAGATAACTCAGGTAAGCCGCAGCATGGCTTGACCGCGTTTATTCAGCCGGGCGGTTCGGCGCGCGACGAAGAGGTGATTAGCGCGGCGGATCGGCTGGGAGTGTCGATGGTTTTTGCTGGAGTGCGGAATTTCCGGCATTAGAGGCAGGCGTGGGCCTTGGCTTCGGGCCAGCGGTAGGCCTACGAGATGAGGACTCCTCGCCCACGTGGATGGATGGTCTCGAAGAAATGCGGCCTTCGCTCGCCTGGTGACCGATCTCCGGACCTCTCAGTCAGTTGTCCGTTAACCGTTCGATGTGATCGACGACGAGAACCTGCACCGGCCCCCGGCCCGTCTCAAGCTTTAAGCCAAGTTGCTGTTGCAGCGCGGTCGAGATCGAAGGAGCAGCATCCATCTGGTCGTCTGTGATCTGACCTTGTTGTTCGATGGTACGGCCTGCTACGAATTTCGGCTGCATGTCGCCAGGCGTCACTTCAAGGTGGATATCGAACCGGCCACCGATGCCGGTTTGGTCGACCACTTCGCGATCCATTACAAGGCTGAACTGTGAGCAGAGGTTCCCGATGGTGGCGCCAGAGATATCGACGGTAACAACAGTGCCGGCAGAGCTGATTTTCGTTTTTCCGCACACCCGCGTGAGCGCGTTGCCCGCTTCAGGCGGGTGGTCCATATCTGCGATGACGCACGCGCCCTCTTTCGTAGCGTGCAGCTTCGGTCCGTCTTTCGCGAGGGTCAGAAGGTAGACCGGGCCCTGCCTGGTTTCGCGATGGACCTTCAATCTGAATCTGTCCTCTAGAAGCGACTGCATCATGGGCCCGTACATTTCGGAGCGAGGCGGATTGCCGGCTGGCTTCGCGACGATGTCGTAACGCGTCGAATCCATCCATGCCGGGCCGCCCACCACCTGCATTCTGAAGCTGCCCGGGGCTGGATTCGCGCCGTCCCCATAAATGCCGTACGCCGTGAGAATTAAGTCGCGCAGGTCGGCGCATTCGAGGGCCATTCGGCCTGGCGTTGACCTGCCGCCGCTCGGGCCACCTGTGTCGCAGCGCGCATTGAGCTTGATGGATGCGACCTCGAAGCCCGGCCGGGAGATCTGCGCAGACGCCCATCCGGCGGTAAATGTCAACGTGATGAAAAATAGTTTGCGCGATTGATTCATAGGTATCTCCTATTGGCACTCTCCCCGAAAGGGAACCAGTTCATCGATCTCCCGCTGAAGGCTTCTGGCCTGAAGACGGCGGCGCCAAATGCCAAACCCCACCCAAGCCGCGAGCAGAATGACGAGAGGCAGAACATTTCGCAGCGGCTGAAAAGCTATGTTGGCCTTCCCTGTCAAGACGGCAATCAGAATTAGGGAGGCCAGCAGGAGAGGTCCATGCCAGAACCATACGCTTCGCAAGTGATCGCGACGCCGTTCCAGTTCCTTGCGGTAGTATTCCACACAGGTTGCCGCGATAGCATCCGGCCGCGCAGTGTCATGCCACCGGATCCGGCGACGAAAAGAATACACAGAGATGATCACCCAGGCAATAGCGGCGGCCAGTCCAAATTCCAGGAGACCCCCGTGAGCAATCTGCAGCCGCCAAACTACTACCGCAATCAGGAGCACGGCTGAGCCGACACTGGTCAGGCTTTCCGAATGGGTGCGGGCAGACAACTCCTGGGTTCGCAGGTTTACGATTTGCTTCAGGTTCACTGGAATTTTCTCCTCCGGCTGATCTCTCCAGATGAGCCCCGGATCCTGGCCTTTAGCGTGATCGGACATAACGTTTCTCCTCGAAGAATCTGCTGCAGAGAATCTTCTTGATTCGGTGAACTTTCATGCGAACATTTGCGGGCGAGAGCCCAGTGATCTCCGCTATCGCGGCGATGTCCATTTCCTCCAGATAGGAAATGATGATCTGCCGGTCCAACGGCTTGAGTTGCCGGATGAACCCGGAAAGTTGCTGAAGCCCCCTCTGCCGATCAATGTCCGGCTCGCGACCATCGGCCGGGGCCGTCCCTTCCACCTCTTCAAGACTTACGAAGGGCTCGTTGTTCCTACGCTCGCGGTTCACATACGAAGCGGCCGTGTTGTGCGCGACGCGGAAAGTCCACGTCTTCAATGAACACCGCCCGTCAAAGACTTCGAGGCTCCGCCAGAGCTGAAAGTGGATATTTTGCCGAAGGTCGTGACGCTTTTCCGGGTCGGCTTCGTACCCAGCGGCCAAGCGATCAAGCGCACGGCCAAGGTCACGAATCGCGGTCTGGTACAGTTCGTCTTGTTTCAACGCCACTGACTGCTCGGCCTCCGGCCCCCCAATCTCTTATAGTCGCCGCAATCATGAATTTGTAACAGCCCTGCTGCCCCCGGACCTCAAAGGTCGAGTTCCGCAACGCTTGATGGAGTTGGCGTCAAGCCTTCGAGCGGCCATCTCTTAGTATTGGAAGAAAGTGCACACCCAGCCGGGCCTCCTCGAACGGATCGCACATCCTCGCCTTCCTTGAGGGACTGGCCGCGCAACAGGGTAGACCGCGTTTATTCAACCCGCGCGTTCGGTGCGCGATGAAGAAGTGATGGCCGCGGCGGATCGGCTGGGTGTGGCGATGGTTTTTACTGGGGCGCGGTCAGTTTGGCTTCCCTGAAAGCCATGCCGCCACACTCAAACAGACTGTAATTACGATTGAAAAAACAATCGGGAGAATAAAGAGATAACTCCAACTGACGAACGTGAGGGCGGCAAAGCAAAGAGCGAACGCCCACACAGTGACGCGCATGACCGCCAAGGTCTCTGCCGGAAGGCCGGCTAGCTGCCAGGCTAGCACCGCCGCGAATAGATAAAACACGCCAACCGAGAATCCGGCCGCGGCAAAGAGGTCCCAATATGTCCGGCTGAACCCCTGCACGTCAAAGCGAATTGACCGCATCGAGGTAAGAAGCGCATCAACTCCCCATGTGGGATCGGACTGGCGAAAACCAAGCGTATGTCCGACGGCAAAAAGCAACAGAAGAACAGCTGCGACTCGATAAAACAGAGAAGCCTTCATATCTTGCCCCCTAGGATAACGGCGCAGTGTACCACGGTGACTGCTCCGCAGGTGCAACCCATTTTGATTTGCATAATGGTGGAGGAGGAAAAAGGTGCTCTTGAACCGATCGATACCTCGCGCCACGGTAATTCCAGTGCTGGCGTATCCGGATGTGAATCAGGCTGCCGCTTGGCTGTGTGGCGCCTTCGGATTTAGCGTGCGTCTGCGCATCGGCAACCATCGCGTGCAATTGAATGCGGGGGAGGGAGCGGTGATCGTGAGGGAAATGCGCGCGAATGAGATCAACGCGCCGCTGGGCGTGGGATGCTCGGTCACTATTCGCGTCGAGGATGCCGATGCGCACTGCGATCGGGCCAGGGATCATGGGGCGCGGATCACACAGGAGCCGGCGACGCACCCGTTCGGCGAGCGGCAATATAGCGCTAATGACTTCGCGGGACACTCGTGGACCTTTTCGCAGTCAGTGGCGGATGTGCATCCGGATGAGTGGGGCGGGACAGCGGAGCAGCTGTGAGCGCAGTATTACAGATCCAATTGGCAAGCTAATCCAGATCCATCTCCATGAACACATCGGCCCTGGCGTAGGGCGAGGGCACAATACGGTCCGGAGGCACGGGCTTGAATCCGACTGATTCGTACAGGCGAATGGCAGGCGTCAGGGCGTGATTGGTTTCCAGGTAGAGGCGGCGTGCGCCGGCTGAGCGGGCCGCCTCGATCGCGGCGAGAAGCAGTTTGCGTCCGATGCCGCTTCCCTGGCAAGAAGCGGTGACGGCCATCTTGGCTACTTCGAACTCATGGGGGCCGGAGCGAAGCAGGCCACAGCAGCCAATGCATTGGTCTGCGACATGCGCGAAGAAGATCCGCCCTCCGGAAGCCAGAATGCCCGATTGCGGGTCGGCCAGGGCCTCCGTGTCTTTCGGTTCGACGCGGAAGTAGCGATTAATCCACTCTTCGTTGAGTTGGCGGAATGCCATTTCATCGCCGGGCTTGAATTCCCGGATCGTGACTTGGCATTTGGTTGCGGCTTGCGGCATTTTGGCCCTCCACCATCAACCATAAAGGCCGAGCGCTAAATATGTCCAATATCTGAATAGTCTATATTAAGACGACATCGATATGAATCAAGAAATCGAACTGCGGCATTTGCGCTACTTCCTCGCGGTCTGCGAGACGTTGCATTTTGGAAAGGCGGCGCATAAGCTGGGCATGGCGCAACCCCCGTTGAGTCAGCAGATTAGGAACCTCGAACGCAATCTTGGGTACTCATTGTTCGACAGGACAACGCGCGGGGTCAGGCTGACAAGAGTCGGCCAGTTCTTTGCCCAGCGTGCGGGCATCACGCTAACCAGAGTGGCCGACGATGTGGAAATGACTCGCCGGCTGGGGAACGGACAGGAGGGCATCCTCACGGTTGGCTTCAGCGGTTCCACCATGTTCACCCCCTTGCCGAAAGCCATCGAACACTACCGGCGGATGAGCCCCCATGTGGATTTGCGCCTGCGCGAACTGGTGACGGCGGCTCAGCTTGCCTCACTCGTCGATGGGACTCTGGACCTGGGGTTTCTGCGCGACGGCGAACCGCGGGAGGGGCTGACCATTCAACCGATCTTGCGCGAGCCGTTCGTGGCAGTGCTTCCGGCCGGGCACAAGCTGGGAAAGAAGGCCGCCATTTCTCCGGCGGAATTGAAAGACGAGCCATTCGTTCTCTTTTCCCGGGCCATGGGCGCGCTGGCTTATGACCGGACTGTGGCATGCTGCGAGGCGGATGGGTTCCGTCCGAATTTCGTTCAGGATGCGCCGCAGTGGCCTACGGTGCTGCGCCTGGTGGCGGCGGGGTTAGGCGTGTCTTTGGCGCCTGCCTGTCTAGCGAGCCTCAAGATGCCGGGCGTAGTATTCAGAAAAGTGCGATCGCGGCATTGGACCTCGATCGATATCGGAATGAAGGCGAAACCCGACAATCCGGCGGCCGCACTCTTCCTGAAGATTGCCGGCAAGTACTTTTCAAAGGCGGGCAGATCGCCGGAATCCATGCGGCCGGCAAGCGATTAGGCCACAGCCGCGGTGAACTCGCGCCGTCCCGCGCGTCCTCGAACTTCGGCTTACGGGACAGTTCGCCTGGAATCGACTGCGCGGCCCAAGGCGCACGAATTCCAGCCGCTATCGGATGGTCAAAGCATATAATCATATTTTTATGCGAATGTGGGCTAAAGCGGTCAAGACGGCCCTCGATGCGTTCCGCCTGAACGCTAGGTCAAGGCGATTGTCGGCCCGAAAGGCGGCGGCGCTGGCGCTGGGGTTGAAACGTGCGTAATGCAGCGCGGCTGATTCCCGGACTGCTGGTCCTTTGCGCGGTCGCGCTCACCTACTCCAACCACTTTTACAACGGCTTCGAGTTCGACGACTTCCACACAATCACGGACAACGTTTACGTCCGGAACCTAGCCAACATTCCCAAGTTCTTCACCGATCCCGATACCTCGAGCGTCCTGCCCAGCAACCGCGGCTGGCGGCCTCTGGTTACTACTTCACTGGCCCTCGATTACTGGCTGGGAGGCGGATACAAGCCCTTCTATTTCCATCTTTCGACGTTTTTTTGGTTCCTGGCGCAACTGGTCTTCATGTATTGGCTGTTTCTGGCGGCGCTGCAGCGAACCCGCCCCGGCGATGAGCTCAACGCCTGGATCGCCTGGTTTGCCGTGCTGTGGTACGGGCTGAATCCCGCCATCGCGGAAACGGTGAACTATATCATCCAACGAGCGGACCTGATGTCCACTTGCGCCGTGGTCGCGGCCCTGGCTCTGTATGTCCGCTTCCCGGCGCGCCGGCGCCAGGAATGGTATCTGTTGCCGGCGGCCATCGGGCTACTCGCCAAGCCGCCCGCGCTCATTTTCCCCGTGCTGATCTTTGCCTGGTTGTATTGGTTTGAATTCACCGGCCGGGACCAATCTCCGAAGCAGGCGCCCAAACCCGGCGCCACCCCGGATTGGGCAGCGGCGCTGCGCCAATGCGTACCGGCGGTGGCGCTCACCGTGGTGTTTCTGTGGCTGCAATCGATCATGAAGTCCAAGACGTTCAACCCCGGCGCCGCCTCCGCCTACGGGTATCTCATCACGCAGCCCTTTGTCGCCTTGCGCTATTTCACCAGCTTCTTCCTGCCGCTCAACTTGAGCGCAGATACCGACCTTACGCCTCTCTCCAGCATCCTGGCGCCCGAGGCTTTGGCGGGCTTCGCTTTCCTGGCCGCGCTCCTCTACGCCATCTATGCAACCGGGCGCCAGCCGCGGTTGCGCCCCATCGCCTTTGGCTTGACGTGGTTCGTGGCGGCGCTTATCCCCACCTCGGTGTTTCCTCTGGCAGAGGTGGAAAACGACCATCGCATGTTCTTCCCCTTCGTCGGTCTGGCGCTGGCTGTTACGTGGGCAGTGGTTCTGCTGATTGAACGGATCCGCCTCGGCCGTGTCCCGGCCGCGGTGGCTGCGGGAGCGCTATTGCTGGCCAATGCCGCTGGTACGCGCGCCCGCAATGAGGTGTGGCACACCCCCGAATCGCTATGGAGGGATGTGGCCTGGAAGAGTCCCAAGAATGGCCGCGGACTGATGAACTACGGCCTCGCGCTCATGAGCAAGGGCGATTATTCCCACGCGGAGGAGTACTTCGAACGCGCCCAGCCCCTGCTGTCCGCCTATCCCACGCTCGAAACCAATATTGGCATCAATCTCGGGGCCATGGGCCGCGACAACGAAGCCGAGCTGCATTTCCGCCGGGCCATAGATCTGGGACCGGAACAAGCCGACGGTCATTACTACTTCGGCCGCTGGCTGAAGCAGAAGGGCCGCCTGCAGGCGGCCGAGCAGGAAGAAAAAGTTGCCACCGCTATCAACCCGGCCTTTATGGACGCGCGATACCTTCTGCTGGAGATCTATGCCGAAACTAACCGCCGCGCGGATTTGGAGGCATTGGCCGCGGATACGCGGCGCCTCGCGCCGGGCGATCCCACATTGGACCGGTATGTGGGATCCGCCAGCCGCGCATTGCCGGCCGCGAAGGGTCCAGGGGGGGCCTTCGGCCAAGTCACGCCGGAAATGATGCTGGACGAATCCTTGCGTCTTTACCAGGCAGGGGACTTCCCAGGCTGCATCAAAGAGGCGCGGGGCGTCCTGCTGCTGCGGCCGCAAAGTGCGGAGGCGTATAATAACATCGCCGCCGCCGAACAGTCCATGGGGCACTGGGACGCGGCCATTCAAGCGGCCCAACAGGCCCTGCAAATCAACCCGGCTTTCCAACTCGCGAAGAATAATCTGGCCTGGGCGGAGCAGCAGAAAAGACGGCAAGGCGCTTCGTCGAAGCAATGACGTTACTCTAGATTGTTATCAAGGGGTTTTCGGAAAGGAAGAATCAGCCGTGCGCCCTGAAGACGCTTCTTTGCGGAGGCCGGACGAGGGAACCCAGTCATCCAGCATGCCCGAACCAGGCGCGGAGCCGGGTCGCGAAGGTTCCGGCTGGTCAGCCTGGCACTGGGCGATTGCCGCGGCGATCGTGGCGCTGCTCGCCTACCCCATCGTGCGGCGCCTGGGCAGCGGCAGCGGGGATACCCCAGCCGCCGCGCCGTCCGCGGCCGAGGCGAATCTGCTCAATCAGTCGCTGCAACAGTATCAGGCGGGCCGCTATGAGGAAGCCATTAAGGCGGCCCAGGAGTTGCTGAAACTGAATCCGAATTCGGCTGAGGCCTACAACAACATTGGCGCCGCCTTTGCCAGCATGGGTAAGTGGGATGAGGCGATCCAAAGCGAGCAGCAAGCGTTGCGCCTGCGGCCGGACTTCCAATTGGCCAAGAACAATCTGGCATGGGCGGAGTCCGGGAAGAAGAAGCGCGGCAATTAGGCATGTCCGTAACGCCTACTGCAAAATAGAGCGCGTGGACTATCGGTCTTCCGCCGAGATGTGGGGAATGACGGGGTGGCGGTCGACGCTCAACCGCGGTCAGACATACTGCGCCGTCGGGTTTCAGCGTCGAGTGCCCGCCCAACTGCGTCGATCAACCTGCGGCGAATGGCGCGCAACGATGGCGTATACTGAAAAACCAAGCTGGCGTCGCTGAACTCGCCCTATGATCCGATCTTTATGGCGCAACCCCGCGCCCTTGGCTTGCGCTGCCGTAATTCTGCTGGGCGCGGCATTGCGCCTGCACCATGCCGCCGACGCCAGAACCCGCACGCCCGACGAACTCGTATATACCTCGCAAGCCGGGGCGCTGATCGATCGCGGAATAGACGGCATCCGCGCGTTATCGGCTGAGTATCTCCGCGACCCCGAGCGGCGGCTCTTTCCGCAGCCTACCCGCGTTGGATATACCGGCATGCTTGCGGCGTCGATGCAACTGGCCGGCAGCCGCGGTGAGTTAGTAGGGGCGTGGCTTTCGTGCATCGCGTCCATCGCGTCGCTGATTCTGGCGGCCATTATCGGTTACCGGTTCTTTCATCCGTGGGTGGGGGTGTTGACGGCTGTGTTCCTGAGCGTATTCCCGCCCGAGTTGACGATTGCGCGGCGAACCTGGGAGGAAGCCGCCGTCAACTTTCTCAGCCTGGTGTTGATGTACTGCGCCTGCGCGATCGCGTGCCGGCCGGAGCGATGGCGCGTCTACGCCTGGATGGCGATCGCCGGCGGCACGCTGATGATGATGAAGGAATCGGCGCCGACCATCTACGGTTTGTGTCTGCTATGGGCCGGCGCTGCGTTAATGCTTCAACGGCGCTGGCGCGAAGCCGCACGGTTGATCGGAACCGCTGCGGCCGCCGCGGGCCTTGCGATCGCAATCGTCGCTTGGAGCGCCGGAGGCGTCGCAATCGAGCAGCGGATCATCGCCGCGTGGCTTTCCGCCAACGCGTCCAATCCCTACGCGCTTCAATATGCTACCGGACCCGGCTATCAGATCGTGACCGGATTCTGGGCGCTCAGTCCGGTGGTAACGACGTTGGCTTTGGGCGGACTTCTGCTGGTGCTGCGCCATCCCGGCAAGCTGACGCGAGATTCGTTCAACCGAGCGGCGCTGGCCGTGTTCACGATTTTGTTCGGCATGTTGCCGGTGATCCTGCCGCACTGGATGAATCTGCGTTACGTAAGTGTTCTCAACGCACCGCTATGCCTGCTGGCAGCGTTAACGGCATATCAATTCTGGCTTTGGATGCGCGCATCCTTGAGCCAACGTGAAGTGGTTCCCGCCCTGACGCTGGCTTGCCTGGCGCTGACTCTAACAGCGGCTACGGATTATGCGCGATTCCGTGAGCGTTTCGTTGAAGCGGAGACGCCCGATTTGGCGATCGGCCTGGTGCTGGACTTTCCCCCGCAGGCGGCGCGGTAAACGAAGCCGAAAAGCGAATACCGGTCACTGCTGAAACATTACTTTTCCGCCGACGATGGTAAACTTCACATCCGTCCCCAGAATCTGGTCTTCCGGAACGGTCAGAATATCCTTCGAAAGCACCGTGATATCGGCGAGCTTCCCGGGTTCGAGGGAGCCTTTCACATTTTCTTCAAACGCGGCGTATGCGTTGTTCCACGTGTACGAGCGCAGAGCTTCTTCGCGGCTCATGCGCTGATCGGGGTAGAAGACCGATGCGTCTTTCAGGCGGCGGCTCATGGCGGCGTAATAGTTCGCGATGGGGCTGACGTCTTCGACGGGCGCATCGGTGCCGCTGGCCACAATGGCGCCGGACTTCATCAGCTTCTGCCACACGTAGGCGCCCTCCTCGGCGCGCTGGGGGCCGAGGCGCAGCAGCACGTAGGGCGCGTCGGAGGTGCAATGGATGGGCTGCATGGCGGCGATCACGCCGAGTTGGCCGAAGCGCGGGATATCGGCGGCGCTCAGGTGCTGGGCATGCTCGATGCGCCAGCGGAGATTCTTCTTTTCGGGATGCTCGCGGAATACCGCTTCGTAGATATTCAAGACCTCGCGGTTGGCGCGGTCGCCGATAGCGTGGATGCAAAGCTGATAGTTGTGCGCAATGGCCAGCTCGGCGGTGCGGCGGATATCGGCCGGGTCGTCGATGTTGAGGCCGGTGCTGTCGGGCTTATCGGTGTAAGGCGCGAGCAGCCATGCTCCACGGGAGCCCAGAGCGCCGTCCATATAGCGCTTGATGGCGTGAACGGTGAGGTGATTCTCGCCGAAGCCGACCATACGATAGCGGTCTAGATTCGGTTCCAGCTGCGCATTGGGGCCGCGTAGCATCACCCATAAGCGCAAGCCCAATTCGTGCTTTTCGGCCATGGCGCGAAACGTATCGACGGTGGCAAGGGGCGAACCGGCGTCTTCGAAACTGGTGATGCCTTTCGAGAGGCACTCCTTGCTAGCGAGGTCGATCACCTGGCGCAGCTCGGCGGCGGCTTCGGCGGGAGTGCGCTTGGCGAGATAGGCTTCATGGGCGCTATTGGCCAGGCCTTGCGCGGATTCGCGGAGCAGACCGGTGGGGTCGCCGTTCTTGTCTTTGAGGATCTCGCCGCCGGCGGGGTTGGCGGTGTTGCGCGTGATGTGGGCGGCTTCGATCGCCTTCGAGTTGACGAAGACTGCGTGACCGCTGGCGTGGGTGAGTAGCACGGGGTTGTTGGGCGATACGGCATCGAGCGAGGCGTGAAGGGGAAAGCCTTCGACGTTGGGGTCGGGGGGATGGTCCCATTTGGATTGATGCCAGCCGCGGCCGACAATCCATTCGCCGGGTTTGGCGCGTTGGGCGGCGCGGGCCACTTGGGCCACGATCTGGTCCCAGGTGCGGGCTTCGCGCAGATCGAGGCCGAGGCGGTATTCGCCGATGCCGGTGAAATGCCCGTGGCCTTCGATGAAGCCGGGAATGGCGAGTTGGCCGTGCAGGTCGATGACCTTGGTCTGCGGGCCGATCCATTTGGCGGCATCGGCGTTGCTGCCGAGAGCGGTGATCTTATCGCCGCGAACAGCGATGGCCTGCGCCGTCGGCTGGGCCGAATTCAGGGTGACGATTTTGCCGTTGTCCAGGACAAGGCTGGCGGGTTGGCATAGGGCAACCGCAGCGCTTATGGCGGCGATCGCGGTAAAGGAAAAGAATCGCATTATGCCGCCTGGGCGGTTAAGCGCCGCCGGCCCATTACATAATAAGACGCGCCCAACATGAACAACGCGATGGAGATCCACTGCGATGCATCGAGGGGACCGCCCCACAGATTTCCCTGCTCGTGATAGCGGAAGAATTCCACAATGAACCGCGCCGTGGAATAGAGGATCAGGTAGAGACTGATGACCGTCCCAGCCGAATGCGGTTTGGCGAAGCGCCAATAGAGAACGCCGAAGATGACAAACTCGGCGAAGGATTCATAGAGCTGGGTGGGATGCAGCGGGGTCAGGAGCGGCACTCCCACCAGATCGTGCGCTACCGGATTGGTGAAGGTGACTGCCCAAGGCAGATGGGTGGGCACGCCCCAACAGCAGCCCGCGGAAAAGCAGCCGAGGCGCCCGATGCCGTGGCCTAACGCGACGGCGGGGGCGAACACGTCGGCGGTCTTGAGCAGCGGCAGGCGGGTCTTGCGCATGTACCACCAGGCGACGGCGAGGGCCGCGATCAGCCCGCCGTAGAAGACTCCGCCGGCCTGGAGCGAGGAAAGCGAAAAGAGTTCGCCGGGGTGATCCCGATAGTAGGAGAAATCGACCAGGAACATCATCAGCTTGGCGCCCACAATGGCGGCGAGCGCGCAATAGATGCCGAGATTGGTGACGGCCTCGACGTTCAGTCCGGCGCGGGCGGCCAGCTTGCCGGCCAGCCAGAGCGCAGTGAGAAACGCCACCGCTACCAATACGCCGTAGGTGTGCAGGAAGGAAAGATGAAAGACTTCAGGATACATTGGCTTTACCTTGCACCTTAGTATGTTTGGCGCGGCGCTGATCGAGAATCAACAAGCCGCAACCGATTACGATAGCCGAATCGGCTACATTGAACGACGGCCATTGATGCTCGCCGATGTAAAACATTAGAAAATCCGTTACCCGGCCGGTTACAATGCGGTCGAACAGATTGCCGGCCGCGCCGCCTAAAATGAGCGCGAACGCCCAGCACAGTTGCGTATCGAGCCGCTTCGCTCGCCATAGCATAACAGAAACAGCGATTAATGCCGCAATGGAGAGCGCAACCAACAGCAGGGTACGCCAGGACGATTCCGAATCGTTGAAGACGCCGAACGCCATGCCGCGGTTTTCCGAGTGAACGATGTCGAACAGGCCGGGGACAATCTTGTAATCATCCGAGAAGGAAACGCGGGTTTCGACGAGCCACTTGGTGATCCGGTCGAGAGCGAACACGCCCACGGCCAAGGCAAGGCACTTGAGGCGCGTGTCAGCCATGCGACTGCCCGTTGAGCTGCTCTTCGACGGCGCCGGCGCAGAATGCGCAGACGGTGGAATACCGGGGATTCGCGCCGGTATCGTGGGTGTATTTCCAGCAGCGCTCGCACTTTTGGCCGGAGGCGCGCAAGACGTCGATGGAAACAGGACCGGCGGCGCCACCGGACACATCAACCTGGGAAACGATAAACAGGCCCGGCAACTCGGCGGCGTACTGTTCGAGCAGCGGGAAAAGATCGCCGTTGGCCGATAGCTTCAGGTGCGCTTCGAGAGGCGCGCCGATCAGCTTCTCATTGCGCGCCGTCTCCAGCTTTTTCAAAACCAGGTCTCTCACTTCAATTAGACGATCCCAATTAGCGGTGCGTTTCCGCGCGGCGTCACTGAGGCCGGCGGTCAATTCGGAAGGCTCGGGGAAGTATGCGGTATGCACGCTGCCCGGCCGGTTCATGTGGGTCCAAACCTCTTCGGCGGTGAAGCTCATCAGCGGCGCAAGCAGGCGCACCAGGGCGTCGAGAAGCCGGTAAAGGGCGGTCTGCGCGCTGCGGCGCGCCTTCGATTTCTTGGCCGAAGTGTAGAGGCGGTCCTTCAGCACATCGAAGTAGATGTTGCTCAGATCCACTGTGGCGAAGGCGTAGACCGCATGATAGACCTTGTGGAACTCGAAATTTTCGTACCACGCGCGGCATCGCGTGGTCAGGTCTTCGGCGCGTTCCAGAATCCATTGATCGATTTCGTGCATTTCATCGGCCGCGACCGACTCGTTTTGCGGATCGAAATCGAAGACGTTGCTGAGCATGTAGCGGAAGGTGTTGCGCAGCTTGCGATAGGCATCGGT
>Ga0302326_10016943_pt1 | contig 15222 bp, 16 predicted proteins | sample Palsa_T0_3_FD_202264 | JGI IMG/M metagenome (GOLD analysis project Ga0302326, IMG submission 202264) | Peat permafrost microbial communities from Stordalen Mire near Abisko, Sweden - Palsa_T0_3 | ecosystem: Environmental > Terrestrial > Soil > Palsa > Peat permafrost | place: Sweden: Abisko...
AGGTCGGGCCTTTCGCGTCGCGTCATGCCGGGCCAGCCAAATTTGCGGCAACACGCGTTGCTCACTCCTGCATACGCTTGGCGAGCCAGGCGAGCCAGGCGAGCCAGGCGAGCCAGGCGAGCCAGCGAGCCAGGCGAGCAGCCCGTCTAGTCCTTTTGGCGGCACGATAAATCGCTCCGCCAATATCGGTCCACAGCCATTCCCGGTCGATCCTTGAAACCGCTGGTGACGTCTTCACGTTTGTAGCTGACCTGCGGAAACGCGGTCTGGCTGGAGGGCTGCCCACACGTTAAGCGTGCCTAGTCCACACTCGGCGCTGCTCGTCGCCTCCGCGCCGCGCCGACACGCTAGAGGCACGGTCTTGCCGGTGACCACGTGGGCGGTGTTCGATTCCCGGCCCCTGGTCATGCCGACGTACAGGGCCTGCCGGGACAAGGAGTCCGTGACGAGCAGGTGCGCGGTGTCGACGGTGCGGCCCTCGGCGACGTGGACGTTGCCGCCGTAGCCGAGCTCGGCGTTACGCGCGAGGTAGGACCGGGGAACCCGGAACACTTCGGTCCAGGCCCTGTCCGGCCGCAGTCACCGCACCTCCGCGTCCGGCCCGCGCAAGGCGGTGAGCTTCAGGGTGTCGCGGTGGGCGAGTTTGCAGCCGCCAGCGTCGATCTCGGTCGCGGGGGCAACCTGGAGCGCCCGCACCGCGCCAGTACGAGGACGAACGACGTGGAGGCCCGCAAGGTCCGGCGTAAGCTCGGCTGGGCGGGCGGGCCCAGGGCGATGAATTGCTGAGCGATGGCGGGTCTTGCCTGGCGTCGGCATCGATGTGGGACGCCAGGCAGCGGCTGCCCAGGGATAAGGAAGCGGGTCTCATGACAGACGATAAGTACCAGCCTGTTGCCGTGTCGCGGCGGATCTGCGCTCCAGCGCATGACATCTTCCAGATCCTGGCCAATCCGGTGCGGCATCCGGAGGTCGACGGATCCCAGAGTTTGCGGGGAGCGGGTTCCACCGCGGTGATCTCGGGTGTGGAAGACGTCTTCGTGATGAAGATGTACTTCGCCCACCTCGGCGACTACGAAATGAACAACCACGTAGTCGAATACGAGCAAGACCGACGGATCAGCTGGGAACCGGAAGCCGGACGCGGCCACCCGCGCGCCGGACGGTCGTTGGGGCAGCGGTGGAGCTACCAGCTCACCCCCGATGGGCCGGACGCGACCGTCGTGACGGAAATCTACGACTGCTCACGAACGCCGGCGGAGTCGCGTACCGGGATGGACAACGGCAAGGTCTGGATCGAGGCCATGGCCAAGACACTCGAGCGGCTTGACGCGCTGTGCGCCCGGCCAGGACACCAGCCCGGTCCGTCGTAGGGTCGGCTGACCGGGCATCGCGGTCATGGGCCGAAGAGCTGTTCGCCGTCGCTGCCGCCGAGCAGGAAGAGGAAGCGGTCCAGGTCGTTGCGCAGGTCGCTGAGACTGTTGGCGGGGTTGGCCCGCTCGGTCTTGCATGTCTTGCGGAACCGGATCTCACGGCCGGTGAGCGGGTCGGTTCCGGCGTACACCTTGGCGTGCCAGGACCCGCTCAGCAGTTGCTCTATGTGTCCGCTCGGGGTGCCAGCCTGGCTTGACGGTAGACCGGACCCGCGACATCGATCCGTTCCACGGCTCGACCGAGATTACTAGTAAAACCGCTGGTGGGGCGGGTGGGGCTCGAACCCACGACCGGCGGATTATGAGAAGTCCGGCCCGGCGCTCCGGGTGCGCTGCCTGCACAGATACCACGCAGCGGTGCCGCTGATGGCTCTGATCGCACCGCTTGCACGGGTCACTCGGTCCACGAACCGGTCCACGGTCGCGGCGGCCATGCCCGCTTATCCTGTTACTGTGCGTAACATCGTCAAGAGCGTCGGGCTTACGTCCGCGGCGACACGTTTGCCCCGCCTTGATATGCGTGTCGAGTATGACGCTCCTAATGCCGCTAACATAAGAGGCTGCAGCGTTTAGGAGAGTGGTACCAGTGAGCACATCCAGCGCGGACAGTGACGCGGACAACGCGGCGGCCCGGCCGAGCGTGTCGGTCACCCAGTTGCTCGCCGCGAAGCATGCTCGGCCGATCCGTTCTCTCGATGAGCTTGCCGCGGATACCTTCGAGTCCGACGAGGAACTGGAGGAGTTCCTGGCCTTCACCTACGCCGAGCGTCACCGCGACTTGGCCTGATCCTCAGCCGTGGACCCAGCCGTCCTGGACACTGATGTCGCCTCTCTGCTGCACAAGGGAACGCTTACCGGGCCGCTTGCCACCCGCCTGATCGGCCGCGAGCCGCTGATCACCTCCGTGACCTTCGGAGAGCTGGCCAAGTGGGCGGAGATCCGCAACTGGGGCCAGCGCCGCCGCGAGGAACTCACCAGCTGGCTGTCCCGCATGGCGGTGCTGCCCGGAGACGAGGCAGTAGCCGCCACCTGGGGCCGACTGTCCGCGGCAGCCGTCCAGCGCGGCCGACCACGGCCGGTCAACGACATGTGGGTCGCGGCCTGCTGCCTCACCCATGGCATCCCGCTCGCCACCTTGAACCTCAAGGACTACGAGGACTTCAACCAGCATCACGGCTTGCGCATCCTCGGCCGGGAGTAGCCGAAACTCGGCGTAGCCGGGAGAGTTCCGGGCTGAGCATCAGGCGGCCGACGGACAGCAGTTAGCAGATCTGGAGGAACGATGATGCGCATCGCTGGCAGGTGGCGGATCACGCAGGCAGACCTGTGGGACTGCGGCGCCCTGAACATCGTGGCACCCGCGTTCATTGCGTTCGCCGAGGCCTGGGTCGGGCAGCTTCGGCTTCATCGCCGTCCAGGGAGAGATGGGCTACCGCGAGATGGAGCGGGACGAGCGGCCGGGTGTGGAGTTCTCCTGGGAGGGCAACGATGAGGCAGCCATGGCTGAGCCTGGTGAAGACATCCCGGCCGAAGGGGTCTGGGCCGAGCTAGGCATCGCCGACGACCAGATTGGTCACCGCAGCGAGGTCTACGACCGCTAGCCAGCGGCGCGCTGCTGACTAGCGATGGCCGCGCAGGTCGTCCCAGAAGCTGCGGGCGGCGGAGACGGCGCTGGCGGTGCAGTTGACGGCCTCAGCGGCGGCGCGGGCCGCGGTTCCCTTCACCCCGGGTATAGCCGCGACGGCGTCGGTGATCACATTGCCGGTCGCCTCGACGATGCGGGTACCGGGCGGGACCTGCACCTGGAACTCGTCCGGGTCGATGGGCTCGGTGCTGATGTCATCCAGCTCCGACCAGATCGCCAGCGTGTCGTCGGCGTAGCAGAGCAGGCGGAGCAGGCAGCCGGTCTCGGCGTCCACGATCGCGTCGGCAGGGAAACTCATCAGCAGCCCCAGGACCTGCTCGCCACCCGAGGATGTCACGCGGAACTGGCGGGCGGGCCGGCCACGGTAGGTGAGCTCCGCGCCGCCGGATAGCCCGAGGCGGAGCAGCCAGGACGACTCGGCCAGGGACACAATCGGCTCCCGTAGCGAAGTGGCCGGACCTACCGCGATCCAGTCCTGGAAGACCCGCCAGCAGCGCTCGCCGTCGCAGGAGATCGTCGTCGCATCTACGGGGCGCGGGCGGGCGGAATAGTCCAGGCGGTACCTGTCCGGGCCGCTGACACGCAGCCGGGCTTCGGTGCGGGTCACGTTCATGACGCTGGTCACCGTATCGAGGAGGGAAGCGAAGCCGCCTCCCCCGGCACGCATTTCTTCTGACATCGGCCTGGCGACGGCGGCGAAGTCGAGCCACTGCCGCGCCGTGGCGCTGAGGACCTGGGGCTCGCCGCTGCGGTACAGCAGCTCAAGGACCTCGTCGGGCGGCGGTGAGCCGCCGGCCAACCCGAGTGGGGCCGGATCGGGCGATGGAATCGCCTCCGGCTGCTCGGCGGGCGCGCCGCGACCGGGCCAGTTGGGCAGATACCTGGTAAGCGCGCCGAGGCCACCCGCCGCCAGGTTCGCGGCCGCCCAGACAGGACCGCTGACCCCTGGCTTCTCCCCCTTGGCATCGCCGAGGTGGCTGCCCGGTCGCGGAGCGAACCGGGCAGGGTCGGCGGCCTCCAGCGGGTCCATCGTCACGTCGGTCAGCTCGGTGAGGGTGACCAGCTCGCCGGCGGACGTCTCGATCCGGCGGAGCAGGATGCCGAGCTCGGCGTCCACGGCGACCTCAACCCGGTCATAGGCCTGCCGACCGGGACGGAATCCTAGCGCATCACGGCGCGGCGTGGCCGCGACCGCGATCGCGTCGCGGCCGGCGACGGTCACCGGTCCCAGCTCTTCCAGCGTGTACCCGCCGAGCAGACGGGAGGGGCAGAACAGCTCGGGCACCGGCAGATAGGTGCCGTTCTCCCTGACCGGGAGCGGCGCAGGACCTCCCATCTCCAGCGGCCGCCACGACCAGACGTGCTCGCCGTCGTTGCCCTCGGCAGCCTCTCCCCCGGCGCCCCGGCCGGGGTCCGGGCACACCAGGCGCCACCGGCCACCAGAACCGATCAGGAGCGCTCCGTGCCCCACGTAGCGGTCGTTGTCTTGCCTCTGCCCCGGCCAGTCGCGGTACCAGCGGGACCGGTACTTGCGCGGTGAGCGCGGGAGCGGGGGCGGGGGCGGGGGCGGGGGCGGCTCCGGGCCATATTCGGCGCGCAGCTCGCCCGACAGGGACAGACGGGTCCAGTCGGCCCGGTAGAGCAGCCCGATCAGGTCTGGCAGGCCGGTCATGGCGGCACCATCCGAGGCGAATCGGCCGAGGGAGGCGGGAGAGCCACCCCGTTTGGTTAGATTATGCCCTGTGCCGGCTTGAGAGCTGCACGGCTTGTGGTGACGTGGACTTACCTGGGGAGGCCGAACAGTGCCGCCGCGTTGCCGTAGCAGATTTTGCGGAGGTCGTTTTCACTGATCGGCGCCGTCTCGATCCACCGGGCTGCATCGGTTGCCATCTCGTAGGGATAGTCGCTGGCGATTTGTCCAGCGCGGTCAGCCTCAACGGCGTCGTTATGAACAGCGCCCGGGTGGTCGGTCCCGCCCTCGCGCGCGTACTGATCGTCACGATCGGTACGACATCGTGTCTTGCCGTCACCGCCGTGTCATACGTGGCCGTGATCGCCGCGCTGGTGATGCTGCGCCCGCTGCGGCCCGGCGTCCGAGGGCGGCGGGCGGCCGGCGGCGTCCATGCGGGCCTGCGCTACGCGGCCAGCCGCTGTGGCTGCCGCTCGTCATGATGGCGCTGGTCGGGCTGCTCGCCTTCAATTCCCGGTCATCTTGCCCGTGCTGGCACGCCAGACATTCCACGGCAACGGCGGCACCTACGGGCTCTTGTCCACCATGCTCAGCATCGGCTTGGTCGCCGGCTCGCTCGGCGTCGGCCTCATTTACCATCCCCGCCGGCAGTACCTGGTGGCCGGTGCGCTGGCCTTCGGGGCCTTCCTAGCCGCGACCGCCGGGGCGCCAGATATCGCCATCGGCTGCCTGACGCACCTGGCGACCGGGGCGACTGCCTTCTCCTTCGTGACCCTCTGCCAACCGCGCTGCAGCGGCACTCGTCCCCGGCCTACCGCGGGCGGAGAATGGCGCTGTGGGTGTACGTCTATATCGGAACCAGCCCGGTTGGCAGCATCATCACGGGGGCGATCATCTCGGCCGCCGGGGTACGCGCCGCCCCTGCTGACCGGCGCGGCGGCGTGCCTGGCCGCGGCCGCCATCGCCGCCCGGGTGCACACCCCTCCGCATGCGGACGCGGCGCTGACCGACCTCGCCAGCCCTTAGCTGGCGTTAGTGCAGACCGGCGATGCCGCCGGTTCATTCCCTGCGGCGACCGCGGGGATGAACAAACACGGTCCACGCTTCAGGCTGCCGCGCTCCCCCGATCCAGCTACCGTGCGTAACTTGGTTGATCGTCGTTGATCTTCCCTGCAGTCAAGGGATCTGCGGTCACGTCGGCTTCGCCCGCGACGTTCCCGGAGGACTCGCGAGTCGCTGATGGCGCGGTTATCCGCTGTACCGTGGTGTAGGACCTGGGAATTGCCCTGGTCCCCTTACGGCGACCCGGGGCGCGCGCCACACCCACGGGGAGCTAGGGCTACTTTTCCCCGGAGCCTTCTGCTTCTGCGGCTAACGAAGTAGCCATGGGTCACCCGGTCACGCATGCCAGTAATCACGCGCCAGGGCACTTCAGGATGCGCGTCGCGGACCTTTTCGCTTACCCCTCGCGCCGCCTCGCCGATGATCTCAACCCAGTGAAGCACCGCGTTCTGCAGCAACTCGTCGGTATCAAAGCGCGTCCGGTCATGTTGCACATAGCGCTGGATCCGGTCAATCGCGGACTGGATATCCGCCAGACGCTCGTCATCATTCCTCACAAGGCAACGGCCTCAGCAAGGACACGGTCCCGGATCCGCGCCTTCAGCCCTCGCGGGGTTGCCACATCCACGTGACGCCCGACGATCTCCTCGACCTCCAGCGCGAAACCACTCAGGTCGACAGCGTTGTATCTGGCCCTGGCACTACCAAGAGGCCTACGTCACTGGCATCGACCGCGTCACCGCGGGCAACCGAACCGAACACACGCACCTCGCCCAAGCCACGGCGCGACGCCGCCGCGAGGATCTGACCCCGAACCGCGTGGAGCGAGTCAAGATCTGGTCGTTGCTCGTGCTCTGGTTGTGCTGACAAGATAAATCCCTTCAGCACCCATGGTACGGGCGGGTAGGGCTCGAACCCACGATCCGTGGACAACGGGAAGGATGACTGGGCACCCTACAGGTGTTCCCAGATACCTCAGAATTACTACGCCAATTCGGCTGACCGGAAATTAGAATTTTTATTCATCGATTTAATGTGGGGCGGGTGGGGCTCGAACCCACGACCGGCGGATTATGAGAAGCGCGGCCCAACGCTCCGGGTGCGCTACCTGCACAGATACCACGGAGCCGTGCCGCCGATGGCGCTAACTGCACAAATTGCATGGGTGACTCAGTCCATGAACCGGTCCACGCCTTAGCATGGCGATCACCGCATGGCAGCTACAGAACGTTATCGCCGACAGGGCCTGGTATGCCAGGACTAGGGCAGGCGGGCGACGTGGTCGATCTGGACTACCCGCCTTTCTTCATCGATCGTGTAGAAGACGCGGTACCCGCCCGCGGGCGCCGCAGATCCGGCGACCCGTAAGCGAACGACTCCGGCGGCCGCGGCTCATCGGCGAGCTTGCCAACAGTGTCCCAGAGCGCAGCGACACCGACAGGATCGGCGGGGAGGAAGCCCGCCGCCTGGTCCAGCGCCTCAATCTCCCCGTTGACCTGATACCTCACCGGGATGGCATGCCCAGGCGGCGGTCCGCTTCCTTGAGCTTGGCGGTACCGAGGTCAGGGAGGTAAGAGAGCGGGTCATTGTGAGCTCAACTCGCTGCATGATCAGGGAGGCAACGAGCACGACGAACTCCGTACGATGGTGTTGGGCTGGCGCAACAGATGATGGAGGGAATCTAATGTCAGTGGTGGGGTGCGAACTTACTATCCGCAATGGGCGGAAGTGTGGAATCACTGCAGTTGGCCGGTGTTACGTCGACGGGCAGGCATTTTGCGACTCGCATCGCGCGCGATCATTTAACACGCAGTATGTCGATCTGTGTACGGTGTGCTTCACTGCTCAGCTATCTACGGAAAAATCGTTGTCTCTACAGGCAAATGCGACGAGGAAGTCGGAGCAAGGTAGAATCGCTGAATGCATTCGCACGCTCGACAGCCGCGGCGGGGTGGGATGGCGGGAACGCTCTATAACCAAGAAGGAGTACAAGTCCTTTCTTGGCATTACACGGACTGTCGAAAAAGTGGTTCCGCTCGAACCAGCCTGGCCAGTTGGAGACCTCAAGTGGACGTCGCCTGAGCGGTGGAACATGGGTGAAATAACATGCTCTGTGCCCTCGGGTATTACCCGCTCTCTTACTCTGGTCCCTCTCGACACGTCGCCTTATGAGGACCGCAAACTCGAAGCCTGGAATCCATACTCGGAAGGTCCGTTGGGCAATGAGTCAGTGCGGCACCAGGTTCTCGACGCCCTAGAGCGCCTCGTTGCGGTTCTTGCGACCACCGGCTGACCGTCAGTGCTGCCAGAAGGGCGGAATGGGACCACTGGCCGGCAGTTCCGGGAACGGCGCGCTGCCTAACGTCACGCTCGACACCAACTGCGAGAGCCACGCCATAGAGGTACAGCAACCTTGCAGCCCAACAGCGACCTCATCCGGCCAACCAAGACTTACCGGCTGCACCGGCGACCAGCATAGTCCGGCATGCGGCTAGTTCACACCAAGGAGGTCACTGGTCGAACATTTATTGCGGCGAGTGTGAACTAGCCGGCCTATTGGCGCGTCTTAAAAACGATCCTGCGGATGAGGGGGTAATTCATGAGGCGTTCTCGTGCTGTACTGTGGCTGGCCTGCGCATTTGTGATTGCCGCGATCGCCGGTGCGGGAATCCTGCTCTTTACCCAGGGACGCGGGACCGGCGGGACGGCTGCTCCGACGAGCGCAAAATCTCTTTCTGCAAGCGTGGCGGCTAGCACGATGGACGCTCGGCAAGTGGCCGATGCGCTGCGGAATCTGCCGGACGATCCGCAGACGCTGGTCGCGAGTGACGCGCAAGGGCAGGTGGCGGGCCGGGCGCGGCAAGCGATCCCGCCGGGCACTACGGTGACGCCGGACGAGAAGTCGTGGTCACCAGATGGCGTTGGCGGGGGCACGATGCTCGTGACCGTCACCGTGCCGGGACACTCGCCGGTCACTTACGACGCGATTATGGTGAGCCAGGGCGGCCAGTGGAAGGTGCTTGCCACGATCTCTGTGGCTACTTCCCCGTCCACGGCTGCGGTATCACCGTCTGCGAGCGCGTCATGAGGCCCGCAGCCGGACGCTTGGGCGCGTCACGCGGCCGTGCCGCCCGACTGCTCGCCGCCGTCTGCATGTCGGTCGGCGTGCTGGCCGGCGGAGCTACCATCGGATCGCCCGCCGTCGCTGCGCCGACCGCAGACCCCGTCGGCTGGGGAGCTCAGTGCGGAGCGGCGGCGCTCGGCCTGGGCCAGGACACAGTGCAACTTGCGCCGGTACTGGCGTCGGACACGCTGCCAAGCGGCGGCCATATCGTGCCCAGGCCCCTCAGCAACGGCACCTGGGTCCCGGTGATCATGGTGCACGGGTGGACCAGCCAGGACAGCAACAACGCTGCCCGCACAGGCGCGTTCTCGCACTATATCGACCTGAGCGACGTGCCCGGATTCTCCCCGGACGTCAACAGGTCGCTGATCGGGCAGCTGCAGCGCATCCCCGGCGCGGCGGTGTTCACTTTCGACTACCACCCCTACTCCGCCAGGTGGGTCGATGACCCGCACCTCGGCCCCGCGCTCGGCAAGGTCATCGATTGCCTGTACCGGGCTAGCGGGCAGAAGGTCGTCATTGTCGCGCACTCGATGGGCGGCCTCATCGCCCGCTACGCCGCTACCCACCTCGGCGCCAGCGGTATGGACAGGTCCGAGGAGATCAGTAGTGTCGTGACATTCGGGACACCGGAGACCGGCTCGGTGGCGGCCCTGCTCGCCGCGACGGGCATTGACGTCGGCGCCTCAGTCAGTGACGAACTTGCCGTCATCCGGTTCATCCTCGCCGCATGCGGGAAGCTGGCCTCGGGCGACATCAGAACCGGGTCGATATGTGACACGCTTCCCGCGCCCGCGCGGGCGTTCGCATCCGCCGCCGGCATCGCGTTGCGTGCCGGATCACCCCAGCTGGCCGCCCTCAAGCCATGGCCATCATCGATCCGTGTCACTGCGCTGGCCGGCAACGCCACCTTCGAGCTGCCCGACCCAGGCTGGTTCTCGCTCCCGTGGGACACGACAGCGGTCGACGTCGGCGACATGATCGTCACCCGCGGATCGGCGCTCGCCGACGCAACAACCACAGGTAACGCCACCTGCCACTACGAGCTCAACCTAGTCCGCGGTGCCACCGACCAGGTCGGCGTCTTGCTTGGCTTGGTAGCTAAGAGCCAGGTGGCACAGCAGCCTCTCGGATCGTTTGCCGGGGCCTGCTTCCACACCAATCTCATGCGCGGCATCGAGCTGACCAATGACGCGTACGCGGCGGTGTCCACCGACATCGCGAGCCGCGCTCCGGTCACCGCGCAGGAACTCCTGTCCGCGCCTGTCCCCGCCGCCTGCGAGCACCCAGCCGGAGGGCTAGTCAACGGCATCCTGCCTGGAATCCCTGCGAACCATGGCGAGATGCAGCTCGCCTGGCTGAACAGCTCGCTTCTGTCGGAGTCAGCGGGCACTGCCTTCGGCGACCTGAACGGCGACGGGACTGGTGACGCCGCTACCATCCTGTACTGCAACGCTGGCGGGGTCTCCTGGCCAGACATCGTTGCCTTCTACGCGCAGGGACAGGCCGGGCTGAGGCTGCTGGCGTGGGCGTACATCACCAACTTCAACCTGCCCGGCATACAGGAGCAGGAAAACGGGTTCGTCCGGCAGATCCGCTATCAAGACGGCACTGTCTACGCCGAGTGGTCCACGCAAGACAACGGTGATGCGGCGGCCACCTCGACGCTGGACTATTCCGCGACGCTCAGACTGTCGGGCGGCAAGATCACCGCGACGAACCTCGTCGGCGTTACCGAGCGGCAGACGGTGCTCGCATTCGCGAGCGACCTGCGGGCGCGCAACATGGCGGCCGCGGACTCCCTCGCCGCGCCAGGCGTGGGCGAGCAGGCCGCCAGCCTATTCCGGTCCTACCCGTCTGCACTGAACGCGGCCCCGACGTGCTACGGCCTGAACGACGTCTTCACCATGCCGACCGCCCTGGCGAACCTGATCGACCAGGGCGGCTCGGATCAGGTCAACCCGGAAACGGAACGGCTGTGCGCGTTCCCCTCGACCGATCCAGGCGCGGACTGGATCGCCTTGGGCATGGAGCACACCGGATGGCGGACCTGGCGGGTCCTTTGGGCCCAAGGCGCCTGACGAGCTGATCGACCGGCAGGGCGTGTTCCTCGAGGCCGCTGTTATGGGGATGATGGCACGGAAGCTCCGCGTACGTCTTCAGCGCGGGACGCAAGAACACGGGAGCGACACGGATCACCTGTGTATTACGCGATAAGTTCGCTCGCACTCTTTGAGCGAGGGTAACGCTGCGTTACGATTGCTGGTTAGGGCCGACAGCGAGACTGCGGTTAAGTATTACGAGACTCTATTGAGAGCAAGAAATGACCGCGCTCAGAATTGGTCGCTCTGGCGTGTCGGGCGGGACCTGCACTCGAGCCAGGCGGTCCGGCCGCCTGATCAGTGAATATGCTCCAGTCGCATGAGGGTGGCGCAGTTTTCGGCACCCACGGACGGTGGCCCATCCTGCAACGTGAAGAACGAGCACGGCATATCTGGCGCTAGAAAGCAGAGCGGGTTCTTTGGGCCTAGCACACACTCTGGCCTGATGCCCGGTTCTTTTCCGTGGTGACGAGGGCTAGGTCAAATCCGTTTTCGACTTGTCGCGGATGAGGATGACGGTGACCGGTTTCACGCCGGTGGCGGCGTACCACAGGCAGGTAACCGCGTGCACCGCGATGGTCTCCGTCTTGCCGTTGAAGAGCCGCACCCATCGGAAATATGGAGTAATGGACCACAGGAAAACAAAAAAGCTCGGCCCAAAAGTAGGGACGAACATTTAAAACTTTCGCGCCGCCTGATACCACCGGTCCATGGGTTGGACTCATGTGGCGCCAGACGGCGTTCGGGGCAGCTCGTTTCAGCTCTTAGTGAAGGCTTCGACGAGCGAGATGGCTAGGGCCTTTGTTGCCGACGACCACGTTGGCGTTGGTGTTGTAGCCGACGGCTATCGCAACGGACGCTCCCTTCGAGTTGACACCGAAGTAAGACAGGCCGTCCGGGGTCGTCGAGTAGACATTCGTTCCCGGCAGCGGCGTCATCGAGGAGGTGATCGCGTGGTTGAGCGTGGTGGTCACCGCGCTGGGAGCCGCGTATTCGATGATCGCCTTCACAGGGTAGCCGCCGTTGTTCTTGACACCTCCGTACAGATTGCACGAGGAAACCTGCTGCGCACTTTCTGGCGTGTAGTCGATGTGGGTGACGGGAACGCCGAGGATGGCCCTGAAGTTACTGGGGTCCACCACGTGGCAGTCCATGGCGCTGGGGATCACGATGCCGTTGATGCTGGAGGCGCCGCTGCTGGCCGGCGAGGTGGCCGGGGCACTGGACGTGGCAGGCGCGGCAGCGGAGCTTGACGACGAGCCGGAGCTTGAGCTAGCAGCCGGCCCCGAGGAGGCCGCCGAGCTGCAGGCGCCGATCGCAATCGCAACGAGCAGTGCGAGAGTGCTTGACACAAGCCAATTGGGAGTACGCATCAGGCCCTCTTTAGGGCAGATTGTGCGTGAATGGAAAACTATGCTAGAGGGATGATGCGGCTGCGCGGAGGCCACCGGGCTGCATTCGCTATCCCATTACGGGCTGCGAGTAGCATCGTCCAACCGGGCCTCAGATGGCCGGTGACCGCTAAATAGGTCATCCGGGGCCCCGCAATCGGGACCACGGTTCGGCCGCAGGCTGTGGGGCACCTATCGCTCCCGCTGCGGACGGGCAACAGTCCGGCCCGCGGGGACGCCGCAGACGACAAGCCCATCATGAGCATCGTGGCTGCATACAGGACTGCTGCAGCCCGCGCCTGGGGGACTCCTTGATCGGCGTAGTTCGAGGCAAGTGCGGTCGGCCACGGGATGATGGAGATGAACAGCAAGAAGACCAGCGTTCGCTCCAGGAACCGCCGGTTGATGAAGCGGACCGCACTCATCATTCCGTGATGCTCGATCCACAGCAGGCCGATCGTCACGAACGACACCAGGTAGGCCACATACGATGGCCACTGGTGCAGCAGATCGTGGACGAGCTGAGTCGAGTGGGCAGGCTTGGGCAGGTCCAAGACCAGCAGGGTCAATGCGATGGCGAAGACGCCGTCGATGAGCGCGTGAAGTCTTCCTGGTCCCAAAGCTGGTCACCCACTTTGTCTGAGGTGCAGGAGTTTGCTACCAGCACGCAGGTTACGACCTGTGACGAACGACACGAGCCTGTGCTCGCCGCGAGCGTTCCCGAGCGCCCCTGTAGGGGCAGCAAATGAGCGATGACTCCGAAGGGCCAGATGCGGCGAGGCATGACCGGGCTTTAGACAGCCGTCATACACGCACCGATCAATCACTTCTGCGCCCATCAGGACTGGCCCATCCTTGCTCCGGCGAATGTGCATAACGGCCGTTCGCGCTCAGGTTCAGGCTGCAGTCCGTAACCAATACGGCCGTGTGTCAACGGCCATTTGGAAATCGGGTTGGGTGGTCTTGTTTTCTCCGGGCTGGCGGCCACCAGTTTTGGCTCTTCCGCGAATTTTGTGATCCCGGTAACGCTGGGTGCAAGATGACGCGTTTGCGGAGCAGGACGAAGCCGGCGCGGCCGTACATCTGGCGCTTGATCATCTTGATCTTGTTGATGGTGCCCTCGACCTTGCCGGAGCTGTAGGGCAGGCTGGGGCCGTTGGTGACGGCCTGCTGGTCGTTGCGGATGCCAGCGGCGAGCGAGCGCAGGTCGGGCTGGCCGTCATCGGCTTCTATCACGGTGAGCCAGGACTCCAGGTCCTGGCTGCCGGTCCGCCCGGTCATCATCTCGGCGAAGCTGCTGACATGCCCGGACAGTGCCTGGATGTGCGGGCAGCGTTCGGTGATCTGGCCGGGTTGTTCCTGCTCTTCTTCGCGCAGGCGGTCGGGGCGGGTCAGCAGCCAGCGGGTGATCTGGCGGGTTTCCGGCACGGCCGGCCCGGGGGCAGGCGCGGCGGCTAGCTGCCGGAACGGGGCTACGTAGCGCCGGACGGTCTTCACGCTGCCGGCCCAGCCGCGTTGCTGCAGTTCGGCGTGCAGCGCGGCGGCGTCGGTGATGCCCTCGTTCCACCGCTGGCAGAGGTAAGGCTTGAACCGGTCTAGCTTCGATTCCCGGTTCATGGCGTTGACTAGCAGCTCATCGGCGCTGGCGGCGCGGGCGAACCGCTGCACGGTCTTGCGGTCCAGGTCCAGGGCGCGGCAGATCCCGGCCAGCGACTGCCCGTCATCCAGCCGCTGGCGGATCTCGGCGTACCTTTCCCTGGTCCGGGTGACCAGCCGCCGTTCCCGGCCGCACGCGTCCAGGGACCCGTCCGGCGCGACCTGCGCGGCTTCCTCCTGCCCCGTCGTCTCTGGCTGCGGCACGCCCGCGATGCCAGGGTCGTCCGTGCCGGCGGTATCGTCCCCGGCGGGCTGATCCTTCAGGCAGCCGCGGTGCCGGGTCACCGTCTTCTCGGCGGATTCTCCCAGGTTGTGCCACAGATGCCAGCGATCTGCGACCTGGATCGCATCGGGCGCGCCGTCGCGGGCTCCCTCCGCGTAGGCGCCGGCCCGGTCCCGGCAGATGACCTGCGCACCGGGATGCGCCTTCAGCCACGACTGCAAGGTCGCGGCCTCACGGTCCGGCAGCAGGTCCACCGCGTCCCCGGTGCCGATGTCCACCAGCACCGTCCCGTACACGTGCCCCTTGCGCAGCGCGAAATCATCAACCCCGAGAATCTCCGGCGCGGTGGTGGCCTGCGGCTCCGGCAGCGCCATGACCAGGCGCAGCACGGTAGACGGGTGCACCGCGATGCCCAGCGTGCCGGCCAGCCGGGCACCGGCCCGCCCGGCCAGCTCCAAGCCGAACCCGGCCAGCATGCCCAGCAGCGGCACGCTCCGCCGCCGGTACCGCTCGGTCAGCCCGCTGGCCTGCTCGGCGAACGTGACCGCCGGGCACCGATCGTGCAGGCAGCGGAACCGGCGCACTGCCAGCGCGATCAGCAGCGGGCGACCCCCTGCCGCCCCGTCGGCCACCGTCCGCGCGTACCCGCCGTGCACCCGCGACGACGGCGTCCCGCACCGCGGGCAGCACGCCTGGGCGGCCCGGCTCGATGCCGAGATCACTACCGCGTCCCCGGTGTCTTCCACCCGGTACAGCCGCAGCCCGGCCAGGTGCGGGAACAACACGGTCAGCAGGCTTTCGCCCAGCTCAGAAACCTCCCAGACGAGGCGGGGGACACTGGCCGCCTCCGCAGGCGGCATGGCAGACTGAGGCGGCAACGAGGCTCCCGGGGAACAGTG
>Ga0302326_10016944_pt1 | contig 15222 bp, 13 predicted proteins | sample Palsa_T0_3_FD_202264 | JGI IMG/M metagenome (GOLD analysis project Ga0302326, IMG submission 202264) | Peat permafrost microbial communities from Stordalen Mire near Abisko, Sweden - Palsa_T0_3 | ecosystem: Environmental > Terrestrial > Soil > Palsa > Peat permafrost | place: Sweden: Abisko...
CGCCGCGGCCAACTCTACTACGTACGCATAAGTGCTGTGACCCCAATTTCGCTTGCTGACATATTCCTCCGGCGTGTACTGCGCTTCGTGAATCAACACGTCAGCGTCGTTCATATACTCGGCGTGACGCCGGTCGCCCGGGTCCAAAATGGATTCCATACGGCCCGGCTCGGCGCCCTCCCGCCACACGCCTTCGGCGAACGGTTCATGATCGCTCAGGTAAAGAACCGAAGCGCGTCCGCACTCGAAACGGTATCCGAGCGTCGGCGATGGATGATTCATCGGGTGCGCGGCAACTTTCAGCCCGCAAATCTGGTGCGTTCCCTCCGTCAGATCCTTATAAGTAATTCGCGCGGCGAGTTGATCCAGTTCCACTGGAAAATAGTGATGCTCCATCTGGCCCGACAGCACGTCGTGCAGCGAGAGGTGGCATTTTTCCGGCCCGTAGACGTCAAAATGATTGCCCGGCGCAAACAAAGGCGCAAAGAACGGGAAGCCCTGAATATGATCCCAATGCGTATGCGTGAGCAGGATGGCGGCGGAGATTGGTCCGGATGCATTGGCCACCAGGTGATTTCCCAACAGCCGCGCGCCGGTGCCGCAATCCAGCACCAGATGGCTGCCCGCATCGGTGGTCAGCTCGATGCAGGAAGTATTGCCGCCGAAGTGATTGGTGCCGGGGCCTGGCGCCGCTATCGATCCTCGAGTACCCCAGAAACGGAGATGCATTCTGATCGCCGTGGATAAGTATAGCGCGGTCGACTACTCCACTATCGCTTCGATGGTTTGCGGAGCGTTTCCTTCCAACCGATTATTCACAAAGATGTAGGAAGGCTCGCTGCGTTCACGCGCGCGTGAAATCAGTTTGCGTAGCGCCTGCCGGGCTTCCGGATTCGGATCTTGAATTTGCCGATAGGGCGAGAACTGTGCGACCGCGGCATCATACGGCCGCCCCTTTCTAAGCAGCGCACGAGTCACCGTAAAATCGGCCGTGAAGACTTCCGGCAGTTGCACCTGCTCGCCGATTTCGGGCATTCGCGTCCAGGCATTGAATACGTGGGCCACGCGGTGACTGTGTAAACATCTGAAGTATTCCTGGGTCAGGAATTCCTGGTTGCGAATCTCGACGCCATACCGGAAAACCGGAGGTAAATTTTCCAGAAAGGGATCCAGTTCGGCCAGGAAGGCTCCTACATCATCATAAGTTTGCTTACCGAAAGTTCCGAACTCGAAAACCAGCACGGCGATCTGGTCCCGGTAGGGTTCCAGCAGATCGAGAAACGCAGTGCGTAGCAGAAGCGCGTCTAAAAACGCCGGATTACTCTCGCCCGCCCGCGCCCCGTAGCGTGGATGCGTTGGAAACATTCTTACGGTGATTTCTTCCGGCACTTTGAAAGCATATTTCAACGAGCGGGGCGCGGATCGAAACAGGCGCTCCCAGTAGTGTCCGGAAGGGAATTGGTAGAACGAAAAATCTCCGCAAACCACCGGAAACGTTGCAGCATATTCGGCCAGGCATTCGGCTTGAAAGCGCTTCTCGGAGAACCGGCCGCGCGACATGTAGCGGCTTTCGGTGTAGACTTGCCCTAGCCAGCCCGGATATTTCCAGGAGCTGGTTCCGATGAGAACGCCGCCGGCAGCCAGCGAAGCGAGCTTCAGACCCAACGGCGTGCGTTCGTATTCGGGAAGTTCATCGAAAAGCGAAAGGGTTTCTCCCGGCACTTCTAATACGCGTGCGCCACGCGGTAACCATACGGATCCGCGCCGGCCTCGATCACCCCATCGGGCATCATCCGCACCATCACCGGCGCAGCACCGCTGGCCCAGCGCGAGCGCATTCCTACGCGGTGCCCCCGCGCGGAAAGCTCGGCGGCGGTGGCGGCCGGGATGCGCTCGTCCAAAAGCAAGTCCCCGCGATTCCAGGCGTGGTTGTCAAAGCTTGAAACCAGGTGGCGTGTTTGGAAGCGGGGCGCTTCGACAGCGGCCTGGGCGTTCATGCCGAACTCCACAACATTGAAAAACAGTTGGATCAGGCTCTGCTCCTGATTGTCGCCTCCGGGTGTGGAGAGCGCCAGAAATGGCTTGCCCTGCTCGGTGATAAGGGTCGGACTGAGCGTAACACGCGGGCGCTTGCCGCCGGCCAACTCGTTCGGCGACCCTTCCACCAGGATGAATTGCTGGGCGCGTTCGGTGAGTGGAATACCGGTGTCCCCGGCGATTACCGACGGCAGCCACGCGCCCGACGGCGTTGCCGAAAATACCATGCCGTCTTTATCGATGGCATCCACGCAGGTGGTGTCCCGGGCCATCAGTTCATCGTCGATCTTAGTGCGCGCGATCTCCATGTCGGTGGGATGCCGCCCCTGCTTTCCGTTGATGGTGCCTGGAACAAAATCGAGCGAAGCGTTGTGACCGATCTGCTTGCGGCGCTCCGCGGCATAAGTTTTCGATAGCAGCACATCGGTGGGGATGTGGTTGAACTTCGGATCACCGTAGTAAGTGTCGCGGTCGGCGTAAGACAGTTTCAGCGCCTCCACCACGGTGTGAATGTATTCAGAAGAATTCACACCCAGCGATCGGAGATCGTAGCCCTCCAGAATATTCAGCGCCTCAAGCATGGCGGGCCCCTGGCTCCAGAAGCCGGGCTTGTAGACTTTGTAGCCGTGGAAATCGGTGGAAACCGGCTCTTCCGGTTCCAGCCTGAATGCGGCCATGTCTTCGTAGCGCAACAGGCCGTCATTGGCGCGCATGAAGGCGTCGATGCGGTGCGCAATATCGCCGCGATAGAAAAAGTCTCGAACGGCGTCGATGCCGGCAACGCGGCTGGCCCCGCCGGCGAGCGCCTTTTTCTCAGCCGCCGCCATCGCGCGCAATGTCTTCGCCAAGTTCGGCTGGCGGAAAATCTCGCCAGGCATGGGAACCTGGCCGTCCGGCATAAACGTCTTCTTCGAATCCGGCCACAGATCGAAGAATCGGCGCACGCGCGCGATGGTGCCCGCGCGCATTTCGTCAATGGCCAAGCCGTCGGCCAACTCGATGGCCGGTTGAATTTCTTCAGAAAACGATTTGCTGCCAAAGTCGCGCAGCGCTACCAGACCCGCATCTACCATGCCCGGCACCAGGGCAGGCATGATGCCCGCCACTGGAATGATGCCCTTCAATCCGCCGGGTTCCATGGTCAGGATCTCGCCCGGTTTTGGCCTGCGTTCGCGAAAAAGCTCTGCCGTAGCCAGCTTCGGCATGGGTCCCACTCCAGCGATAGCGAAGACTTTGCCGGCTTTGGTGCGAATCAGAATTGGCGCTTCGCCGCCCATGCCGAAATGCGAGAACTCGGAGACCGAAGCGGCGAACATCGTTGCGACACCGGCATCCACTGCGTTCCCGCCGTGGAAGTAGATGCGCATTCCGGCTTCAGCGGCATATTCGCTCCCGCACGCCACAGCGCCCCGGGTCCCGCGCGCGGCATGCATCGCGGGCTGTTCGAAATCCTTGTGTTGGGCCAAGCAGAGCATCGCGAGGCCGAAAAAGAGAAGGGCGGGCTTATACTTCATATGTTAGGGTCATTATAACTGTAGCCTGGAGCATCTCTTGATTTTCCGCTTTGATCGTGACTGGCTTCTCGGAGGTACGCCCCCTCAACTCTGTGAACGCAAGAGCAGCAGGATTACCAGCACGAACAAGATCATTCCCACCAGTGCTGCGATTTTCCAGGCGCTGTAGGGGCGCTCACCTTGCACTTCGCCGGTTCTCGCGTTGACCACCACCTGGTAGACCTTCGCTTGAAATTTGTACGCGCCGATCCACACCGGCAACAGCAGATGGCGGAACGTGGTGTTCGAATATTGGGTCTCGACGCGATCCACGCGTTGTTCGTCGCCGCCGATATCGCGCGCAGCGTCCCGTTCGATGGCGCTCTGCATCACGGTCTTCGCCCGGTCGAAACCGGCGGGGAGTTCCACCTGATAACGTTGCGCCTTGAAGCCGGAAAGATAGGCGGGCTCGTACGCGCAGAGCGATTCCAGATCCCAGGGCTCCAATGCATCCAATCTCTTTTCCGAAACGGACTTGGTGGCCGCAACCAGTACGTTGTCGAACTTCCGCGATACTTCGCCGGCTGCTGGGGTCCAGCGCGTTCTTTGCACTTGCCGCGTGCGTTGCACGGTGCGACCCTGGCCGTCGCTTTCTTCGTATACTTCGGTGTCCCAATAATGATCGCCGCGCTCACCGCGATACTGGCTTTGGGTATCGGCCGCGTAATCCCAAAAAGGAAGGTACACGCCTGAAATCGCTTCCTGGCGCGCCATCCGCTTCAGCGCGTCAGGAGCGAACCAGCGCGTCTGCAGCCATTCGCGCACGTGCGTCTGCGCGTTATTCTTAGGCACCTTCGCGGGCAGCAGACCATCCGGCGAGATCATTGGATCGGCTGCTTTCGGCTGCGCTACGATGTCGGCCCCGCAAAACGGGCAGGTTCCGGCAACTTCAGGAGGCGCGAAGGAGATCTGACTGCCGCAACCGGCGCAGCTCACCTGGAGCGCTTGAACCGTCAGAGGGCGCAAATGGGAGTCATCCGTTTTCGCCAAGAACTCGTCGAGCGAATGCGGCGGCGCGACACCGGTTGAAACGGGTTGCACGGGAGCCGTTTGTCCGCAGAAGCGGCACTTCATCAGGCCGCTTTCAGGATCGAACTCCATGTTCGCCGCGCAACCAGGGCAGCGGAATTGCTGCGGCTTCGTCTCTTCAGGCATGCGGTGTGACTCCAAAGATTATAATGTTAACTCGACAGGTTAATTATGAGTGAAGTTCCCGAACTACTGGAGCGTCTCCGCCGCGGGGCGGAAATGGTAGCGGTCTCCATCACCGGCGCGGCCGGCTCCGAACTGGATTACGTGCCCGAGCCCGGCAAGTGGAGCATCCGGCAGATTGTCGCGCATCTTGCGGATTCCGAGATGGTGGCCGGAATGAGATTGCGGCGTATTATCGCGGAAGACAATCCGCGAATCGAAGCCTATGATGAAAAAGCCTGGGCGGCGAATCTGGATTACACCCGGAGAAAGACATCACCGGCCCTTGAAACGTTCCGCCGCATTCGCGGAGAGAACTACGAATTGCTGAAGGATCTGCCGCAGCCGGTGTTCGACCGCGAGGGGCTGCATAGCGAACGCGGCCCAATGTCATTGAAGCTGCTGCTGCAGATCATCGCCGAACACGCCGAGAACCACGCGTCGCAGATCCGAACGCGGCGGGCTGAATTCAAAGCACAAAAGGCTGTCACAAAATGAAAAAACTTTCTCTGTTCCTGCTTCCGAGCGCCGCCTGTTTGCTGCTTGCGGCCACCGATTTCACTGCTGAAGGAAAACGCTGGTGGTCGCACATCGAATACCTGGCCAGCGACGATCTCAAAGGCCGCGACACCGGCAGCGAAGGCCATCTCAAGGCCGCGCGCTATGTTGCCGGAGAGTTCGAACGGTCCGGTCTGAAGCCGGCTGGGACGTCCGGCTATTTTCAGCCCGTTAAATTCCAGGTAAAGCAGATTGTCGATGAGAAATCGAGCCTGGAGCTTATGCACGATGGAAAGGCGCAGAAGTTGACGCTGGGCGAGGATGCAAACTTCAGCTTGCGGGGCGATATTCAGGAAAACACGGAAGCTTCCGCGGTCTTCGCAGGCTATGGATTTGGGGTTCCCGAAAAGAATTATGACGAACTGGCGGGTCTGGATGTCAAAGGCAAAATTGTTGTGTACCTGGCCGGCGGCCCGAAGTCCATTCCGGGTCCTCTCAAGTCGCACTATCAATCGGGCGCCGAGCGTTGGAAATATTTGAAAGCCGCGGGCGCGGTCGGGATCGCGAGCATTCCGAATCCGAAATCGATGGACATTCCGTGGTCTCGCATGGCGCTGGCGCGCTTCATGCCTGCCATGAGCTTAGCTGATCCATCGCTGGATGAGACCAGCGGGTTGCGCCTGGCACTGGTTATCAATCCGGAGCGTGCCGACAAATTCTTCGAAGGCACCGGCCATAGCATCGCCGAGATTCTCAAAGCGGCGGATCACGACGAAGTTTTACCGCGATTTCCTCTGGCAGTGAGTATTCGCGCGCGAGTTGAGCTTAAAAAATCGCAAGTGGAATCGCAAAACGTGGCCGGGCTGCTGCCTGGCTCCGATCCAAAATTGAAAGACGAATACGTGTTCGTTACCGCGCATCTGGATCACGTGGGCGTTGGACCCGCGATTAACGGCGATACCATTTACAACGGCGCCATGGACGATGCTTCCGGCATCGCGTCTATTCTTGAAATTGCCCGGCTGATCCAAGAGTCGAAGGCCAAGCTCCGGCGCTCGCTGGTGTTTCTGGCCGTGACCGGCGAAGAGAAGGGACTGCAAGGGTCGCGCTACTTCGCGGGGCATCCAACCGTGAACGAAAAAAACATCGTCGCCGATCTCAACCTGGATATGTTTCTTCCTCTTCATGCACTGCACTACATCGAAGTGCAGGGGCTGGCTGAATCCACGCTGGGGGACGATATCCGTGCGATCGCCAAGGAATCCGGCGTGGAGATTCAGGCCGATAAGGAGCCCCAGCGAAATCTATTTATACGCAGCGATCAGTACAGCTTTATCAAGAAGGGTGTTCCGGCGCTGGCGTTTAAATTTGGATATCTGCCGGGCTCGGCCGAAGAAACGCTACACAAGGAATGGCTGAAAAACCGTTACCACGCGCCTTCCGATGATCTGAAGCAACCGGTGGATAAGACAGCGGCAGCGGAGTTCAATGAGATCATTTTGAAGCTGGCGGAGCGGGTGGCGAATGCGGCTGAGCGGCCGCAGTGGAAGGCGGACAGTTTCTTCCGGCGGTTTGCTGGCGGGAGTTAGGCACAGGTAGCGGATGTAGGCTCGCTCCCTTGCGGTCGCGGTTCGCTAGAGTGGGCTATTTGGTGGGGGCGGGCTTCTTAGCTTTTTTCTTCTTGGTTGTCTTGCTTGTCTTGGTTGTATCGGTCTTCGGCGTATCGGGAGCATCGCATTTCCGCAGCGGCGACTCGGTGCTTCCCTGCGCGCCCATCTGTTCGGTTGTTTTGCCGGAGCTTCCAGCTTGCGAGCCGGTTTGGCCTTTTTCGGGTGGCGGGCTTTGCGCGCTCCGGACAAGCTCCCCGCTGGCCAAGAAAACACATGCCGCTAGCGCGATTCTTCTGCTGGACGCCGCGAGATTCATAAGGTCATTCTCCTACCGCTCCCTCAGCTTTCTTATTCTGGTCCAGGAGCATCTCGATTTTCCGAGCCGAGTATAAGCCTATTATCTCAAGAATCGTAGGGGGTACGAGTTCGGTGAAAATCCCCAATTCCCGGGTGGTCACGGCACTCAACAGCATGCCCATTCCGAATATCGCGGCCACGCTTACGATCACCGCCAGTTCCGGCGAAGCGGGTTTCCATCCATAGAAAATCCAAAAAGTCAGGATGAGCCAGGCGGCGCTGGTGAGCCAGTTCGTTACGCGGGAAGCGGGTCTTAGGATACTGCCATCCAACAGTGCTGCGATGTAATTCGCTTGTAGATGTGGGCCGGTGAAAACCGTATCATCCATCTTGTGCAGATCGATCCACTTCTCTCCGATGACCACGATCTTGTGTCTCAGGCTAGCGAGAGCGACTTGGTCGCCCTCGGCTTTCTCTTTGCCGCAGTTCTGCCAATCGGCGTACTTGTCGGCTTTGTCACAAAGCAGGCTGATGGCTGAAACCGATTCGAACCTGCCTTCGGGCAGGAGCTTGGTGTAGGGAGGATCAATCTCAAGCTGCCGCTGAATGAGCTTGTTGGTCAGCATGATGTTGGGATCCAGCAATTCCGACGCGGCGGTGGCTATGGTCGGCCACATCTTGGGAGACTCGCGCCCCACGTCGCTGCACTTCCCAAAGGCCATCCAGCCCAGCGGAATCTGTCGCAGGTCGATGCCGATCCAGGCCAAGGCAAGCTTCACGCGATTGGAGGGAATACCCTGGTTGAGCGGCTCATATTCGCCCAGCACTACTTGCTCCGGCCGCAAGTCCTCGGAGCGCAAATCGGGACAGAACTGCTGGATATCATCATGGTTGTAAGCACCCACGGCGATGACTAGCGGAACCTTGCCGGAGATGGTTCGGATGGCTGCTTTAAGCTTTGGCGTGCCGTCATTGCCGTGGGGTCCGGAGGTACACACGCCAGGAGGAATTTGGCCGTACCATTTATCCAGCACGATCAAACGTGGATCTTGCGCCGCAATTTTGCTCAGTAAATCAGCCATGAATTCGCGGTGAGTACAACGAAACTCCCCTAAAGCGGATCCAGGCTCGACGTTGCGGGTGATGGTGACAATCCGGAACTCATCGATGCGAGTCGGCCGCGGCCCGTCCGGGCCAAACTGCCGGTACCAAAAGTTCGGGTTCAGGAAGCGCAGCCAACGCGATTCGCGAAGTGCGGATTCGCCCAGGAATTCGTTTACACAAAACGGTACGCCGATCGCAATAAAGGTGAGAATCAAGACCCTTGCGCGTAAGTACCTGGCGTGCGGCATAGCCGGAGATTTAGTTTACACGAAGTGCTGCTGACAAGGCAGGTTGGCGGAGGCTCCTTCAGGGTCGCGGTTTGGTAACATCCTCGAAATACGGGGCCTCTTTCCGAGCCGCGAGCGTTAGCGACCGGTTGTTCACGTTCGAGGGATTTAGGGACTCCGAGTAGTCGTTCGCTCCCTTGCGGTCGCGGTTCGGTTTGCGGCGGGAGCATGCGATTGGCGAATCTCCGGGAGCTGCGCGTGCGTCCAACCGTTTGGAGGCTCTTCCCATGTTCACGATACGCACCCTGTGCGGTGTACTGGCAGTTGCCGGCAGCCTGCTTGCTCAAGACCAGCCGACTCGCGTGGTGGTTACGGTAGAGGCGCCGAAGGACGCTACGCCGCCCACTCTCAACAAAGACGACATATTGGTTTACCTGGACAATCAGCGCATGCGGGTCACCGATTGGGCGCCAATTCAGAACCCGGGCGCCGGGCTGGAGCTTTGGCTGCTCATCGATGATGGCACCGATTCGGCGCTTGGCACTGAATTCGACGAGCTCCACAGATTCGTACTGGAACAGCCCGTCACTACAAAGATCGGCATCGGCTATTTGCGAAACGGATCCGTGGATGTTTTGCAAAAACCCACCGCGGACCATGTGGCGGCGGCCAAAGCGATTCGCTTGCCGCTGGGCCAGCCCGGGGCTTCCGCGAGTCCGTACTTAGCCTTGATCGACCTCATTCAGAAATGGCCGGCGGGCGAGCAGGCGCGTGAAGTGGTGATGATTACCAGCGGCGTCGATCCCGACAACGGGCCGGGTCCCTCGAATCTATATCTTGATCGCGCCATTGGGGTGGCGCAACGGGCTGGCGTGGTGGTAGATTCCATCTATTTCCGAAGCGCAGGTCATTTCGGGCATAGCCGTTGGCAGATCAATTGGGGCCAGAACTATCTCTCGCAATTGACTGAAGAAACGGGAGGCGAGTTTTTCTGGCTGGGGGATTCCGATCCAGTGTCCTTCGCTCCCTATTTCAAAGAGCTGAACCAGCACTTCAGGAATCAGTACCTGCTTACGTTCCTGGTTCAAGCCAAGGGGGGTCAGGCGCGCCTGAAACTGAAAACGGAAGTTCCGCACGTTATGCTGGTAGGTCCGTCGAAGGTCTACATGCCTGGTGCGAAGTAGGATTTGCGAAGTAGGATTCAACCCGGTGCGTGCGCTACATTGCCGCGCCGCGTTTGATCAGGTCATGCACGGCTGCCTCGGATAGGCCCACGCTCATCAGAACTTCCTTCGTGTGCTCACCCACCCCCGGCGCCATTCGGGGCTTGACCTTTTCCACGCCCGCGATGGTCAGCGGATTTGCTACGGTTCGCAAGCCTGGCTCGATTTCAGCGAAGACACCATTCGCCACCATTTGCGGATCGCGAGCCGCCTGTTGGGTTCCCGGCACCGGTCCCCAGATGACATCGTTCAACGGCAGGATCTCTTTCCATTCCGCCATGTCTTTCGCACCGACCGAGGCATCGATGATCGCCACCAGTTCGGGGCCGTTGGCGCGGCGGAGTTCGGGCGTACGGAATCGTGGATCGTCGATCAGTTCCGGATGGCCCAGCGCGCGGCAAAGATTGGGCCAGTCTTTTTTCGGATCGAGGCAACAGGTGATGAAGCGCTCGCGATCGCGCGTCACGTAATGATTGACGATGGGGTTTACCGTGGTGGAGCGAGTCCATTTTGGCACGAACTCAGCGCCTACCAATGCGGCCTGAATGCCGCAGGCGTTGGACCAGGCGCCGTTCGCCATCAGGGAAGTGGTGATGTTCATTCCTTGGCCGGTGATTTCGCGGCGATACAGCCCCAGCATGATGCCGCCGAACAAGGCCATCGCCGTGGGATGATCGCCGAAGCCGGCGGGCGATTGCGCGGGCTCCGCATCGGCATTGTGCATGGCCTGCATCAGGCCGGATCTGGCCCAATAAGCCGTGAGATCGTAACCAGGCTGGTTTGAATCGTCCCCTGTTTCGCCGTAGCCGGTGAGATGAGCGTAGATCAGGCGCGGGTTGTGCGGCGCCAGATCCGGATAGCCGACGCGGAATTTTTCGAGCAGCGGTCCCGGATAATTCGTGATGAAGACATCCGCCGTTCCAACGATGGCGAGCAGCGCCTGCCGAGCGCCGTCGTCGCTGAGATCCAGCGCTACGCTTTTCTTGTTGCGGCCATCCAGGATCCAACAATAAAGCAGCGGGGAAACCGGCATGCCCGGCACCAGTGAAAGATAACGATAAGGATCGCCGTAGGGAGGCCGCTCGATCTTAATCACATCGGCGCCGAAGTCAGACAGGACCACGGCCGCGGCGGGACCTGCGATATAGGTTCCGCAATCCACCACGCGAATGCCCGCGAGAATGCCCTTATCCACTAGCTGCCCTTGACTGACTTGCGAAAAATGATGATGTGCTGGCGCGGCAGTGTTTCGATCACCTGATCCAGTTTGTAGCCTTCGGCTTCCACTTCGGTTTTCACTTCCGCGACGCTCATCTTGTGTTCGATGCGAATCGGGACCGATGGGTCCTCTTTGCGATATTCCAGCAGTACCAGCCGGCCGTCCGGTTTCAGCGACTCTCGAATTCTATCCAACATGGCTTGTGGTTGGGAAAACTCGTGGTATACATCCACTAACAGCACCAGATCCAAGGTGTTCGCGGGGAGTTTGGGATCAGCTTCGGAGCCCTGCACGGTTTCGACGTTCGAAAGTTTTTCGCGCTGGCTCCTGGCGCGCAGTTTTTGCAGCATTTCCGGCTGCAGATCGTTGGCGTAGACTTTGCCGGTTGGTCCAACGCGCCGCGCCATTCTGAGCGACATGTAACCGGTGCCCGCGCCCACGTCGGCCACCAGCATGCCGGCTCGGATTCCCAGCGCATCCAGCGCCTGATCCGGCGCTTCCTCCGATTCTCGCTCGGGACGATCCAGCCAACCCGCTCCGGCCGCGCCCATTACCGGGGCAATCTGACGCCCGGTCAGCGGATGGGTGGCCTGGGCCAGCAGCAACAAGATAAGGATCAGCGGCACTCGTTCCACTGTGCTTCAATCCTGGCGCCAAGTCAACGATTAGAATAAAGGAAGTTCATGAAGCAGCTTGCCGCAATTCTTTGGTCAGCAACCGCCCTGCTATCCAGCGCCGCGGCAGCTGAGAATAAACTCGCGGCCGTCCGGCTGGTATTTGCGCAGACCGAAGACGGACCGGCGCTGACATCCACCTATCAGTTCCTGGCGGGCGAATCCATTTTCTTCAGTTGCCTGGTGGAAGGTTACTCGAAATCGGAAAAGCAAGAGATTCTCCTCACTTATCAAATACAGGCGAAAGATGCGCGCGGCGTTTTACTGCAACCGGCTTTGAACAACAAGGTGGAAGCCACGCTGGCCCCCGAAGATAAGGACTGGAAGCCGAAGCTGCGCGAGACCATAGTGATCCCTCCCCTGGCAGATTCGGGCCAATATCAAGTGCTGGTGAATCTGGTAGACGAACGCAGCCGCGCCACGGTGGAAGCGCGCGCCACTTTTGAGGTGCGCGGCCGCGACGTGCCCCTGAGCGATACCCTGCTGGCGCGCGATTTCCGATTTCTGCGAAGCGAGGAAGATACCAAACCGTTGCAGGTTGCCGCGTATCGTCCCGGAGATTCGCTGTGGGCGCGTTTTATCATGACCGGATACAAGATCGGCGATAAGCACCAGTTCGACATTGAGTATGGACTCACGGTTCTGCGATCCGACGGCACGGTGGCCTATTCCGAGCCGCACGCCGCGGCGCAGAAGGATCAGCCTTTTTATCCGCAGCGCTATCAACCTGGAGTGCTCAATCTGAATTTTCCAAAGGATCAGGCACTGGGCGAGTACACTATTGTGCTCACGGTGCGGGACAATCTGGGCGGCCAGAGTTTCGAGACGCGGCAGAAGTTTTCAGTGGAGTGATTTGGCTGCCCACTACGGCACGCCATTGGCTACTTGATGGCGGCGTTCGCACGCGCATTCAGCCCGGGAGTTTGAATGAATTTGCTGTACCGCTCGAACTCCGGCCGCGGCCCCTTCCATTGAAGCTGATCCACGCTCTCAAAGACCGGCACATCCAGCCTGAGCGTGGCGAGCACTCTATATAAGAGAGCGTTGTTCCATTGCTCGAATAGCACCCCCGCCAGGCGTTGTGCTCCGCGCATGGACGACGGCCACTGTCGCCAGTCCTTCGGGATGTCTTCCAAATGCGGATAGGGTGCAAGGATCGAAGAAGCGGCTTTCGGTCCCCAACCCGGCAATCCGGGAAAACCATCCGCGCTATCGCCGACCATCGCTAGATAATCCGGAATCGATTCCGGCTGCACTCCCCACTTGGTTACGACACCGGCTTGGTCGCGCAAAATTCCACGCATCCTGTCCAACTGAACCACTCGGGTACCGTCGACACACTGTGCCAGGTCCTTGTCGGGGGTGCAAATGAACACCTGCCTTACGCGATCATCGAGAGCGGCTTTCACGGCCGCGGAAGCCAGTGCGTCGTCCGCTTCATATTCGACCATCGGCCACACCATCACTCCCATGGAATGGAGCGCTTCTTCCAACATTGGAAACTGCGCGAGCAGCGGCTCCGGCACGCCCTCGCTGGTTTTGTATCCGGGATAAAGTTGATTGCGGAAGGATTCCACCACATGGTCGGTGGCCACGCCGACGTGAGTGGCGCCGGCTTCCAGCAATCCGAGCACCGACATCAGAACTCCGCGGACCGCTCCCACTTCGTTTCCGTTCGCATCCTTGGCCGGCGGTACGGCAAAGAAGTGGCGGAACAACTCATAGGTCCCGTCTACCAAGTGCACATCCATACTGTTTCATTCTCAAACGCCGGAAGCCGGAGAGCAATTCCGCCCGCCGCCCACTACTTCTTGGACATGGCCCTTTTCCGAACCCGAAGTGCGGCCGTTTTTGGCATCGAAGCGCACTTGATTGATGTGGAAGTGGATATGTATTCCGGCGGCAATGCACGCGACTTCATCACTGTCGGGATGCCGGACACGGCGGTCCGCGAGAGCCGGGAACGGATCAAATCGGCGCTCATCAATTCCGGTTTCGGGTATCCGAACAAATCGGTCACCATCAACCTGGCGCCTGCCAACATTCGCAAGGAAGGCGCGGGTTTCGATTTGCCGATGGCGCTCGGGATCCTGGGCGCGATGGGGACTGTGGAAGCTTCGGATCAGCATCTATTGGTGGGAGAACTGTCGCTCGACGGCACCCTGCGTCCGGTGCGGGGCGTGCTGTCCATGGCCGTTTGCGCGCGCCGCCGCGGCATCGCCAATCTGCTGGTGCCGGCCGACAATGCGGCCGAAGCCGCCGTCACCGAAGGCGTTCGTGTGTTCGGGTTGCGGCATCTATCGGAAGTGGTTGCGTGTTTAAATCAGCCGGACCGGTTTCAGCCGGTCTCTTCGGCCGGCGCCGGTGGACTCCCACTCGATCAATCCTTCCCGGATTTCTGCGAAGTGCGCGGCCAAACCACAGCCAAGCGGGCGCTGGAAGTGGCGGCCGCGGGCGGCCACAACCTACTGATGATCGGACCTCCCGGGTCCGGAAAAACCATGCTCGCCAAACGGTTTGCCGGCATCCTTCCGCCGCTCACATTTCAGGAGGCCATCCAGACTACGCAAGTGCACAGCGTCGCGGGCTTGCTTCCGCGCGGCGTGGGATTGCTGACGCAGCGGCCCTTCCGCTCGCCGCATCACACCGTTTCCGATGCCGGATTGATCGGCGGCGGTTCGGGAACTCCGCGTCCCGGCGAAGTCAGCCTGGCGCACAACGGCGTGCTGTTTCTCGACGAGCTACCCGAGTTTCCCCGCAATGTACTGGAGATGCTCAGGCAACCGCTGGAGGAATCTTCGGTGACGCTCGCCAGGACCAACATGACGCTCTCGTTCCCGTCCGATTTCATTTTGATCGGCGCGATGAACCCATGCCCCTGCGGCTATTTTTCCGATCCCACTCGCGAATGCCGCTGCACCGGCGCCATCATCCAGCGTTACTTGAGCAAAGTGAGCGGACCGTTGCTCGACCGCATCGATATGCATATCGAGGTTCCCGCGGTAGCGTACAAGGAACTGCGCGGTAAAGACACGGGTGTGAGTTCGGCAGAAATGCGCGACCGAGTGCAGGCCGCGCGCGCCATCCAACACCGGCGCGGATTCTACAACGCCCGCATCCCATCCAGCCAATTGCGCAAACTCTCGGTGCTTGACGAAGCCGGCGAACGCACGCTGGAGATGGCCGTCCGCCGCATGGGACTAAGCGCCCGCGCGCACGACCGGATACTCAAAGTCGCCCGGACTATCGCCGATCTCAGCGCTTCGGAATCCGTCGCGGCCAAGCATTTGGCCGAAGCGGTGCAATACCGCAGCCTGGATCGCAGCTACTGGAACTAGGATTCCGCTGCACTGGTGCAAACTCGAGCGAACAGAGAGATCAGATAGGCTCGGCCGAGTTGAGTGATTGGAAATTGGGCTCAAGCTGGGAGTGCCGCGTTCCGCGAATCTTCATTGATCATGCGTTTTTACTTAACCGCGTTGCGCGGGTCACATAGATCACTCAGATTCCCGCTCGGTACAACGAAGCCAAACGGGTACATGTGTCTGGGTTGCCAGTAGCCGATGATGCTAATGTCTTTCGCCATCCG
>Ga0302326_10016946_pt1 | contig 15220 bp, 11 predicted proteins | sample Palsa_T0_3_FD_202264 | JGI IMG/M metagenome (GOLD analysis project Ga0302326, IMG submission 202264) | Peat permafrost microbial communities from Stordalen Mire near Abisko, Sweden - Palsa_T0_3 | ecosystem: Environmental > Terrestrial > Soil > Palsa > Peat permafrost | place: Sweden: Abisko...
TCCCAGCCTCCCGATTATCTTCGCGGCGATTACGTCCGCCTGGACTCTTACTCCGCCGCCATGCTCTCGCTCTCCGTCGAGCAAGTCCTCGCCGCCGCCGAGCAGGAAATCAGCATCACCGCCTAGCCGCCGCCGACACGCCGAATCCCAATACCGCACATACCGGCTAGCGCCCCTCCCCCGTCAATTGGAGAAACCATCGTGAAATCAGCTAAATACGATCTCGGTCGTCTGGCGCCGAATTTGCAAGCTAACTGCGAAGCCTTCGAGCACTCTGCGGATGATCCTCGGTCATTCCACAAGTTTTCGACGCGGTCAAAGGAAGAAAAACTGACATGAACAAAAGGAATCTTACTCGCAGAGAATTGCTCCAGGCTTCGGGCGCGGTAGGTTTGGCGGCGACTTTTCCGTTCTCGCTTTCCGCAACGCGGGTCGAGGGCGCGCAGCAAGCTTCGGGTATTCGGAAGGTCGCGAAAGTAACAGTCGCGCTGAGCCCGCTGAAACCGCCGGCCAGCGGCCCGATACCCGTGGCCTTTGTCATTTCCAAAGGAGCGGTGCTCATCGATTTCGCCGGGCCTTGGGAGGTTTTTCAGGATGCCGATATTCCGGGTCACGACATGATGGACCCCGCCTTCGAGCTTTACACCGTCGCGGAAACGCTGGACCCCGTCACCGTAAGCGGCGGAATGAAGATCGTGCCCAATTACACTTTTCAAAGCGCTCCGCCGCCGAAAGTCATCGTGATTCCCGCGCAAAACGGCGACTCGAACGCGCTGCTGGATTGGATCCGCAAAGCATCGAAGACCGCCGACGTCACTTTTTCGGTTTGCACCGGCGCCCTTGTCCTGGCGGCTACCGGACTGCTCAACGGCAAAGCCGCCACTACTCATCACGCTGCTTATTCCGATTTGGAAATAAAATTTCCGGACGTTCAGGTGAAGCGCGGCGCGCGTTTCGTCGAAGAAGGCAACCTGGCCACCGCCGGCGGCCTTACTTCCGGCATGGATCTTGCGCTGCGCGTCGTCGGACGCTATTTCGGTACCGAAGCTATCCAACGCACCGCCTTTCAGCTCGAATACCAGGGTCAGGGCTGGATAGATGCGAAGTCCAACTCCGAGTTCGCCGTGAAACCTGCCGGAGATATTTGCGCGGTCTGCTGGATGCAGGTCGATCGCAAAATCGCGCCGTCCGAGGTGTACAAGGGTCAGACCTATTATTTCTGCATGAAGGAGCACAAAGACGTCTTCGACTCCAAGCCCGACAAGTTCGTCGCCCTGCTTTCCACGCCATAACCCCGCGCGATGGAATCAGCGCGAATCCTCCAATCGTCCAGCTCCCCATTCCCCGCGCTCGCCGCGCTTCTGGCTCAGGCGCGTCTGGTTGTCGCCGGCGACGGGCGCGCTTGGTTGATCTGGGGCAAGTTCGTACAATGGACTGAGCGAACGCATGGTACGACAATCAAACTCGGGCAAAGGAATGGCGTTCGACTTATCCCCTGAGCGCCCCATCGTTTCGCGTGACGCAGACGTGCTCGGCCGAGTACCGTTCGCGGAAAATATAGCCGCCGCGATTAGAGGATGGACTGGAAACGACAGCTTGGTACTCGCGTTGTGCGGAGAATGGGGTACTGGAAAATCCTCGCTAAAAAATTTAGTGCTCGAAGCACTGAGATCCGACCCAGACGACTCACCGTACATCGTCGAATTTAACCCCTGGCAATGGGCTGGGCAGGAGCAAGTTTCCCAAGCATTCTTCCGAGAGATTGGTTCGGAGTTGGGTCGGAAGGACGGTAGCAAACAAGCCAAAGTTAGCGCAGCGCGATGGCGAAAATACGGGGCCTTTCTTCGACTCGGAGTCGAAGTATTCGCTGGAACCCGTCGAATCGCGCTCTTTGGCTTGGCGGCCATCACTTGTCTCAGTTTTGCGGGAGCATTCTTCGATATTCTGGCAGTCAAAGTGGCATTCGGTGTCGTGGCTGCCCTGTCCCTTGCGCTGTTTGTTTTGTTAAAGACCAGCAACCAGGTGGCAAAGGCAGTCGCAGAATATTTTTCGAGTGTGGCAGAAACCGAAGAGAAATCTCTGACTCAAATCAAGACCGATCTTTCGAACTCTCTCCGAACTTTGAGCCGACCAATGCTGGTCGTAGTCGATGACGTCGACCGCTTAAGTGGGCCGGAGATGATGCTGCTCTTTCAGCTTCTGAAGGCCAACGCGGACTTCCCGAACATGGTCTATTTGACTCTCTTTCAGCGAGAAGTGGTCGAAGAAGCCATATCGAGAGAGCTTTCAGTGAGCGGCCGCGAGTACTTGAAAAAGATTGTACAGGTCGCATTTGACGTTCCTAACTTCCAGCGCTCCAAACTCGAACGCGTCTTATTGACCAAATTAGACGCGATGCTTGGCAACGAACCCATCCTCAAGCTATGGGACAAAGAGAGGTGGGCCAAAACTTTCATCCCTGGACTGAGACCTTATTTCAAGACCCTCCGGGATGTTCACCGTTTTATCTCCACTTTCTCTCTACAAGTCTCAGTTTTCTCAAAGAAAGAGGCGTTTGAGGTCAATCCTATAGACCTGATTTCGTTGGAGGCTCTACGAGTTTTCGATCCCGAAGTTTTTAAAGCGTTACCCGCTTCCAAAACTGCACTAACTGGCATGTCTGACGCCGGATCAAGCAGAGGTACAAGAGAGGCTGCAGAAAGAAGCGAAATAGAGGCAATTGTTCAAAAAGCATCTGAACAGAACAGAGACAGCGTGCGGGCGATTCTAAAGAGTGTATTCCCTCCCGTTTCCTGGATCCTTGGCGGCTCTCATTACTCTGGCGACCATTTTGACGGATGGTTTCGCGAACATCGCGCCTGCCACCCTGACTTGTTCGACAAATATTTCAGTCTGACGGTTCCCGAGGGCGACATCTCGCTTGAGCAATTGGAAAAATTGGTTTCCCTGGCGTCAGACCGCACTGCATTAGTCACTGAGTTTCGCTCTCTCGCGCAACGACAATTGCTAGACGTCGTCATTGACCGGCTTGGGTCCTACAAGCTGACCGTCAGTCTCGACCACGCAGTCACGTTCGTGACGGCCTTGTTAGATATTGGGGATGAGTTACCGGCCGGGAGCGACGGTTTCGTAGAACTGCCCATCGAAATGCACGTCTTTAGACTTATTTACGGATACTTGAAACGTGAGCCGACTGTAGCGCGACGAGGAGAGGTCCTAACACAAAGCATGAATCAGACTAGCGGTATTTATCTTCCAGCTTATGTAACTGCCTTGGAACGGCAAGATCAAAAAGAAAACCCTGACGTACAGCTAAGGCTTATCGACGATGAGGGCCTAAATCATTTGCAAGGAATATGCGAAGCGAAAATACGCCGAGCAGCCGACGATGGAGTTCTTCTGAAGCATCCAAGGCTTGGTGAACTCCTAGGCTTCTGGCAAGCCTGGTCTCCATCGGACGAGCCAAAGAAATGGGTTCGCAATCTCATCGATTCGCCAGACGGCCTCATCTCATTCCTAGTAGCATGCATGCACGAAACGCGCTCTCAATCGCTGGGGAGCTACACGGTTCGCTCCAAATGGCGGATAAATTTGCAATACGTTGAAAAATTTGTCGCAGCCGAACTGATCGAGGGCAAACTTGCGGGTCTATCCAAAAGCGAACTGCAGGAGAAACAGAAAGAAGCCGTCAAAGCTTTTCACAAGGCCATGAAGCGCAAAGCGGAGGGAAAGGAAGGATTCTCGTTGTTCGAAGAAGAGTAGGCGTACCTTGGTCCAAGAGAATATATGACCGCAGACATTTCTCTAGCTTCAATTCTTCCATTTGTTCGCGCCTCGTTGAAAGGGCGCAGTAATTTCTCGTTCGAAGAATTTGTTGAAGGATTGTGGCACGAACAAGAGAAAGTGGGAATGCCTGGAATCGTTAAGAGGAACTCGCTTCAAGGCTATAGGGGCTCTGTTTACGATCTTAATGCTGGGGACGACCGGTTGCGTCAAACGGCCGTTGAGGCGTTTTATTACCTATTCCACAGCGGTTTCGTCGCACCACATCTCTCCAATTTTCCAAGTCTCGCTCATATTAACCGGTATTTTCTGACGCCTCGTGGTCACTCGTGGGCTGCAGGCATCGAGCCGCTGCCCGAGGACGTAGCCGGTTACATGAGCGTATTACACGGACTGGTCCCAAAGCTAAATGATGTCATCGACCAATACGTCCGCGAAGGTCTTGGCTCGTTCGAGCGGAAGATGTTCTTCGCCGGGGCTGTAATGATTGGGGCGGCTGCGGAAAAAGCGGCTTATCTTTTGGCGGACGATATGGTGCACGCACTCAAGGACGGATCGAGAAAAGAGAAACTTATCAAAGCCATAGAGCGACGCAGATTGTTTGAGCTACTAGACTTGGTCGGGGAGGCCATTATTGAAGCAAGCAAGGCTAAGGTTATTCCGTACGCTGTGACCGAGGGAGCCGAAGCTCATCTGATGTCACTCTTTGAAGCAGTTAGGGTGCAACGAAACGATGCCGTCCATCCGATGAATGCTTCAGTTTCAGCCGATTCCGTTCGTCTATCGTTTCAGGCATTTCCCCACGCTCTGCAACGGCTAGAAGCACTTCGGGAGTGGTTTCGAGCAAACCCGAATACGATATAGAACTGCCCCTTCTCGAACTTTCATGTCCCATTCCCATATTAGGGCAGTCGCTTGCGACCATGTAATTGTTACTCTTGACTTATGTTTACTACTATGTTATCATGCCTTTGGGGCGTCATCGACGCCCGCGAGGAAGCTATATGGCCAAGGCCACGAGCAGTCGAGGTGGTAGTAGCAGGACGCAAGTACAAGTGTCATCAATCGTTTTACCTACAGAGGACCAGAGCGAGGAGCCCAAAAGACGCGCCCGACGCGCCAACATCGCCCGCCACGCCCGCAAATGCACGGTTTGCCATCACCCCGACCGCGAATTCATTGACCAGGACTACCTCCGCTGGCTCAGCCCCAAAAAAATCGCCCACGAATACAAAATCTTCCATCATTCCGCCGTTTACCGCCACGCCGACGCCACCGGCCTTCGCGCCCAACGCCGCGCTTCGCTCCGCGCCACCCTCGAAAACTTCATCGAGCAGGCCGAATCCGTCCGCGCTACCGCCGGCTCCGTCGTAGCCGCCGTCCGCCTCTACGCCCAAATCAACGACCAAGGCCAGTGGACCCCTCCCGTTCGCCGCCACATCGTCGAGCACCGGCACGCGCAAGCACAGAGCGAAGCCTCGCCGCAGCCGACCGATCATTTATCGTCTTTACCTTCAAGTGCAGCCGGGTCTCAGGCTGCCACCACCGCCGCGCACTCTGCGGCGCCTGACGCCAAGTGCGCTGGAAAACTTCCCGGTTCTCTCATGTTTGACGCGACAGGCAGCCTCCAGCCTGTCGCTACCATCACCGCGGGTTCTGTTTACCCTGAGTGGTCCGCAGGGTTGACTTCGAAGGGCGAAGTGCCCTTTGGCGCAAGCCCGGACAAATTCCCCGTCGTGCCCGTCGCCTCCATAAACTTCGCCTCTGATCTACCGATTTCTAATCGAGAACACGTGGAATTAGAACATGCCGCAACTCGCTGAAAACAAACAAAACGAACCCATTCTAATCGCGAACTTTGAACCAAACCATTGCGCGAGAAAATCGGCGCAAAAGGTGGAAATTCAAAGGCGACGACATTGCGCGGGTGAATCTGCGCAAAAGGTAAAAGGATTTATTCGCGGCGAAGGTCAAAGGATGCGGGACGGGCGGCTACGTGGACTTGCTGCCGAGGGAGACGAGCAAAGTTGTTCCGTCCGGGCTGCCGAGGCCGGTGCAGGCGTCCCAGCCCGGGCCGGCGGAATAGGTGCCGTTGGTGCCGCTGGTGATGTCGTGAAAAGTGGCGGCGCTTTTGGCGGCGTACAACAAAGGATTCACGTAGCCGACATTTTTCCCCAGCGACTGATTGACCCGCGCGAGCAAGCCGGCCCAGAGTGGCGCTACGGCGCTGGTTCCGCCGATGACGGTGGCGCTTCCATCTACGACGACGTTGTAGCCGGTCTCGGGGTCCGCGTCTCCGGAGACGTCCGGCACGCCGCGGCCGATAAACCCGCTGGGCGATTTCGGCACGCCGGCTTGCTGCTGATACGTGGGAAGGGCAAAAAATCCGCTGACTCCGCCGCCGGTTGCGCCTTCGCCGCTGGCAAGCTCGTTCCAGGCAACTTCCGATGTGATTGTCGTTCCCGACAAACTCAAGCGAGTGCCGCCGCAACCGACGACGTAAGGACTGGACGACGGAAAATCCACGGTGGGTGTGTTGTCGGTGGAACCGTCGGTCGAGCCGCTATCTCCGGAAGCAGCGAGGACGGTAACGCCCATGGTGGCGGCGTCCTGGCAGGCGGAGCTGAAAGAATTCATCGCCTGCTGCGTCCAGGAGCTTTCCGGGCCGCCCCAACTGATGGAAATGATCGCGGGGCGATTCGTCGTGTCATGGACAGCCGTGGTCAGCGCGTCGAGAAAGCCCTGGTCGGTGTTGGTGGTGAAATATACGGCGATTTGCGCGGCGGGAGCGATGGCGCCGACAACTTCGATATCGAGTTCCACTTCGCCGTCGGGGCCGTCAGGATCGCCGGTGGGGGAATTCGAGCCGCCATCAACCGGGACAACCGTGATTTTGGGCTGAGAAACTTTGAGGCCGGCGAAATATTTTGCGAGGTCGGCGGAATTATATCCTCCGCCCAATTCCAGGATTCCTGCGCACTGGCCGGTGCCGTCCGTTCCGGCAGGAAAATCGTAAGCTTGCGCCACAACCAGCGGAGTGTAAGAAACATCTGCGGCTTGCGCGCGGATTTTGCCGGTTGCATCCTGATCTTTGCGGCGGCGGAAATGAGTCTGCGCCTGCGGGCGGTTGTCGAGGCCGAAGACGCCTTCGATGATGCCTTCGAGCGCGGCGGGAATTTGAAGCGTGCCGGTGCGGCAGCGGTAGTTGCCGCGTGCGTGCTGGTAGCGGCTCAGTTGCACGCTGAAAGCTTTGCTGAAAGCTCCGACGGTGCCGGCCAAGAAAACGGAGCGGCGCGCGGAGCTTTCGGAAACGACTTGCAGACCGTAGTCCGCAGCGAACGCGCGAATTTTGGCGATGTCTTCGGCGCGCGCACCGTGCTTGGCTTCAAACGCTTCGCAGGAAAGGTACTCGCGGTCCTTGGGCGCGGTTGCGCCGAGGCGGTCGAGAGAAGGGAACGCGGATGGCGGCGAGCCTCGGCGAAGAAAGACGGTGACTTCGATGCGCTCGTTGGGGTCCGCAGGACCGATCTTGCGCGCGCCCGGAAATTCGGCGCGGGAGCTGGCTTTCAATTCGACGCGATTCTCTTGTTTGGCCATGATGTCTCCTTGGGCCGAGACCAATTATACCCGCGCCTGGAACTGCGTTGCGCTGCGTTACCTGAATATTTTCCTGCGTCCTGAGTCCTTCAGCGCATCGAAGGGAACGGAGCCGCGGCGTGCTTTTGCGGTTTGTTCCTCACGCTAATACCGATAAACTTCCAAATATTGATTTCGTTTGACGTGTTTTTTGGCGGAGCCGATCCGGCAGAGTCATCGCGGGACCCGAAATGATGCTGAAGCGCCTGTTCATCCACTATATTGCGGAAGAAGCGCGGCCGATGTTGCGCCTGGCCATGCCATTGGTCTGCGCCGAACTGGGCTGGATGACCATGGGTATCGTGGACACGATGATGGTAGGGCGCCAGGCAAACAGCGCGGTGGCGATCGGCGCGGTCAGCCTGGGAGGTATCCTCTACATCGCTATCGCGATTTTCGGCACCGGCTTGATGCTGGGTCTGGACACGCTGGTTTCGCACGCCTACGGCGCGGGTGATTTGGAAGAGTGCCATCGCGTGCTGGTGAACGGTGTGTATCTGAGCCTGGGAATATCTCCGGTGCTGATGGGGCTGGTCATGTTGTTTGGGCCGATTATGCGTTCGCTCAACATTCAGAGCAGTGTGCTGAATCAGGCGGTTCCGTATCTGCACGCTCTGAACTGGTCCACGCTTCCACTGCTGCTTTATTTTGTCTTCCGGCGCTACCTGCAGGGAATGGATCAGGCCAAGCCGGTGATGTTCGCGCTGGTCTCGGCGAACCTGGTGAATCTGGCGGGAAACTGGGCATTGATTTACGGCCATCTGGGACTGCGGGCGATGGGCACAGTCGGTTCCGGATGGTCCACGTGCATCGCGCGGATTTATATGATGAGTGTGCTGCTTGCGTATTGCGTCTACTACGATCGCCGCTACAAAACCGGTTTGCGCGACACTCGCCGACTGCCGGATTTTTTCCGTATCTGGCGGCTGGTGCAGTTAGGCCTGCCTGCCGCTACGCAATTCGGCATGGAAGTGGGAGTTTTTGCCGTGGCTACAGCGATGATCGCGAAGCTGGGCGCGGTGGCGCTCGCGAGCCATCAGGTCGCTCTGAACACAGTGAGCTTCACGTACATGGTTCCGCTGGGACTCAGCGCGGCCGCCGCAGTCCGAGTGGGACAGGCGCTAGGCCGCGGCGATGCGGATGGCGCGAGCCGCGCGGGATGGACGGCGATGTTTCTGGGCACCGGCTTCATGGGATTGATGACGATACTTTTCCTGGTGGCGCCGCAGTATATCGTCCGGATTTATACGCCCGATCCGGCTGTGCTGCGCGCGGCAAGCACACTGCTTTTCGTGGGCGGATTTTTCCAACTCTTTGACGGGATGCAGACGGTAGCCACCGGCGCGTTACGCGGAGCGGGCGACACGCGAACTCCGATGATCTGCCATTTGATTTTGTATTGGCTGGTGGGATTGCCTCTCGGCGCCTATCTTTGTTTCCATTTGGGATGGGGCGCGGCCGGGTTGTGGACGGGCCTGTGCATCGCATTAATTTTGATCGGCTGCGCTCTTCTGTATTTCTGGCGGCGCAAAGAGCGCTCCTTCGCCACGCAGAAAATTCCGTTGACGGCCACAATGCTGAATAGTAATTGACCAAAATGGAACAAAACACCTTCATGCAGCGCGCCATCGCGATCGCGCTGGAAAACGTGCGATCCGGCGGCGGACCCTTTGGCGCCCTCATTGTGAAAGACGGCCAAATTCTCGCCGAGGCCGGGAACTGCGTGACGGTGACGAACGATCCGACCGCACACGCCGAAATGACGGCGATTCGCGAAGCCTGCAAAAAGCTGGGAAATTTCCATCTCGCGGGTTGCGAGCTTTACTCAAGCTGCGAGCCTTGTCCCATGTGTCTGGGAGCCATTTACTGGGCGCGCCCCGCTCGCGTCTATTTCGCGAGCACGGCCGCGGATGCGGCGAAAGCGGGTTTTGACGATTCGTTCATCTACGGGGAAATTCAGCGTCCGCACTTGCACCGGAAAATCCCGATGATCCAGATGATGCGCGAAGAATCGCTGGCGGCGTTTCGCGCGTGGGAACAAAAGCCGGACAAAACCAGCTACTAAGGTGAATCTGCCACCCGACGGAGGAAACCTTGCGAATCCTGAACATTCTGTGCGGAATCTCGGTGCTATTCACAACGTTGGCTTACGCGCATCTGCTGCACCACCATTTGTTTCACATAGCTCCTGACTTCCATCCGGGCGCTGCGTTTTGGGCCGCCTATATTCCGGCCGTGGCTGCGGGAATCCTCGCCTTCATTGGCGGGTGTCTACTTCTGAAGCGGACGCGCTAATTCGAAGAAATTACTCCGCGTCGGTTTGCAGTTGCCATCATTCACGACACTGTCATGCTTTCTCTGAAGCTGGGGCCGTGGCTAGGGATTGCATCCTGGTTTGCGCTCAAGCCATCGAATTCCTCTGCGTGTAATTTCAAGTGCGTCGATCGGGCCTCCCACATCAGCCTTCTTGGGGTCGTACTCCATTGTGAGTTGCACCAAGCGGATGGCCCAGCGCGCGTCCCGGTCTCTCAAGGGAATATTCCGCTCCGCCGCAGCCCACTTCCGCTGCTCAGCTCGTGCAAAATGCGTTTTGTCCGCGACGACTTCGGTAACGATTTCGTTTCGGCCCAATGCGGCAAATTGAATCGTGTGCCGGTGGCGCTCGGTATAGAAGTGCTGGTTGGCCTGTCGAGTGCCAGGGTCGAATACGATTTCCACCTGATACATCGCCGTGGAACCGTTTTCGAAACCTATGAACACGCCGGTTAGGAAAATATTGTTCTCCAGCATCAGCAGGGAACCCGAAGGATCGACAGTGAGAGCCTGGTTGATGCCGGCAACCATGTGATCGCCCCAGTCTTTCGCCGCACTTTTCAAAAGCCGCGGGCCGGCGGACCTTTGTGCTTCTTGGAAAGCGTTTGAAGCTTCCGTCTGGGCGTTCCAAAGCGCTCGGCCAGCACGAGCGTGAATAATATTCCCGGCAGCAGTGAAGACCGAATGGTCGTCGAGTCTTACGATCTTGCAAATATCGTCGCGATATTTGTCCTTGTCGTCGAACCCTCGACTGTCAACAGCGATGACAATTTCGGTTTGCGACCAGCCGATGACCACGACGGTGCCAGTGGTACTTTGGCGCTCGAATTTCGCACTCAAGACGGACGCCAAAACCAAGAATAGGATCGCCGGCAGTTTAACTTTGTAGCTCATGGCAGAAGACTCAGCGGCCCCAGGAGAACGACGACTTATTTCAGACATGCGAGCATAACTTACATTTGATTAGGTCCGGATGGCATTGAGTATTCTGCAGCCGAAGTGCTATCTTCTGCACATGCGCATACTCATGCTGTTTGTACTGCTTGGTGCCTTCGGTGCTGCCGCTCAGGAGAAGGCGGCGCCTAGCATTCCGGACCTTGCCGAATTGAAGGCGATGGCGGCGCGGTTTGCTCCGACGCCGATCAAGGTGGATACTTCCGGGCTTTCCGCGGGAGATCAAAAGGCGCTGCTCAAACTGGCGGACGCTTCGCAAGTAGTGAACCATATTTTCATGCAGCAATTCTGGAGCGGCGACCTGGCGACATACCGCACGCTGCTACTGGACAGAACTCCGCTTGGCGAAGCACGGCTCCGTTACTTCTGGATCAATAAAGGACCGTGGTCGGAAATTGACGAGTACGCTGCGTTTTTGCCCGACGTTCCCGCCCGGAAGCTTCGGGGCGCAAACTTCTATCCCGAGGACATGACCAAAGAGGAATTCGAAAATTGGGTCAAGACGCTGTCCCCGGAGCAAAAAGAACAAGCCGAAGGATTTTTCAGCGTGATTCGCCGAGGTCCGGACCATAAGTTGAAGACTGTTCCATATAGCGAGGAATATAAGACCGATCTGGACCTAGCAGGAAAGCTTCTGCGTGAGGCGGCCGCTCTCACCGACAACGCCAGCTTGAAAAAGTTCCTCAGCAGCCGTGCGGATGCCCTCTCTTCCAACAATTATTACGAAAGCGATATGGCCTGGATGGATCTCGACGCGCCGGTGGACGTCACTTTCGGGCCGTATGAAACTTACAACGACGAGATCTTCGGCTACAAGGCGGCATTCGAAGCGTACATCAACGTTCGCGACGACAAAGAAACCGCGCGGCTCGCTTTTCTGGGAAATCATCTTCAGGACATTGAGAGCAATCTTCCCGAAGATCCGCAGGTTCGCAATTCCAAACTGGGAGCGCTGGCTCCCATCCGCGTGGTGAACGAAGTTTTCGCGGCGGGCGACGGCGCCCACGCCGTGCAAACCGCCGCGTACAACCTTCCCAACGACGACAAAGTGGTGCAGCAAAAAGGCAGCAAGCGGGTCATGCTGAAAAATGTGCAGGAAGCGAAATTCAAAGCCACTCTCGTCCCCATCTCGAAGATTGTGCTAACCGCTTCAGCGCAGAAAGATTTGAGCTTTGATCTATTCTTTACGCACATCGTCGCGCACGAACTCTGCCACGGCCTTGGCCCGCACCAAATAAAAATAAACGGACGCGACACGAATCCCCGCATGGAGCTGAAGGAGCAGTACTCCGCGCTGGAAGAAGCCAAAGCCGACGTGACCGGCCTCTTCGCTCTGCAATTTTTGATGACCCAAGCCGACAACGGGAGGCTCGATGCTCCCATCGCGCACGGACCCGAAGCCGAGCGCCAGCTTTACACCACATATCTGGCTTCTTCGTTCCGCACTATGCGCTTCGGCTTGCAGGACGCGCACGCCCGCGGGCAGGCCATGCAGTTCAATTATTTCTTGGACAAAGGCGCATTCACGTCGAATTCGGACGGAACCTTCAGCGTGGAGGTGGCCAAAATGAAAGACGCGGTGCGTGAACTGGATCACGAACTGCTTACACTGGAAGCCACGGGTGATTACGCGGGCGCAAAAAAATGGATGGACCAGCTAGGCTCGGTTCGCCCCGAAGTGCAACACGCTCTCGCTCGCCTGAAATCAGTGCCAACCGATATCGCGCCGGTTTACGCGATTCTCAACGTCCCGCGGTGACGCGCGAGCCAGCGTTTTTAAATCTTTCGCCTCGACCCCCCATTTTATTCTCAAGGCGCCGAACTGCGCCGCGGCGCCAGCCCGTCCACGGCGCGCGTCTCCTTGAATTTCGCCGACCAGCGTGCTAGCGTTTTCCGTGATTAAAATAGAACAACTTCGGGCCCGCCACCAAAACTCATCGAAGAAATCAACGCTGCTTCGAGGAATGGCTACAACCCCGCTTAAGTGCGCTGCGCAGCCAGGGAGCTGAAGCATGGCGGTGAGGCTGGGCGAAAACAATTATGGCAAGTCGCGGGTGCGGCTTCTCCGCGTTTTGCGGCAGGAGGGCCGCCACGACATCAAGGAACTGACGGTCGGCATTCGCTTCGAAGGCGATTTTGAGGCGGCGCACACAAAAGGCGAGAACAAGAAAATTCTGCCGTCGGACACCATCAAGAACACGGTGTACGCGCTGGCGCGCCAGTACCCGGTCGAGGCGGTGGAAGATTTTGCGCTGCACCTGATCGAGCACTTTCTTACCTATAACGAACAAGTTTCCCGAGTCGAGATTGAGGCGCTGGAAAATCCGTGGTCCCGTATTCCACACGGGGCGAAGCCGCATGCTTTCGCATTCACGCGTGCGTCAGGTCCGGAAAAGCGCACGGCAATGCTGGGCGGAACTCGTGAAGGAGTTGCGATTCGCGCGGGTATCCAGGACCTGGATGTGCTGAAAACAACGAAATCGTCGTTCGGCGGATTTCTGCGCGATCCGTACACCACTTTGAAAGAAGACCGCGATCGAATTTTATCCACGACCATTCGCGCGGACTGGCTTTACGAATCCGACGAAATCGAATTCAGTCCGGTCTGGCACGGCGTGCGGCAAACGTTGCTGGAAACCTTTGCCGAACACGAGAGCAACTCACTGCAGCACACGCTGTACGCCATGGGCGAAGCGGTGCTGGCTACTTTTGACCGCATTCGCGAGATTCATCTTTTACTACCGGATAAACATTTCAATCTTGTGGATCTTTCGCCCTTCGGAATGGACAATTCCGCGGAAGTTTTTCTGCCTACGGACGAGCCGCAGGGTTTGGTCGAAGCGACACTACGCAAGGAATGAGCGTCATACTTAGAGGGCTATGCCTGAAAAAATTCTAATCGTTGACGACGAAACCGCGACGCGAGCGGCGTTGGAAATGCTGCTGCATCGAGAAGGTTTCGAAGTGCGCGACGCGAGCAGCGGAGAGGCTGCGCTGGCGGAATGCGCTGCGTTTCGTCCGGACCTGATACTTCTCGACATACTGATGCCGGGGATCGACGGATTTGAAGTTTGCAGGCGAATCAAAGCCACGCCGGAAACGAGGCTTACGCCGGTGGTACTGATCACGGGGCTTTCTGAAACCGAGGACCGGATTAAAGGAATCAATGCCGGAGCAGACGATTTTCTGAGCAAGCCGATCGATTTGAACGAACTGCTCGCGCGGACACGTTCGTTGCTGCGTTTGAAGCAATACACCGACGAATTGGAGAACGCCGAAAGTGTGCTGTTCAGCCTGGCGCGCAGTATTGAGGCGCGCGATCCTTACACGCGGGGACACTGCGAGCGGCTGGCCGAAATGTCCGCACAGTTGGGAGGGCGGCTGGGCGTTTCCGGGGAAGACATCAAGGCGCTGCGCAGGGCGGGGATCGTGCACGATATCGGCAAGGTGGCTGTGCCTGATTCGATTTTGCTGAAACCCGGGCCGCTGACATACGAAGAAATCATCCAAATGCGAAAGCATGCGGCAGTGGGTGAAAGTATCTGCGCTCCGCTGAAAACATTTGGTACCGTGCTTCCGATCATTCGCCACCATCACGAGAAGTATGACGGATCAGGTTATCCCGACAATTTGCGAGGGAACGACATTCCGCTTACCGCGCGGATCTTGCAGCTTGCCGACGTTTTTGACGCGCTTACCACCGACCGCCCGTACAAGACCGCGATTCCCTGGGAGACCGCGCTCTTAATGATGGATGCGGAAGCGGAACGCGGGTGGTGGGATCGCGAGCTGTACACTACCTTTCGCGAAATGATTCGAGAGGTGCGGAAATCTCCGCAGGAAGAACCCTCAAGCAAGAGCGCAAATAACGCGGCAGTTTGATCTCCTCAGCCGCTGTCGCGGTGACTTCTTTATTTGCTGATGCGCTGGTCGCCCGAATAGATTACAAACCGCCTGCCACGCAGGAATCCAATCAGCGTAAGACGCAACTCGCGCGCTAATTGCACCGCGAGGCTGGAAGGCGCAGACACGGAGGCAAGGATCGGGATGCCGGCCACGATGGCCTTTTGCACAATTTCAAATCCCCCCCGGCCGCTCACGAGCAGAACCGAATCTGCCAGCGGAACGCGGCCGCTCATCAGCGCCCAGCCAAACACTTTGTCCACGGCGTTGTGGCGGCCGATGTCTTCGCGCAAAACCTGCAATGCACCACTCGAGTCGAAGAGAGCGGCGGCGTGCAATCCGCCGGTGCGGCGAAAGACATCCTGCGAGGAGCGCAGCACGTCCGGGAGGCCGACAAGGAGTTCCGGGTCGAAGCGAAAATCCGCGTTCGGCGCCTTCAGAAGGCGCGAGCGGACCGCGTCAATAGAAGCTTTACCGCAAATGCCGCAACTTGACGCGGCGAAAAAATGCCGGCGCATTTTTTCAAAATCCGGAGCAGCTTCCGGAGCGAGCACAGCTTGCACTAAATTTCCGGAATTAGTGCCGTCACTCGCGGCAATAGGCTGAAGAGAAATGATCTGTTTGCCGGACT
>Ga0302326_10016949_pt1 | contig 15220 bp, 13 predicted proteins | sample Palsa_T0_3_FD_202264 | JGI IMG/M metagenome (GOLD analysis project Ga0302326, IMG submission 202264) | Peat permafrost microbial communities from Stordalen Mire near Abisko, Sweden - Palsa_T0_3 | ecosystem: Environmental > Terrestrial > Soil > Palsa > Peat permafrost | place: Sweden: Abisko...
AAACTGCCATTCAAATCTTCTGACGATTATCCGCATATCGGCTGAGACAAAGCCGGGGGACGAGGCGAAAGCCTTTTGGCAACGAAGCGCGGACAGGGGACGAACTATGGCACGATTTGAAATTCTCGACAGCAATGCGGCGCCGCTCGGCGCGGGACCGATGTCCTGCGACATGCTGTTTGAGCTCGGCATGATGTATTCGGTTGGTCGCGATACGCCGGTCGATCTCATCGCCGCTCATAAATGGTTCAATCTCGCGGCGGTCAGGGGGAGCGCTGAGGCGATCCGGTTGCGCCGTGAAGTGGCGGACCAGATGTCGGATGCCGAGATCGCTGTTGCGCAACGCGCGGCGCGCGATTGGCTGCGTGGCAATCACCAAGCGCCGGCGCCGGTTCACGCGATGGCGTCTTAAGGCCAGTCGCCTAGGCCCATCTGGCTCGCGTCATCCAGGTTATGACGCGGGCTGGCCCACCCAGAATTGGTACATGGCCGCAAAGGTTTCCGGCCTGCCAATCTCGAAGGCATGCCAGCAGTCGAGGTCAGTAAGCGCTTCGCGCTGCGGAAAGCGTGCCATAAACGCCCGCAAGGTTACCACTTCCGGCACGAAGCCGGCGAAGGTCAATCCGTTCGCCGCCAAAAACGACTTGATTTCCGGCAGGGAGGTGCGGTGCTCCTGGACATGGAACAAAAGGTCCCGGCATTCGCTGGTGCTGAAAAAATCGCCAAATTGCATGGCCGGCCGCAGCAATGGATCGTTGGTCGCGACGATGTCCTCGCGGCAGCGGCGAATACCCTGGATGGATGCTTGGTATCCTCGCTCTACGATCAACTTGCGTGCCGCCACGACATGTTGCCGCGCCAATTCGCTGTACAGCCCGACCTGCATGGTACTGCCCGGACGAAGCAGCGACAGCAAAACGCGCCAGCCTTGCCACGGGTCGGCCATATGATGCAGCACGCCGGAGACGTCGATGAAGTCGAAGGTCCGGCCGATTGAGCCGAGCTCCATAATGTCGGCCTGCGCGAATTCGACATTGGCGATGTTGAAGCCGCGCGCCATCCGCTTGGCATAGCTGAGGCTGGCTAGGCTGAGATCCACCGCGAGTATACGTGCGTTGTTGGCTTGCCGCGCGAATTCGATGGTGGATAGCCCGGTGCCGCAGCCGGCGATCAGAATCTCCAGCGGCCTTTCGGGCTTTTGCTGGAACTGCGGACCGAACAAGATACCAGGTTGGCCGGGAGAGCCAGCCCTGACCCAGCGCGGATAGGGATTCTCTTCGTACTGTTGGCGAACGACGCGCGAGGTCTCGTTGTCGACCGGGGTCAGCGCAGGTATTCCGGCAGCGATGCGGCGTTCCTCTGCCGGTTCTCTGATCTGCTGCGTGAGCAAGGCCTCGATGTATGGAGGCCACGACCGTTCCAGCAAGGCTTCCGCATTTGCCAGACCGTGCAGCGGAAAATACGCCGCCACCAAAATCAGCCAAAGCGCCGGAAACATGTCGCCGGCGCTCAGTGCCTGTTCAAGCCGGGTTCGCAGCCGAATGGCCTCGGCTTGCTCGGCGTCGGTTACAGCGAACACGTACTCATTGACAAAACATTGTCGCGCGATTGCGCAGTGAAACTGGAGAACAGCTTCGTCGGACGTGCTTTCAGCTCCGCTGGACATCAGCGTTGCATATCGCACGTTGGTCAGAACCCGTTCGACCTCAATGTCTGTCGACGGATTGCTTTCCAGCAGCGTGCACAGCAGTCGATCGCCTGCCAGCGCTTCCAACACTGAACGGCCGAACAATTCCTCCGCTGAAAGCCGCGCCGGCCAGGATGCATTGACGCGCGCGATACAGTCCCTCATGACGCCACTGTGCTTAATAAGGCTCATGGTCACCGCGGATAACTCACGCGGACGAGTCCAGCCCTCGGTCGTTGCGCGTACTAGCAGCGCGCGAAACTGCTCGTTATCCGAGGTAAAGCGTGCATATTTGACGCAATCGGCAAACAGCGCCTTGTTTTGCTCGGTCTCCGCGAGCGCGAGCGCCTTGGTCGAAGTATCGATTGCCGATTCCAGATCGCCGGCGGCGAGCAGAGATCGGGCAAGATCATGGTATGCGTCGAACAGCCTCGGTTCGAGGGTCAGTGCCTTGCGTAAGTGATCGATGGCGTCCGCAATTTTGCCCTGCGCGAACAGAGCGGCGCCAAGTCCGGCGTGGCTTTGGGCATGGTTCGGGTTGAATGTAAGCGTTTTTTTGTAGCGCTCAGCGGCTTCATCCCAGCGCGTTTGCGCTGCGAAAACGTTGGCGAGGTTGAAATGCGCCGGTGCCATATCCGGACTGAGCGCGATGACACGCTCGTAACAGCTCGCAGCCTCGCTGAGCCGACCCTGTTCACGGCGGATATTGCCGAGGTTAAGTTCAGCGAGCGGATAGTTTGTGCGCATGGCGATGGCGCGTTCGAGATGCGCCGCCGCTTCGTCAAGCCGATTTAGCGCGCGGAACGCCAAAGCGACGTTGTAGTGATATTCCGCGATGGTGTTGTCGGCTGCGATGGCGCGGCTGATGAGATCGGCGGCGACTGCTGCGTGGCCGGCGTGCAGCGCGATGAGGCCAAGATTGTGCAAACTGTTGGCGTGACCGGGGTCAAGCGCGATAACGCTTCGATATTGCCGCTCAGCATCGCCCAGCATGCCAGCTTGGTGAGCCTTGATCGCAGCGGCAAAGAGCTCCGCGACGGCTGGCTTCACCGGGCCGGGCATTCCAAATTTTCGCCGTTGTTCTCGGGCCATGGCTTGTCGGCAATTAGGGAATTGAGGGTATCGTGCTATCCAACGGGAATGGATGGGTCAACGTGGCTACCGGCTCGACGGTTTGACCAGGGAACAGAGCAGACGTTAGTGAAAGTCGCTGCACGGAGTTTGACGCCGAAGCATGAGAAGCTTACGTGTTTTTTGATCACGGAGAGGTGGCCGAGTGGCTGAAGGCGGCGGTTTGCTAAACCGTTATACGGTCTAAAGCCGTATCATGGGTTCGAATCCCATCCTCTCCGCCAGTTCATTTCGCCCTGTCGCACAGCGGAAGGGCAAATTCCGCGAACTAAATTCTTAGTTCAAATTTCAGAAGCTAAGGGATCGCGCATTGCAAGCGTTAAATGCGCGCCGCGGTTCACCGGCAGAAATTTTCTCATAGCGCATCCGCGGCGACCGATGGAGCACAGCATTTCAGCGATCAACCCCACCGGAGAATCGGTTGCTCTTTTGGCGAGTCTCTTTGGCTTTCGTCCGTCATTGAGGGCATTTGGGCGGGATTTCGAGCAAGGACCGGGTGCGATCCGCCAGGATTGACTATGCAATACTCAATTGACTGAATTTCGTAGCATTCCCGTCATGTTTGCGATCAATGCCTTAAGTATATGATTCACAATGATTTTCTAGAAAACGGTTTGTTTTCATGAAAGAAACCCGCGGATGTCATTTGCGTGTTTTTTACGCAACACCTTGCGGAAAACGACAGGGATAGCGTGTGAACGGGGCTGTTCTTGATTGCGCACCGGAACTCATTGGTTAATGTGGCGATGCGACGGAGGGTGGAACCCTAAGTCGAGCTGTTTCGGTGTCTTTGGGGAAAACCGGGAAGACCGAAGCGGGAAAACGGGGACTAAGGGGACCTTCAAGGGGGTGCACGCACCCGGCCAAGACGGAACCCTCCAACGGCAAACAATCGGAGGTTCATATGAAGATGGTGAAAAGCCTCCTCTTGGGATCCGCGGCGGGTTTGGCTGCGGTGACTGTGGGGCAAGCGGCTGATCTTCCCGTCAAGGCCAAGCCGGTCGAGTACGTGAAGATTTGCAGCCTTTATGGGGCTGGATTCTACTATATGCCGGGCACTGACTTGTGCCTCAAAATCGGTGGCTGGATTCGCGCAGAAGCGATGACCGGCAACACCACCGGCAGCTTTACTTGGGGCCCGTTCAACGGTAACGCGCTCAACCGGTCGACCAACAACACAGATTTCCGCGCCCGCGGCTATATCACGGCCGACGTGCGGAACCAGACCGAATACGGCACGATTCGCGGCTACATCTCGGTCGGTATCTCGAGCAACGACACCGGTCTGACCGGCGGCGGGAATGCTCCTGCTAGCGAGTTCAGCTCTAACCGCGCCTTCGTGCAGTTCGCGGGATTGACCGCCGGTCTATCGCAGTCGTTCTATGACTTCTACAGCACACCAGCGATGCAGTATCGCGGCGGCTTCACGCCGGCGTCGGATACCGGTGACCCGGGCTGGGTTACTTTTGCGTATACGGCACAACTGGGCGGTGGGTTCTCGGCCACGATCGCAGCCGAAGAGCGCCGCACTGAACAAGTCATCGACGCCAGCGGCGCAGTTACAAGTGGAGCTAGTGGTACAATAGCGCCCGGCACCGGCTTTAACGCCGCGGCGAATGTCACCGGCGTAACAGCCGCTGGTACTGGAGCTATCTTCCCCGGTAACGGTGCCTATGGCGGCTTCCAGTCGCCTGATATCCTCGGCAACCTGCGGGTTGACCAGGCATGGGGCGGCGCCCAGCTTATGGGCGCCCTGCACGAGCTTAATCCTCTTTACTACAGCACAGCGGCAGGTGTGGCTCCGGCGTCGCCAGGTATTGCTCATCCCAGCGATTCGTGGGGCTGGGCGGCAGGTGCTGGTCTGAAGCTCAATCTCCCGATGATCACCGCGGGGGATTGGTTCCAGGCGCAGGTCAACGTCACTCAGGGTGCTCTGGGCTACGCGTTCTTCTCGCAGAAGAGCAACTGGGGCATGACTAACGGCGCCAACGAAGCCTTCGGCGTCATGAGCGATTGCGTGTACGGTGGCACGGCTGGCGTAGCGGCTTCGCAGAGCAGCTGCGAGAAGACGTCAGCTTGGGGCGTTAATGCTGGCTTCGAGCACTATTGGACGCCGTCGGTACATGAGAGTCTCTACGGCGACTATTACCAGGTCAGCTACGGCTCCACCGCCAACGCCATGCTTTGCACTCTTGCCGGTGGGGGTAACGCTGGTGTCGGATCAACTACTGCTTCGGGTGCCGCTGCTACAGCGGCCGCTGGCTGCAACAACAACTGGTCGACCTGGGCCGTTGGCTCGCGTCTACAGTGGGACGTGACCAAGTCGTTCTACCTGGGCGTGGAAGTGCTCTATACGCAAATGAAGAGCGCGACCGTGGTAGGCCCTGGGCTCGGTGGTTATGCATTCGGCGGTGGACTTGCTCCGCAAAGCAGCGCCAGTGCTTGGGTGGTGGGCGTTCGCGCACACCGCGACTTCCTGCCCTGATCGTCTGATCAAGGCGTGAATAATGGGAACCCCGGCAGCACGTCTGCCGGGGTTTTCTTTTTGCAGCCCAGTGACGTGAAAAAGCCTTCAGGAAAATTTTCGTCTCTCTCTCTCTCTCCGCAGGCCGCCCGGTGAGATCCCTAGACTGCCGTTCTCAGCTAACGGACGGCTAAATCATTGTGTCGTGCGTCGACGCGATTATTTTTTGGTGCTTTTGCGCGCGGCGGAATTACGAGCGAACGAAGTCGAGCAGAGCCGCCTGGACGCGAGCGACCACGCCGTCCCAAGGGCCGATGTCGGCCTGCCGATATAACTTTGCGCTCGGGTACCATGGGCTGTCGTCGCGATGCGACAGCCAACGCCAGTCGGCATTGAACGGCAGCAATATCCAAACCGGCTTTCCCATCGCGCCCGCAAGATGCGCGATACTGGTGTCAACAGCGATGACCAGATCAAGGCCATCGATGACCGCCGCCGTATCGGAGAAATCCTGCAATTCGGTCTCGATCCTGACGATCTGCGGAAACGCGGCAAGAGCGGTGGCATCGCCGGGCGAGAGCTCCTTTTGCAGCGATATCCAATGAGCATCGATGCCGAACAGCGGCGCGAGCGACGACAGCGCGATCGACCGATTATAGTCGTTTCGATGGATCGGATTGCCCCTCCAGACAAATCCGATCCGCTTCTTGCTTGGCGGCGGCAGCCGCCCATCCCATGCTTTATGCAACGCGTCATCCGCGACGATGTAACGTCGCTCGCAAGGGATGGTTTGCAACGTGGTGCCAAACGCGAGCGGCAGGCTCATCAGTGGACAGTGGTAGTCGAACTGGTTCGGCACTTCGCTGCCTTTGATGACTTGAATGTCCGGACTCATCTGCTTGAGCAGCGGATACAGCGGCTCCTGAACCGACATCACCACCTTGGCGCCGCGCTCCCTTAGCAGCTTGCCGTAGCGGCTGAATTGAATTGTATCGCCCAGGCCCTGTTCGAAATGAACGAATACGGTCGCGTTCAAAATATTCTCGCGACCAAGCCAGAGCGGCCGCGGCAAGGTGCGATTGCCAACCGGTTTTGGTACCCTCTTGCGCCACTCGTGCAGGCGCCAGCCGCGTTCGAACCGGCCGATCTTCAACAGGCAATAGGCGAGATTGCTGCTGGCTTCGGAGAATTCCGGTCGTAGCGCAAGCGCCTTGTCGAAATCGGCAAGCGCCTCCTCGAGGCGACCAAGGTCTTGCAGCGCGACGCCGCGATTATTGTAAGCCTCGGCGTAGTCCGGATTGAGCGTCAGCGCCTTGCCAAAACTGTCGATTGCCTCGTCCAGACGAGTTAGCTCGTTCAGCACCGCGCCGCGATTATTAAACGCGTCGGGGTAATCGGGCTTGAGCGCAATCGCCAGGTCGTAGCTACGAACCGATTCTTCGAGCCGTTTCAGGTCCTGCAGTACTGCGCCCCGGTTCTTGTGAATCCTTGCATCGTCCGGCTTAAGAGCGATTGCCTTGTCGAACTGGGCGAGCGCCTCGTCAAAACGATTGAGATCCTGCAGCACGAGGCCGTAATTGTTGTACGCTTCAGCGTAATCGGGCTTTAGCGCGATCGCCTTATCGAAGCTCGAGACCGCCTCGCCGGAACGTTGCAAATTGGCCAGCGCGATACCGCGGCCATTATGGGCCTCGGCGTAATCCGGCTTCAGCGCAACAGATCGTTCAAATGCCGGCAGGGCTTCGCCGAAGCGCCCCGCCTCTTGCAGCGTGCGGGCACGCTTGTAGCAGGTCTCCGCGTCTTCGCCTTCAGGCAAAGGAGCGTGACCGGCAAATTGCGGCCACGCCGTGCCGTGCCCGTAGCTGACTTGAATCGAGCCGGAATACGGTTGAGGAAAGGGCAGCGGTGGTCGACGATCTTCTGACACTTTTCAGAATCCTAAACAGCCTTCATCACGGTCGGCTCGCGTTGACCCAAGTCGTATCATTCACTTTTACAGGAAAAAGTAACATGATAAAAAACACAGCGAACTCGGTGAGCGGTCCCAAACGGCCGGCGCTTTGCTCTTTCAATTGATGGCCAAATGGATCAGACCTCACAACCGACACTGACGTTCCGCTGTCCGCCCGAACTGGAAGGGATTTTGCCGCGGCCGATTCCGGCCGTGCGCGGGCTGCCGGACTGGTTCAAGGCGATGCCGGCAAACGCCTACAACCCGACGATGGGCGAGGAAACTCAGACAGTCAAAAAATGTCCACCCTTCATCGACGCAATGACCTACGGTTACCTCATTCTGCTCGCCACCGATCTTGAAGTGCGCGATGGCGAATTCAGCTGGAGCTTTGAGGTGCCGGAAGGAGTCCTCAGCGAATATTCGCATTCGCCGATCGGATTTCATGATCCGAGCCAAGTCGCCGGCTCTCCGTTCGCCGACGCCGACCGCTTCATCATCAAGTTCAACGGATTCTGGAATATAGAAGCGCCGCCTGGCTATTCGCTGCTGTTTACCCATCCAGTCAACCGGACGGATCTGCCATTCACGACACTCACCGGCCTCGTTGACTGCGACAGCTTTTATCGCAGCGCTGTCAACTATCCGGCGCACTGGCATGACACCAGCTTCAACGGCGTTTTGCCGAAGGGCACGCCCGTGGCGCAATGCCTGCCGATCAAGCGAGAAGCCTGGACCGAGCGCTTCGATGTCATGTCCGGCGAGGACACCAGTCGAATGATCAAGACCCGGACTGCGATCGGTCAGGAGACGGGAGTTTATCGCCGGCAGTTTCGAGCGCCGAAGCGCTAGCGGCCGGCGAGCCGGCTCTTTCGCCGCACAGGAATCGCGACGCCGCGCTCGGCTTGAGCCAGAAGCGCCCACGCGTCGCTGCCGACAACGAGGTAAGCGCTTTGCCGTAACGCTGCGCGTCGCCGCGTGCCGCCGTGCGGAAACACTCGTAGCCTGATTCAGGCTGGCCGAGTTCGAGCAGACAATGGCCGAGGCTAAGCCAGGCGTTCTGATCGCCGGGCATGGTGATCAGGTAGCGCCGGAAATACGTCTCCGCAGCCTGATTGTTGCCGAGCTCCTGAAGCGCCTTGGCCATGCCGTACAGCGCGTCGGGCGACGCCGGCGCAATTTCGAGTGCCCGCGCGAAGATGGTTTTGGCATCGGTGCAGTTTCGCTGCGACAGCAATGCGTAACCGAGCTGGGTCGACAGCTCTGGCATCATCGGGGCGAGTTCGACGGCGCGATTGAGCGCCTCGATAGCCTCGGAGTATTGGCCCAAGGCGACCAGCAGGCGGCCGAGTTCATGAAGCGCCGGCACGAAGGTCGGGTGCCGCTTGACGGTGCGCCTGAGCCGGGACAGCGCGTCCTCCTGGCGATCGGCTTGCCGCAACGCGATGGCAAGTTGTGTATCCATCTGCGGATCGCGGCGGCCGCGCGCAGCGGTTTCGAGCGGTGCAATGGCCGCTTCTGCGCGACCTTGCGCCAGCAACGCGCGGCCCAATATGAAGAGCGCGCCGGCGTGGCGCGGATCGCGCTTGAGGATCTCTCCGGTAATGCGCTCGGCATCCCCCGGGCGTCGGCTGTTCAGCGCGAGCATCGCCTGCTGCAATGCCGCGTCGTGGCGGCCGGAACCGCCAATCGCTCCTGGATGTTGAGGTCCGTTTGCCATCACTGTGCCAATGGGGTGGCGCGTCGCCTAGAGAATAGCACGCGTGTTGTCGCAGGCGGTCGCGAATTGCGCCACCTTGGTCACGATATCGCCCGCCAGCACGGGCACGTGCCCCTCATCGGGTACGACGACTATCTGCATGCCGGGATGACGGGCGGCCATAGCTTCAACCGTTTCCGCAGACAGGATGTCGGAATTCGCGCCGCGGATGACCAGCATCGGTACGCGGACGAGGGCATCGAATTCCTTCCATAACGCCGGCAGCGGCTTTTCGGTATCGACGCCGGCAAGCGAGAGCGCTAGCCGGACATCGTATGTCGGTTTCAGTTCGGCGCCCTCTTTCCGCCAGGCGCGGTGGGCGGCGGCCAGCCACTGCATCGCGGTGACTTTGGGAAATTGTGCGGCAAACAAATTGCTGAGAATTGCGGCGCCGTCCTCGAACGTGCGCGGTTGCACTATCTTACCGACATAGCTCTTGATCCGAGTAAGCCCCGCCGGTTCGATCACCGGGCCTATATCGTGCAGCACAACGCCGGCAATCGCGTCCGGCCGCGTCGCTCCCATCAGCATCGTGAGAATGCCGCCGCGCGAACTGCCGACAAATATCGCCGGACCGATCCCAAGTGTAGTGAGAACGGTTGCGACATCCGCGAGCTCGACAATGACGTTGTAATTTTCCGGATTGCTGTCGTATTCGGACAGGCCGCGGCCGCGGGAATCGATTGCGACAACGTATCGCTTTAATCCGGCGTCGGTCGCCAATACCGGCGCGAGCGCATCGAAATCGGCGGTTGTGCGCGATAGCCCGGGTAGGCAGACAACAGGCAGCCCAGGGTCGGAGTGCGATCCATATTGGCGCACATGCAGGCGGAGCCCGTCTTTCGCGGTGACGAAGAGATCGTGGCCCTGGTCGCGCAGATGATTGCTCGGCACGGTAGTCGCTCTAGAAGGGTGATCTTGCAAAGAGAAATCTCAGCGCGGATCCGTCAAAACGTGGAACTCCCGCAGCGGTCCGCCACGTGTTAGGCCGCTTTCCTAAGGGACCTTTTGTGGTTGCTGCTCCTGTGAAAGCGGCGGTTCCTCGATGCTTTTGAAATCGCCTGATTTCAGCGACAAGGCCTTGAGGAGGCCGGCACTTACACGACCCAAATCTGTGACTTCATCGGCCCAGCTTCCGACGGACGAGCGTATCAGCTTGACCGCTCTGTCAGCTTCTAATTCTGCGACTACGTAGGTTGCCGAGCGCAAATGACGGTCGCGCACACGGACCAGCCGTCCGCTCATGTGTTTCCTCCCCGTAATCATAAACGCATGGTTTTGGGAAAAAGTTTTTCACATCCCCAGCGAAAAAGCGATTCCTAAAAGCGCCCCGACCGAGCCATGCAAGGCCTTGAGAGAGCTATTTAGCCTAGGACCCCGAAGGAAACGCACCGGGGCAGAAGGGGCCGATCAGCAATAATGCAGAGCCGACCCGGCGACGCCGCGAGGCGGTTTTTCTCGTTGCGCTCAACGGTCTTCGTACTGCCCTAACTGCGGACATCTGCCCGTTGAAGGGCCATCTTCAAATGGTAACTCCGGCTGTTCGCATTCTGGTTTCTGTTTGGTGATGGCTGTGAGCGCTCTCAGAAACAGAGACTGGCCGTTATTGACCATGGCGCGATCTTTGTACCGGAAGCCGGCCCGAATAATGGCCCGTGCGAGTAACAAGGCTGCTGTCGGACGCGGCTGATTGGGCTTTTGGGATTTTTTCTTCATGCGGGTCTGTCATCCCCCCGACGGAAGTTCTTCCGAAGCTTAAGGCTCGATCGATGTGGCCAGCTGGTCGTGTGGCAAGGGATGGGACGTCAGCCACAATTCCCTTGCGGTCTTCGTAGGATCAATTCCGGTGTTGCTCCACCACGCGGCTTCATTGCCATGGCGATGGACTTCGCGATGATGGCCGCGGCAGAGCGGGACGGTGAACTCGTCGCTGACTTTGCGGCCGAGTGCCCGGCTTTGGGTAAAGTGCAGGTGGTGGGCGTCGCAGGGCTGGCGGCCGCAGATCAGGCAGGGCTGTTGCGCGACGAACCTGAGGTGATCGCGGTCGCGGATGCGCCGTGGCTCTGGGAAGGCGAGGGCGGATTTGTCGACGGCTTGGTGCCCCTGACGCTTGCGTTGCTTGGGCTTGCGAAGCCGATTAACGGGGGCGTCTTCGGTTGAGCTCTTTGCGGCAACGCGACTACCGTCGGCTTGACCGGCGCATTGCGGGTCTTCGGTTCCGGGAGACAACGTTGCAAGCTTGGTTTCGAAGGCTTGTTCGATGTCGAGCGCGTCCTGTTCCGATAGCCGGTTTTTGTCCGCAAGCGAACGATGGGCCCACAGCGCTGCGTCGTCGCTCGAGGCGAGGGCGGCAATCCCGATGAGCAGTCGGTCGCGGAGCTGCGCCGAAGCGTCGGTGTCGAGGGCGACGCTGAACTGTACCGGCTTAGAAGCGCGAGCCCGATTGCCCGAAGCAGCACCGTGATCGCCGCGACTATTATCGCCAAGACCGTCACCGCGATGACCATTGTTGCCAGATCCATTCGGCTTATCCTTTGTCCCTAATGTTTTTATCCCGAGCGTTTGTGTCCCAAGTGTTTGCGTCCCAAGTGTTTGCGTCCCAAGTGTCTTTGCCGTTTGGTTGTCGCCCCGTGACGGCACTGGAGTCGTCGCAAGATCCGGCGCATCGAGATCGTCTTCGCCGGCAATGCCGACCAGGGTGAACAGCGCATAGCGCCGGGCATAGGTTAAGGCCGCGCCCATCCGGTGCGGCGTTGCGGTCTCTTGGAGCCCGCACACCGGCCAGTCCGAGGCGATCCATTCGCCTGAGGAGTGCGCGAGCGTGGTGATCAGATTGACCACACCGGCGGTCTGGTCGATGGCGGTGGTTTGAACGGTGGCAATCTCATGCTGACCCAAGGTCTTGCGCACGATGTCGAGACCGCTCGCCAGCGAGGCATAGCTGAAGGTCTGTTCGGCGCTGGACCCCTCTGACCGGATGGTCGCGGTCAGCGACTTCTCCGGATTGGTCAAGACCAGCTGCGCCTTCGCCAGCGCCGCCGCCAGGTTCGCGATCGAAGCGCTAGAGCGCTGCATGGCCAACCTCCCGATTAAGAAGATCAAAGCTGATGGCGCCCGACTTCGATCGTTTGGCCCGCACCCCGTGCCCGATCGCCTCCCTGGCATCCTCGGGCACCAGGGCCTTGAGCTCGGACTTGGCCTGCTCGTGCTCGAGAAAGGCCTCCCGGGTGCGGGCAAAGATTCCAGCAAAGGCCGCCCAGGCATTGGATGAACTCATATCGACGATACGCACCGCTTCGATCCGGGGTTTGGGTGGCTCAACCCCGAACAGCCGAGGCACCTCGCCGGTCTCGACACAGCGCCAGAACTTGCGCTCCGCGGTTACAATCAGATGCTGATAGAGCGGATCGGGCGTGGTCTTGATCTCAACCCACTTGCCGCCACCGGTAATAATGGAGAGCACCGCGCCCCTGGCCGCAACCACCCACATATTGTGCTGCAGCTGGGGAGCGTATTTCGACAGCGCTGCCTCTTCGGAGAACTGCCAGGGCAGCATGAACTTTGACTCAAACACCGCCCCTGACGACTTCACCCGTCCATCGAGCGTGGCACCCAGCCACCGCACCGCCGGGTGACGAACCCGCCGCTGCACGTCGATGATCTCTTCGCTGCAACAGACCTCATACCAGTGCCGGTTCAGATCCTCGGTCACCACCCCGAGCTGGACGATCAGATTCCCGGACAGGTCCTCCAGCTCAAGTTCGCCGCGCTTCTCCTGCCATAGCCGAAGCAGGGCCTTTTCATCGTCTCCCATGATGATGCGGACATCTGACCCGCCAACATAGGTTCTTCGTTCTTCCTTCCATGTGGTATTTTTCATTCGGATGAGTCTCCCTGATCCCTACCAGTGTGAGAATTATTACTATTACATGAGATGAAATATGTCTTCATATGCAGACGTCAAGAGGCCGGCACCCCTCACCAGCGCACAAATTCGCGCCGCGCGAGCGCTGATCCGCTGGAGCGCCGAGGAACTGGCCAAGGTTTCCGAGATCGGGGTGTCCACCATCCGCCGGGCTGAACTCGAGCCCAGCGAGACCAAGCTGACCCGCGTCAACGATCAGGCGATCCGGCGGACGTTGGAAAAAGCCGGCGTCCTGTTCATTGATGCAGACGGGGGAGCAGGGCCCGGGGTCCGGTTGCGTCTCGAAGCGCAGCCTGACGACTAACGGCACCAGACGCGGAAATAGCGGAAATACCGGTCCGGTCCATGCCGCCTTGAAATAGACGGCGCTGCGGTTTGTTCGGCCCCAGCAGCGACGGCGGTGCCAAAAGCTCAGCCGAGCGGTAGTTCCGCTTGGCCTCCGGTACCCGGTGGAAAATACTTGCGAAAATCCCCACGAACCTCATGTTCCGCGACAAGGTTCGCCTTGACGCAATCGATGACGATATCCGGGTAGACTCTCGTGTAGGATTTGCCTAGTAGCGTCGCGGCGGCATCTCTGACCTGAAACGCTAGGTAGTTGGCGTCGCCGCGGATCCACGCTTTGAGATCAACCTGGTCATAGCCGCCGATCGCATCCGCTTCAAACGACTTATCTTGTTCGCTTGGAAAGTGCGGAGCAATCGGCGCTGCCCCTAACCAGTCAAACTGTCCGTTGGTGTCCGGCTCGGGCGGCCGCAATTTGGAATCAGCTGCATAGAAATTGCCGTTCATTGAATGCGGTTTGGCGTTTGCCAATTCAGAGTCCCACCAAAACCGTTCGAGGTCCTCGGCTCTTTCCGCATAGCGCGCCTCGCGTTGCTGGCGAGGAAGGACCGCGAGGTTTTCACCTTTTGGATACAGAAACTGCAGCATCCGCAGCAACGCCCGCTCTTTGAGCGATACTTTATTTTTCGGAACTGGCATTCTTCTATACATGCGGAGCGCGTCCCGAATTTCGTTTCGAACTCGTCCCGCCATGCCCTGTGGATTTGCTTCGCAGTAGCTGTCGTACCGCGCCTTGACGTGCGCCTCTTCGGCATCCTCTTCCGGTGTGAAAGCTAGGCCTTCTAACCGCTTGCGCTTGTAGTCGAGAAGCAGACTTCCATCCTTTATGATTTCTGGTCTGTCGTACAACGCGGGAGTAGGACATTGCATTCTGTCTCGAATGACCTGCTGCCGGGCTTTCAGCTTTTTTATGCGTCGCGCGTTCCCTGGTACGTCGCGGATATTCTCTCGATCGAGCTTGGCGAGTTCCAGATCAATGTCCCGGTATTCTTTGGCGATGAGAGGGTTGATCGCGAAGCCGAACTCGTCAGGCGGTGCGCCCCATCTTTTGACTACCGGCTTCTCCGGCAGCAGAACTTTGGCCACTTCCAGCGCAGCCTTTCGGCGAACTTGCGGGGCTTCTGCGGTGTCGCAGACGATACCCATAAAGCCTTTGATCTTTTTCAGGGCTCCGACCGAATTCAGGCCGATGGCGATTCGGGTGTCCCCCGGTAGCAGCTTGTCCTCGGTGATGAGAGTGATGAACTCTGGCGACGATACGGCCGGATTTTCGACCGCGAGTGCCAATATCCTATCGACTAAAATCGTTCTTCGATTGGGCGTACCGCGTTCACGGCCGGCCGGCCGCTTGCCCGGTTTGGAGCCTCTAGACACACACCTCTCCCTTTTTGCTGCGTGCGATCCGTCGGACTTAAGACCGACCCTCGGCGACGAGTTCTCGGCGTCGGCACCCGCTGCGCCGTTCCGTCCGGTCCATCCCTTGTCGCAATCGCCTCGCGGAATGGTTCGACGTATGCCCGATTCCGCCGGAGCGCTTCCATTCTAAGCCACCCGAAATTATCAAGTCGTTAAGCACAACAGCTGTGGCCATAAGCACCGTACCCCACCAGCTCATCAATACCATTAGGTTCGGGTCCGCACCTTGGCCAAGCCACCGCGAAGCCACCGCATAGCGACTGCCGCTGTACTCCATAGCTACTCAGGAAAGGCGTTTTAGACCTCTGCCGCCCAAAAACCCGTCCCGGACCTCCAAACGGGCCATCAACCCTCCTTGTGACACATTGATTCTCAAGGGCTTGATAATGAAAAAGGGCGGTCGTCTACTCCAAGAATTATTTGACCATTCAAAGCCCTCGAACGCGCCGCGCGAATTCCAAAGCCAGGCTTCTAGCCGCCGCGGCGCAGATCAGCCTCGATCAGAAGGCGAGGGCTGTTGTCGAGGCGCGCACGGTAAACCT
>Ga0302326_10016950_pt1 | contig 15220 bp, 12 predicted proteins | sample Palsa_T0_3_FD_202264 | JGI IMG/M metagenome (GOLD analysis project Ga0302326, IMG submission 202264) | Peat permafrost microbial communities from Stordalen Mire near Abisko, Sweden - Palsa_T0_3 | ecosystem: Environmental > Terrestrial > Soil > Palsa > Peat permafrost | place: Sweden: Abisko...
CGACGGCAAACTTTCGAACAGCAGGGTCGCCTAACATACGCAACGCCCCCGGCGGCAATACTTCTGGACGACTTTGCGTATAGGCGATGATTTTCCGATTATCATAGGCGGCCGCGAGCAGGTGCGCATCGGGACGATTTTCTCTCGCCAGCGAGCAGGCGGCTTCGTCCAGGTCGGGCGGCGCCAGTTCCACCAGTTGCTGAAGGCCCGCCTGTTGCCGCGTTTCATCGATAGCCCGTCCGACTAGCTTCCGGCTCTGCTGCGCTGAATACGACGGCACCTCGTGAGCAAAATCCTGGACTACATACAATCGCCCTTCGCTCCAGATGGCGACAATGCCGGCAACGTTAAAGCCGCGATCGAGCAGATTTTTGCGGTGCGGCGCGGAGCGCATGAGCGCGTCATTGGCCCCCGGAGCGCAACTAGCATTTGCGATATTCTCCCCGGCGCGATCGATCTTCAGCGCGCTGTCCTCCGGAACGACCCGGGCGATGCGTTCGAGCAGCGCTAGCTCACCAGGCAACTGATGTTCCAGACGCTTGCTGGCAGCCATCATCCGCGCATGCGCTCGCGCTGCCTCCTGCAAGCTCTCTTCCAATCGCAACGGAGGAAGGCCCACAAGCTCGCGGCTTTTGTTCGCCGCTTCTAAAAGTTCGTTCTCGGCAGCAGAGTCCTCGCCCGAAGACGATCCTGGTGCCAAATTCGATGGGGGGGAGGGCTGTTCGCTACTAGTGGGGGAGGGCTGTTCGCTATTCACATCGCTGCAGTCGACACGCACAGGAGTTTTTTCTGCCGCGCAAAGACCGATACTTGCCACGAATACAGCCAATGAAACCCCGAGGACCCGAAGCATAATTTGTGGGCGGTCGGCGTTGCAGCGTCGGGGGTCGCCTTCAAAGTTCCGCTTTCCAACTCCCACGCTAACCTCTAAAATTCAACTCAACCACTTACCATGGAGACCATACTGCTGGTTACCGTTCTCGTCGGAACCCTTGTCCTGCTTGGGTTTTCGGCCCTTCTATTGCATCGCCTTTCTGCTGCCGCGCAAGTCGATGTAAAAGCGGAAGTTGCATCTCAACTCGAAAGGTTCAACAACGCTCTCGGCCAGAAGATCAGTGTCAGCACTGCCGACATGGCCACTCGCCTCGAGCAGACTAAAGGGGATCTTCGCCAGCAGGTCACAGACCGCATCCAGCAAGGCTTTTCAGAGATACGCAGCTCTGTCGAGCAGCAACTCGCCACTGGCAGGGACGAACAAAACCGCAGCCTGAGCGATGGTCGCAGCGAGATGACCAGCTCCCTTCTGCTCACCACGCAACAACTCAAAAGCGAGTTTCAGGCCCTGAATCAGCAGACCGCACAAAGCCTCGACTCGATTCGCGATCGCGTGGATTCGAAGCTGATGGCCATTACTGAGCAGGTACAGGTGAAACTCGATCAGAACATCAAGGAAGGATTCGCCCAGTTCGAAAAAGTTCAGCAGCACTTGAAGGCCGCCGAGGAACAACTTCGTGAAGTGGGTGCGCTCGGCCATTCCATCAACGATCTGAATAATCTCCTTAAGCTCCCTCATCTGCGCGGCCAGTTCGGCGAAGCCAGTCTGGAGCGTCTGCTGGCGGACTTCCTGCCCGCGCACATGTTCGCCCTGCAATCATCTCCTGGCGAGGGCGGAGGCCGCGCCGACGCCGTCATCTACTTCCCCGACCGCAAGCTCCCCATCGACGCTAAGTTTCCGCGCGAGCAGGTGATCGCCCTGTTTGAAAGCAACGACCAGGCCGAAATTGAATTGGCGCGCATCGCGCTCGTGCGTGTGATGAAGGCGGAAGCCAAGCGCATTCAGCAATATATTCAACCGGAAAATGGCACGACCGAAATTGCGCTGATGTATCTGCCGAGCGAAACGCTCTATATGGAAGTAATCCGCAACCGCGAGTTGGGCGACTGGATGAATGAGCAACACGTCTTTCCCGTCTCGCCCAACACCTTGCTCATGACGCTGCACACGATCTCTCTGGTGCACAAGTGGTATGAGGTCGCCACCCGCTTCGAGAAGAGCCGCGCTGAACTGGCCAAAGCGCAAAAGTCGTTCGACTATTTCCAGAACCAGTTCGAAAACGTCGGCAAGAACCTGAACAAAGCGCAGGAGGCATTCGAGACCGCGCAACGCCACCTCAAGAATTATCGGGGGAAAGTTTCAGCCCTAAGCGGACAGGAGCAGCTGGAATTGGAAACGGCGGCCGCACTCGAAAAGCCGCTGCCGCTCGTCGACAAAGCAAGCGCGTGATCCGCTTGCAAGCTCGTGGGACGGAGCGGTTCACCGCTGCCCCCCAAAAGCAACGCAATCGAATTTTTGGTCGTGGTGCCGTTTCACCGGTGCAACTGACGAAACCTTGAACCACCGAGAGCACGACGTATCCCAAGGCTTTTGGCCTAAGGTGTCTACCTTGGTGTAGCTTCGTGGCCTTGGTGGCTGGCGATTTCGCAAACTGCACCGCCGTAGAATTCTTCAGCACTCTGTCGAACCAAAACCCACGAGTCCAATGCTGATCCTGGAACTTTTTCTCGGCATCCGTCGTATCATAAGCAGGGGAGGACGACCATGTACTGCAACGCTTGCGGCAAGATCATCGCTGAGGACGGGCGTTTCTGCTCTCACTGCGGCAACGTGCTGGGGATTCCGCCCATGCCGAAGAAACTGATGCGCTCACGTGCTGACCGGAAAATTGGGGGCGTTTGTGCCGGGCTGGCGCAGTATCTCGATCTCGATACTTCGCTGGTGCGCATCCTCTGGTTTTTCATCACACTCGCGTGCGGAGTTGCCCCGGGCATCGTGGCGTACGTCCTCGCCTGGATCATCATCCCGCAGGAGCCGCTTCTGTTGCCGGTTGTGTCTTCGCAACAGCCCGTGGCGAACTGAGTTTTGATACGGGGACTTTCCGCTCCTCGTTATGGTTCGGAGAAATGTTCGGAGACGAGCGGAGACGCAGCAAGCCCTCTACGGGAATTCGGGTTGGTGCCTGTGTTCTAATCTTCTTTCATGGAACGCCTGCGCAGCGGCGACGCCGAACTCTTCTATGAAATTCGGGGCAGCGGCCCCCCGGTGGTTCTCCTGCATCCTTTTCCTTGTCATCATGAATTCTGGAATCCAGTCGCAGCAGCGCTTGAATCGCGCTACCGGCTGATTGTTCCCGATCTTCGCGGGCATGGTGATTCTGAGATCGGCGAAGGGCCTGCCCTTATGCCCAAGCATGCCAATGATCTGCTGCGCGTGCTCGATTCTGCCGGCGCCCGCAAAGCGGTTTTGATCGGGTGTTCCATCGGCGGATATATCCTGTTTGAATTCTGGCGGCGCTTTCGCGAACGGGTGACAGCGCTCGGGCTTTGCGGCACACGTCCTCAGGCCGATACGGCGGAGGCGCGGTCGAATCGTCTGAGGTCGGCTACTGTCGTGCTGGAGCACGGCCCTGAACCGTTCCTCGAGACGCTGATTCCGAAACTGATGGGGCGAACGACACTGAGTACGCGACCTGACATTGTCGATGGAGCGCGCGCCATGATGCGCAAAATGTCAGCCGAGGACATCAGCCTGGTGCTGCGCGGAATGGCAGAGCGTCCCGACTCGGTCGCCGACTTGAAGACCATCAACGTGCCCACGCTGGTTGTGATCGGGGAAGAAGACGTGCTCTCGACGGTCGGCGATGGCGAACTGATGCGGCAGAACATTGCCGGCAGCCAGTTGAAGGTGATCCCGAAAGCGGGACACTATGCGCCCCGGGAGCAGCCGGAGGTAGTTGGCAAAGCCCTGCGGCAGTTTCTGGACGATTTGGCGTCGACCTGATCTTGAGTGCTTAGGTGTCAATCGCCGATCAGTGACCTTTTTCTGAACTTTTTAACGATATGCGAGGTCTGCGAGTCGATGATATGCGAAGCGAGTCGCTCACTCTGCTAGAATCGCCCCATTATGATGGACGCGTTCCTCGTTCCGGAAAAGACGGTGGTTAGTGCCAAAGGCGACGGGCCTGCGTTGGATGTGAGTCGCATTTCTGGCCGTATTTTCTTGCTGACGCTGGCGATCACCAACATCATCGAGCAGGAATCTCTCGACGTCGGCATCTACGGCTCGGCAGATGGCGCGACCTGGGACGCGAAACCGGTGGTTGCTTTCCCACAGAAATTCTATCGCGAGGAAATTCCGCTGCTGCTCAATCTTACGGCGCGGCCGGAGATCAAGTTTATCCGCGCGCATTGGGAGGTGGGGCGGTGGGGGCGCGGCTCGGAAACTCCCATGTTCGAATTTCATGTAACGTTGCGGGAAGTTCCGCAGGAGATTCTCGCAGAAGCCGCGGGGCGAGTGCGGACGCAATAGGCTAGGCGTGGCGAATCCCGTGGTGGAGCGACGGCCGTCCTCGCCCGTCCAGACCCGGCCGCCGCCATTGCCCCCAACAATCTGGTCGTCTTTGTCGTTTGCCATCTCCGTTAGATTAATTTCATGTCCCGTGATTCGAAGCTTGACGATTCGAATGCTGTCATCCGTCCGGCGCGCACGGTGCGCGGGGTGGTTCGAATTCCCGGGGACAAGTCCATCTCGCACCGTTACGCGATGCTGGCGGCGATAGCCGAGGGAACGAGCCGATTCCATAATTTTTCAGCGGCGCTGGATTGCGCGAGCACGCTTGATTGCGTGGCCAAGCTCGGCCGCGAATGGAAACGCCTGCCAGACGATGGGCTTGTTGAGGTGCACGGTGGGGGCCCGCGGTTGAAGGCTCCGACGGAACCGCTTGATTGCGGAAACTCGGGTTCGACGATGCGCATGCTGAGCGGGATTTTGGCCGGGCAGTCCTTTACCAGCGAATTGTGCGGGGATGGATCGCTTTCGCGGCGTCCGATGGCGCGGATTATTACTCCTCTCACGGAAATGGGAGCGCGAATAGTGGCTGCTGATGGCGCCCGTCCGCCGCTGAAAATTCACGGCGGCGGCCGGCTGCAAGCGATTCGCTATCGGCCGGAAGTGGCCAGCGCGCAGGTCAAAACGTGCGTGCTGTTTGCGGGGCTGTTTGCCGACGGCGAGACGGCGGTCGAGGAGCCCGTCCGCACGCGCGATCACGGCGAAATTGCGCTCCGGGCGTTTGGAGCGGAGGTTGGCCGAAGCGGCAATGCGTCGCGCATTGCGGGCGGGCAGCGACTCCGAGCGATCGAAGCGCACGTGCCTGGCGACCTCTCGAGTGCCGCTTTTTTTCTTTGTGCGGCGGCGCTCTTTGCGGGATCGCAAATCACCTTGCCCGGAATTCTCATGAATCCGACGCGGGCACGGCTGCTCGATATTCTGATGCAGATAGGGTTAAAGGTTTCGATTACGCATCTCGAAGAGCATCAGGGCGAGCTCGTCGGGACGATAGAGGCGCGCGGAGCGGCATGGAAGGGAGCCGTCATCGCCGGCGCCGATACGGCCGCGCTGATTGACGAGATCCCGGTGCTGGCGGCGGTTGCGCCGTATATGGATGGCGGCCTCGAGGTGCGCGATGCCAAAGAACTGCGCGTGAAAGAGTCGGATCGCATTGCCGCGGTTGCAAACAATCTCCGCACGATGGGCGCGGAAGTGGAAGAGCGTCCCGATGGAATGCGCATTCCGGGCGGCCAGCATCTGCATGGCGCGGAACTGGATTCGTTCGGAGATCATCGCATCGCGATGGCCTTCGCCGTGGCCGCTTTGCGAGCGGAGGGCGACACGACGATCCACGGCGCGGATGCGGCGGGTGTATCGTATCCGGGGTTCTTTGAGGAGTTGCACAGCGTCACCGGCGAATAGCGTGGCCTGGCCCGCTCACCGCCCGTCGTTTTGCCGTCCATCATTTCCCATCCTTCGTTTGCGTTTGCGCAATCACTGCCACCAGTGATATCATTGATGGCATGGCCGCCATCACGATCCGACAACTCGATGAGAACATCAAAAGCCGTTTGCGGATCCGAGCTGCCCATCACGGATGTTCGATGGAAGAAGAGGCCCGGGAGATTTTGCGGGCGGCTCTGGGCGCCGCGCCCCCGGAAAAGGGAAACTTGGCGGAGAGGATTCGGCAGCGGTTTGCGCCGCTTGGCGGGGTAGAACTGAAATTGCCGCGACGGGATCCGATCCGTAAACCTCCCGACTTTACTCAGGATCGATCCAACAAATGATCATCCTGGATACGAACGTTCTCTCGGAGCTAATGAAGCCCAAGCCGTCCGCGAATGTGCTCGCTTGGATCGCAAAGCAGCCAGAGGCAGAACTCGCTACCACCTCGATAACCGAAGCCGAGATTTTCTGGGGGATCGAAGTATTGCCCAAGGGTAAGCGCCGCGAGCATCTGACAACGGCGGTCGAAGTCGTGTTTACGGAAGACTTCTCGGGCCGGGTTTATGGTTTTGACCGTGCAGCGGCTCGGAGTTTTTCTAAGATTGCGTCAAGCCGACGCACCCGCGGCAGGCCGATCAGCCATCCGGACGCCCAAATCGCCGCCATCGCGAAAACGAGGCGGGCCAAAATAGCAACTCGTGATGTCAAGGACTTTGAGCAATGTGGGGTCGATGTTGTTGACCCATGGAACGAATAGTGAGCGGAACGGATCGTGAAATTGATGACGCCTGACAAATCCCCATCTCCCGAAGAGCGCCTGCAGCAGGAATTCAACCGCTGGGCCGATGATGGCGAGGGCGCGAAAATGGAACGCCACCACCTCGATATCACGGAGAAAACCATACGCCGGATGGATCTGCGTCCGGGGGAGCGGATTTTGGATCTCGGCTGCGGCTCCGGGTGGGCGACTCGCTTGCTGGCGCGCATGGTTGGCGAAGGGCCGCAAGGTTTTGGGCAGGTGATCGGAGTCGACATTTCTGACGAGATGGTGCGGCAGGCGCGAGCGGCATCGAAAGGATTTGACAACGTGATGTTCGTTGTAGGATCTGCGGCGCAGATTCCGTGGGAAGAGAATTTTTTTGACAAGGTGCTATCGGTGGAATCGTTTTATTATTATCCGGACCAGGAACGCGCTCTGGCCGAGTTGTTTCGCGTTATGGCGCCGCACGGACGGCTGTTCATCCTGATTAATCTTTATAAAGACAATCCGTATTCGCTGCAATGGGTGCCGAGGTTGAAAGTGCCGGTGCACGTTCTTTCAGCGGCGGAGTACGTCGATCTGTTGAAGAGGCACGCCTTCGAAAATGTGGAGTATGCGCAGATTCCCGACGGCACGCCCACACCGGATAACTACCAGACAACTTCGTTTCATTCGCTCGACGACCTTAAAGCCTTCAAACGTATTGGCGCGCTGCTCCTGCTGGCATCGAAGCCGGATGTGCGGAATCCGGCCCCGGGATACACGATTTATTAGCAAGCCACGGGCCGTCCCTCGCTCTTCGGCTTTTGGGTGGTGGCCCGGCGGGGACGCCCGGATCTCATTGGCACCAACGGGATGTGCCTGAATCTTAGGCGCCGGGCGTATCATCGTTCTTGTTGTCATTCTTGGGTTATCCTGGCGCGCGAGAGGACTCATGAGCTGGCTCCAGAACAAATTCGAAAAAAATTTCATGATCTCCACGGTGGACTACGTCTTTAACTGGGCGCGCAAGTCGGCGCTCTGGCCGATGACGTTTGGGTTGGCGTGCTGCGCCATTGAGATGATCGCGTCTTCGACCGCGCGCTTCGACATCGCGCGCTTTGGGTCGGAGGTGTTTCGGCCCAGCCCGCGGCAGTCGGACCTGATGATCGTCTCCGGTACGGTGACCTTGAAGATGGCGCCGGTGGTGAAGAGAATTTACGACCAGATGCCGGAACCGAAGTGGGTGATCTCGATGGGCGCGTGCTCGTCGGTGGGCGGCCCGTTCAATACTTATGCGGTGCTGCAGGGCGTAGACCGCATCGTGCCGGTGGATGTGTATGTGATTGGTTGCCCGCCGCGCCCTGAGAATCTGTTTTATGCGCTGCTCAAGCTGCAGGATAAGATTGACACGATGACGCTCGCCAAGCGGCCCACCGAAGTCCGGCTCGAAGCGCAGATGATGGAAGACTTCAAACGCCAGGTGATGGTTGCGCAGACGATGCAACCAAAGTGACCACGGTCCAAACTTCTGTCATCTTGAGCGGAATCTGGTCATCGGCGAAGCCGAAGACCAGGTGGAGTCGAAAGACCCCTCCCCCATACCCAGTGCCGGTCGCAACCTGATTTCAGGCCGCCATAAGATAAAATCGCTGCAAAAGAGATGCCCCGGTCAATAGTCGTCGCGTTCATTCTCATCGCTCTTCTTGCGCTGCTCGCCGCAACTGGTCCGACACTCAATCCCCAGGAGGCTGCCCGTCTCAACAACATCGGCGTCGCGTACATGGACCAACAGCTTTTTGAAAAGGCGTTGAAGGCCTTCGAAGAAGCCGCAGCCAAGGCTCCAGCGTCAGAGATCACGATCGTCAATCGCGGCGTGGCGCTGCTGAACCTGCAGCGTGTCGGCGAAGCGAAGGCGCTGCTGGAAAAGGCGGTCAGGAACAATCCTAAAGACGCGTACGCCTGGTATAACCTCGGCCTCTATTACAAGAACTCCGCGGATACGAGCGCTGCCGTCGACGCGTTCCGCCGCGTTAGTGAAATTGACCCGGACGACGCCGACACCTGGTATTTTCTCGGGTCGACCTATGCGCAACTCAAGCAATTCCCGGAAGCGATTCAGGCGTTCGAGCATGCGTTACAACTCAACCCGTTTCACGCCTCCGCCCAGTTCGGACTGGCGCGGGCTTACCAGCAATCCGGACAACCAGATCCCGCCCACGAGGCGATGAAGAAATTCCAGTACGTCACGCAGAATAAGCTGGGGGCGCCCATCAGCCTGGCGTATGGCGAACAGGGAAAGTATTCGCGCGCGGAAGAATCGCCCTTGTCGGTGGGAAAGGTCGGGACGGCGATTCCGGTTAGGTTTGTGGATGTGACCAATGAAGCCGGGATTGTCTCAAAGCCTTCAGCGGCCAAAGGGGACGATCTAGCTGCCCTCCTCGGATCGGGTGCATGCTTTCTCGACTACGATAACGATGGCCGAATTGATTTGTTGCTCACCGACGATGGTCCCGAGGGTGGACTCGCCCTGCTGCACAACGTCGGTGGTAAGTTCGAAGACGTCACGAGCAAAGCCGGGCTGGACCACGCAATGCACGCCACGGGCTGCACGACGGGCGATTACGACAACGACGGCTTTGTGGATATCGCTCTGACCGTGAACGGTCGAGTAGTCTTGCTGCGCAACGAGAAGAACGGCACGTTCAAGGATGTCACCGAGGCGGCAGGCATCACGGGCGGCGCTTTGAGTACGGGTCTCACCTTCATTGACTACGATCACGATGGTGACATTGATCTGTATGTGACCAGTTATGACCTGCCGAAAGGGCCACCATCCTCGCGAATACACGGGGCAAATGTGATGTGGCGCAACAATGGCGATGGCACTTTCACCGACGTTACTGATGCCGTTGGACTCAAAGGGGCAACACCGAGCATCGCCGCGGTTGGCACTGACTACAACAATGATCGCGCCGTGGACATAGCGGTTACCGGCTGGGGTCTCCAACTCGAAGGTACTGAACATCCTCTTACGCTTGGAACATCAATTTATGAAAACCCACGCGAGGGGAGATTTCTCAAACGAGAGATGTGGTCTTCTCCGATGCCTTCCGACACTGCGGGCATTGCAGTTCTTGACTTCGATCATGATGGTTGGATGGATATCGCGTTCAGTCACTGGGGCGGCCATGCCCTGACACTCTGGCGAAATAATCAAGGCAAGACATTCGACCAGGTTCCGCTGCCCGCAGTCGATTGGGTGCGCGCCTACGGCGTCGCCGCCATCGATTACGACAACGACGGCTGGGTGGATCTCGTCGCTGTTGGCGAGACGCAAGACGGCAGGGGAGAAGTTCGCCTTTTCCGCAACCTCGGGCCTGACCGATGGAAAGACGTCACCACCGAGACTGGACTGGACAAGATTCAGCTCAGAGAGCCGCGCGCCATCCTTGTTGGCGACTACGACAATGACGGGGCTGCCGATCTCCTGATCACGCAAAACCATGGGCCCGCCGTACTTCTCCGTAACGAAGGCGGCAACAAGGACAACTCTTTGCAGCTTGCGCTCAAGGGGCTCAATGATAACAAGAGCGCTATCGGCACGAAGGTTGAAGTCTTCTCTGATGGGCTGCGCCAGAAGTTTGAAGTGTATGGATCTTCCGGCTATCTAGGGCAGAACTCGCCGTACCTGACTATTGGTCTCGGACAAGCGAAAGTTGCCGACGTTGTCCGCATGTTGTGGCCGACCGGAGTTCTGCAGGATGAAATCGAAGTCGCCGCCAACAAGCTGCAGAACTTCACTGAAATGGATCGCCGCGGCAGTTCGTGTCCGACGCTTTTCGCCTGGGATGGCACTCGCTATGAACTGGTCGGAGACATGCTTGGCGCGGGGGTCGTGGGACACTGGATCGCGGCGGAGAACGGCACCACCGAACGCAACATCGCGCGGCCCACGGAAGCTATCAAGCTCAATCGCGCATCGCTCCGCGAAAAGGATGGCAAACTGAGTTTTCGCTTCATGGAACCGCTGGAGGAATCCGTTTACCTCGATCAGGTGCAATTGCTGGCGATCGATCATCCCGCTCAACTCGATGTTTATCCCAACGAATATTTCGCGAGCAATCCTCCTTACCCGCGGTTCAAGGTCGTATTGAGCAAGCAAAGTGACGCACGTCCTCCCGCCGGTGCCTGGGATGAGCACGGTCACGATATGCTTCCTGACTTACTCGCGCATCGGTACTTCGGGGATTTCAAGGTTCTTTCGTTTCTCGGATTCGCCGAGCCTCACAATCTGGAACTTGATCTGGGCGAGCCTTACCGCGGCGGTCCGCTGTGGCTGCTGATGCATGGCGAGATCGAATACTTCTCCGCGACGAGCATGTACGCGGCCGATCAAGCGCACTTGCGTCCGATTGCGCCGTTCGTCGAAGCGCAAGTTGCAACGACGGGATCGGCCGGAGCCGACGAAAAGGACAAATGGGTTCGCGTAATCGATGACCTGGGATTTCCCGCCGGAGGGGCGCGCACCATGACGGCCGATCTCACCGGCAAACTTCCTGCGGGCACACGGCGCATTCGTATCACTACGAATCTGCAGATCTATTGGGACAACATTCTGATCAGCCGGACCAGCCAGGATAGGAATCAAAACGTACGCCTGACCTCGGTTCCGCTGGCACGAGCCGAACTTGGTTTTCATGGATTCCCGTTGAAGGTCGAGGATCTGCCGCCCGGCAACGTGAAATACATCTACGAAAAGACGAGCGCCACCGGCCCTTACACGCGGCCCGCCGGAGCCTACACGCGCTACGGCGATGTGCGGGCATTGCTTGAAGCGATCGACGATAAGCCGGTTGTGTTCGGATCGGGCGATGAGGTTGCGCTTGACTTCGATCCGGCAAAGCTGCCGGTCCTGCCGCGCGGCTGGGTGCGCGATTATTTCTTCATCGCGGATGGATACGAAAAAGATATGGACTTCTACGCCTATCGCGGCAATACGGTTGAGCCCCTGCCATTCCGCGATATGCGGGCCTATCCTTATCCCGGACAAGATTTCCCTTCCGATGCGGAGCACCTGAACTACTTGCTCGAATACAACACGAGGTTCATGTCGGGGAATGAAGCTGGCGGATATTCGTTCCAATACACGAAATGATAGCGATTTGCACCTTGGGCGAGTCAGATTTGGAAGAAAAAGGTTCCTTAGCAAGTTTTCCCGTTGACAGAATTTAGGTTCCGTATAAGACTCAAGGTGAATTTGTGGAACTGCGGCGGACGCGCGATTTGCGACTGCAAGCCACGAATAGCCCTCCCCCGAGCCCCGTTGTCTCCGCAGGATAACGGGGTGCTAGATTCCATCCTGCCACCGCCGCTTCTCGTCGGCTATGCTTCTGGTCGGCCCAAGTCGGCCCAACGAGTGCCGAAAAAGTGGGAAAGACTAGAGCCTCGTATCAGGGTATCGCTTTAGCGATACCACAAGTCCCGAGAAATCGGACGTACCCTTTAGGGGCTAGCCATGCCCTTTCAACCAATTCAATCTGATCGAAACAAATTCAATCTCACTCGCGACCAAAGGGCGGGTGGTGGTCCAGTTTCACGATGCAACTGACAAAACCCTAAACCACCGAAGGCACGAAGTAGGACGAAGGCTTTTTGGCCTAAGGCGTTTCCTTGGTGCACCTTCGTGGCCTTGGTGGTTGGTTGACTTCGCAAACCGCACCACGACCGAAGGGCGCCGTCCTGATCTTTCATCTGCGTCTGTCGTCAGCCTCGCTAGTTTATAATTGTAAATTCTGACTTCCAGCATAAAGTCACCTGACGGAATTGTCTGACGGAGTAACCTCACTATGATTCGACAGTTGCAAAATGCAGGGCCGACCCTGAAGATCATTCTCGGCGCGCTGCTTGTCATTATTTGTGCCTCGATGGCGATCACGCTAATTCCGGGAGGCATCGGCTCGAGCTTGGGTATTGGCGCGCCGCCGGCGGGCGTTGTGGCCACGATTGGCGACCAAACTGTTACCGTTCCCCAGGTGCAGAAAGCAGCGAGGGATATGATCCGCCAGCAGTTTCCCAAGGGCGGACCGCAGGCCAGTATGCTGCTTCCATATTTTGCCAATCAGGCTGCCGAGCGGCTCATCGACGAAAAGGTCCTGGTTGACGAGGCCCATCGCATGGGCCTACGGGTCAGCGATGAGGAACTACGCGACGACCTGCAGCACGGACAGCTGGGCGCGACGTTCTTTCCCAATGGCAACTTCATTGGGCAGGAAGCGTACGAAAACCTGCTCCAGCAACACGACCTGACGGTTCCTCAGTTTGAGGCGGATATTAAGGACGATATCCTCACGCGCAAGTTGCGCGCCCTGGTTGCGAGCAGCGCCTTCGTAAGTGACGCCGAAGTTCGGGACGAATTCGACCATCGCAGCACCAAGGTGAAATTCGATTATGCGGTAATTACGCAGGCCGACATCCTCAAGGCACTTCACCCGACCGAGGAGGAGCTGAAGGCGTATTACGAGCGCAACAAAGCGACCTACAACAACACGATTCCTGAGAAGCGGCAAATAAAGTATGTGGTCATTGATAACGCGAAGCTGGCCGCGAACACGACGGTGACTGACCAGGACCTGCAGACCTATTACGACCAGCATCGCGACGAGTTCCGCGTGCCGGATCAAGTTAAGGTTGCCCACATTCTGATCAAGACTCCTTTGCCCGCTCCCGGAACGAAGGAAGATGAGAAAGCTGTCGCTGACGCTCGCGCCAAAGCTGAGGACGTTTTGAAGCAGGTGAAGGCGGGTGGAGACTTTGCGAAGCTCGCGGAAAAGTACTCGGATGATCCCGGCAGCGCCAAGAGTGGCGGAGAACTTGGGTGGATCGGACGTGGGCGAACCGTGCCGGAGTTCGAGAAGGCCGCTTTCTCGCTCGCAAAAGGACAGACCAGCGATTTGGTAAAGAGCAGTTACGGTTTTCACATTATTCGGATCGAGGACAAGCAGGAGGCACACCTCAAGACGCTCGCCGAGGTTAAGAGCGAGATTGAAGAGAAGGTGAAGCGGGAGAAGGCGGCGCATGCCACCGAGGTGGCAGCGAATACCATCCTCAGCAAGGCGCGGACTGATGGGCTCGATGCTGCGGTTGCCGCTGGGGGGCAGACTGCGGTCACTACCGACTTCTTCAGCAAAACCGATAACTTGCCGGGATTGGGCGCGAGTCCGCAGTTCATGGATGCCGTCTTCAGCGAAGCGGCCAAGGCGCCGCCCGACGTGGTGCAGGTCCCGCAAGGCTATGTCGTTTTCCAATTGCTTGGCATCAAGCCTCCAGCTACTCCTGCTTTCGAAGAGATTCGCGCGAAGGTCGAGACGCAGTTCAAGAATGAGCGTGCCAGCTTTCTGCTGCAACAGAAGACGCAGGAACTTTCCGATCGCGCCAAGGCGGAACACGATCTGAAAAAAGCTGCCAAGGACCTGGGAGCGACGGTGAAGACAAGCGACTTGGTGGCGCCCGACGGACAGGTTCCTGACATCGGGTCGATGAGTAGCGCGAGCGCAATATTCTCTCTGAAACCCGGGGATATCAGCGGGCCGATCACCGCCGGAGGCAACGGTATTGTTGCTCAGCTTCTCGATAAACAGGCGCCCGCCGACCAGGAATTTGCCGCAAAAAAGGACGAGATCCGCCAGCAACTGACCGAAAACAAACAGGGCGAATTGTTCGGCCTGTTCGTTGCGAACTTGCGCAAAGACATGGAAAACTCTCGCCGGCTGAAGATCAATCAGGAAGAGATGAAGAACCTGACGCGGCGGGGTGAAGAAGAAGGCTCGTAGCGTAGAAGTTCTCAGGTCCCGGTTCTCAGTTCTCAATTGAAACCCTGCTGACTTGGAAACTGAGAACCGGGAACTGAGAACTTTCTGAATGTCTTTTCCCCGTGTCAGCGGAATTTTGCTTCATCCCACCTCGCTCGCTTCGCGCGGCGGGATCGGCGACTTTGGTCCGTCGGCATATGCGTTTGCGGATTTTCTAGCCTCCGCCCGGCAGGGTCTGTGGCAGGTGTTGCCTCTCGGACCGCTGGGTTACGGAAACTCCCCTTATTCTTCTACTTCGGCGTTTGCGGGGAATCCGCTGCTGATCAGCCTGGAAAGGCTCGCTGATCGCGGCTGGATTGATCGCGCCCGGGTCGACGCGTTATCGGATGGAATCGGCCCGGTCAATTACTCTTCCGTTTTCCGCAGCAAACTGCCGTTGCTGTTTGAGGCGGCGCGTAATTTTTTGCGCTCGGTCAAGCCAACGGCTCGTGCGCATTACGAGAGTTTCTGCCGACAAAACCAATGGTGGCTCGATGACTTCGTTCTTTTTGATGGCTTGCGCGCGCGTTACAAGCTCGAAAGTTGGAACCACTGGCCCCGTGTACTGACTCATCGCGATCCAGAGGCGGTCGAGAAGGCGCATACCGAAATGCTGGAAGAGCTTGATCTCCGCCGCGTCGTGCAATTTTTTTTCTTCGAACAGTGGCGAGCGCGTCGGTCCTATTGCGCGCGGCATTCGATTCGTGTTGTCGGTGACATCGCGATCTTCGTCAATTTTGATAGCGCCGATGTCTGGACGCATCCCGAACTGTTTCGCCTGAACCACGATCTCGACCCGGA
>Ga0302326_10016951_pt1 | contig 15219 bp, 14 predicted proteins | sample Palsa_T0_3_FD_202264 | JGI IMG/M metagenome (GOLD analysis project Ga0302326, IMG submission 202264) | Peat permafrost microbial communities from Stordalen Mire near Abisko, Sweden - Palsa_T0_3 | ecosystem: Environmental > Terrestrial > Soil > Palsa > Peat permafrost | place: Sweden: Abisko...
CTCCAACGCCTTTCACGACGCCGGCGCAATCGGCCGGTTTTTCAGCGTCGGGGTGACCTATACGTTATGACGGCTCGCGCGGGGCTCGATTGACGTTTGCGCCATACCTCGACCGTGACTTGAGCGACGCGGTATCGCGGCTGCTGAGGGCGGCCGAATATTGATTGCAATCTGTCCTTACAAGGGATTTTCCACCGCACGAGGATAACCATGAAAGTCGATGGCAGTTGCCACTGCGGTGAGATTACCTTTGAAGCCGAAATCGACCCCGGCGCAGTGCGGGTCTGTCACTGCACGGACTGCCAGGTACTCACGGGCTCCGCCTATCGAGTCAACGTACAAACGTCCGCAAGCAGTTTCGTTCTGCGATCCGGGACTCCCAAGATCTACATCAAAACGGCCGAAAGCGGCAACAAACGCGCCCACGCCTTCTGCTCCAATTGCGGCTCACCGATATACGCGACCGATCCCTATGAACCACGGGCGTACGGCATCCGTGTCGGCACCTTGCAGCAACGCACCGAGTTGCGGCCAACGCAGCAAATCTGGTATCGCTCGGCACTTCCCTGGGTCAGCGACCTTCGTGAGGTTCCGCACACCGATCGACAGTGACTGCGATCGAAATTTGCACCGATCGCGATGGTCCATTTTCCATGGCACAATGCGCACCAAAGAAAGTCAGATTTCGCCTCGCCGCAAGCGCTCGCGTACATCGTTGTGCCCGACTGACAACGCCACATCAGGTGGCGGTCGTTCGCAAGGCTTGGCATTGACCGACAGAATGAAGGCTTCCGCAAAATCGGCCGCCGGCAAATAGAAGTAAAGAGTGATCAAATCCTGCACGGCAAGGGTGTCCGTAAGCATTGCCATGTCGGTTGGGGCACGTGCGGTATGAAATACTTTTTCGAACTTCTTGTGAATTCGCTGGGCGTCTCCCGCTGCGACTTGCGCAGAAGATAGTTGAATACGGTACCAGTACATTGATCTCTCCGCGCGCTACCCAGCAGCGCCGCGCAACGCGTTCCGAACGGGCGCGGGGATGGATAGATGGCGCAATTGTACCGCCCGACGGACCCAGGTAGGAAGAGCGCATAGACGTTCCAGCTACGGCCGCTTTGAGTTGAGGAATATGCGGGACATGCGTTTCGTGGGCGCCGCAGAGATCAGGCGAGTTTTGAGCTTTTCCACGCTTGTGGCGGCATTAGAGTCGGGGCATCAGCGGCGGAAAATCGAAATTCAGGACGCGAAGCTCGGCAGCGAACAGCAGCAATACTTCGTCCGGCACGCAGTCGACCGCGGTCGGCTCATGCTAAGCAAGCTAATTACCAGCTTTCCTGCAAATCTGACCGCGGGCAATCTGCCCGCTGTGCAAGCTGTCTGTATCCTCTTCGACGGCGCGAATGGGTGCCCGATTGCGGTGCTCGACGGCACAGAGATCACTTACTGGCGAACTGCTGCAGATTCTGCTCTGGGTGCGAAGATTCTTGCGCCCGTCGATCCCGCGACCTTGCTCGTTGTCGGAGCGGGTGAAATTTCGACCTGGCTCGTACGCGCGCACCAGGCGGTCCGACCATCGCTGCGACGCATTGTCATTTGGAACCGCAGCCACGAGCGTGCAATCCGCGTGGCGAGCTTTTTGACTCAGCAAGGAATTGCGGCCGAGGCGACTTTGGATCTTGCTGGTGCGACGCGCTCGGCGGACATCATTTGCAGTTGCACGCGGTCCCATGTACCCCTCATTTTGGGTTGCAATTTACAGCCCGGCACGCACCTCGATCTCGTCGGTAGCTATACGCCTGAAACCCGTGAAGCTGATGATGAGGCCGCGCGTCGAGCCTTGGTCTTTGTCGATCGACGCGAATCTGCTTTTGCGGGGGTAGGCGACATTCTAATGCCGATCGCCAGCGGCGCGATCGCCGAAGCAGACGTGCTCGGCGATCTCTACGATCTTATTGGCGGCTTGATTCCCGGTCGGCGATCGCCGTCCGACATTACATTTTTTAAGAATGCGGGCGGTGCCCATCTTGATCTGATGACTGCGGAGCTCGTCATTCAACAAACCGAGGGATAGCAAATTCAGCAAAACGGCGACGATGACTGGCGGATGGCGATCGGGAACAGCGAAGCACTGAGCCCATCATCAATAGGTGCTGACCGTGGATCGGAGCGTCGACTGAGCATGCAGGGCTTCTGGCTTCAGGAGATCCCTCTTCAGCGAATGCATATCGATGACGAATCGGTATCTGACGTCGTTCTTTAAAAGCCTGGCGTACGCCTCATTGACAGCTTGGATCGGCACGATCTCCACATCGCTGACAATGTTGTGCTGCGCGCAGAAATCGATCATCTCTTGCGTTTCAGCCATGCCGCCGATCGCAGAGCCCGTCACACTGCGGCGGCCGGTGATCAGGTTGAATCCCTGCAGTGGAGGTTCGAGCGCAGTCAGCGCGCCGACCAGCACCATAGACCGGTCTCGCTTCAGCAACGCTACGTAGGGATTGAGGTCGTGGCCGACAGGAATGGTATCGAGCAGAAAATCAAAGCTGGCGGCATTTCGGGCCATTGTGGCGAAGTCTTGGGAAAGGAGCACCTCATGGGCCCCGAGCCGCATGGCATCCTCCGCCTTTTGCGGTGAGGTCGTAATCAGCACGACATACGCGCCGAATGCTTTGGAGAACTTTATGCCCATGTGGCCGAGGCCGCCCAGTCCAATCACGCCGACCTTCGAACCTGGCCCGACCTTCCAGTGGCGCAGCGGCGAATATGTCGTGATGCCGGCGCAGAGCAAGGGTCCTACCGCTTTGAGGTCCAAGCGCGTGGGGATCTTCACGACGAAGCGCTCCTCCACGACGATCTGCTCGGAGTAGCCGCCGAAGGTGAGCCGTTCGCTGTCGCGCTCCTTGGAGTTGTAGGTCAGAGTTGGCCCTGCTTCGCAGTACTGCTCGAGGTTCTCTTTGCAGGCCGAACACGTCCGACATGAATCCACGACGCACCCGACACCGGCGAAATCACCGGGTTTCAATTTCCTCACAGCCGTACCGACCTTGACAACCCGGCCTACGATCTCGTGTCCCGGCACCATGGGGTAGAGAGAGTTGCCCCAATCGTTTCGCGCTTGATGTAGATCGGAGTGGCAAATGCCGCAAAACAGAATATCTATCTGAACATCATGCGGGCCGGGATTGCGACGCTCGAGGCTGAACGGGGTGAGCGGCGAATGCGCGTCACGGGCGGCATAGCCGCGAACCTTGATCATCAGATAGCTCCCCAGCGATCAAGGAACAACACTACCATTTTTGGTCGCCCTCGTGATTCCCGGTTGCGCCGCGAACTTGCAATGAGAAGTTAGTGCCTCAAAGGCGCATTGCGCTTCGTTTTGTAGCCGTGGGTGTCTAGACCGTCTCCAGGACCTCTTGCTATTTATAAGGACTTTGAAGGCGTTCGAGTTGGCGGCGGCTAGTATGCGCGAGCGCCGTCAATTCGCCTTTGCCGAGGCGCGTTTCTCTAAGCGGTCGCCACGGGTAACTCGTGCAACTAGGACCGGGGATGTCACCCGGCTTCCCTGTTCCATGGTGCGCGAGTGAAGTGCTCAGTGCGGCCAGTGGGTACGCCGAGGGCCAACGCGCTGGCTGCGGCAGTGGGTGCAGCGCCGGCCGGTGTCATGGCAGGCCGCCTCAGAAGCCGGGGCTCGCGAATTACGGACTTCGACTGCCGTCCCGGGCACCCTGCTAAACGATCGCCCTCGGAAGGGCAACGTAGTTCCCAAAACGGCAATTTTCGTCATTGAGTTCGTGGCAGGACTGCCGATACCCCGGCGTCAACCCGAGGAAGTAGTCCTTGCGAGTCCCGCCGACGCCGATTGATGCGACCAAGCGACTGAGACCGCTCGCGCCGCCGTGCCCATTCGACAGGCTAATTGAAGAATTTAGCAGAATTATGCCCCTAGCTTGGGCGCTCACCGTACCCCTCGCCAAAGTCTATGAGGGCCACACTTGCGCCGCCAAGCGAGCGCCCGAAAACGAAACGAACAGCGTTGCCATTAATGTTGGCCCCGAACGAGTCTGCAATTATGCCGAAAGCCGCTAAACGCGAGATTGCCGTCGATCCAGCATTGGAACGCCGCCTGGCGCGACTGGGATTGGCCGGTAACGAAGACGATTGGGCTGACCGGTATCTTCTATGTAATCACCTGCTCAACCCCTCATCAGCCGGACCAAGACAGAAGTTCGAGGCGACCAGCCGATTCATACGCGATCTGGTCGCTCATCGGTGGGCAAAGACAAGCCGCGCCCGCGAGGAAAGCAATCCCAAGCGTATTCACTACCTGTCGATGGAGTTCCTGCTGGGTCGGACGTTGCGCAACAACATGATGAACTTGGCCGCCGAGCCGACCGTGCGACGGACCATGGAGCAGGAAGGCTGGAGCCTCGAGCAGCTGATGGAAGAGGAGCCGGACGCCGGGTTGGGCAACGGCGGACTAGGTCGCCTGGCGGCCTGCTTCATCGACTCCCTGGCTACGTTGCAGTATCCCGCCATTGGCTACGGGCTGCGCTACGAATACGGCATGTTTCGGCAAACGATACACGACGGGTGGCAGCGCGAGCAGCCCGACAACTGGCTACGCAACCCGGATCCCTGGGAGATCGTGCGCCCCGGCAAGGTGTACGTCGTTCCCTTGAACGCCAAATTTGAATTAAAGGGCTCGGGTCTCGCCGTTACACGCAATTGCCCTTCCAGTCTGCTGGGAATTGCTTACGACCGTCCCGTGGTTGGATATGGCGCGCACTGCATCAACACCTTGCGGCTCTGGGCGGCGGCTGCTCCGGAGTCTTTTGACTTCGCCGAGTTTTCACAGGGCGACTTCGCCGGCGCGGTTCTGCAAAATGTCGCCGCGGAATCCCTCACGCGTGTTCTGTATCCCGACGATTCCACCGAGGCTGGCCGGGCGCTGCGATTCCTCCAACAGTACTTCATGGTGAGTTGTTCGCTGCAGGACATTATCGCCCGCTTCCGCAAGAATGATACCGACTGGGCCGCGCTGCCGGACCGCGTGGCAATTCAAATGAACGATACGCACCCGGCTCTAGCGGTTGCCGAGCTGATGCGGATCCTTCTCGACCAGGCAAAACTTCCCTGGGATCAGTCGTGGGATCTCACCCTGCGCACGCTTGCGTATACCAATCACACGTTGCTGCCGGAGGCCCTGGAGCGCTGGCCGATTGAACTCTTCGAAGTGCTCATCCCCAGGCATCTGGAGATCGTCTACGAGGTGAACCGCCGCTTCCTCGAGGATGTTCGCCGCCTTTACCCGGGCGACGAGTCGCGGGCGCAACGCATGAGCCTGGTCGAGGAAAAGCCCGCCCGCAAGATCCGCATGGCGCATCTGGCGGTCGTGGGCTCTCACAGTACGAACGGCGTGGCCGCTATTCACTCGCAGCTGCTGCGCACGCGTGTCCTGCGGGATTTCGCGGAAGTATTCCCGGCGCGCTTTAGTAACAAGACCAATGGAGTTACCCCAAGGCGGTGGCTGCAGCAGGCGAACCCATTCCTATCCGCACTCATCACCGATTCGATCGGCCCGGGATGGATCACCGACTTGGGGGAACTTCGCAATCTTGTGCCGCTCGCTGACGCCGTGGGCTTCCGTGAGCAGTTCCGCGCGACTAAGCGCAAAGCCAAGGCCGCTTTTGCAGACTGGCTCAAAGCCACCTCGGGACAGAGTATCGACCCTGACTCGATCTTTGACAGCCAGATCAAGCGCATTCACGAGTACAAGCGCCAACTGCTCAACGTCCTGCACATCATCATTCTGTACAACCGACTGCGGCATGATCCCAATCAGGAAATGACACCGCATACTTTCTTTTTCGCGGGGAAAGCAGCGCCGGCGTATCATTTGGCCAAGCTGATCGTCAAGCTGATTAATAGCGTCGCGAGTACGGTCAATGCCGATCCCCTGGTGCGCGGCCGGCTCAATGTGCTCTTCCTGCCCGAATACAACGTCAGCATGGCCGAGCGGCTCATCCCCGCAAGCGACGTTTCCGAACAGATCTCGACCGCGGGCTTTGAGGCGAGCGGTACCGGCAACATGAAATTCATGATGAACGGTGCGCTCACGATCGGTACGCGCGACGGCGCTACGATTGAGATGGCCGAGGAGGCGGGTGAGGAAAATTTCTTCCTCTTTGGCCTAACCGCCGAGCAAGTGGCGGACAGCGCCGGGTGGTACGACCCCAACTGGCACTACGCAAACGACCCGGAAACGCGCGCGGCCCTGGACCTCATATTCGCGGATCACTTCTCCGAGCACGAACCGGGGGTCTTCGATCCGATCCGCGCCACGTTGCTCGCCAATGGCGATCGCTTCAGGCATCTTGCGGACCTGACGGATTATGCGCGCGCCCATCGCGCCTTGGCCGCGCTGTACGCCGACCCCGAGGCCTGGGCGCGCACGGCGATTGTCAATGTTGCCTGCTCCGGGAAATTCTCCAGCGACCGAACCATTAGCGAATATGCGAGCGAAATCTGGAATTTGAAGCGCTCGCCCGTGCAGTAGAGTCGAATGCGAAGCATTGGGGGGCGCAGCGCGTGCTGGCACGAGCGCCCGTCGCTAAATTCGCTAGCAATCGGCCCGGTTCCAAGGCATAGAATGACGCGGCCCATAAGCCAAGATCGTCAGCGCGAGAGTCTCGCAACGATTTTTGCGCGAAAGCAGTTGGCCGCGTGATCATTCACAATGCCGACGGCCTGCATAAATGCGTAGCAAATCGTGGCGCCCACGAAGCGGAAGCCTCGCTTTTTCAGATCTTTGCTCATGAGTTCGCTGATTGCGACGGCACGCTCCCTCTCGGCGGCAGTCATGGGCCGATGCCCTGCGAACTGCCAAATATATGCATCAAAGCTGCCAAGTTCGCGTCGCACTTCGAGGAAAGCCTTTGCATTGCCGATTACTGCATTGATCTTGAGGCGATTACGCACGATGCCCGTATTTTTTAACAGCAACGTCTTTTTTGCGGACGTGTATCTTGCGATCGCACCGGCGCTGAAATCATCAAATGCGGCACGGTAATTGTCCCGTTTTTTGAGGATTGTCAGCCAGCTCAGCCCAGCTTGAGCACCTTCGAGGTTCAGCATCTCGAAAAGCAGCCGATCATCGTGAGCGGGGACGCCCCATTCTTTGTCGTGGTACGAAATGAGCAGGGGGTCAGATTCCGCCCATTTGCATCTTATTTTTGGCATCACTCTTCCCTGCGGCGGCGAAGTCCGACATGCGCAGCGGTGCGCCGATGGGCGACGGCCGAAGCATCAGCGGGCGGCCGACGCGGGTCAGCCTGCGGACTTTAGCCATGTCTCAGCCAACCGCACCCACATTGCGCCGCCTAGCGGGATTAGGTCGTCGTTGAAGTCGTAGCTCGGGTTGTGCAGCATGCAAGGGCCGGCACCGTGACCGCCAACGCGATGGTTGCCCTCACCATTGCCGATCATGAAATAGCAGCCCGGCTTCTCGAGCAGAAAATAACTGAAGTCTTCGGCACCCATGGTGGGTTCGAAGTCTTGCACGTTTTGCGCTCCGACCACTGAACTTAGCAAGGCGCGCGCAAACTCCGTCTCCTTGGAATGATTGATGGTGGGTGGATAGTTGCGCCGGAAATGGAACTCGCAAGTGGCCTCGAAGGCCTGACAGGTGGCCGCGGCGATCTGCCGCATGCGCCGCTCAATCATATCCAGAACCTCAAGCGTGAAGGTGCGCACGGTGCCCTGAAGTTCACAGAACTCCGGCACAACGTTGGTCGCTTCTCCGGCCTTGATCATGGTGACCGAGAGTACAGCCGGATCAATAGGCCGCCTGTTGCGGGTAATGATGGTCTGAAAGGATTGCACCATCTGGCATGCAACCGGCACCGGATCAATGCCGTTGTGCGGCATGGCCGCATGCGCGCCCTTGCCGCGGATGATGATTTTGAAGTCGTTGCTGGAGGCAAACACCGGCCCGGACCTGAGAGCAAATTGACCAACCCCAATGCCGGGCCAGTTGTGAATGCCGAAGACGGCCTGCATTGGAAAGCGATCGAAGAGGCCGTCCTTGATCATCTCGCGCGCACCGCCGCCACCTTCTTCGGCGGGTTGGAAGATGAGGTAGACGGTGCCGTCGAAGCTGCGATGCCGGGAGAAGTGTTTCGCGGCGGCCAGAAGCATCGCCGTGTGACCATCGTGGCCGCAGGCGTGCATCTTCCCGGGATTGACACTGGCGTGAGCGAACTTGTTGTGTTCGGTAATCGGCAGCGCGTCGATGTCTGCGCGCAGGCCGACGGCACGAGTGCTGCTGCCGTTCGCGACGACGCCGACGACGCCGGTGGTTCCCAGTCCCCGATGCACGGGAATACCCCAATCGGTCAGCGTCTTGGCAATCAGGTCCGAGGTACGCTCTTCCTGGAAACACAGTTCGGGATGAGCGTGGATATCGCGGCGCAGCGCGGCAATGGCCCCGATGTCGGCCATATCGAGTTTGAACGGCTGCGCCGCGTCGTCAATCGCGGGTTTCATTGCATTCATCTGAGTACATCCTCGGGTTCGGAACTCGACCCGGCTGCGGTCGCCGCTCGCCAATATCTGCATAATGCAGGTCGGGATCTGAATTCAATGGCTGCGCTCATGCATAAACCTCACGGACTGCCGGCGTAAGCACACTGAGGACCAGCGTAATCACGAAATTAAGGCACAGAGCCACGAAGCCGGCACTCCAGCCGAGCAGGGGGTCGCGATGGGTGAGCATGAGGAAAATGGTGGTCGCGACTCCGGCAACCATGCCGGCGAAAACCGCGGACACGGTGACGCGCTTCCAAAATAAACCCAGGACCACTCCCGGAAAGAATTGCGTTACACCCGCATAGCCGATGAGCAGCAAAGATACGAGGGTCGTGGATGTGAAGATTGCGAGGCAGAGGCTCACGATGGCGAGTGCCACGACCATGCCGCGCGCTAATTTCGCGACCTGATCATCCGTCATTGCAGGCGCGAAGGTGGGTCTGTAGAGGTTCTTGGCGAACAACGTCGCGGCGGTGAGAATGAAGATGGAAGCGGGCACCATGGCAGTGATCGCGCCCGCTCCGCCGACTATGCCAAGGAACCAGGGCGGAAAGCTCTTGCGCACCATCGTCAAGAGTGAAAGGTCACCATTGGTCAGACCCGGTACAACCATTACCGCAGCAAAGCCAGCAAACAGAACGAAGACGAGGGAGAAAGAGTAAAGCGGCATAATCACGGCGTTGCGGCGCAGGGTGTCGCTGCTCTTCGCCGCGAAGGTCGCCCCAAACTGATGCGGCCACATGAAGAAGCCGAGTGAGGTCAGAAGGACGGTGGAGATATACCACGTGTGACCCAGGTTGGCGCTGGCGCCCGGCATGGTGAGGTGCGCAGGGTGTGCTTGCGCGAGAGCGGAGAACATTGGCCCGATTCCGCCAAAGTAAATATTTGGAATGACAATACCGATGGAAGCCACCGCGAAGACCATGAGTGCATCCTTCAGGACGCTTACCCAAGCGACCGCACGTACTCCGCTCACAAGAACGAAGGCGCACAACAGGACGACCGAGAGCACCATGGCGGGTGTTCGGCCGATGCCGTCGAAGCTCGCGATGGAGACGATGAGACCCAGCCCCGTCAGCTGCAACTGCAGGTACGGGATGAAGGAGGCGATCCCGACGATGCACACAAATCCGGCCAGATACTTGTTGCCGTAGCGGACGCTGAAGAAGTCGGATTGGGTCTGCATTCCGAACTTGCGACCCGTCTCCCAGATCGGCGGCAGGATAAAGAAGGAGACGACATACGCGAGCGTCAGGTAAGCCAAGATGTATAAGGTTGGGCCACCGCGAGAATAGGCCCAGCCGCTGGCTCCCAGAAACGCAAACGTCGTATAAGTCTCGCCGGCCATCAGCAGGTACATCAGGACAGCGCCAAAGCCTCGGCCCCCAACCGTCCACTGTTCCAAGTCCATTTTGCGGCGTGCTCCGGCCAGGATGCCGATGGCGGCACTTATGCCAACGATGGCGAAAATCACCGTCAACGACACGGCGCTGGGGCTCATTTGGTCGTGCCGCCCTTGTCTGCGCGTGCAATTTCCGAGCGGTACGCGGCGCGCAGGCACAGAGAACTCAGAGCGATCCAGCACATGAGCCAGAAGAGATTGAAGGGTAGGCCGAAAATCACCGGGTCGACGCGGTCCCAGAGCGACACCGAGAAGCACATCGCAACAAAAGGGATCAGACCAAGCACGAGCGCTCGGGCTGGTGGGTTTTTTACAGGGTCCAACGCGGCTCAGCCGTCATTCAACGCACGAAGTTGCCGCAAGCAGGGTCTGCGACGCCCGCCGCCCGGCGGTGGCGCATTCGTGCGGCTCCAGCCTCCCATCGCGCTAGCGATTCCCGGTCACCGGTGTCGGTGCGGGCTCATCGCCACCCACCCAGCGGTACACGACGCCGGCGAGGGTGGCTCCCACTATGGGTGCAAGCCAAAACAGCCACAACTGCGACAGTGCCCAGCCACCCACGAAGAGGGCAGGTCCGGTACTCCGGGCCGGATTTACCGAAGTGTTGGTTACGGGAATGCTGATGAGATGAATCAGGGTCAAGCACAGGCCGATGGCGATCGGCGCGAACCCCTTGGGGGCGTTGCCGTGCGTCGAGCCGAGGATCACAAAGAGGAAGCCAAATGTCATCACTATCTCCGCCGTGAGACAGGCCCCCAAGCTGTAGCCGCCCGGAGAGTGTTCAGCGTAACCGTTCGAAGCAAAGCCGCCGCCAAGGTCAAATCCGGCATGGCCGCTGGCGATGATGAACAGGATTGCCGCTCCCGCTACGGCGCCTAGCACCTGAACGATGATATATGGCACGACGTCTTTGGCAGGAAAGCGTCCGCCCACGAATAGGCCGATGGACACGGCGGGGTTCAGATGGCAGCCGGAAACGTGCCCGATAGCATAGGCCATCGTTAAGACAGTGAGGCCAAACGCCAGCGCCACACCTGCGAATCCGATCCCGAGGGTCGGATACGCAGCCGCAAGTACTGCACTGCCGCAACCACCGAGTACGAGCCAAAGTGTCCCTATGAATTCCGCCGCGAGGCGCTTTGTCATGTGCATTGAGAATGCCTTGTTCTTGTTGGAAGCCGATACTCTAATGGGAATTGCAATAGGCGTCTATGCGGGCGCGTCGACCCCCGCGGCTATGCAGATTCTGATTTCCTACGCGATGCTGGCCCCCGCGCCGCCCGGAATTTTAATCGCACTGCGTAGCCACTCCGGGCGGTGCAAAACAATCTTCAACTCACTCGCGCGAGCCTCATTGGTATTTGACAGAGCATCCGTACGGCCGTGTGACGGGGTCTTGCACCGGCGTGCCGGCGTTGACGGCCGTCAACGCGAGTCGTACGTAGTTCTTCGCCGTGGCAATGTCAGCCACATCAGTCGTGGGCTTGTCATCGATGCCACCCATGTAGACCAGGGTTCCGGTCTTATCGATGATGAACATGTGAGGCGTCGTGCGCGCGCCGTACGCATGACCGATAGTACCGCTGGGGTCTAGTATCACAGCGGTCGGTGCAGCGCCTCTGCTGCGCGTGAGTTCATTGGCTTCGGCCGCCGTTACGTTGCCCTGCTCGCCAGGCGCACTCGACAGGACGGTCAGCCAAATGATTCCCTGCTTCGTCGCCTCCTTCTGCAAGGCTTGCATGTTGCCGGAGCGGTAATGCTTACCCACGAACGGACACTGATTGTTCGACCATTCCAATATCACGATGCGCCCGCGCAGGTCTTTGAGCGCGACGCTCTTCCCGTTACTGTCAGTGCCCACAAAGTCTGGCGCCGCGCTTCCGACGTGCGGACCTTCGACGGCGAGGGCGAGCGGCGCAGTGCCGGCGAGCCCAGAGACGGCGAGCAGCACGGCGCAAATCCGAATCGGCCAGGACCATTGATTGTTAATCATCGCCAACCCTCCAAAAGCGACTGCAGTACGAAGCCAACTTATCTTGTGTGTGCTGCATCAGCGCCGCTCGCCAGAGCGTGCAGCCGAAAACCCTCGCCCTGCAGCGGCCCGCTGCCGGGTCCGAGGACCAATACCCCATCCAATCCTGCGAGCGGGGATGCGCGCAGATCGCCGCGCGCGAGCGTGAGCAGCAGATCGGCGCCGGAGCGTGCCGTCTTCTGTTTCGCTGCGTTGTCGATCTCACCCCAACTCAGCGGCAGGAATTGCACCTGGGCGGCGGGGGGCAACTGCGGCGCAATTCCGTGAACAGTCAGAACGACGCTCGTAGACCCGACGGCGAGCGATGCGCCCCACGGAGACGGTTTTGGCAGGCGCGCGCCCGCCGCCGTAAAGAGCGCCGGTGACGCAGAGGGCGTTGCATGCGCTGCAGCCGATTCCTGGCCTATCGTGACCTGCGCCACGGCGTGTTCGGGAATGCAAATGTCCTGGCACGCGAGCCATTGCGCCTCGACCGAAAGTTTTGCCGGCGTGGACGCAAGGTTGCCCGGCGCATGCACGCTCTGCACCAGCGCTACCTCGCCCTCGTAGCCGTAGGTTACGAGCGATCCGGATCGAAAGACCTGTGGTACCGGCCATTGCACCTCATCAACACGATAGCCGCTGGGCACACTCCACCGCAGTCGCGTCGCTTGGCCGGCATCTCCCGGATTGACCCAGTAGGTGTGCCAGCCGGGCTGTATACGCTCGACAACGGCAACCCGGAAGGTCTGGCCCGGCTCAATGCTTTGCTGATCAGCAAATGCCTCGATGGTGACGTGCAGGGGCTCGCTCGGAGTGCTTTGGGCGGTTGCGTTCGGCGCGTGGCACAGCCAGAAGGCGAGGAGCGCCGCCGGCGCGGATACCGAAGCTTTCAGATTCCAGATCACAAGCAAGCCCATACCCGAGGTGCGGCCACGCACATTTACGACTATCCGCCTAGCGGATGGGTTCCGCATGGGGCAACTTCCACGCGTATTCCTCGCGCTGATGATAGCGCCGACGAAGGGTGGGGTGAGCTACGGACCCAAACCGGCAAAGCAAGAGGTCAGCGGGGGCACTTCAGGGGCGGTGGCCGGTTTGCGATGGCTCGAAAAGATCGAAATACGGTGCGCTAGCCTCGTTCGGATACCGCAAGGCGTCACGGGCTAGAGCTTCGCGGGGGTGCCGACGACGGTGCCGTGACCAAACTCGGCGCGGAGACCTCGCCGGGGACCGGCGGCTCGCGGCTTCCTATGAGCCATTGGCTCAGCAGGATGAAAAGCATGAAAATCACATAATAGATGGCGTAGGCGACGGGCGTTGGTTTGCGCATCCCGTCGGTGCGCGGGGCGCTCTTTGCTTGCGATGCGTCGGCTGCCGGGCGCTGCGGCAAAAGCGCAACCAAGCGCGCAGCCGTCGTCCCACGTTGTGGATCAATGCCTGGCTCAGCAGGCAGCGAGGCAATTAATGCGCTCAATCTTTGAGTTGCGGCTTCGCCCGGCATGGCGGCCAACCTCGCGGCTTCTTCCCACGGGTCGACATCCAGGCGCGCGAGTGCGGACACAACGCTGAGCGGCATTCCGCTCTTATCCTCACGGATCGGCGCAAATAGAAAGTCGTCGAAGTCGGACGCGAGGTCAGACAAGAGGGCCGCGCGAGTCACCTCAGCACCCCATACCCTTGGCGCGCACTCATAGAGAGCGCCGCTGCGAGGGATTCGGACTTCAAGGTATGTGGCTCGTCTTGGGCATGGCACTGGCGTCGCAAGGGGAACGAGCGTGCGCGCAGACCGCAGTTCCATCTGTGCGCCAACACTCTTAAGCCGAATACCCGAGAGCGCAAATGTGTGCAAACTCATGGCGTCCGACGTCGAACTTCACATCTGCGTAAACGCGTACTGCACGGCGTGGGACGCCCGTCACAAGTACCCCATCAGCCCGCAGATGATTTGCGCACCTGCGAGCGACGAGGTCCTCCCGACACGAGGCAGTGACTGAGCGCCCCCTGGATTCAATGCGTCATACTCCCGCGGGCGCGCTCGCCGGTAGGCACGTTTGGGCTGTCCGGGGTAGCATTCCTGGACAATGAACAACCGCGCGCCTGAACCGGCGGCGCAACATAACCCCGCGGCGCCGGAGCAGACGGATGGTTGATCGACGAGACTTTTTGGTGTCAAGCGGGCTTATAGGTGCGGGAGTTGCGCTTTCGGCGCGATCACAAGGCGGCGCGGCGAGCTTCGCGGACGCGAGTTACGCGGCTGCGATCGTCATTGATGCACTCGGCGGCCCCGGTGAGCCCGGTGCCAAACCGGAGACGCCGCTCAGCACCAAAGCTCTTGATGACGTCCGTGCCTCTGGGTTGACTGCCGTCAATCTGACCGTGAGCGGCGTCGGCAGCTATGCCAGGGACTTCGACACGACGATCCGCAATATCGCGTTCTGGAATGCGCAGATCGCGTCGCATCCGGACGTGTTGCTGCTGGTGCGCAAGAGTTCCGACATCTCTGATGCCAAGCGCAGCAAGCGGCTCGGCCTCATCTTCGGTTTTCAGGATGCGACGCCGGTCGGCGAAGACCTGGCGCGCATCGACACATTCGCGGAGCTCGGCGTGCGCGTGTTCCAGCTGACCTATAACAGGCGCAACCTCGTCGGCGATGGCTGCCTCGAGCCCGGCAACGCCGGGCTCAGCAAGTACGGAGAGGCGTATATCGAGCGCCTCAATGAGCGCCGGCTCCTGATCGACCTATCGCACGGCGGCGAGCGCACCACGCGGGAGGCGCTTGCGGCATCCAAGGTACCGGTCGCGATTTCGCACACCGGCTGCGCCGCGCTCGCGCCTTTGCCGCGCAACAAAACCGATGCCGAACTGAAGCTGCTGGCGGACAAGGGCGGCGTGGTCGGCATCTATCTCATGCCGTTCCTGCGCAGCGCCGGCCAGCCCACGGCGGAGGATCTCGTGCGCCATATCGAACATGCGGTCGAGGTTTGTGGAGAGGATCATGTGGGGATCGGCACCGACGGGACCGTCTCAGCCGTCAATTTCGACGCGGCATTCCGTGAAAAATTTGCCGCCGAAGTTGCCGAGCGCCGCGCCGCCGGGATCTCCGCGCCGGGCGAACGCCCCGATGTCTATACGTTTCTGCCGGACCTCAATTCAGCAGATCGTTTCAAGAGCATTGGCACGCTCCTCGCCAAGCGCGGTTGCAGCGACGCCCGTATTG